>Ga0307513_10007507_pt1 | contig 14113 bp, 12 predicted proteins | sample 15_EM_MG_FD_202174 | JGI IMG/M metagenome (GOLD analysis project Ga0307513, IMG submission 202174) | Populus trichocarpa ectomycorrhiza microbial communities from riparian zone in the Pacific Northwest, United States - 15_EM | ecosystem: Host-associated > Plants > Roots > Unclassified | place... | reverse complement strand
TTGCAAGGTGTAGAGCATGGAGATTCAGTGGTGTTTCAAAGACTACCCTGAAGAGAGGTGCAATCTGTCCATGGCCTCTCACAGTGGACCACTGGTTGGTCTTCACCACTAAAGAACCAACATTAGGCACCTGGAACTTCCTGATGAGAAATATATCTTTGTTGGAAATTTCAAATGTAGTGCAGGTTGGCAGGGTAACATCCAGCACTGGATGGAGGTCTCTGATGGGAGGGGTAATAATAGTGCAGCTCTCAAGTCGAGGAAAGACTTGACCCTCCATCCATTGAATGGAGGCAGCCTTGAGATGCAAACAGCGGAGGGTGTCAACAATGGGGAGACACTCAGGCCCGTATAGAGGGAGGAGCAGGTTGGTGAGTTCAAGCACCTTAAGCTGATTAAAATGAGGGAGCAGGTCAACTGAGCCATTCGTCTTTGGAAATATAGCTTTGAAGATAGTGAGAGAACTGAAAATAGACACACGGGAGGGCTGAAGAAGATACTCAATAACAAGAGGAGAGTGTACCTCCATGGAAGCAAGGCTTTCGACTGCTGCTGTGGCGATATTCTGCAGGAGCTGGCTGAGGAGAGGAGAGGGTACTGCTTGCATAACCTTGAAGTGCCTGAGTTGTTCCATGGGTTGTAGACGCATCAACGGCAGACTCTGAACCTCGTGAGCATTCTGGTCCAATTGGGGCAAGGACGTGATCGTGAAGGTCTCCCACTGAGATGCACTTGCAGCAGCTAGAGCCAGTGGTGAATTAAGTCCTCCTACCATGCTTCCAGTCTCCTCAATGTCGATCTCCACGATCAATGGTTGTCTACCTGCCCTGCTTAGCAGTTGCTGCACCCCTTCTGGTGCAGTCCAGGCTCGCAATTTCAGAGAAGTCCAGGCATTTGACATTCCTTCAATGATTTTGTGCCAATGCTGGCAAACGTGCGTCAATCCCGTTCGTGGTTCCCCCCTATTGAGAGCAATATAGAATATCTCCCTGAGTATCTCCACAGGAAGGCGATGGATAGGTGTAACAAAGCACTGGAGCTTGTAGTATTGCTGCTCGAGGGCTGCGAGAGCAGCATCGTCATCCATGATTTGGGAGCGATGGTGACAATACTCCGTGTGAAGCAGTGCTGTACGCACTTTATTGCCATCGGAGAGAATCAAAGACAGCCATACAAGTTCATATGTATGGGACAGGGGCCCGTAACCCATGTACCAACTGCGAGCGAGAATGGACTCCACGCAAGTCCCCGTACTTGCCCCGGAGTGGCTGCAGCAGAGACGGAGTGGTAACATTTATTCGTACCGAAAGGTCCAAGGATGATAGCAAGAAGTCAAGATGAAGATGATCGAGTCTGGAGGGCACAGCCGGGCTCAAGTCGTGTACCGCCGCCGGGCCGACGCGACAGACGCCACATGCGCTGCTCAAAGCAAGCTTTTGGAAGTGTCAGGTGATCATCAGCCTCTACCCTGGTGCATATCGGCATCGGGTAATTTACTACCGTGATAGTGCCGCTCTTCGCCTCCTCGCGCCCCTCTGGTGCTCAGCTTGCTTTATCTCAGCGAAATAAAGTCGTCCCCTCGACTCCCACGGAACGAAAATGTGCAAGGTTATCGAGAGACCTCAGCCAATATGTTGATAGCATCAGATTTTGCACATTCAACTTGGAAATGGGGCTGTGCCCGAGCCGCCGGAACGGGTACTGACGGCCCCACCGCCCTGCCGCGTGCGCTCTCGTGTTGGCGCTTTAGCTGTTCTGTTACGTACGTTGGTTGAGCCCAACTCCCACATCTAGCGTCTCACCCTCAAAAAACGTCCCCTTGATCTCTATCTACCATCCCCGCGCTGTCTAAATACTGGAGGAATGTCATCACTTCGTCTCTCCTGCAGCCAGTCCGAAATGAATGCAGAGGACTGCTTCGAGTCCATTCTCACTCGTAGCTGGTACTCGACTTATGCTGCCCTGTCATACGCAGGCCTTGCCGGACGATTCGAATGGTTGTCTTTGATTCTCTCTGATAAGAATAGGGTGCGAGTAGCCGTGCTTCACGGGGAGTACCGCCACTACCTCTCACAAATTGTGGATGATGAAGCCGCTCGCAAGGCCCTCCAGCAGCAATACTATATGCTGCAGTGCTCTGTTACACCCATCTATTATCTCCCAGTCGAGGTCCTAACAAAGATACTCCACATTGCTCTTGACACGGGGGAACTGCAAACGGAATTGATGTCTGTGTGCCGGTATTGGCACAAAACTATTGAAGGAATGTCCAATATCTGGACTTCCCTGAAGTTGCAAGCCTGCACAGCACCAGAGAGAGTGCGGCAGTCCTTGAACAGGGCGGGTACATTGCCGTTGACAGTGGAGATCGACATTAATAAGGCTGGGGACATGACTGAAGGAGTCTATTCAGCACTAGCTATAGCCGCTAACAATTCATCTCAATGGGAGACCCTTACAATCACTTCGTTGCCCCAATCTGAGCAAGGGGTTCAAGACGTTGATGACCTCCTTTCTATACATCTCCAATCTATGGACCAAATCAAACACCTCAAAGTCATGTCATCAGTGTCCTCTCCCATTCCTCAGCCGCTTCTGCAGAAGGTTGCCACAGCAACAGTCGGGAGCCTTGCTTCCATAGAGATCTACTCCTCTTCTGCTATCCTTAATCTCCTCCAACCAGTCCATGCATCTGTATTCGGTTCTCTCACTACCTTCAAAGCTCAGGTTCCGAATATGAGCCGCCCAGTGGACCTACTCCCTCATTTCAATCAACTTGAGGTCCTTGAACTCACCAACCTGCCTCTTCCTATCCATGACTATAGCTCTCTTCCCCTTGTTCGCACTCTCCACCAGTTGCGTCTCAAAGCTGTCTCCATTCAATGGATGGGAGGCAAAGTCTTTTCTCGACTTGAAAGCTGTGCCATTATTACACCCCCCACCCAAATCCATCCTCTGATACTGGATGTTTCTCTGCCTGCCTGCACTAGATTTCAAATTTCCTATAAGGATATATCCCTCTTCAGGAAGTTTCAGGTGCCTAATGTTTGCGCTTTACTGGTTAAAAGCAATCAGTGGTCTATAGTCAGAGGCGATGAGCAGGTCTCACATCTTTTTGGGGTAGCCCTTGCAACACCCTTGCAACCCCGTGTCCTACATCTTGCCATTCCATGCCAGGAGAAGGCCCTGATTGCACTGTTACAGCTACTTCCATGTCTGGAAGAGCTGCGGCTAGACCTTCTAAGGCCATCTGCACTGGGAAAGCGCTTCTTCAAAGCACTGCTGGCCGAGCCAGGTGGCCAAGTGGACTGGGTGCAGTTCTACAACCTGAAAAAGGGAAAGGCATGGATATCTACAATGTGTCCATGCCTGAGAGTTTTGGAACTGAACTATCAAAAATGGGTGAGGCAGAGTGATAACCTTGACTTCCTTGTTCCACTCTTTGCTCTGGTATGGTCCAGAGAAAGGACATCAACTCCATTGAGAGTGGATCTTCATCTCAAGTCGTCTCAGGGTTCTTGGAAGTCATTTGATTTGACCCCTCAGTCAACCATAGCCATTTCCAGATTTGATATCCCATCACTCATGCACTCTGACCAGGCCCTTTCCGTTGACCTGTTTGAACACTGTTTTACTAGTGTCAATCACCACTCCTTGGAGATATCTTCCTGGGAGGGTAACATCTATGAAACCCGTCTTTTCACCCACTGTTTTTATCACCTCCAAGTCCTTAGAATTTATGGACCTGGTCAAATGCTTAATGTTCTCCCCTGTTTTCATCACCTCAAGGAGCTCTCGCTGGATGACATTCACGTCCCACCCTTCGCCCATGATATTGACCTGCCATTGGTTCATACCCTCAGAACATTATCTCTTGAAGGGTCAAGCCTTGCCTGGATGGATGGGAGGGTTTTTGCACAATTGGAGAGGTTTGAGGTAGATGAATATGGGTGGCCCGAGTCATTCAAACTGAAGGTATGGATGCCTGCCTGTACCCACATAGTATTCAGGCAGGAGAAGCTTAGCGTTCTGCCTCTTCTCCAATCCTACTTCCGGCTTCCACTCCTGGACATGTGGGAGCTTCGGTATTTCTGGGAGGACTCTAAATATGATGAGAGGGGAATCACTGCATTACAATGCATCCAAACAAAAGCATTCCATTGTCCCATCGGCAGCAATCACCAAGGGTTGGTGGAATTATTGGAATCTAAAGATGAGGTGGCCCATCTTGAGCTTAAGCTATATTACCCCTCTGATCCACAAGGAATTTTGACCAGGTTGTCTGTTATCAATAGGAACACAGAGAAAATGCCGTGTTCTTATATGAAGGATTTGGGTCTTCAATTCTGGTCTGTTACAGAGGATGACAGGGAGAAATTTAGCCAATGGTGCATACAGATGATGAACAGTAGAAGATCGGCTGGCCATCCTATCGAGAAGTGCTCTATTTGGTGGGCTTGGGTGGATTGGAGGAAGGCTCCCTCACTGGTGTTAGTTTTGTAAACTGAGAGCAGAGTAGAATAGTAGCCCATATGCCTCTGACCATGCCCCTGCCGGCCCGGAGGTCGTTTCTGTGACTAGCAAGCAATGATATGTCAATATCCGTATCATATGTATACTCTCTCTTATATGTGCCCTCATAACCCCCCCAAAATTAATACCTTCTTTTCTGTTGTACTTACAAGGCGGTCAGACCCGAACCACAACCCGAAATGGCCATCGCGTTGACGCCATTCCAGGCCATCTGCGGCTTCAGAGAGCTGCAAGAGATCTGGAAACTCGTATTGGATCTATCTCTCGAGCCATTCGCTTTAGAGGATATCTCCGCCGTTCAAGAATCCGTCGACAACCCCTCGACGGCGACGTTCAAGCCCTTCTTCGAGAGCATCATGAAGGCCGACGCGGAATGTGTCAAGGTCCTGATTGACAACCTCCTGCGTGGATGTGCTAGAGGGTTGAGTTTGAACAAGCTGGACGGCGAGGAGAAGACAGAGGTCGAGTTGGCTTCTGCGCTTTCTTCTGACGGGTGGGGGGGCATGCGAGCCACGTGCTTACGTCACCGGAGGTGCCGCACCCGCGTCATTTTGCGCTACTTAACCTCAATTCGCTCATGCACTGACTGTTGGTTGATTGTCGTCACAGCGTGCTAGCCGACGGCCACGCTCGGTAGCCCTCGGTGCGGTAGTCCTCGGTATTTCCAATACCTCTTGCCGATACTACTACTGTGTTTTGCTTCATGCATGTTTTGCTTCATGTAACAGTATAATAGGACTGCGCGCAAGCTGGGGAAACCCTTACGGTTCTTCTCCCGCTCACGCGCAGTCGTTAGTGTCCAACACTGACGACGACACGACGACGGGCAGACATCGTCAAGGTTATAGCCACGTCGTACAATGTCCTCCGCGCGGGCGGACCTCGCGCCGAAGCACCGCGACGTGGACAACTTGCTCGCATCGCTGACCTGGACGTTCGGGGGCACGCACTTGGTCACGCCCACGGCACTCGCATCGGCGACGAAGTATAGAAAAGTGTTACGACCCGCCCGTGCCGGAGTTTTCTGTCGTGCAGGTCGCGCTGCCCCCTGGCGGGCGGGAGGTGCACCGCGAGTTTGACGGGCCGTCGGTCCTCTTCGTCACGCAGGGCACGGAGACGATCGGTGCGCCTGGAGAGGAGAAGGAGGCGGGCGTTGGGCTGCAGGAGGGCAGCGCGGTGTTCGTCGGCACGGGAGTTGGCGTTGCGTTTGTGAGTGAGAGCGCTAGAAGGAAGAAAAGATGTGAGGCTCGTGTGGGCTCGGGGGTTCGCACTTACTTTACCAGCGTCGGGGTAATCGTCATGAAGTATTGCCTCCGCCACTATCACCACCACCACTACCACTACCACCACCGCTGCTGTAAAGATCGAGGCAAAGGTAACACCACGGCACGATGTTGGCATATAGTCTATTTGGTCGTACCCCGCCCGGGGGCGCTCACAGCATTCTGCATTGTGTTTTACTAATTTTGGCTAATACCCTTGTGCGTCCCTGAATCGCCGCTTAGAGTGCCAGCTTCGGCACGCTAGCCGCGGTTTCTTGCAGCCGTCCAGTTTCACTAACTTCGGCTAATCCCCCAAGTGCGTCCCTTACTTTCCGGCACCACCGTATAGTCGCCGCTTCGGCTATAGTCTCCTGCAGACGTCCATTAATTGCGGCCATCGAGATCAGGCGCACCCATTATGCTAGCTCATACCACATATGTGGTTTTTACGCCCACCTTGCCTGTGCCTTGGTTTGTGCGGCAAGTTGTACCCAACGCTCACTACGAATAAGATCAGATATTATGTCGGAGACCAACGGCCCTCTCCCGACATATCCTATCAACGATATACTTCCAGTAGAAATACTCGGGTCCATTTTTGAAGAGCATGCCAAATGTCTATGGAGAGCGCCAGCGATTCATGGACAAGTGTGTCGTTTTTGGAGGCAGGTCGTCCTCAATACTCCACGAGCCTGGGCATACCTCGAAGTCTACAGTCACAATAGGCCCAGCATAAGCGAATTACGCTTGTGGTTGCATCGGTCCGGTGCAGCGCTCCTTCATATTCACCATGACATTCCACTCTATGGGCACAGCAATACCTACTCGCTGGACGATTTTCTCGGTGATTGCCACACAAGGATCACATCTCTACAAATGGTCAATGACGAACTGTTTTTCTTGGAACGGAAAGCCTTTCCGTACTTGCGATTTCTAGACGTCAGACATTGGAACGACCCGTTTTCCACCTTGCCTCCAATTCAGTGGGGTCCGATGCCTCAACTTCGGTCTCTACGTCTAGGCCCCACGAACTTTTGTGTGGCGCCGTTGGATAGCGTTGCCCCACTGAAAATGCTCACTCTTCGTGGGGTCAATTGCACCTCGCTCCCACGACACTCTCCATCACTCACAAAACTGATGCTTCAGGATGTCTGCCTTGAGGGTATCATCTCAGGCCCACTCACCTTCCCTTCGCTCACCTTTCTCTCCTTGTTCACTGTAACCGGCTTGAAGCAGCATATTAATGCTCCCTACCTTGTTACCTATCATGAGGGCGGGAGTTCGATAAGAGAGTCCCTCTCGGCTCCCCAGCAGTCACTTGTGGAATACGGAATATACCTCCAAGACCCCGATATTCTATACCCCGATGGTATAGACCCCACGGTATGGAACCATCACTTCCCCAACATATCAAGGCTGTCTATGCAGGTGCCTTCACATCTCCTCAAACGAGTGGTTGACTCTCTTTGCGGTCATACGCACCCACTGCCCCCATTACAAATGATAACCGTAAAGGGTTTGGGTGGTAGAATCGAAGGAGAAGAGTCGAAGTTCCTGGAGAGTCGGCTTCGGGGACGAAACGAAGCACACCACACGGGTGTCGTGCTGCGGCGTAGCGAAGATAGACAGCCATACCATCTTCCGCCTTTCTTTGCAGGGGACACCCGTATCTTATTAGAAGATTTGTGATTCTCTGACGCACCCATTAGCACCCGAAACGTCGTCGGTGATGACCATCGTGTTAGTAACGATGTAGAAGTGTAATAACTCGATTAAATGCTATAATTTGAATTGCTTCCGCACGCGCGCGCACCCGTGTGTCCACACTGCTCCGGTTCCCTCCGGATAATCGATCGTTGACCCTCGATGGACTCTATTTCAGGATTGTTAGGTACAGCGATGTTACGTTAAAGATTGCATATCGTCTCCCCGTATGAAATCTCCTTTCCCATCGTCTCCCCGATCGAAACCTCCCTGCCCGTCGTCTCCCCGTCTGAAGCACCCTCTCCCATCATCTCTGTCCTTGATACCCCGTTTCAGACCCCTCCTCATCGCTCCCATCGATACCACAGCTAGAACGATCTCCTACACGATTCGTGTAGCTTCTATATAACCTGTACGAGCTGTTAGATCGTTCATTAGTCTGAATATCGACTATGACTCACCTCCTCTCTTCTCCGGCTGACTTGTCATCCGCTAGTAATACTATCGGTTAAGAAACCCTCAATCCGATCGTCGCCGCAATCCCAACACATCGAGTCCCAAGTCTGCCTCGGTTCACCCAACCGCAATCCATCTCGCATACTAAAAAGAATCCTCGTGCCAGGGCTGTCATAATATACATACTCAATTTCTCACCTTTCTCTTTTTAATTTCTATTATCCAGGACTGCTCGCATGACTGGTCGTGTGGCCGGAAATCAGCATTAAAATCACAGTACAGTCTCGTACTTGCAACAGATCAAGATCCCCAGGTATCTCCTGATCCCCCTAATCCCCACTCCTTCTCGCTGGAACAACCCTCAGAGGGTAGCCAATTTATCAAAGCCGGTGAGACGTCGCTCAGGGTGGTCTCAGAGGACCTCCCGTCCCTGTCCATCCCCTCAGCTCCGCAAGCCTCCTTGGTAGACTTCTGCTTCGGTGACGCCTCCTAGTCACCACATAGCCAACTATATGGACACCGGCTACGTAATAAATGGCAGCACGTTGGTGTGGCTGTTTGAACCAGAAGGTACCTCCGAGTCCTGTTGAGTTCACAGGCGAGAGTAGCCTTGAACCCGGCTTCGGGGTTCTGAGTGGGATACATTAGCATGGCGTCGTCTGGAGCGCAATACCGTATGATCCATGTAGGCTTTGGTATTATCGCGTGGGAGCAGCGCAGCGAGCAATTGCTGTTATCCGAGTCGTGTGCTGACGACAACGTTCGAACGGAGGAAGGGTACTGAGTCCTATAAGGTCGCTAGTGACATCTACAGATAGGATATGATCTACTTTGTTCATCATAAGATAGGAGGAACAGTGACAGTGTAAGTCGATTGAGGTGAGCGGGCGGCTGGAACCAGGAAAGGGCCGTGACAAGGTCATTGAGGGCCTAGTATGTCACTGGTCGACTGCGCTGACAAGAGCAGTCGGAAACTTGACGATGGTGAGATCGTCAGATCGAGAGACTGATGAGCGCGTGCGGCCACACCTATTTAGGGCGAGGGTTAGGGGGATAAAGTAATGTGAGGGAAAGGGCTAGGAAATGTTTTAGGGATGATGATTTTTAGAGCACCTCCTTGACATTATCTACCGGTTGCCTTAGAACTTGGCTTGCGGGAGCCAAAGATTCAGTCAGCTAAGGGAATGATAATATATGGGCCTCCCTTCTTCCCAAATTTCCAGATTTTTAAAGGAAGTTCGTCATCCGGACAGAGAAGTTGCCACGCTCTGAATAGCCCCTTTCTCATCGATGCGTCTCACAGTACTTAAGCCCCCCCAGACCCGTTGATAATGTTCATGTGATTCTCCCCACTGAGACCGAAATCCCCATCAATCGCATGACGATGAGCTCCCGAAGGCCTCCAGGGCGGGATACTGATGCCCAAGACGGAGCCCAAAGCGTGGAGAAGGCCTCAGCAAGCGTCAGGGACTCCTCAAGGTCAAGTGGTTGTTGAAAGGCTGCGACCAGGTCTAATATCATGACAAAGGAAATGTGAGATGGCTTCAGTCTGTGGACTTGGCGAGGATGGTCGAGCGATACCAGCCGGACCGCTCAACCTGGCGCCGGAGACAAGTCCGATCACTTGTGGTAGACGTTGGCGCTTGCGTTTAAACACATAAAATTGACCCGTGTTGGCAGAAGAATGCCAATCCATTGCTCCCGCCGTCTCTGTGTGAGGCATGCGATACGGCGAGGCCTGTACCACAGAGCTACGATGTGTGCCCAGCGGCCAGCAGGCGTATGCCAGAACGTAACCTGCGTGCATTCGGCATTTTAGGTTAACGTCCCTTTTTCCTGTCACATCTGCGCTTCGGATCCCACCCAGAAAATCTCCATCCTTCTGGCTCACACGCCAGCATTTGCTGGTATGTGGGCGTCTATGGGCACCCCAGAGATTGTCAAGACAGGCTCATTCCACGATCTGGGCCTTAGACCTCTCCGCCCCAAGTGATAGCAAAGCCTCCAACCATATCAGGTCCTAGCATCACTACTCCCTCCTCCTCAAGTTCAAATGGTCACTACGACGAAGGAGGAGGCGGCCACGCCTTCCCAGCCGAACCAGGCTCAACCCATCGACGACTTTCGATCCCTCCTCGCAGCAGTTCCACCTGCCAAAGCGGACTCACTGAAGGAGCGTATCTACGACTGGCTAGAGAAGCGAGAGCAGGATGCAGAAACGGCAATCGTAAAGGCCCAGGCGCGGGCGACCATCGTGGAGGAGCAAAATCGAATCGTGCGCATGGAACTACAAGACATAGAGAACAATCGCTTGAGAGAAGAAGCTGCTGCGACTAGGAAGGCGAAAGCGGGGCTGTTCGCGGAGGCAATGTCGGCGCTTAACGCACCAGATGTCGCTGCTCCAAAGGAAGGGGAAGAGACTTCGGAGGAAGAAAACGACGATCAAGGCTTAGCTTCTGCTGAAGAACAACAGCCCACAGACAGCCCCGCGACGACGCACCCGCTCCAACCTCTCGGTACGAATATCGGCAAAAAGGTGCATGCTGGAGACATTACCGCCCTCGACATCGTCATCAAGGAGCTGCTGGATGAAGTGATGCAACTGAGGGAGGGTGCCTCCGCCAATGTCGCGAGAATCATGATGCTCGAAGATCAATTGCAAACGGCCACCGTTGCACTCGTCGCGGCACAACTGGACGAGAATCCCTTTGCCACGAAGGAGCCCTTTAATGGGGCTCGGGGCCAGTGGCCAGTGACGAGTACCTCCCAACCTACCTTCCAGTCGTTCCAGACACCTGAGAGTCCTCCATGGTCCTGGGGTGAGGAGAAGGAACGTGATCCTCAGGAGGGACCCGGCGCATGGATGAAGGGTGACTTGCCATCGCTTTGTGGCCGTCGCAGCCTCAGGAATCCCGATCCAGCGCCAATCCGCGGATATCTCGACGATGAGCTAGAGGAGTCCCCCGATGGATTCGATGCCTGCTTTAAAAAGTATGCAGACATGATGCTCTTGTTGCAGCTCAGAGCAAGCGATGAGCCAATCGCGCACCACGAGATTCCTTGGCCGGTCCTCCCGTACACGCCGGATGATAAATACCCAGTCCCGCGTTGGAGAGCACGGTACGCCGAAAAGGAGCATGTAGATCAGTTTGTGAAGGGTTTCTTGGCTTCAAAGCATGCAGAGGTATGGCGCGGATCCTTGAGAGACGACTGGCGGGATCTGCTAAGAAATAAGCATGATGATAGCATCAAGGAAATTGTTGAGATAATGGTCGGCCTCCTGGATTAAAATATTGTATGAAATTTCGCGCTGCGCTCAGACCTCGTTGCTATGATTGTTTGTTCAGTTCGGCTGCCTTGTGTACATGTTGGAGCTCCGATTGTATCCGGTTATGAATGTCGGTGCCCATTACTGTCTTTAGCGAAAATGAACGTGTTTGTTGGGGCCCGTTACAAACACGTAAGGGTACAATAACGACGACGTGAGCTGTTATATACCCCAGAATATGACTATGTGATACCGGGCTGCACACCCGAACAATCAGCGCACCGAGCGCTCAAATACCAAATACCAAATTCCGACAATTACCTCAGACGGACTACCTAAACTCATGAACCCCGACCGAGACAGGAGAAGCGTTGACGGCGAAATTACAAGACACAAATACATCCAACTAAACGAAAATAGTCATACGCATTCAGACTACTCTGTGGACCGTCGCGCGGTTGAGGATCCTAAATGTCGTCGTACCAATGGAAATGAGATGTAGTGCCTCAGTGGTAGTAATACAAGAACTTGTATTAGCCATAATCCAGCAAGCGCGACCTGCTGAGAGAGTAGGTAACCTGTATCCTCACCTGGGGGATTTGCTCCTGAAATCCCATAATTAGAGACCTGGTGGGCCCTAGTGAGTAAACAGGGGCCACTTCGCAATAACCTCGGACAGGTGTATGAACACCGCTCCATGAACAGGGGTCCTTCAGCAGGTGCCACCGCCAGGTCCACGGACAGGTGCTAGTATCCATAGAGTATTTTTATCATCTTCAAATTACTAGGTCCATAGTGATATGCCTCAAAAGTTGAATGGGCTCGATTGCTTTCAACAGCTCAAGGAGCTCTCACTACGAAACATTTCCATCCCATCTATTGCCCACAATGATGATCTACCTTTGGCTCATACTGTCAGAAGATTATCTGCTCGACGGTCATCCGTTTCCTGGATGGAAGGACAAGGTTTTGCACGATTGAAGAGGTTTGAGAGAGATGAATATGGATGGCCCGGATCATTCAAACAAAAAGTTAAGGATGACATCTTGTACCCACATAGTGTTCTGGCAGTATGCGTTCAAGGTGCTGCCTCTACTGCAAACCAATTCCCAATTTCCAATCTTGGACACATTGGAGTTGTGTAATACCTGGCATGCACCTGGATATGATGAGAAGGGGATCAATGCATTACAAATAGTCTAATCCAGGGCATTCCATTTTCACATTCATCCTATCCACCGAGGACGACTGGAAAGATTCGATGGAACAACTTGAGCTCAGGCTCTATCATTTTTCTGATCCCCTTTGGCTCACACGCCAGCATTTACTGGCATGCGGGCGTCTATGAACAGCTCGGAGGTTGTCGGGACAGGCTCACTTCACGATGTGGGCCTTAGACCTCTCCGCCCCAAGTGATAGCAAAGCCTCCAACCATATCAGGTCCTAGCATCACCACTCCCTCCTCCTCAAGTTCAAATGGTCACCACGACGAAGGAGCAGGCGGCCGCCCCTTCCCAGCCGAACCAGGCTCAACCCATCGATGACTTTCGATCCCTCCTCGCAGCAGTTCCACCTGCCAAAGCGGTCTCACTGAAGGAGTGTATCTATGACTGGCTAGAGAAGCGAGGGCAGGATGCAGAAATGACAATCGTAAAGGCACAGGCACGGGCGACCATCGTGGAGGCGCAAAATCGAATCGTGCGCATGGAACTACAAGATATAGAGAGTAATCGCTTGAGAGAAGGAGAAGCTACGACTAGGAAGGCGAAAGCGGGACTGTTCGCGGAGGCAATGTCTGCGCTTAACGCACCAGATGTCGCTGCTCCAAAGGAAGGGGAAGAGACTTCGGAGGAAGAAAACGACGATCAAGACTTAGTCTCTGCTGATTACCAACAGCCCACAGACAGCTCAGCGACGACGCACACGCTTCAGCCTCTCGGAGCGAATATCGGTAAAAAGGTGCATACTGGAGACATTACCTCCCTCGACATCGTCATCAAGGAGTTACTGGATGAAGTGGTGCAACTGAGGGAGGGTGCCTCCGCCAATGTCGCGAGAATCATGATGCTCGAAGATCAATTGCAAACGGCCACTGTTGCACTCGCGATACAACTGGGCGATACTCCCGTTACCACGAAGGGCCCTTATAATGGAGCTCGGGGGCCATTGAAGAGTACCTCCCAGTCGTTCTCCCAGTCGTTCCAGACACCTCAGAGCCCACTAGGGTCCTGGGGAGAGGAGAAGGAACGTGATCCTCAGGAGGGACCCGGCGCATGGATGAGGGCTTACGTACCATCGCTTTGTGGCCGTCGCAACCTCAGGAATCCCGATCCAGCGCCAATCCGCGGATTCCTTCACGATGAGCCAGAGGAGTCTCCCGATGGGTTCGGTGCCTACTTTAAAAAGTATGCCGAAATGATGCACCTGTTGTAGCTCAAAGCGAGCGACGAGCCAATTGCGCACCACGAGATTCCTTGGCCAATCCTCCCGTACACCCCTGGATCATAAATATCAATTCCCGCGTTGGATGGCACGGTCCGCCGAAAAGGAGCATGTAGATCAAGTTGTGAAGGGTTTCTTGGCCTCAAAGCACGTCAAGGTGTAGCGTGGACCCTTGAGAGATGACTGGCGGGATCTGCTAAGGAGTAAGCACGATAGGGCATCATGGAAATTGTTGATACCATGGTCGGTCTCCTGGATTAAAATATTGTATGAATTTTTGCGCTACGCTCAGACCTCGTTGCTATGATTGTTTGCTCAGTTCGGCTGCCTTGTGTATAGCATATGCCAGAGTTCGGGTTATCTCCGGTTATAGGTATCAGTGCGCAGTACCTTAGACGGACTATCTAAGCTCATGTACTCCGATCCAACCAGGATCTGACCTGTCCAG
>Ga0307513_10007506_pt1 | contig 14113 bp, 13 predicted proteins | sample 15_EM_MG_FD_202174 | JGI IMG/M metagenome (GOLD analysis project Ga0307513, IMG submission 202174) | Populus trichocarpa ectomycorrhiza microbial communities from riparian zone in the Pacific Northwest, United States - 15_EM | ecosystem: Host-associated > Plants > Roots > Unclassified | place... | reverse complement strand
ACCGCGGCCCACGGAATCTTCCTATCAATCACTGGGCCAGCAAACTTGGCCATGACAGCCCGCGGGTCCCAAGACGTCCCTTGGCCGTTGAGCTGGTCACCAGTAAAGACGACCATGTCGGGCTTCTCGAGGTCGAGTGTTTGCCCCATCAGGGCGAGTGTGAGGTCATCGGCGTTCTCACAGTTGTCAATTTGAACATCTTTACAGGCCCCGTGATCGACACTGAAGTGAAGATCGGCAACTTGAAGGATCTTGAATTGTCCGTCCTTGCTAAAGTGGAGAGCTGGCGCCCGTGGAGGCACTACGAAAACTGTTAGTACATGTTGGCGTTAATGAGCGATTCTCGAATACGCACTCTTGACTCCTCGCCGGTAGCTAAGGTAAACATTTTCTGATATTCCTTTCTTCCCAACAGAAACTGGCGTTGATAGCTTGTCGAACCCATACCAGGTCCTCCCGTCTCCACGGTGTACCATTATCTCGGTAATAAGGTTGGCTGCTTGGGTGTCGTTGAGTTGAGAACGTGTTGGGCCTTGCTTGTACCAGAGGTAGAGTGGAGCTTGGCCCGGGACGCCATCTCTTATTGACCAGTTGACTTTTACCCAGTCACCATTGGCTTCGGGAGGAGCTTCACCTTTCGGTAGGAGCAAAAGGTCGGTAATTAGAGGGACATCGAGGCGGCGTGTTCGCCGATAGTAGAGGTTCTGACTGCAGTCAGGATCACACAACTGTAGGGAAGATATAGAGCCACCTACTAAGTAGTACAGTCCCGATTTCAAATTCAAGTCCTGCTCAACCATCGTCCACTTTCCTTTCGTACTATCCTAGACCAGATTCAGTACAAAGAAGGAGTTCAAATGGATTATACGTACCAACTCTGCAGTAGTGGCGGGAAAACAAATATCGAAGCCTGGGTCGACGAAACACCGTGTCAGGCCTATCTCTGATATGCCAGTATCATGCGGCAATAGCGGGTTCCATTGATCGAGAGGAAGACTAGTGCTGCTTTGCGATTTGGTTTCATCGTCCTCAGCGTCCCACCAGTCCACATCATTTGGGGGAGGCGCTTTGCTGGGCGAAGTTGTCTCGGGCCGTTCAGGAGCGCCATTCTTCAGTGCAACCTGCTCCCATTCTTGCCAACCCACTCGTTGAACCCTGTGAAATACGCTCGCCAGCCGTCCACACGCAGTGAAAGAGTTCTTGCACCTTGCGATATTTGATGGTACAACAAACTACCAGAGTACGACCGGATTACTTATTCCAAAGGATATCGGTTAGATGGCTGTTACGCTAATCAACACAACACAAGGTATTCCGACCGCCAGAGTGATTGAAGCTTTCAAATCCGAATCTGGCCAAATGCTCACAGAGCAGTATCCTATCATCGCTATCACGAAGCAGAATATAGAGCAAAGAAGCAAATAGGATGGAATCGATAGTTTGATAGAAAACCTTATAATACCTGTATTGTTGTTGAGCTTATGCTTGGTGAGTCTCATAAAGCGGCCACTGGAAGGACGATACCGAAGTTGGAGAATCTGGCCATATAATATGGCAGAAATGGCGAAGAAAGTGGAGATACAGGAAATAACCATGGCTGAAAATTCCAGACGAGTAGCAGAGACGGTGCCAGAATCGGTCGCCTTTGTGGAATGCGGGAGGTCGGGAGCTAATATTGCTAAGAGAGCAAGATTTGTCCTTGAGGAGAGAGGAAGTGAGCTCGGAGTATTGCTTGTATGATAGGACTTACGGCAGAAGGAGGGTCGAGATAATGCCTGAAGTTGTCCAGTCCTCAATGAGAGAGTATTGCACTTGATGGATGCGCATAGGGTTTGGCTGGCCATCCACAATGCAACTCTCCAGCTTCCGTCGATACAAAATGGTCACGAAGAAGGGGAACGATATGTAGGACCAGAGTTGCTCAGTCCACATGCAGATCGGCTGATATGACGCTATACCGCTCTTCATATCAACCTCCACAATTTTCTGCCCGCCTTCCATATGTTCTGGGTTTTCCATGGCATCTTTGGTCATTAATAGGGAGATCCTCGCAATAATCAGTATTTGGTCTTGAATTGGTTGCTCGGAGGGTGGTTCTAGAGAGTGCAAATGGTAAATCAAGCTCTTCGGTACAAACGTATGAGGTAGACATACTTGAAATAGCTCTTGCAAGCCCGTCATATTGTTCTCGTTTTACGGAGAGACGTAGTGGCTTCCACGGGGAAGAACTCCATAAAACTGCAGGTGGATTGGTAAGGAACTGTGTAAAATTGACTTTCCTTACCAATTCTTCGAATTGCCAATGTTTGGCGAAGGATCTTTCTCTCAAATTCTACGTCGATGAAGTGCTCCAACGGGAAATCCTCGACATGATACCAGAACTGCTCATAAAGCATAGTCTCTTCATTCATCCAAATCAACGATGTCCTTTATATTTAAAGAGACTTCGTACCTCTTGACCCTTGAATGTCTATCTCCAACGATTGAGGTTCAAGCCCCTTGGCCCTAGCGCGTTCAAGAGTAACTCGTGAGATTAAGGCCAAACGACAGGGCTGAGTGTTGCGTAACATACCAGAATATGACTTTCTGCTCAAGATCTACGAAGTAATATCCTCCTTGAATTGGGTGCGCTGTGCTGTAAATTACGACAACTAAGAGTGACTTTGGAGGAAGGACGCCTCCGTGGCTTTCCAAGGAAGTGAGAATCTCATTTCGGGCTTCGCGCAAAGTGTCGTGAGCCTCTGGGCCTGAGTAGGTGACAAGGCGGAGCGTCGACTTATCATCGTCTTGTTGGGTATAGTATCCGTGTCCGTAGGGGTGTCTGTGCGAGTTCCAACCGTCGGGCATTTCCTCAACGTGCTGACTGGTGGTCGGGCCCGCCGGTATTGAGCCATTCTGGGGACTAATGACCTTCACATTATAATTTTGAGGATATATGGACAATACAACAGCGCACCTTCTGAGCAGTGGCACTTTTCGCTTGATGGACTGGGGAGCGAGAGGCTCGTACGGGAGTTTGGGGGGGCTACCTTCCTCCAGTCGACGAGGGGTGGGGGCAAGAGTGTTGGCACCAAGGTGGGACATCGTTCGGATTGATTGGGGTATTGATACACTCAACTTGGGAGGTAGCCCTTTATAAATCAGGGCGGCAGGGATCCCACCTTCCACTGCACCCCGAGGATACCTTGATGTGCACCAGGACGGGCCCACGTCTAGAACGCCATCAAAAGCGTGACAGATGACTGCTTTGTTGATTCGGCAACAATGTGTTCTTGTAGATTGAGACCGGCCTACGCTTATCAGTATCCCTTGCTTCTTGACAAAGGATTCCGTTATTTAGGATATTTTATCCGACGGAGAAGCGTGATTTGAACCTATCCGAAAACCGATTTCCCGAAAGTCAAACTGATCTCTGATGGTTGACCACTTCCTACAGCACCTCAGTCCATGTCTAACGGCAGGGTGTCAAATGCCAAACGAGTTCGTCAGGGGATGCCTGCAGGCCAGAGATTAATTGCCAAACTCCCGGGTCATGTACACCGTGTCAATAGGCGCTATGGGTAACGACAATGGAACTCTGTATTTCGTCCCTTGCTTCATCGGTGACCCCCCCACGAGCGCATCTCGGCGATTTTGTGATAGCGTTTCTGTTCACTAGTCTCACTTCATAATTAGCTAAGCCTTTGAAACAGATCTCACTCGAAGCTGGGACTCCACATTCTATTCGACAGAACGGAAGGCGTTATGTACTATCATGGTCGCTATTCCGTTGCCCATAATGTCAGCTCAATTACAAGAACCGATGAAAGTTCACTAAGCGATCGATAGAAAAGATAACGGATCCACCACCCTGAGGTGGAGAGTATGTGACTGGAAGATAACAGGGTGGGATCAATCTCAATGGTTGGGATGGGCAAGCGACATCCTCATCCCTTAGCCCAGCGGTCTGGACCCCTATGAAGATGTCTGGCCACTTTGTCCTGCACACCTACTATATGGATGGCCTCCTTTGTACGTGCGCAGCCCGCATAAGTGGGGCCTCCACATGGCCACGCGGACGCCCCGTTGCTTTGCGTTGTGGGCTGTGCTTCCCCATCCTACGTGGGCCATGTGTGACTTCTAGATGTGGTACGCACGCCTGGCCTACATCTTGCTGGGCCACGTGCGGTCCCCGAAGCGGTGAGCGCGTAAGCACGCTCGCTGCACTATGTGAGTTATGTGCAGCCCCATATGCAGGTCTAAGGGACCAGATGTATGTCGCAAGTCCGACAGGAACCGCTATAAAATCCTAATAGCTACCTTGAGCCGTTGGTTCACGACTCCTTGGAAAGCCATTTCTTGGAGCGCGAGAGGACCACAAGGAAAGCCTTTAGAGTGAGGTGGAACCACTCACTATGTATATGATGCGTGCCCACTCGCTGCCTGGCTGAACTCTAGGTAGAGTCGGGAGTATGCTCGATTGATGCTTGGTATCGCTAAAGTAAAAACAACACCAGGAGCACTGCCGGGTCGTGGGCACGTCGATATGACGAGGAGATACCTGGAGGAGAACCCTAGGAACGTCCCTGGGAGGGCGTGGGGCAACGTTTGGTTGGGAATTTCTGAGTCCGTGGCATAGCACGCGACTGTATTAAGCCAGTTCGTGTTTGTAGTACATCAGGGACTTGTATCAGGGCCGCTCCAAGGAGCCACCGTTTTCGGGATCTTGATGTCATGTGGACACAAAGCAGTGTCATGTCAAGAGAATGTAGATAATGAGATCATTAGATTGTGGTTATCTGGTAAGCATATCCCACCTAAGTGCGAAGGTTGACGATAATAGGCGAATTGACCATCTGGCACATAGCACTGGCAGAGCGCATTAGTGACTGATAACCAGTGAGCAAACCCAGGCGTCTTGTTGGTTTGTACTTCATCCCATTAACTTGCGTGGTTGCGTTGACGGAGATAGCGCTCTTACGTCTCTCACTGCCATCGTCGTTCCATTGCTTAATGATCCAGCCTCTGTCCTTGTGAATATGACCACGCACGCTGAGCGCAGGTCGGACTCCCTCCAGGTGTGCAAGAAACGCGCAAGAGGCAACATTGGCGCCACCTATCGTCTCATCAAGGATCTTGTGCGGAGGTCCAAGAGTAATCCTGGAGACGTAGAGCAATCTTAGCATGTCCATGTGGGGTGGGAGAGGAAGTGGGCGCACATAACGTCGGCACTCTCGGGTATTCACGCGATAATTTCCGGAGGTACTGATGACACCGTCCGTATTTCACCATTTGCTTGTCCGCTACGTTTGTAATGCAGCGCCCCTCTAAACCACGCATTGCCCTGCTGGGATGTCAGCGGGCGGACCGTGAAGGGCGAACCTTCCACTGGGGTATCAAATATTTTCCAAGTCTTCCGTTGGTTTCTAAGTCCTTGTTGGAGTACGGAGATGGCGTCAAACACGAAGAGTAATGGTTACTGTCTTTGTCCATAACAGCCAGAATAGTAATAATAATATAAGAGACACACTTACGAATAGCGAGAGAAGAGGAATGCTTACCACAGTTACTCGCCCCAGGAGCACATGTGGGTGGTCTGGGCTGGGTCAGTGCTTGACACCTTCACTGGGGCAATAAGCGGTGAGCCACCAGTAAAGGGATGGGTGTGGATGGGGGGCCCGGCCCAGGAAAGGCTTAGGTAGTCACCAAGAGCCGACCGAGCGGCAAGCGCTTTGATTAGAGGTCGCGATGATGTAGAGGGCCGTGCACGACAGAACTGCTATTAGCGGTGGATAGTAATAAATGGTAAGATTCGAAATGTATACCCCAGGCACGCAAGTGCATGCCGTGTCGGAGCGGAGAATGGCATATGTAGTCACACGCGAGACTGGTGGAAATGAACCAAAAAAGAAGGTATGTTTGTATAGATGAAAGGTAGACAACCTAGAGGTAGCACTGAGGGTTACAGGGCGAAGGGCGAGCGGAGATGAGGGGTAGATGTAACATTGGATGGTGTGGCAAGCGTCGACAGCATACCAACGCTTCAGAAACTCACTAATAGATCTCTGGTATCCGAGTTGCAGCATCGTAACGGTCTCCAAGCGACTTGTGAAGACGAGGTATTGCAGGTGAAACTGGATGGGACCAAATTAAAAGAGACTCCTGCTGTTTGGTGAAAGAGAGCTCCACCTTTCAAAAAGAGGGCCTAGGATACATACAAGATGAGTGTTGGTACTATTTTTCTACGGATCATAGGAAACTACTAAACCCAGCGAGATGGGCGGCTTGCAGCCTGGATCAGACTGTCATCCAATCGATACTTACTCGCTCATATTTAATACATTCTGTGATACTGATTCCTTGGATTATTATAGCGCTATTATTCTTCGGATTTTCCGAATGTCGCAGAGTGCGTAGGGAACGAATCGTTCGAAGGGACACCCAGAGTTGCAATGGGCCTGAACTGAACACCAACACATGCTGTCAATGGTCAAGGGGACCCCTGGGTTGAGTAAGGTGAAAGTGACATGAATCCTCGTTCTCAAAGGCTCATTGCTTGAGCGATAGCTGATCCAATACAAGCACCCAATATGGCACTCGGCACGAACACCGGACGATCCCCCTTGCCATTCATTGAGCCCTGCAGGTGTGCGTGTGCAGCCCACGCAAAGAGTGACTCGGCCCTTTTATAGATGCTCCATTCCGCACGCAGGTGCCAGGTACGTGCTGACAAAGAGCATTGTGTTGTCGCCGTTGTTAATGAATGAGAGCCGAGTCGAGATGAACGAAAATCGCTCTTGCAACCCCCGCATTACCGGACCGCCGTTCACCTGTGGTCGTCAAAGCTACCAGCCTAATACGTCGGCGGTGGAGCCGGTCCGGCGAGTAAGGTGGTCCAAGTCCAGAGTCCAGGGCCCATGGTATAAACGCACGAGACCCGAGCATATCCGCTCAGTTAAAACCTACGAAAGGCAGACAGTCAACACCCAATGAACTTGTACATGAGTCATAGAGCATATATATCATAGAAAATAGACATAGAGCTATGGCGGTTGTAGATTAGGAGAATTGTAGGTCATTATTCCTTGGTCCTACCCAGTAGCTGAAGCATTCCCCTAAAGCCAGGCTCTCTACATCCTACGTTTAGCAGAGACTCGCTTGCTCCGGGTTTTCTTGCGTTGCTGTTTAGGGGCGTGTGTTTCCAAATGTCGAGAAAAATTCCTCTTTGAGATCACCTTGGAACTGATGAGAATTGAGTCAGTATTCTGATCCATAAGTATAAACCACAAGGAACTCGCCAGCTTGAACATTTCACGCCGTCATTGTGGAGGTTGCTCTTGAGATGAGTGGCGATCGCTTCCTTTGAAGAAGCCTTGAATGGACTGAGTCTCAAGTAAGTAACTCTGATATATGAGAGCTTGGAGAGTAAAAGGTGTGACTCACCATCCCTTCGGGCACAGGAACGGTGTATGACCCTTTCTAGACCGCTGATACCCCAGAGCGCGGTCGAGCCTGTCGACAATGTAGCCGGTATCAATACATTCATACTTTGTGACTCCTTGTTGTTTGATGTCGATGATGAAACACTTGAAGAACGAGCAACCAAGCCCGACCAGCTGGGCGGCACATTGTGTTGCCTCTTCATTTCCTATATCATCCCCTACATTGGGATCCATTGTATTTGCTTTGAGCCAAGGAGCATTCTCGATATATTTCTTAACAACCAACCGAGGGTCCCGCTCTTGGGGGGTCGGCTGAGACGGGGAACGGAACACCTTGGGATCCACGGTTTTAATGGGAGGCGACGGCTGACGCTCGTGGTCACCCGCTGAGGCGGGTCCATCAGGGAGGTCAGGGTTAGGGGCGAGGAGGGAGTCGAAAGCCGACGGCTTTGCCATGATATCTTGGTATGGTACATTTTGAAGCCATCCGCTGTAGTTCTGAGTCGCCATAGCGGCGGCGTCGTCTAGAAGGTGGACGAGGTATGCCTGGAAGGTGAGTCCGGCATTGGTTGGTGGTCGTCAGAACGATGGGGGCGTACTCACATCATGGTTGGATGACATAACGGGAGTGTATGGTACAGGTATGGAGTGGTTAACCAAGACTCGAGAGCAGGCAAAGATGTGGTCGGGGGCAAGGGTAGAAACAGAGGAACCCCGGTCGATCTATTTAACAGCACACGTTACGTGGGTCTATAGGCGACCACATAGAGTGAAAGGAAATACTGCGTCGACTCTTTGAGGGTTTAGGGGCGTACCCAGAGCACCGACGCGCAGGTCTGGTGCTCAGATGGCGAGCACGAGGACGTAGCTTGTCGAGGGAAGGATAATGTAAGCATCACATTGTCGAACATAAGAGTGAAATCGTACATTCTCTTAACTTTCCTCGTCGAACAGGGACACAGCGAGCCCGGTGAACTCACGGCGACCGCACAAGGCCTGACATGACTTAAAAGACCTTGCGAGGCATGAGAGTTGCACTTGGAGCCGAAAGGAATTGTCGGCGGCGGTACATTACGCCCTGAGTCACGCGGAGTGGTTTGGCGGGAGAGGTGATGGGGCACGCATCCGGATGTGATGCGAGGAGGAATTCCGTAAACAGGGCTGTGAGCTATGAATGAGCATATTATCCTGTCACAGGCTGCGTGAGGACGCCAACACACACCCCCGTTCAGGCAGACGAGGTGAAAATGAATATTTTAGACGTTCTGGATAAAGATATTCGAGCGCATTCAGGCCATACGCGAGCGACTTACTGACAGTCAACTCAATTCGCCTCCGGGAACATCCAGGGCCTCATGGAAAGGCAAATCTGAGGCCAGAGTTGAGAGTATCCTGGAACATAGTATCTTCGCAGGTGATATGAGAGTCAAGGAGTTCAATCTTGATGAGGGAGGAGCGAAGAAGTAGTGATGCTGGCAGGACAGGTTTGCTGGCAGAGAGGAATTGATCTCTCGTCGGGTTTCTCGGGTATCAGAGAAGCGAAAGTATCCCGGCTGGCTTTCGCTCTTAGGGCTGGCAGAGCGCCGAGGCGCTACACATCGGAAATGTTGAGGGGCAAATTAGGAAAGCTGCGCTTTTGTCCACCATGATGTCAGGTTCGAATCCTTGTATTTGATATGAACGTAAAGCACAGCAAGTCCCTCCTGAGCCAGACAACCACTCCGTCTAATCCCGGTCGAGACGGTCTTCGTACAATTGACCGCGGTAATCCGGTGCTTGATGCTATGCAGAAGAGGTATCCCTACTGTCGGACTTGATGCTGTTCTCTTCCCTATGCCTTCGGGACGCTCAAATGCAGTTGTGAAACGGTCGAAGATATAACCTCTGAAGGGCGGGCCGATCACGAGCGTACTGGCACCCTAAACATTCTTAGAATAGCGTAGAGGTTCATTTGTATGGGAGTTGGTACTATAATGAGCGAAGACCTACTGGACATAGCGGTACAATCACAACCTGGATAGACATACAAAAACATTTCACAGTATGCTATTATGTGAAGTAGTAGTAGCGAGAAGTTACGCTAGCACCAAGGACTCAATGATCCCTGGAAGTAGCCGTTCGCGATGAGATGAGTTCGGTGGAGAGAAATTTATGTAAGGGAATCAATGGTCACATGGAAGGTACTTTTCCGATGCAGTGCACCTTTTTAAGATGCCGATCCATGTTCTTGGTCATTTTCTTCTGGCCACTGGGGTAAAGATATCGGTAACTTATTCATTCCTAAAGCAATATTAGCTCACCAGAATCTGCATGGAGCGTCAGAGGTCCTTGCACTGCAGTGGTCGGACAAGCTTTCTAGACTGGAACCGCGGAACGTGCTGGGGATCGACAAACAACAGAGGGATTCAATAAGCAAACCCGATCGCCGAAAGTCGAGGCAGAACTAAACTCACCACCCTGAATCCGTGCAGGCGTAAGGTTTGTGCACCCACTTAGCACGCTGATGGCTAACTGCCCGATGTAGCTTGTCGCTTTCGTGTCCGCACGCGACACATTTGAAGACGGGCGCCCCTTTACGGCGAATTCTCTTGAAGAAGCACGCCCAGATTGATTGACCCGGTTGAGCCAGTTGCGAGGCGCACGCCGGTACGCCTTGTTGGGCGACGCGGCTCTCCATTGCGTGTAACTCGAACCAGTCCGAGGCGCGAATGTAGGCCTCAATTTCCATACGGGCTGCTTCGTCTAACAAGGCTTTCTTTGACCGCACCACCGTTGTGATAGTAGTGGATGGCGGCGGAAGAGGATCGGGAAGGGTGGCCGCTCCGGCAGCCGCACTTGGCATGGGGGTGGCAGGGATTTGGGGGGGCACATCAGACTCTGTTTCCATTGGCGAGGTCAGAGCCTGGTTCCTTTCGACAGGAGAGAGGCCAAATTCCGATGGAGGAACCAACGGCAGAGGCACCTCGTAGAATGTATTGCCGTCGGTGACGAGCTGAACCGGGTTGAACATGGGAAAGTGAACGTCCGGTTCACCCAAGTCATCGGGAAACGCCTACAGGCAAATGGCGATCAACAGCCTGCGATCCTGGAGACCAACGGTACTTACGGGTTGGTGATAGCCCATGTCGGTAGCGATCTCTCGGAGGTAGTGGAAGAGAGGAAAGGGGTTGAACCTGTGGTGTAAGGGTGGACGTGCGGGTGGGTTGCAACACCGCTGGGATGGCAGACTCGAGGCGTATGTTCTGATCTATATACCCAGAGCGGTGAAATAGGTTTTTTGGTGATCAATCCGCACTGGGCGAATCCATTGAGCGGCCCAGCGACATATGTGCCGGAGGCCATGGAGAGGTCCGAGAGTACTAGAATCAACATAATTAGATTGAGTGGGCAGCGCCTGCAGGGTGGGTAACACGCCCACTCCATCTCATCCGCGTGTGAAATCAGAAACGCCACAGAACTGGTAAGCAATGCTGGGTAAGCCTCCCGCAGTCGTTCCGGTTCGACGACATACCCGCTGGCACGATTCGAAAACGAGGCAGCAACGGACGCTACGGCGCCTAGCTGCTTGTATTGTGAGCCGGGCAACGATGATAAATGCGCCACATGACGACAAGGCGAAGGCAGAATACGAGAGCATTAAATTGCGTGCTGGAATGAGGTGTGGAGTGCGAAACACACCCGACCAGCACGGAACGGTGGACCCTGTGTCAGGAGTTTACCTACCCGCGAGCCTCCGCCTCGCCTAGGTAACAGAAGTGCTCATGACTTACGAGCTGATTCAGTCGCTCGTGTCCCGTCCATTTCAATGACGGAGAACACATACTATGTAGTAAATATCCAACCGCAGGGGACGTCGAGAGAAGGCGTTAGTGGCGAGGGAAGTCACTCTTAGGCGCTTTCCAGATGTTTGGTTGTTTCACCCGATTTGGCAAGTCCACCGGCGTTCAAACGATTTCCTAATTCAGAACTGATCATAGGTTCAATTCGCCCGCTTGAACAAGAACCGCTAGCATGGAAACATAGCCGCCGTCCGTGTCTGCTCCTTCGAATCAGTTACTTTCTCGATGTTCAACGGGCAGTGCTACTTGCCTTTCCATCCCCGTGCTTCCTGACCTATTTTGCTGAACCGGCCGAATAACGTATGGGTCCAAGAGGTAGACTGCGCACCGCATTTGTCCTTTCCTCGATCAATTTTGTCGCTACCGATACAGGCAGACACACAACGTATATTTTCACAGTAACCATTATAAAACGAAGCAGTCAAGTAGGGACACTGTCGCTAGCAACTCAATAAGGGAGTAATCGTCGAGGCAAGGCGCTCGAGGGAGAGAGAATTGTGTAGTGGAACAAATGGTCATACATAAGGTACTCTCTGGTCTCTGGTGCTAGTGCATATTTTTAAGATGACGTCCCATGTTCTTGATTACTACCTCCTGGTTACTGAACAAGATATCAGCGTCCTATCCGTTCTTGAAACGAAAATAAAAATAAAAATAAATAAAAATTCACCAAAGGCTGCATGGAGCGGTAGCGGTCCTTGCGCTGCGATGATCGGACAAACTTTCTTTGGTAGAACCCCGGAACGTGCTGAGGACCGACAAACAAGGGAGGGACTCAGTCAGCAAAGTTGGATGACGAAAGTTGAGGTCGGTATCTACTCACCACCCTGGGTCTTTGCAAGGAAAAGGCTTGTGTCCCCACTTAGCCCTTTGATGGCTGACAGCCCGATGCAATCGATCACTCTCGTGACCACAAGCAAGACACTTGAAGGCCGGTGTCCCTTTACGGCGGACTGTCTTGAAAAAACACGCCCATATTGAATGATCTCGCTTGGCCAGCTGCAAGCCACACGCGGCCACACGCGGTTCATCGATGCGAGGTTCGATCGCATGCAACTGATACCAGAGTGATGTGCGGATGTAGGCTTCGATCAACGCACGGGCTGCTTTGTCTGATAAGACGATTCCCGTGTCAGCCATTCCAGTGGACGGGAAGAGAAGAGAACCGAGAGGGCTGGTGGTTGCGGCACCCCCACTTGGCATTGACGTAGCAGGGGTGTGGAGAAGTGCAACACCGTCCGTTCCCATGGCCAATATCGGGACCGAGTCCATCTCGCTGTCGACAGGTGAACGCGGAGAAGACGCGAAAGACGCTGAGAGGGTCGACAACAAAGGCACTTCGTGGAACTGGTGACCATCGCTGATTAGTCGGCCCGGAACGGACATGGGGGAGTCCTCCCAGTCATCGAGGTCGGGCTACAAGGGAATTGAGAGCAGGTTGTGATTCTGGGCGCCAATGGTACTTACCGGCTGCGGGTAGCCCATACCAGAGTAGTGGTCACCCAGCAGTGATGAAAGAGAGGAAAGGGTTGGGCTTGTGGTGAAAGGGCGGATAGGGGAGAGAACCGCTGGGATGGCAGGCCCGAGGTAGCACCCTCTGAATTATATGCGTATTGTGATGAGATATTTGTTTGCAGCATTGGGATGAACCCCAGTTAAAAATGGGGGCATGGCTTGAGCAACTGGTCGGCGGGAATAGTTCCAGGACTGGGACAGGTACAGTTAATTTAATCTTGCCGCTCCTACAGGATGCATGACTTGCTTTTGAATTCAAGACCCGAGGCGTGACACTCGAGTGGATGTACAGGCTGCACGGCAGAGGACCCCCGTAGGTGTTCCGCGTTTCAGAGCGCCTTCTTCTGTGCTGCTTCAAGAAAGTTACACAGCTTCTGCGGCTTCTCTGCCCTTTGAATGGTGAGTCTGGCCGTGATAGTGTATCGCAACATGAGGAGGGGAGAAAAGACAAATCGAAGGACATCAAGAACTCTCAAACCATGCGTCATAATGGGAGATATGGAGTGGAGTGAGAACGACTGTTCGATCGGGCAGCTCTCGCTCTACTTGAGCTCACAAGTCGTGCCAAGACGTTCCACGGAGAAGACGGGTTATGCAAGGGATTCCCAGGGCAGCCAGAAACGGAGGGGGAGAGGAGGGGGAGGAGAGGGGATTTGTCCTTGCCAGCGCGCTTCTCGGGACACCCAGCAGGAGCGCTCTTCTGATTTGGGAGGATCGGCCTGCCAACAAATTGGGCACTGATTTGGGAACAAACCAAGGGCTCAATTTATCACTCTTCCAATCAAACCAGGCATCGCCTATGGTCCTTCTGTCCTTCTGGTTGAAGCACCGCCTCAGATGCTGGCTGCTCGAGTTAATCATATTGCCCAATATTCAATGAGCAACACCACTCTGCGCTTGCATCTATTTACTTTCTATCGTACTACACAACCTGCCGAATGTGTGGGAAGGCAGCAGCTAGCTGGGCACCACAGCCTGTCCCCCTATGCTGCCAGCCACAATACCCCAGGAGCGTAGCGGGCAGTGAAGGGTCGTTCATATGTCATGGTGGAAGGAGCTAGGGCACCTGCTCTTTGCCCAGCCCGCGTGGTTCTTACTCTCAGGGCAAAATCGAAACTGCTGGGCACACAATGTATGCTTCCACAATAGTACAAGAGAAACACCGTCGCTAGTGAATGAATGATTAGGGGAGTACAGTAACCCTCCGATGGAGCCCACAGAGAGAGTGATTATAGTGAAGATCAAATGGTCGCCTAACACAGCTTTTCAGCGACAGTGCACTTGGAGTAGGTGCCGAGGCATGTTCTTGATCATAACAGCCTTACCACTGGGCGGGAA
>Ga0307513_10007504_pt1 | contig 14118 bp, 11 predicted proteins | sample 15_EM_MG_FD_202174 | JGI IMG/M metagenome (GOLD analysis project Ga0307513, IMG submission 202174) | Populus trichocarpa ectomycorrhiza microbial communities from riparian zone in the Pacific Northwest, United States - 15_EM | ecosystem: Host-associated > Plants > Roots > Unclassified | place... | reverse complement strand
CCGAGCGAGATGTACAGGTAGTCGCGCATGACCGTCGACAGCGAGATGTGCCAGCGCCGCCAGAAATCGCTGGGGTTGGTGGCACGGTACGGCGAATTGAAATTCTGCGGGATGCGCAGGCCGAACATGAGCCCGAGCCCGACCGCCATGGCGCTGTAACCCGAAAAGTCGAAATACAACTGGAAAGTGTAGCCCAGCATCGCGAGCCACGCGGCCGCGGTAGATAGCGCGCCGTAGTCGGCGAGCCACGGATCGACGAAGTACGCCAGGCTGTCGGCGATCAATACTTTCTCGACCATTCCGAAGGCGAGGAACGACAGCCCGATGGGCAGTCCGAGCCGGCGCTGCGCGCCGCCGACATTCTCCAGGTCCTTCTCGATCTGCCGGAATCGCACGATCGGACCCGCCACGAGCTGCGAGAACAACGAGACGTAGGCGCCGAACTCCCAGAAGCTGCGCGTCGGCGTGATGTGGCCGCGATACGCGTCGGCGATGTAGGTGATGGTGTGGAACGTGTAGAACGAGATGCCGATGGGCAGGATGACGTTGAGCACCGGCAGATCGGCGTGCCAGCCGAGCACGTCGGCGAGATCGTTGACCGAGCGCGTGAAAAAGCCGGCGTACTTGAAGAAGCCGAGCAACATGAGATCGACGGTGATCGGCAGCACCAGCAGCCACTTGCGCCTGACCGGATCCTGCGTGGCGAGAAAACCGCGGCCGGCGCTGTAGCTCACGAGCGTGGTGAACGCCATGAGCAGGCAGAATCGCGGATCCCAGTAGCCGTAGAAGACGTAACCGGTGATCGTCAGCCAGATGTGCCGCTGCCGCGTGGAACGCAGCGTCCAAAAGACCACGTACGTGACCGGCAGGAACGCGAACAGGAAGATGAGGCTAGTGAACAGCATGGGGATCCGTTGCGCCCATCTCGCGCACGATGAGCTGCGCCACGTCTTCGTGACCGGCTTCGGTGAAATGCACCAGGTCGATGAATTGATCGCGGCGCCCATCGAGCAGGCGCGCCACATCGATCACGCGCACATGCATCTCCACACCCAGCTTGCGGACCGAGTCCGCGGCCTGGTATTCGAAAGCCGCGAGGATGGCTTCCGAGGCGCGCGGTACGAAGCGGCGCATCGAATACAGATCGACATGGTCCTCGGCGCGTGGCGGATCGGTGACGCGAACCGCGTGCGTCATGAGCACCGGCTCGGCGCCCGATGCGCGGATCGCCGCGATGAGCTCGCGCAGATCGGCGTCCAGGACCGCGAGCCGATCTTCAGGCACGCGATCGAAGGGCCAGTCCGCCGGCTTGCCCGCCGTTTCCGCGTCTATCCACCGGCGCAGGCGCATCTCCTGGATGACCGCCGGCACTTCGGCGGTGTCCTTGAGACGTTCGAGGAAGCGTGACTTCTTGATGATGCTCGCGAGCGAACCATCGTCTGCGGGCGATTGAACCGGCGGCTGCGGCTTGGGCGGTTCCGCAGCTGGCTGCACTCGCGGTCCGATCTCCGCGAGGTAGAAATGAGTCGACGCGTAGACGAACACCACGTCGGGCGCGTACGCGCGCAGCGCGGCGTTGTAGTAAGAAAGCAGGCCTTGCGGCGCGATGCCCGGATACGCGGTGTTCAGCACATCGACGCAGCGCGAGCGCTGGCGCGCCAGCGCACGCACGCGCGCCGGATATTCGGCGTCGGCCATCGACGGCTCGCCGAAAGTCTCCGATGCGCCGAGGAACATCCAGCGCTGGCAGCCTTCGGCGGAATGGGCCGGCACGTCCGCACCGCGCATGCCGAGATTGTTGAGTGCCACCCGCTTCCAGCGCGCTCCGGGTTTGCCGCGGCGCAGACCGTGTTCATCGAAGGTGAACATGTTGTCGTAGGACGGATTCTCGAAGAACGGCACATCCTCGAAAAACCAGTCGTCGAGGCGCGCGCCGAGCTCGCAGCACAACAGCGCCGCCGCGGCGAACGCCGCCCATCCCAGAAGCCGTTTGGGAGTCGAAATAGCGGGAGGCGAGCTGACCGCGACCTCAGTCACGTCATGGGCTCGGCATGCAGCCGGAACGGAATTAGCGGTCGACGCATCGCATTTCTTCTTGTGGCTCGCCTGGATCCACACGCGAAGCTGCAGTGCGGCGGGCGAATCTTGTCAGCGCAAGGGTCGAATTTCAACGATACGGAGGCCTTGGCGCGACCTATGGCTAATGCCTCGAACCACTTCACACATTGCGCGATACCGGGGCTTATGCCCGATCCGGGGCAAAACACGTTCTGCTATTCTCGCGGCCCTCAGAGGGTGTCCCCATGCGCAGCTTCATCGACCTCACCGACAAGTTTCCGCTCAAGATCGACATCGAAGCGCTGCAGGCCGAACTCGTGCGCATGGAAAATGCGAAGTGGGTCGGCCACTACGACACCACGCAGCCCAGCACGTGGACGACGATTCCGCTGCGTTCCATCAACGGCGCGCTCGACGGACCCGACGCCATTCGCCATGGCGACTGGGAGCTCTACAAGAACACGCCGCTGATCGATGGCTATCCGGTCATGAACTCGATCATCGCCGCCTTCAACTGCCCGATCGCGCGCGTGCGCCTGAGCAAGATGGCGGCGCGCACGCACATCAACGCGCACCGTGACATCGACGAGGAAGTCGCCTCGGTCGCTTTCAACCAGGTGCGGCTGCACATTCCGATCGCCACCAACGATAAGGTCGTGTTCTTCGTCGGCAAGGACCGCCTGCAGATGAAGGCCGGCCGCCTCTACTACGCCGACTTCGCCAAGACGCACTGGGTGCGCAACGACGGCGACGAGGCGCGCGTGCACCTGTTCCTCGAACTGAAGATGAACGACTGGGTCCGCAACCTGTTCCCGAAGTTCACGATGCTCGAGAAGCTCGACATGGCGCTGCAGCGCATCTATCTGCCGATCTTCTGGAAGGCATACAACTTCTGGCTGTTCAGCAAGACCGTGCGCTGGGCGAAGCGCAGCTTCGAAGGCTCGCTGCTCCAGAAGATGTGGCGCTGGACGCGCCAGCGCTTGGGCTACCGGCACCAGGCCGCCAGCTGACTTCGCGCGTGCGGCTCAGTGCCGCGCCGCGCCACCCCGGATCGAGTCGAGCCACACGCCAAGCGTGAGCAGCGTCCACGTGCGCTCGCAGTTCGTGTCCTTGTAGCGCGCCACCAGCTCGGCCGGAACGTGATCGTAAATGGGCTGCCCCGGCGCGAGACACGCCGCCTTCATGGCCGCCACGTCGGGCAATGCGAGCCACTGCGGTATCGGCGCGCCGAAGCCCTGCTTGCCGCGCGCGCGCAGCATCGGCGGCCAGGTTTTCGCGAACGCGCGCCGCATGACGATCTTGTCTTCGTCGCGATCGATCTTGAGCGCGCCCGGCAGGCTGATCAGGAACTCCGCCAGGTCGACGTCGAGGAACGGCGCCCGCAGTTCGAGCGCATTCGCCATCGCGGCACGGTCGGTCTTCACCAGAATGTCGCCGGGCATGTACCCCTGAAGATCGGTCTTCATGGCGTCGTTGACTTCACCTTCGAGCGGAAAGTCGATCGCCAGATCGGGGCGCGCGAGTCCATAGCGCGCCAGCTCACGGCGCGAAATGCTGGCGCAGATTTCGTCCAGCGCCTCCGGGACTGTGTCGAAAGCCAGGCGGGTCGTGAGTCCGTTGGCCTGGTTGTTGAGATAGGCGCGCCGCGGAAACAGTTTTCGCAGGCTGCTGAACATCAGCCACTTGATGCGCGTCGCCGCGCGGTTCGAGCCGAGCTCGTCGGCAAAGATCACCATCGGGCGATAACGTGACACGTAACCGCCGAGCAGCTCATCGCCGCCGTCGCCGGTGATCACCACCTTGCTGAACTCACGCGCCTTCTTGCAGATGAGATAGGTCGGGATCGCCGAGGAGTCCGCGAACGGCTCGTCGTAGACGCGCGCCATGAGGCTGATGAGCCGCGCGATGTCGACTTTCTCGTCGAACAGCTCGATGTGCTTCGTGTGATGCATCTCGGCGACGGCGCGCGCGAACGGACCCTCGTCGAGGCCGTCGGCGAAGCGATACGACAAGGTAGTGAGGTCGGGCTTGTGCTTCACCGCCTGCGCGACGATCGTGCTGGAATCGAGGCCACCGCTCAGGAACGCCGCCACCGGCACGTCGGCGATGAGCTGTTTGTCGACCGCGCGGCTGAGCAGCGACTCGAACTGCTCGCATGCCTGCGCCAGCGTGACGTCGCGGCGCGGCTGCGGGAACTGCCAGTAGCGATAGGTCTTGAGCTTGCCACCGGAGAATTCGAGCGCATGCGCGGGCGGCAGCACGTGGATATTCGAATAGATGCTTTTCGCCGGATCGACGTAGCCCTTGTTGAGGTAATACGTGATCGAGGCCGGGTCGATGCGCGGCTCGATCAATCCCGACGCGACGATCGACTTCAGCTCGGAGGCGAACAGCAGTTCGTTCTGCGCGGTGAGTGCGTAGTAGAACGGCTTTTCGCCGAAGCGATCGCGGGCCGCGAACAGTGACTGTCGGCGCCGGTCCCAGAGCGCGAACGCGAACATGCCCGGCAGACGGCGGACGAAGTCCACGCCCGCTCGCGCATACATCGCGAGGATGACCTCGGTGTCCGACTCGGTGCGGTAGTCGAATGGCGTGTCACGGCGCAGATCCTTGTAGCCGTAGATCTCGCCGTTGAACACGATCGAGTACTGCCCGCCCGCATCCTGCATGGGCTGATGACCGCCGCCGAGATCGACGATGCTCAGCCGGTTGTGGCCGAGCGCGCAGCCGGCGTCGTGCCAGTGCCCATTGTCATCGGGACCGCGATGTTGCTGCGCCAGGATCATCGCCTGGAGCTCACCCAGTCTTTGTTCCGCGCGCCCGGAGACGATGCCGCTGATGCCACACATAAGTCAGCTTCTCCTCAGGCCCAACAGGCGCTTGATGCGCGTCGTCGTCTGCACGCCGAGCAGTGTCTTGCAGTGCATCCACAGGATCTTCCACGCCGGCACCGCTCCTTTGGCGCGGCTCAGCGACGCGCGCGCCTCGGCATTCCTGCCATTGCGATAGTAGGCGTAGGCGAGCGAGAACTCGTTGCCCGCGATGATGCGCGCGAGCCGGTCGCGCTGCTGCGGATCTTCGGTGAGCCGCAGCTGCCCGCTCAGCATCGCAATCTGGCTGGGTATGGTGTGCATGGAATCCGAGGCCGTGATGTTGTTGTCGTGGCGTCGGTATGCGTGCAGGACCCGCGGCAGATAGGCGATCGCGTGCTTGCGCGAGATGCGCAACCACATGTCCCAGTCCTCGCCGCAGTAGTAGTCGAGATTGAAGGCGCCGATCTCGCGCATCACCGAACGCCGTACCGCGACGCCGGAAGTGCCGATGAAGTTCTCGCCGAGGAGCCGCGCGTGCGCATCCTTGCTGGGCAGCAGGTAGTAAGGTGCCGGGTTGCGCTCGAGTTCGGCGATGGTCGGATAGCTCGACAGGAATTGCGGGCGCAAAGTTCGCCCGGAATCGTCGATGCTCGCGAAGTTGGTGAACACCAGGCCGACCGCGGGCTCGGCGGCGAACACCTCGAGCGCCGCCCGGATCTTGCCCTCGTGCATGACGTCGTCCGCATCGAAGAAGAATACGAACTCGCCAGTCGCCAGCTCCAGCGCCCGATTGCGCGGCGCCGCGGCGCCACCGCTGTTGTGCTGCGAGATGCAACGCACGCGGTCGCCGTAGGCCCGCACGCGTGCCAGGGTATCGTCCGTCGACCCATCGTCGACCACGATGATCTCGATGCGCTGGTTCCGTTGCACGGCGCACTGCGCCAGCACGGAATCGAGCGTCTGCTCGATGAACCGGGCGGCGTTGTAGGCCGGGATGATGACCGAGGCGAGACTGCGCGCCTCGGCCGTGCCGTTCGGCACGACGACATCAGAACGGCAGAATTCTTCGGATGATTGCGATTTCATTCTTCTCGAACAGGAAATAGACGATGGGCACGAAAAGCGGCACGGCCAGTGCCGCGCCGAGCAGCATGCCGGGATAGGAGTCGGGCGCGAAGTAGTGATTCACCGCCCAACCGTAGACGAGCAGATAGGTGCCGGTGATGAGAATGGCGGGAACCATCGAGCGATAGAGCAGCGAACTGCGCATGCCGACGTGCTTGCAGAGCACCGTGGGCACCAGCAGCACCTTCAACAGCAGCAGCGGGATGGCGAGTCCGAGCGCCGCGCCGAAAATTCCATGCAAGCGCACCAGGATGATCGTGAGCACGATGTTGATGATGGCCTCGACCATCTCGAGCACGCCGACGAAGCGGATCTTGCCCATCGCCGACATGGTGCTGCGCGCCGGGTCGATCATGACTTCGACGGCCATTGCCGTGACCAGCACGACCAGCACCGGATAGGCGTCGGGGTATTCGGGGCCCAGCCAGCGGTCGATGAATGCGCGGCCGAAGATGATGATCAGGCCACCGCCGAACACGGCCAGCAGCGTATTCACCTTGCTGAGGAACCGCAGCTTTTCGCGGATCTGATCGTTCTGGTCGAGCACGTGGTAACGCGCCAGCATCGGCATGGTGAGATTGGTGGCCTGGAACAGCAGGTCGCGGAAGTAATCCGCGAGGCGCGAACCGACTACGTAATGCGTGACCATCACCGGCCCCGAGAAGAAGGCGATCACCATCGGCTGCAGCTTGAACTTGATGAGGCTGCTGATGCCATTGAGCATCGACCACAGGCTGTAGTTGGCGAGCTCGCGCACCTGCGACTTCCTGAACCAGCGCAGGCCGATCTTGAGTTGCGGGAAGCAGTACTTCGAGATCAGGAAGAACGAGAGGTTCGACAGCTGGCCGCAGACCAGTGCGATCAGCGCCATCGCGAAAATACTGTAGCCGTGACCGACGAAGTACACGGTGAGCGCGGTCGTGACGGTGAGCATCGCCAGGCGCGAATAGCTCAGCAGGTCGAATCTCGAATACGCGCTGACGATGCCGGCAAACGCGAGGATCGGAAATTCGAGCGCCACGTTGATGCCCATGATGAGCAACGTCAGCGCGACCAGGTTCGCGTCCGCGGTCGTGCCCACGAAGCGATCGACCGTGGTCGCGAGCACCGCGGTCACGATCAGGATGACGATTGCGATGCCGCTGTAGATGACCAGCGCGGTGTTGATCACCGAGTTGGCGCGCGCGTAGTCTTTCTGCGCGATGTAGCGCGCGCAGCAGAGCTGCACCGCGTAACCGAGCCCCACGTCCATCAGATAGAAGTACGCGAGCAGGCTGCTGAGGACGGTCCACACGCCGTACCAGCGATTGCCGAGGTGATCGAGCAGGAACGGCATCATGAAGAAGCCGATCACGATCTGGGCGCCGATCAGCACCATGCGGCTTATCGACCCCATCAGCAATTTGCGGCCGGTGCTGGTGGGACGCGGCGCGGGAGTCTCGGGTTGCGTGTCTATGGTGTCGCCGGTGCCGTTCGTCATCTCACTACCAAGTCAGCCACACGGCGAGCGCGCGAGTCTGCCCGAGTCGCAGTCGCGCCGGAATTCGAATGCACTCGCAAGCGCGGGCGTTGTGATGCAAATCACAGACCAGCGCGCGCCCGCGCTCACTGGCTGACTGCGATGAGATTCGGCGATCCGGCGAGGCGCGTGCAGCCATAGCCGCGCTTGCCGAGCCAGCCTTCGGCCTCTCCGGATTCCACGATGAGCACCGGCCGATCACGCAGGATGGTGCGCTCTGCCCCTTTGAGCACCTCGGCGTCGTGCCCCTCGGCATCGATCTTGAGCAGCGCCACGCGCTGCGGCAGCTGCAGCTCGTCGATGCACAGGCACAGCACGCGGATATCGCCGCTGCCGATGGCCGCCCGGTAGGCATTTCCTTGCGGCACCGACATGCAGACAATCGCACTCTTCGCCGACGCGGCGGCGTTGAGAAAGGTGACATTGGGCTGGCGCACATTGGCGCACAGCAGCTTGAAGGTACTGGGAATGGGCTCGAACGCGATAACACGCCCCGTGTCGCCGACGATTTCCGACATGCGCAGCGTGTAGTGCCCCACGTTGGCGCCGACGTCGATGACCCAGTCCCCTGCTCGCAGGTAATTCGACAGAACGCGAAAATCAGGCTCTGGCGAGACGAACGTCCCGCTGCGAATCTGTGTTCGGTATCGCCAGCGCTTCAGAGGCGATCGAACGGCCTCCGGCAATCGGTTGAGTACTGCAGACAACATGAATGGCCACCAATCTTTGGCGGGACCGGAGCATACCGGAGCCCATGCATGTTTTGGGCGATTGGACGGGGGTGGGTTCGCGAGACTGGGACAATTGCCCGGGAGCGGATCGCGCGCGATCGGCTCCCGGGTCTATCAACCTACTGGGCCTGGACGCCCGTGGCCGGCATCGCCGCCACGGAGGTGCCGAGACGGTAGCCCTGCGTGTTCACCGCACCGGTCGAATCGACGACGTATAGATATGCGCCGACCTGCGACTTGTTGCCCTTGTTCAGGCGCACCGTAATGCGATTGTCGGCCCAGGTGGTGGGAACCTGGATCTCCTTGTTCACGCATTGCGCATACGTGGCCTGGTCGCAGACTTCGACACGCGCTTCGGACTGCGAGATGTAGAGGTCATCCCAGAACGCCACGGCCTGACCGTTTCCGGCCTGCGAGTAACCACCGTCCGAGGCGTTGCCGAAATAGTTCTGCACGACCAGGTAGCGGAAATTGCCGGTGTCGCCGGACGCATTGAACATGACGTTGTTTATGGTGTTATCCGTCACAACCTGGCCGGTAACCGGATTGGTGACCTTGACACGGAACGTGCCATTGCCCGTGCCCGGCGCGCTGTTCATGCGCAGCCAGGTTTCATACCGGTACCAGTTGCGGCGACCCGGAAGATTCGTGCGGCCGCTCTGGCTGTCGAGCCAGTACACGTACTGGGTGCTGGAATTGAACCCGGTGAACACACCGGTGGACGCCAGACGATTCGACAGGTAGGAACCGGAAAGGCCCTGCGCGTGATCGAGCACGTCCGCGACCTTGTACCAGCGCATCATCTTCCACTGCAGGTACGAACCCGAGATCAGGTCGATGTGGTCGAGATAAATGAGTCCGTTCGTATATAGATAGTTGTAGCCGGAGCTGCCGGTGTCATAGAACAGCGTCTGCTTGTACTCGGTGCTGCCGCGCGTATCGAACGCGATCGACTTGCCATTCGACCAGCCACGCTCGGTGGTGACGTGTGGATAGGTGGCGGTGGACGGGGTCATCATCGACCAGTTAGCCCAGCCCTGTTGGTCGACGCGCGCGCCATTGGCAAGCGAATCGATCTTGGTGCCGCCCAGGAATTCCTGGCGCAACGCGTTGCTTCCGAAGCCGGTGCCGCTGACGGTGATTTCCTGATTATCGGCGGCAGTGCCGCTCGTGGCGGTCACCGCGGGCGCGGCCGATGCCGCTGCACCAGCCAGTAACAGAAAACTCGTTAATAGATATCGGGCCATGTGTCCTCGCAGGTGGAATCGAAGTCAATCAGTGGTCACTGGGACCTGACCGTTATGAAAGCGCACTAGCCTTCCGCGTGCGGGAGAATATCCAGAAACTGCTGGTAGGCCGAATGTGTCCGAATTGAGACGCTTCGGCAAAATTTTCCGTCGCGAAAGTGCGACCCAATTCCTATTTTGGGGGCAATTTCACCGCCGCGTGAGGGTTCGGCGTAGGCGCGATTCTCAAGCGGCCGGCAGGCTCGCCGGCCGCGACTAGCGGCTAGCGGCTAACAGGGTCGCCCGCCGCTTCAGCGCTTCGTTCCTTCGAGCACCATGGTCTGCAGGATGTTGTAGGCGTCGCTGATTGCATTGCCGTGACGTTCGAGTCCGTGCAGCGGAGCATGCGAGCTCTCCTTGACCTTGCACGAAACGACTTCGGCGAATCCGGCGAGCTCCATCGACTGCCGCAACACCTCGCGGTCGTAGATGAACTGGTGTCCCCAGTCGCGCACGAATTCGTTGAGCAGTATCGCGGGGCTGCTCATCGGCAGGCCCGGATGAAACTCATCCATCATTTCCTTGAGGAATCCCGCCTGCACCGGGGTCAGCGGGGTACCCGAGAAGTAGTCGAGCAAAAATTGCAGATCCGGGGTCGCTATGCGCATCACGCCACCCGGCTTGAGGACGCGATGGCAGTCCTTCATGTGGGCGATGCCGGCTGCGAGCGACACGTGTTCGATGAGGTGCTCGCTGTAGATGAAGCTGAAGCTGCCATCCGGGAAGGGTTGGCGCTCCGTGATGTCTAGATAGACGATGCCCGGTCCGCGCGCCGGTTCCATGTCGGTGTTCAGCCAGCCGTCGAGCATCATCGGGCCGCAGCCGATGTGCAGCTTGCGTTCGTTGGTCGAGGCCAGGTATGCGTCGATGGTCGCGTGCCGGCGTCGCTTCCAGCTGCTTTGTTTGACCGTGTCGCCGATGCGACGCGCGCCGGAGCGCACTTCCCTGCCCAGGGCATGGATCACGGGATTCTTTTTCAGTGCTTGGCGGATGGCAAACATGCGCAATTTCCCCTGGAGAAACGCAATGGAATTGTTCTTGTTTGCCGAGTCTGATCTGCCTTTTTGAAGATTAGAAGGCGGGAAGCCGGGTTTTTTCGCGATTGTGAGGTCCCAACACTTTTTCTTCGGGGTGCCGCCCACGCCCCGAATCGGGGCGGTTCTTCAACGGGCGGGCAATTTATGCAATGCGGCGATCGCGGGAACGGCCTCCACCGGGGCCGGCTCGACGTTCTCGAGATGAAACGCTGTTATCCGCGCCGCCACCTTCGACATATTGTGAACGGCAATGATGATGCCCATGGCGAACCACCAGTAGATCTCGTACAGGTCCATGCCAAAGAAGCCGACGATCAGCCGGACGAAAATATAGGCGTGGACGGCGTACAGCATCGCCCGCATGAGGCGCAGATCGGCCAGGTGCGCCGTCAGCAGGGGTCCGGCGGTGGCCTCCGGTTTGAGCCTCTGGGCGAGCGCATTGAGCTGTGCCTGCAGCTCGGCCGAGATCCGGTTGATCGCCCGGAACATCACCACGATCAGCGCTGTCCAGATGATGAATCCCTGGATGCCGAGGTTGGTCGCCACTTCCAGGTACAGATTGTGGGTGTCCTGGAAGCGCCCAAAGCGCTGCTCGCGAATCGTCGGGAAGGCCGATACGCCCACGCCGAACGGATGCTCGGCGAAGATGGTGAGCGCGTCCTGCCAGATTTCCAGGCGGCGCAGCTTCGACTGCCCCTCCGCTTCGTGGCCGGTGATCGACTCGAAGCGCCCGATGTATTGCTCGGGAATGAACGGCACGATGATGAACGCGAAGAAGATCGAGCTCACCAGCACGCGGAAGCGGTATTTCGACCGGAAAATCGCGTAGCCGGCGAACATCAGGAATCCGACGTAACCGGTGCGTGAGCCCGTGAACAGGATGATGTTGCAGGAGAACACGATCATCACCAGCAGGAAAATCTTCTGCCAGCGATTGGCGACGGGTATGAGATAGACCGCGAACGGCAGGATGCCGAGGCCGAAACCGGAGAACGAGTTCGGGTGCTGGTAGCTAGGCGTCGAGCCGTGCAGGCGCATCACGCCCTGGTTCTCCCACACCAGCGAACCGGTGATCTGCCCCAGCAGTCCTTCCTGGCCCATCTTGAACCACGCCAGCATGAACGCCGCGATGAAGAACCGCAGCGCGCTCGGGTTGCGCACGAACATGACGATGTAGAACGACATGCATGCGAACTTGACCACGCGGTCGACGAAGATCGTCCACGAGTAGTCCACGTTGTACGAGAACGGAATCTCGATCACGAGCGCGATGAAGAACCACACCAGGTAGGCGCCGAGACCCGCCTTCTCCTTGATCTTCTGCCGCTTGACGGTGAACGCGAGCACCAGCAGCAGCACGCCGAGCACGAACTCGAACCGGATCGACCCCAGCAGCGCCACGCGGCCACCGAGCTGCAGGAACCAGGTGATGACGTAGACGCAGAACGCGCCGATGATGAGCAGCGGCACCCGGTCGTATCCGATGCGCTCCACTTCGGCGGCCATCGGATCGACGACGGATTTCGCCGTGGCCATGGTTCAGCGGGCCTTGCGCAACCGGCCGCCGGTGAGTTTGAACGCGGCGAGCTTGGCGATACCGAGATAGGCCGTCCCGTGATTCCAGCGCCAGCCGATCGCCTGCAGATAGAACTGCAGGGATTTCCAGCCATCCACCGCGCGGAAGTTGTAGCCGCGATTGCAGCAGCTGTACGCCATGGTCCATCGCACGAGATCCCGCGGCAGCAGCCGCGGATTGGCGGCGACGAACTTCTGCATGATGCGCATCGTGTCCTTCTCGCGCACGAAGTAGTTCTTCGACATCTGCCCGGGGTGGCCGACGCGATACAGCAGCAGCGGTTCATCGACGAACGCGAACGAGAAATGCACCGACATGCGCAGCCATAGATCCCAGTCGATCGCCATCTTGAGCGTATCGTCCATGACGCCGACCTTGTCAAAGCATTCGCGACGCGCCACGGCGGCCGAGAACGGCACGATGTTGTCGACGAACAAGGCTTCGGTGATGCGACCCGCGCGCGGCGTGGACAACGGCGAGGCTTCGTAGGGAACCCTGGCGCCGGCGTCGTCGATGAATTCCATGGTGCTGTAGACGATACCGACCTCGGGCGCGTCGAACAGCGGCATCTGTTTGGCGAGCTTGTCGCGTCGCCAGATGTCGTCCGCGTCGAGGAAGGCAATGTACTCGCCGGTCGCGGCGCGGATGCCGTTGTTCTTGGCAATGGTCTGCCCCGAATTCGGCTGCTTGAGATATTTGACGCGCGGATCCGGCAGATAGCGCTGCATGACTTCGTCCGTGTTGTCGGGCGAGCCGTCGTTGACCATGATGACTTCGACGTTGCCGTAGGTCTGTTCGAGCACCGACTCGATCGCGCCCGGCAGGTACTGCGCGTACTTGTAACAGGTCATCACCACGCTGACTTTGGGAGTTGGCTTCATCAGTTTCGCTTCAGGGGAAAATTGGTCGACAGCCAGTTCACGATGCGCGCCTTGAGCTCGGCCTGACTCTCACGGCCCGAGAAGATGTGGTTCGAGCCGTTGATCATCTCGACGCGGCAATCCGCTTCGTAGCGATTGCCCGGCGTCAGGATCATGTCCTGGAACTCGCTCTTGAATATCCACGTCCACTGGTCGTGCTCGGCGAAAAGAAAATAGACGCGCTTGTGTGCCGCCATGCTGCGCGCGAACGCGGTCTGGAAATGCATGTTGTAGAGCCGATTGGTGGATACCGGTTCGGCCAGCGCCTGGGCCGCGCGTTTGCGCGCACTGGTCAGGCCCGACACCTTGCCGCCAATCCGTCGCGCCAGCACGGCGGCCGACTTCACGACCAGCCTGCCCTCTTCGCGCAGGTCGACCTCGGCGCGCACCAGTCGCCGCCAGAAACTCCATTGCGTCATGCGACGCAGCTTCGCCGCGAGCAGCCCGCTGGCGCGCTCCGGCGAGGTGATCATCGCGGCGTTGTCGACCTGGCCGCGGCGATTCAGGTCTTCGATCAGCACCGGGATGTTGAGCAGGATCAGTCCGCTCACGCGCGGATCGCCGCCGGCTTCCATCAACACCGAAATCGCGCCACCGCACAGTCCGAGCAGCAGCAGCGAGTCGAGCGTGCATTCCTTCCAGAAGAAGTCGATGGCATCGGACAGGTCGTTGCTGTATTTGCCGGTCTGGATGTCGTAGAAATGTTCGCTCAGCAGCTTGTAGTCGAAGTCGCCTTCGCTGTCGCCGATGCCTTCGGGATCGAAGCTCAACACCGAATAGCCGAGCTCGCACAGCACGCGCGCCAGCAGCACGTGCAGGCGGAACGTGCCGGCGCGGTACTTCACCGCGTTCACCGAGATGACGATGCCGATGCGCCGGGCGGGCGTGCTGTCCGGCAGGTACAGCATGCCGAAGAGCCGGCAGCCATTGCGATTGACGAAGGTGACGGGTTGTTCCATGCGGCCGACTTAAGCGGCTTGCCTCGAGGCCAGCCACTGCGCGGTGCGCGCGAACAGAATTTCGCAGCCGGGAAAAATCTTTTTCTGCTGCGTC
>Ga0307513_10007503_pt1 | contig 14119 bp, 20 predicted proteins | sample 15_EM_MG_FD_202174 | JGI IMG/M metagenome (GOLD analysis project Ga0307513, IMG submission 202174) | Populus trichocarpa ectomycorrhiza microbial communities from riparian zone in the Pacific Northwest, United States - 15_EM | ecosystem: Host-associated > Plants > Roots > Unclassified | place... | reverse complement strand
CAGGGACCGAGACGATGAGCCAGAAGCGCACGAGGATACCACATCAGTCCGCGGGAAGCACATCCCGAAACCTCTGGCGCTAGGACGCAGTGAAGGCTCAGTCCGGTCAATGCACAAGTACAAAGCCCTCAATGGCTTCGATGGAGATACCGAATCGGCTCTATCTTGAGCGGTCCCACCTCGCCTCTCGCCAGTCACGCAAGCTCACGAACCAACGATAGCCAGACAGCACGATCTCAATACGCTCGTTCGCAACTGGCGGGTTACCACCCCGGCTGTCCCTGCTCTGCCGCGGGAGGAGGGCACTGCGAAGGATACGTTGGAGTCCCCAGATTTTGAACTCGACCTCGACCACTTGCAGTGGTCAATCTCGTCTACCGGCCTTGCTTGGTACCCTGACAATAACGTGTCAGTCTATGCACACTCAGTTGATCTGGAGGCGCGCCTTGAGGGATCGGTCACTTTGACCCCATCTGTCGCAACTAGCCTTGGGTCTACTGACGTTCCCACACCAGCATTCTCCAAAGCCTCGAGGTACCCATCGCCTGATATCGCGCTCGCTTCAGGGAAAGTGCACCTATCTCCCCTGTCCCTGCCACCAGCTGGGACGCTCCGCTCTCGTGGCCAACTACTCCAGCGAGCATCGAGAGAATGTACGTACTCTAGCTGTAACAGGACAAGCCCGACCATCTGACGTTCTCTATTTTGCAGACTTTCGCCCGACCTTGCTGCGCGCGTAGTCTTCAGTCCCCCCGACACACCGCACACCGATGACAGCTACCAGTTCCGGAGCCCCAGAGCACTGGCCCGCCAGCCCGTTCGAGTCTTTCCGCCCTCACACGCCAGACATGGGCTTCCGCGAACAGCACTCACGCCCCGTGACGCCTGGGACCGCCACTTCTTGGGATGCCCCGAGTATTGGCCGCCTACCCCCGTCGAGCGCACGCGCCCTCACACACGCGACTATGCTCAACGCGCCCACGACGAAGACTATCCGACCTTGTTCAACCATGCAAGGCCTTGGGCATACGTCTGGCCGTTCTCTGAGATACACAAGGAGCAGCAGCGCGTTCTGTTGGAAAGCGAAGATGGGAGCTTCCGATTCGTTGGCCGTTCATGGTGATGGAGTCGGAGACAACTCACAACGAAGACCACCCCTCCTCGTTCAACCACGCAAACCCCTTGGTGCACGTTTGGCCGTTCTCCGAAATTCTCCAGGAACAGCGGCGTGCTCTGTTGGAAGGCAAGCATGGGAGCTTCCCAGAGCCCGCAGCGAATTATTGAGTCGACGTCAAGGAGATGTCGGAACATGAGAGGGAGCCCGATGGCGATGGAGTTGGAGTTGGAAACGACCCACGACGAAGACAACCCCGCCTCGTTCAACCACACAAAGCCCTGGGCACATGTCTGGCCGTTGTCCAAATAAAATGTGCTCTTGTTTTTTGCCGATCTTGAGTGCCGAGACGCGTTTCTGCCAAGAGTAATATGCGTGAAGCCATCAGATTTGACGACGAGGGCCTATGCGTCCATTAGCTGTATGGCTTCCGTTGGGCCTTTTGACCGAATGTTGCTAATGTTGTTTTTTGTTTTTTTTGGAAACGCGCAGCGACGCGAGGACGAATGTTCCGAAACCCAATACAGCCACCTGTATCGAGGCGTCCTAATGCTGTAAGTAAAGAGGCCCAACCAGAGCCTGTGGTACCGCCCATTACGAGCGAGGCGGTTTGGGACGGTCATTTCCCAGACGCAGACGCGGACATTCAGGCATCCATCGAGTACTCGCCAAGGCCTCAGAGAACTCCTAGCCAACGATACCCTCACCGTGACGAGGTGCCCGAGTATCTGCCAACGATCAAGAAATTGAATTGAACCCACCCCAGACAAATAGAAATGCTTAATATATTTTTGGGCTTTTGAACAGGCCAACCGTTACGCGATCAGTGCGTGCCGAGTTCGTTACACATCATGGGGTTCTTACCATGTCCCTTGGATGGGCTTCAGTGAACCAGGAAGGCCAGCACCTTGGTTTGTATGTCCCACTTCGGGGACTGTATTCAACAAGGCGGAAATGCCCCTCGCAAATCGTTGACACGACAACTTCTGCGAACTCACCGGCCCTTAACGCTTTGATTATGGATACACGGGGGTACCCTCTCCTTTGGGTCAGCCTGAGCCGCTATCCATGGTTATCGCCGTGATGTCGCGCTCACGTCGTTTTTGGTAGGTGAAGCGTCCGTTTGCGTTTATCAACTCGAGAATGTACGCTCAGCGGCGTACGGACGAGACAATCCAGGGTGCTCTGGAGACTTTTGCGGAAGCTCAGCAGCGATGGCACCCCTGGCGACGTAGATACGACTGGTACATGAGGTAATGCGTCCCTGTCTATTACGCCATCGCAATTACTCTGTACTTACGAACAACTCATCGATAGTAAAGAAGGCAATGTTCCTCCATCTCCTAGGAAGTCGCAACGGCACCTGTTGATCCAGAGTTTATCCAATTCGCAAGGATAGACGAAGGATGGACGCTGGGCTATTGGCTTGGGACTTTGTTCTCCAAGATTCCCGGCGGCAGGAAATTGCAAGGGTAACGAGAGGCGTAGGGCTCAACCCTCGTGACGCAGCCGGCGGCACAGACGATGAAAGACCTAGAACACGGGACCGGATAACGCTGTTATGCGGGGGTGTAGCTGGGTGGAGGGCTGGGCGGAGGGCTGGGCGGAGAGGGGGGGGTATTGGCGAGTGGCACAGACAAGTGCTTTTCGGAGCGAGCCGAAACCGAAGCCGAGGTTTGAGAGAGATAATCGGAACTGGCACCAGTAGCAGATTGCCAAGATGATGGCCCTGTGGAGTTCAGTGGTTGTGCAACCCCCGTGGATAATGGCCTGTCGTCACTCGATGTGGGCGGCAATTCTGGATAGAAGGTTCAGTATCCAGGTTAGTAGCGGTGTTCGTTGACTCACCGGACGAGGGAAAAGGTGCAACGCGCGACGACTCTCTTGCGGAACCAGACGCAGGCTCAACTTCCCACGAGGGCCTTCGCAATTGCTTTGGAGAGAACAAGCCGCGGATGTCCCTCTGCTTACGCAACTTCAAATACACGCAGAAGAGAAGTATACTGGCGACTGCGAGTCCAGCCAGGGTACCTCCGACGATAACCACAATTTTGGGGTTTGCCTGTCCGGCGCCTTCCGTCGAGCCAATGGCACCTTGACTCGACGAGCTAGAAGCCGCTGGCACCGATTCTTTTGATACATCGAGGGCGGTGCTCTGGAAAGCTGGCAAGGCAGAAGGCGGGGTCGAGATTGAAGAAGTCAAGTACGTGGTGGTGACGACGACCTGGGTTACCGTGATTTCAGGCATTGGTGTCGGAGTCGTTGCGGGCACAGAGGGAGTGATCGTCCTTCCTTCGCTGTCTAGTGTTTCGGTGGTGAGATACGGCGAGTAGGCGATGTAAGTCGCCGTCTATCCGAGTGTAAATAAGCCATTCATCGCACGTCCATCGTGAACATACTTACTGTAGAAAGGCCAGTCCTAGTAGTTCATCAGTATATCGCAAAGGAGCGAAGTGGAATAAAGGATAATACTCACGAAGTCCTAGTAACGAAACTGTGAGTCCTGGTTATCGTGACATCCCTCGGGAGAATAGGGGTAGCACCAGCTACCTCTATAGTCAACACAACCAAGAACGGGATCCACGCCCACATCTCACGCGTAAATCAGAGGAGGTCGGAATAGCTAAGGAAGAGAGGGAGGGGGGTAGTTGAGGGTGCTCGAAACGGCGAAACCATTCGTTAGGAATAAACCATCCGCATAATGAATACCGTCAAGGGTCCCTTCCCGACTGCCCTTTACAGGAAGAGCGGTGCGAACGGACGCGGTCTGTGGCCCGCGAAAAAGCGCAGACTATCCACAAAGACAGGACACTGCTGTCATGTTTGGTTCTTCCATGCGGGAAGGCAGGGATGGACAAGGTTCGATTCTACTTCCACGACGCCTGTTCTTCCCTGCTTCTCACCGGCCGGCTGAATTATTCTATCCTCGCTTGCTCATGGCAGCACTCAAACTTATAAGGCCTTTAATCAATGGTCATACAGTCGAGGAAGAGGTAAGGTGATGATCGGAGGAGGGAGAAGATTGAAGAATGGTTACATCGACTCCCTTGTCCTCATCCCATCCTACTGGTAGATAATATGGTAACATATGACTCTTAATGCTATCACATTCTATACCTTTCCCTATCCCGTCCGATCCCTATTCGATCCCGTCCCGTCCTTAACGGAAATGATAGGACTACCACGGTCTTCTTCCGCAGCACTGTCAAGTGCATATCCAATAAGCAAGCTAACTGATAGGGATGAGGTCGAATACTCTGAGGATGGAGCTGGTGTAGGAGCCGAGCAGGAGCCAAATGGGACCCGAAGAGTTTCGATATAGCCATCTTTTTCTCCGACGTGCGCTCATGTCGTCAGGCACATCCATTGCCTGGGTGAACAACGTGGAGCAGAAGCTGTCGGGTGAGGCCAAACTAGGGCCTTGAACGATGCATCTCATTCACATATTTTACACGTGCGTTCGATGACGCATAGATATAAACCGTCTAGATTCAAGTTTGCGAGTGGGCGCAACCACACCATTCGGCAACTGGTGAATGGTAATCCAGAACCTGCGGCGATCAGAATAAGCGTTGACAGCCCTCCATCAACCGTAGATAGGATAATAGACTCGCAATCGTATTACCAGAGACTGTTCGTTCCTGTCCGACCGGCGGAGGGGCGGCGCTCCTGTCACCGATATTAGGAAATGTCTGCACGAATGGACCTTCGAGATACCATTGGAGGGCCATAGCACTACCCTACCTATGAGCAGGGGCATTTTGCTCTCGAGCAACTGTAGCCAACACACATACCTCCACAACACTATCACTACGAATGCACTACTGGACCGCGTCTAATTCCTTCCAACAAGGAGCAACGTGAGTCTTTTAGAAGCATAGATACTACACATCCGACGAATCGTGTAACATAGACTAGTTCTTAGCACGTAAATTTGGATTACTGAAAAAAATATTTTTGAGCAGGAGCGAAAAACCTCGTAGAATAGCCACATTTGCTGCATCAATGAACGATGCTCCAAGGCCCACAGCCTGCAATCCGAACTCACAAATCGAGGAACATAAATGTGAACGCGCTTGGGATAGGGGCAGAGTTTGTAGGAGAGGGTGTGCTGGTTTGTAGGGATGCTACAGGTGGTGTGGAGGACATCGTTGCTGTGAGGAAGACTGGGAGAGGCAAAGTGAGAGTTGAAGGTGACGCGTGTGAAATATTCTACACAATGCAAGATGCAATTTATCAATTGCACGCCTTGGTCGAGGTTTAGTGTGACATATTCGTTGTCTGCTGTATGTAGCATAATCATGAGAAAGTCAGAGCACTTGTGTTGTTGTGTGAATTCACTCTATATCAGATACTTGTGCTACAGAGCGATAGACAAGCATTTTCTCAGAACGCTGTACCCAAGTTGTGGCCATATCTAGCCCTCATTAATACTGGTCATCCGGTAGATAGTTTGAGAAAGTACTCACCGAGCCCCTACTGATTTAATACTCTGGGTAATCTTGTAGATGGCCGCCAATTCCTCAGTTGTCAGTTGAACGTCAAGTGCACCCATATTTTCTCTCAGATATTTCACCTTCTTCGTCCCTGGGATTGTGATAAAATCACCCCCCTGAGCGAGAACCCAAGCAAGCGTCAACTGCCCTGGCGTGCATCCCTTTTTCTCTGCGAGCTCCCTGTGGCCGGCTCAGTTTCAGATAGCACCAAAAGCCCAAGCGACTCACTTGAGAGCGCCCACGAACTTCAGGTTTTCTTTGAACGGCTCACCCTGGAAACGAGGGTTCCACGTCCTAACATCCCCCGGCTCAAAGTCCTCTGGACTCTTGTACGTGCCGGTCAAGAATCCATGACCAAGAGGACTATAAGCCACAATCGCAATACCTAATTCTCGGCAGGTATCCAGGATTCCGTTCTCCTGAATGTCTGGTGTCCATGGCGAAAACTCGATTTGCAGTGCGCTAGTCTTCGCGATGGCGTGTGCACGGCGAATCTCGTCGGAGGTAGCCTCACTTATACCGAGGTATTTGACTTTACCTTCTTCTTGGAGCTTCTTGAGTTCGCGCCAGGTCTCTTCGATCGGGATACTGCAGTCTACCTGAAATAAGTGGATGACGTGAGTGGACAACGTAGGACGAGAAGAAGAATGCCTCAACAGACCCGGTGTTGGTAATACAGGTCGATATAGTCCACTTGGAGGTTCTTCAAGGATTCCTCGCATTGTTGCCAGAGTCGCCTCTCCAGGTACCGACACCGTTGTTGATAGTTATACCAAATTTGGTGCATATGAAGACGTTATTCCTGAATTCTGGATCTTTTAGTAATTCGCCGAGAAGGCGTTCGTTCCGTCCCTATCACCGATATTAGGAATTGTCTGCATGAATAGAACCTTGAGGGGCCATAACACTGCGCTAATTATGAGCCAGGGGGAAAAACCTCATAGAGTAGCCATCCACGTTTGCTGTATCAATGAACGATGCTCCAAGGTCCACAGTCTGCAAGACGAACTCACAAACCGAGGAACGTAAATGACTTACAGCACTTACCGGTTTAACTAGTTCATGACTTTCCTCGTCAGACGGGATAGTTCCGTAGAATGCTGACAGGCCATGGCTCCGAAGATACTGCGAAAATTATTAGAAGGAGCCAGTAATAGTACATCCTCAGATATACCAGTGGGACCGTCTTTCCCCAGCTGACGAAAGATGACGTTGCTCTGGGCCATTGTAAAGCAAAAAAAAGTCGATACGGGGGAAGTACTGTACTCGAGAGTGACGATTGTCCGAGTAGGTCCTGGGTCGAGTCTTTGCGCCTTCATATATGGAGAGCTTTGACGTGCGGCGTTCAATCTGCTTACTGAGATTGTCGACTCCTGTCAACCGGACGTTCTCGGATGTCCGGAATATTGAAGCCGACCCAGAAAGGGGTAGTCATTCCGGACGGCACGCAGGAGGCGATAGCGAACGAGCTCGGCACAGAATCTTTTCATGCATGGTCCCCTTCAATTGGTGCCCCAGAACAGACAAATGTCCATTCGATAATTGAAGATGATAACTCTATGAATCGTTCACGCAGTGGAGATTTCTCGAAAGAGTGAATGCTGCTTCAAACGGAGAGCAGCAACGAGAGATACTGCTCGATGAGTTCCGTGTTCAAGGAATAGTTCGGAACACAGGTGAAAGACGGCCACTCTGACAAAGCAAGCGGGGTTTAGCTCTCTCAACATGCATCTGATGTACACCGTAGACGAGCAAGGGAACCGAGTGTATACTTTGAAGGTCGTGTGCACTCATTCTTTGAATCACGTTCGCTCTCTGACATTCCCTGGCGAGCAGAAAGCAACCTCGGAGGGCAAAGTGACCAAATCGGCACATCCGGGTTAGTGCAGACCATTAGACCTCGCATCCATCTCTTCAATATTATTTACACAAATGTCTGCCCTGTTCAGCACGTTTTTCGCCTGACGACAAATTCTCAAAATACCGCATTAAAATCAAGCAGCGTTATGGGGTACTACCAACTCAATTACCTTCAAAGCCCTATTAAAAAGTATGTGTTACTCTGTTGCAATCGTGTGTACACGCCGTTCCCGGCCAGCCCTTTCCGGCTCGTAGACTGACATCCTCCTCCTAGATCGGCATCTCTCACACCCTTCTTACGTTTCAGACGCCTCCTTGTTTCGTAACACTTGGACTTCTAGCCTTTTCGGGCGGAGCCATTTGCTCTCAGCTTCTATGGATGAAATTTGATCGTGTCGGATGATAACCACCCCAGGCAATGGGGCCTTCTGTGGGCTTGGAAGCCTTCTGTGGTCTACTAGCCACCTTGAGTGTGTTGTGTGACTTAAGCTCAGAATCACTATCGATGGCGATCATGGCCCCCGGCCGAAGGACTAAGCCCCACCGGGGATTTATCAGCGAAGCCGAGAGAACGTGTTAGCTGTGTGTGCAACGTGCCGGGTTACCTTGGGAGAGTGTCATTCGCCCCTCCCATAAATTCGGAAATCGGCGTGAACACTGAACGACACTTGGTTTCGACCACTGCCATCTCCCTCCCCCTCGTAAAAATTCTCGTAAGATCGTTCAGAATGTGCAAGTCTGCTGTTCTTGGGTTCCCTCGTATCGGTTCGTGCTCCTCCCCTCGGTCATCAATCGCAAAAAGTCGTTCCATTCTGATCGTCCTACTTTTTTCGTAGGCAAAAACCGCGAGATCAAGAAGGCCGTCGAGGCGTACTGGGCTTGCAAAATTAGCGCAGAAGAGCTCCAGACGACCGCTGCCGAGATCCGCAAGCTCAACTGGACCTCGATCAAGGAGAAGGGCGTCGATTACATCCCCAGGTGAGCTCGGACATCTGTTACTCAGCTCAAATGGCTTATGAATCTACCTCTGTGACTAGTGGCGACTTCACCCTCTACGACCATGTCCTCGATCATTCTGCTTGCTTCAATGCCATTCCGCCTCGCTACCAGGGCCTTGGCCTCTCTGGTCTCGACACCTTCTTTGCTATGGGTCGTGGTCGCCAAGCCGATGGTGTTGATGTCCCCGCGTCTGAGATGAAGAAGTGGTATGTTCATCTCTCCTTGCCTCGGACGGTACTGACCGTGGATCGCACAGGTTCGACTCCAACTACCACTTTGTCGTACCCGAGTTCTCTGAGAAAACCGATCTCAAGCTCCTCTACAATAAACCCCTCGCTGAATACAAGGAGGCAAAGGCTCTTGGTGTCGAAACCCGGCCCGTCGTTCTTGGTCCCCTCTCTTACCTCCTCCTTGGCAAGCCTGGAAGAGAGGCCTCTGCAAACTTCGAACCCGTCTCCCTCCTTCCCAAGCTCACCCCCATCTACAAGCAGCTCCTTTCCGAACTCAAAACTGCAGGCGTTGAGTGGGTCCAGATCGACGAGCCAATTCTCGTTCTCGATAAAGCCACTCCCTATGCTGCTCAATATGCGTCCACCTACGCCGAACTTGTCAAGGACGCGCCTAAGCTCCTCCTGACCACCTACTTCGGTCGCCTCGACTCCAACCTTGCCTTCGTTGCGAAGCTTCCTGTTGCTGGTCTTCAAGTCGACTTGAACCGTGAGCCCGCTCAGCTCGAGCCTACTATCGCCGCCATCAAGTCGACCCCCTTGGTTCTCTCTCTCGGTCTCGTCTCTGGCCGTAATATCTGGAAAACCGACTTCGCTGCTGTCGTTGAGCTTGGGAGGAAGGCCATCGCGGCTCTCGGCCATGACCGTGTCATCGCCGCTACTTCTTCTTCCCTCCTCCACACCCCCGTCACCCTTGCGTCGGAGAATAAGCTCACTGACGAGCAGAAGGACTGGTTCTCCTTCGCTCTTGAGAAGACCGGCGAGATCGCCGTCATTGCTTCCATCCTTTCAGACTCACAGGACCCCAAGATCTCTTCTGCCTTTGAGGAGAACAAGGCGTCGATTGCCAGGCGCCGTGCCTTCGAGAAGAACTCTGATGATGCTGTGAGAAAGCGTGTCGCCGCAATCACCCCTGAGATGTTGTCGCGCAAGAACCCCTACCCCGCTCGCCGTGCTGCCCAAGCGAAGCGTTTGAGCCTTCCCAAGTTCCCTACCACTACTATCGGCTCTTTCCCTCAAACCAAGGAGATCCGTAGCGCTCGTGCCAAGCTCGGCAAAGGCGAGATCAGTGAGGCCGATTATGAGGAATTCATTAAGAAGGAGATTCAGGAAAATGTCAAGATCCAGGAAGAGCTCGACCTCGACTTGCTTGTACACGGTGAACCTGAGCGCAATGACATGGTTCAATACTTCGGTGAACAGCTCCATGGCTTTGTCTTTACTCAGAATGGTTGGGTCCAGAGCTATGGTTCTCGGTTAGTCTCTTAAATTCCAGATGACGGTCTGACTTCTGACTCGGTCCTAAAGCTACGTCCGTCCCCCGATCATTGTTTCGGATGTCAGCCGGCCAAAGCCTATTACCGTCCAGTGGAGCAGCTATGCTCAGAGCGTCACCAAGCGCCCCATGAAGGGTATGCTCACTGGTCCCGTCACCATCCTCAACTGGTCGTTCCCTCGCGTCGACGTCTCCCGTGAGATCCAGTCCAAGCAGCTTGCTCTCGCTCTCCGTGATGAGGTTTTGGACCTCGAGAAGGCTGGCATTTTCGCCATCCAGGTCGATGAGCCTGCCATTCGTGAGGGCCTTCCTCTGCGCCGTGTCGACTGGGATGGCTACCTCACCTGGGCGGTCGACTCGTTCCGTCTGTCCACCGCCGGTGTTGAAGACTCGACTCAGACCCACTCTCACTTCTGCTACTCCGACTTCGACGACATCTTCCCCTCGATCCAGCGTCTCGACGCCGATGTCATCTCCATCGAGGCTTCCAAGTCAGATCTCAAGGTCTTGGGCTCCTTCCAGCATTTCGGCTACTCCAACGCGGTCGGTCCAGGTGTCTACGATATCCACTCGCCTCGTGTCCCCGGCGAGCAGGAGATCAAGGACCGCATCAAGGCCACAGTTGACATCTTGCCTCCCGACCTCTTGTTTGTCAACCCTGACTGTGGCCTTAAGACCCGTCAATGGAAGGAGACCAAGGCTGCCCTCGCGAACCTCGTCGCTGGGGCCAAGTGGGCCCGCGAGCAGTACCAGTAAGGGTCCCACACAAATAAAGCTTCAACAGCGACCCTCGCGAAAGTGCACCTCAAATTATGCACCGTTACTCAACGTGACGCTGCTCTATCTATGCGATGGACATTATTAATGGGGGGGCATCGACGTGCTTCAATCTTGGGGTGAGCCGGCATTGTTGACTTTGTTTTCACGCTCGTTATGTTCCGGTGCTTTCTCTTGAAAAAGCGAATCTCAGACTTGGCTTTGTGATGAAAGGGCGCGATGGGAGATGTACGAACTCGAGAAAGGGATGCTGCATTTTGCTGTTCGCTTGTCGGTTTTTCTCAACAACCCGACTGCGATTTGTTACTTTCACGTTCATGTATCATGTTCTCAACGAGCTTGCAATGAATACGGTTTTATGCATACTCGTGGCTTATATCCCATAAGGTTATCCGCAAACTCTAACCTAACACAAATCTAGGTGGATCACTGATTGAAATACTCTTTCAGCACCTTGGCAAGGATGTCTACTGCGGTCTTCATATTCTCCTTCTGTAGAAAGGTCAGAAAATGGTGAAGTTAATCGACAAAGAACATACAGTAGGATTAGAGAAGCTGATTCGATAATGACCGGTGATGTTCGGATCGACTGGGGAATGGTCCCGCTCGCCTTCGAATACCCAACCTGGAAGAATAAGCAAGTCGTTCTCCGCGAGGGTACTCCAGAAACGTGTTTCATGGTTCTCTCCTGGTTCCAACCGAGGTGAAGGGAGGCCACCAAAGTGAACCTACAAAGGTATGAGAAGGATGCACAAAAGATCATAACCTGGTACGGACCTCGAGCCACAAGAACATTCCGCCTGTAGGAGGAATGAAGCTCAAGACTTTGGTCGACCTCTTCTCCGCCATCACCGATGCCGATCCACCCGACTGCTTGAACCTGGCTTCATAGACAACTGCACCTTCACGATAGCCGCTTCCAGGGGCCAAAGTAATGTCGAACTTGTCCATGAAAGCGTCTAACAAGGCATCTCGGCGGAGAGTGTAATTCGTCCTGATGCCGCGCAACCAACGAACGTAACCGCCCAACCCCCATTGCTTGGTGAGCAGTTGCGTGACGATGGACTGTCCCAAACCACAGGGGTTCTGTGTAGAAGTTTCCCCTTGACGTTCAAACCGCTCTGCTAGTTGAGGAGAGCAAGTGAACCAGCCCAGACGGGAACCCGGTGCGATGGTCTGGATTAGACGCTCGTAAGGATCGGCGACGTTCAAATGAGAAGGAAAAAAATATCCACCTTGGAGAAGGTGTCAAGACGAATGACACGGCCTTGGTAGTCGAACCTGGAGATGGCTTCAGCGATCATCGAGAGCATTACGAGGTTGTCATACTTAAGGTAGCTGGGCACCAGGGAGTCGATGAACTCCTGAATTTCCTCCTCGGAGTTGACAGTGGCAGATCCGAAGGAGGGAGACGCATGACGCGCGTTTATCTCACGTTGATTCCTGGGGATGTACTCACCCGCTTGGAGGATAAAATAGGGATCATCCTCGCAGATGATAACATCATACTTGACGCAGATTCCATAAATTTCCTTCTTGCGTTGGGTCCCGGTTGTCAACCCGCAGGGGTTTTGTCCGACGCTGACAGTGTAGAGCAAATGAGGGCTGCGAAAAGGTGAGCGTTATGCGCAGAGTGCCGAACCATCTATTCACCGTTTGAAACCTCTCTCCTCCTCATTCCAGTTAGCAAGCACTGCCTCAAGTGCGTCTGGGCGCATGCCATGGCTGTCCATCGGGACGCCGACCATATTGGCACCAAGTGGAAGTGAAGTCGCTCCAGCGGCGGGGTAGGTGAACTCTTCAACTAACACTCCATCACCGCTGTTGAGGAGAGTGTACGAGACTCGACTCCAAGCGTCGGTATTTCCGCAGTGTGCGAGGACAACGAAATCGGCGTAGGCAGGGTCGAAGAAACGTGTAGAATAGTCCTCGAGAAACTCCTGCAGTTGCGGAAGGGCCCTGGACAAACCTATTGTGGGCCCCTTGTTGAGCATTCACACTCAAAGTACACCAGCTCGACGTACTATACTGAAGCGCCGTGGCAAGATTGACCTCCTTGGATGGGTCAGAGACGTATTTGGTCACTTTGATATGGTCTGTACGGTGTTTTCCTGTTGTTCCAAATAGATTCCAGAGCCATGACAGTGGCCCTGAGGCTTCTTCCTTCAATGCCACCTCTGGAAAAGCAGCAAACACATCAGAGGGCAATGTATTCGCCTCCAACGTATCGAAAGGGAAATATTCTGCTGGCGGCATACCTGGGAAATTACGTGTTCAGAACTGTCACCCAAGTCGATAAATGTTCCATACCACCGGCTAGACTAATCAGCCCAGGTTTACCCCAATATCGGTAGAATGACTTGAGGGGAGAGGGCAAGCGATTCTTGGCTAGCTCCGAGAGGTGGTGGGAGAGGTCGATGGCCTTTGGCAGTTCGTCCTTCCTCCCCTGGTTACGTGCGGCGCGTCCAATGTAACCGAACGTAGTGCCAGCAATGGCATGATGTTTCTCCATCACTCTAGAGAACAGGAGGTGGAGAAAAGGAGAGGAGGTGCTGATCAAGCAAGCACCTTCACACTGCCTGCAGGTATTTTATAAGCCACATTGCGCCCACGTAATAATGGCGTCGTAACCCCGCGATGAGTCTAATTATGAAAGATGGTTCGGCGCAGTCTTGCTTGACGCGTCGCATGCGTTAAAGCCGGCCACGGGGTGTTCAATTTATTGGTAAGCTACTCGCGGGCGCGGAGCCCGATATTTCAACGAGATATTCTAAACTCATCGGCGATTTACCGGAAACAACGAATTTTGCGAAACATCGGAGTTCGGCGGAGGGAAGCGTGCACTCGGAAATACAGGTCAACCTCGCTCTTTCTTTTTGTTCTCACCAAGCTACATGAAGAATACAGGAGCCTTCACAGGACCACAGCTTAGAAACCCTGCTTGGGACCCGAATAGGCACCGGACGGTGGTTGGCCATACTCTTGACGGCCACCACCGAGAGCAGCGGTGGCGGTGGGGACATTACCTTGCTCCTTGCTGACAGTCTACAGACGTGGTGGTCAATCACTAGTTCTCGACTTGTACGGCATATACTCGTGGACTCACTTGACGCTCAGTGCCCTTCTCCACCATCGCGGGCTTGTTCATGGCCTTGCCGAGTGTCTTCTCAGTTGCACCAATGACCTTGTCAGCGAGGCCAACGCGGTGCTCGGTCCCCGCGGCATACTCATTGTGGGCCGCGCCGGTCGAGGGGATGTTCCCTGTACCGCGATCCGTGGTGCCAACGGGGTCAGCGGCGCTAGCGCCGTAAATACCACCCTGGGTGTCGTAGTTGCCGCGACCATGCGTGCCATAGACATCGCGTGCGTC
>Ga0307513_10007502_pt1 | contig 14121 bp, 18 predicted proteins | sample 15_EM_MG_FD_202174 | JGI IMG/M metagenome (GOLD analysis project Ga0307513, IMG submission 202174) | Populus trichocarpa ectomycorrhiza microbial communities from riparian zone in the Pacific Northwest, United States - 15_EM | ecosystem: Host-associated > Plants > Roots > Unclassified | place... | reverse complement strand
CATTTGCTGTGTCGCGCGTGTGGCCCTCACGAAAACACCATTGTTGATCTGGAGGAGGCGGAGCAGTTGCAAAATTTTACGAGGTTTTGGGGCGATTTCATTGATACTAAGAAAGAAAAATGAATCAATGGAATTCACCATCAGTAGTGGATTTACTCACCCTCGGATACGGACAACAAAGTATACTTTGGGTTGGGCGGGAACGTAGAAGTCACCAGCAGTTCGGGCAGCACGCTTCAGACGGATCTCCTCTTTCTCCTTGTTCAGGTACTCCTTAACATAGGACTCCGCGCGCTTGAAGATGACCTTTCGCTTGGCTTTGGAGGCCTTTGAAGTAACAATTGAGTTAGTTTAAATATTTTTATGAATTCAAAGCAAACAACAAATAGAAAGTTCAGTCCCGAAAGATGGTTAATTGAGCGGCAACATAGCGAGGTGCTAGCCATTCATCGAATGAAATCGTATGCATCATAAATGCAAAATATACCAAATGCAAAGGAAAAAAATGAACATGAACACACCTTGCGAGCAGCAGATGCGGCGACAAGGCGTTCCTCCCGTGCCTTTTCGTTTTGCTTTCTTTTCTTGAGGAGAGTCTCCGGGACTTCAATAGCCTAAGTTGATCCCAGCCCACTGATCAGCAACGAATTCCAAACGACCATAATTTCGACTAACCGAAGCACTCGGGACGCTATTGATATGGGTCAACCTTTGGTATCAACACAGAAATGAGACGGACGTACGTGGTGGACGGGGCCATTGAGAATCTTGAGGACGACGATAATTTGGTCACAGTCTCCAGCAACGATCTGGGCAGGTGGCTTATACTGTACAGTCTGACAAATTATTTCCCACGGATTCTGATATCAATGATTCCCAGATGCTTTGATTTCGTCCCCTCCAACATTGCTTCCAACTTCCCACAATACATGCGAATTGTTTCTATTGTTTCCCTAGGAAGCCAGAGTTCAACACAACGATCATTACTTGGTTTATTCCTAGCAGTCTTCGCCGTTTTGTTCACTCGAGAGCTATACTCATGGGATAGCAACAATCAAACACCCTTGATTGTTATGTTATCCAACTGCGAACGGCGTGCGACTCGGCGCCTTTTTGTTCCCATCTGCCATCTGATGAAAGCTGATGAATCTGTTGCGCCTAAATTCCATGCGAATTGGCTAAAACTCGTGTAGGGTGAAGATGTCTTTTTGTTCCTTCCAGCAGACCACTTTGTCGACGTAGCGCCCTGTGCCCCCGTGCCCCCGTTGAGTGGTTCATCCGTGACCATGGCTGCCGCCAGCTGCCCTCCAAACTATGATTGGGTTCGCATCCCTGGGCACCCATAAACTGAATGGCTAAGAACCACTTTCTTGATTTAGGCTAAGAATTCGCAAGGCATGGACCCGTGTGCAGTGGCCTCAAAGCTCATCCAGGTCTGTGATTACGGTAAAGGTGAATTCATCATGAGCCTGTTGTGTAGTTGCAGAGCCTAATTTCCCCCCCTAGGAATACCACCATTGCAGCCGCTTTCCCTGCAGGCTTCATACCCTCCACCGACAAGCGAGGGTCAAAACTCTTGCACCTGTTCCGGCCCTGTTTATGCCTTGGTTTCTGCATGCGCGAATTGCCAGGGTGGTACATTCGACTCGTATGTCCCCGTAGTCTCCTAACTTAAAGCCTTGAATTTGATAACGTCTTTCACTTTGCAAAGGTGGCATGATTGGTCCCACAAATGTTCTCCTCCCTTCCCAACACTGTGCGTTGCCCCGTGCCCCTTCCAACCAACCTTAACTGAAGGAATGAAACCTAGTCGTCGACCCCACCCCAATGTTACGATTCCAACCTGGGCGCTTTCTTTCAACATCTATGTCAGGCCACTTTTTTTTGCATTAAAATGTTAATCGCCGACTTTTTAATTAGACAGAGTTTAAGTACGATCCAACTTCTGCTCAAGCTCTCGCGTCATCGGACCAACCACAATCTACATCGACCACTGCATCGGCCGCTGCATTGACACTAGCTGCATTAACAACATCAGCTGCATCCTCATCCTCGACAACTGACACCACAGCCTCAGTTTCTAGCTTCTCGGCCTCTCCTATTAATATACCCCATGGAGATGACATTTCAACAACTGCCTCACAAGCTACACAAGCTACAGCAACCCTCGCTGCCAACCAAGCTACTGATCAAGCAAGTTCTGGAAGTTTGAAGAAAAGCAATAAAACAGGTGCTATCGCCGGTGGCGTCGTCGGTGGCGTTATATTCCTTGTGGCCATTGGCGCCTTTCTCCTCTGGTGGTTGCGACACCGTCAAAAGTTGCGCACGGCACCATCAGCTGCTTACATCGCTGCGTATGGGATGGCCAGACCGCCAACATCGAATAGCTTCCAACCAGGGCCATTCGACGAGCGCGCGGGCTCACCACTGGTATCGCATGCTTATTCGAATTCTCGAGCTGAAAAATACCGGGTACGTGCCCTCTTTCTTGACCTTGCTGGTTGTGCTGACTCGGACTGTTATCTAGGACGAGGAGAAATCGACCAGTACATATTCGGGAGGTCCTCTGCAACAAACGACCGATTATTCAAACGTCGCACGGGAAGCCAGCCCTGGTGGCTCTCGTGAATCATAACATTATTACTATTTTGACATTTCTTTTTTCATCGAAGAAGAATCTTTCCATGTAAACCATGGAATAACTTATACGGCGTGCTGCCTGAGGCCTCATCCTTGTCCTTTTTAGTATATACTGTCGGCATTACTCCCATTTATTTATTTATTTATATGTAGAGATCATGTATAAAAGCACGATACCAACACATCTGTTCAAACTTCAAACCCCACAAATATGATATGCCCGGACATGAGGGCATAAACAAAAGCGGTCACTTGATCAAATCCGAACCCAACCGTCTCCTCATCTATGGCTGCCACTCTCTACCCACTGGCCTCCCTTACGCAGATCGAGAAAACTCCATCGAGAGTAGACGGGATTCCGGCAGAATTGGAAGAAGATCTGCGGGCTTATGGTTGTAAGCTCATCCACCAAGCCGGGATTTTGTTGAAACAGTAAGGAGACCATTACAATACCGTCTTACAGATCAATTAACAGTTGTCAAAGAAAACAGGTAGCAGTTGCCGCTGCCCAAATTCTTTTTCAACGTTTCTGGTATGTCACATCCATGAAGCAATTTGGCGTCGGGGTGAGTTTCAAATTACACTATCCAAGATGGTTTCTCAACGTAAATATCTTAGGACGTCGGCATGGGTGCTCTTTATCTAGCTTCAAAGCTAGAAGAATGCCCTTTGCGGATGCGAGACCTCGTTAATGTGTATGACCTACTCCTGCAACGTGCTACCCATTCCCAAGGCTCCAAGGCCGACCAGGACTTCCACTACTACCCCATGTCGTACTTCGGGTCAACATTCTACGATCTCAAGGATGCGCTTGTGCTGGCCGAAATGCAGATTCTGAAACGCCTGGGGTTTAATGTGCACGTCGTGTTGCCCTATGGAACACTCATCAACTATTTGCAGGTTCTGGGGTTGACAAGTCGGGCGGATGCTTGCACGCGAGCTTGGGGCTATCTCAATGATGCGTAAGTCGTTATTTTTTCTTCTTCTTATGCTCATGTCGTGAAATGTTCACTCTCGCAGGCACCAGACTCCTGTTTATGCCTTGTACCAGATACCAACGATTGTCTGCGCCGCCATATTATTAACCGTGCGACACCTCGGAATTCCCCTTCCCTCAACGCCTCCGGTGTGTTGGTGGGAGTTGTTTGATGCGTACTGGGAAGATGTCTGGAGCGTCTGTGGCCATATCATGCGCCTTTATAGGCGGAGAACCCCCGAAGAAACTCAAAGGGTTTTCGGGATGGTGACGAAGAAGGAGGTCCGTAAATGGCTTGAGGAAAATGCTCCAGTTCCAGAATCATCGTAAGGTATGATATTTAGATTTTTTCCTTGTTTTCTACTGGAGTAAGTAATGTCAATTACAGCGCTCGATAATGAGCTCAAAAATACTCTGCCAGTTCTGCCGCAAGAAACACTTGCTATCTGCGTTGGTGTTCTTGGTTGAGCTTGAATGGCCCGTGCGACCATAGCTGCCTTGCGGTGCTGTTTCTACCTTGTATTCACCTCTCTTTACCGGGGGGGGGACGGAATACGCCATGCTGTGAAGTTCCCTATCTCATAGCCATCTCTCGTCCCTTCGCATTACATTTCGAAGTCGACCCTCCCAAGCATAATGCATAGAAACTTCCATGCTGTCGTCTATATTCGTTGTCTCTACTCCCTGTACAAGATCTTTTACGATCACCCCCTTTCTTTTGCGACTATGTACCCTTGTTCGACAATATCGCCACCATTCCGCCACCATTTCCTGTCTGGTAGTTTCGTCGCCATTTATAGCGATCAGACCGTCAAAGATTTATGTCGGTCATCTTATTTCCTCTTGAAGATTTACTAGCGGACAAGAGCGCTACTTGGACGGCTGACGGACAATGGAATTGCCAACCGGATGTCAGGGGCAAGCAAAAGCTATTTTTAGCGGAAACATAAAGGTAATTCTTTACCCTTTCTGTCAGAAATTAAATATAATTCTGCAGGCCTTGCCGTCACGACCATTCTCTCTTTCTTTCACACCCCAGAAAATTTGCACTATCCACTCTTTATTTCCACCGTTACCCCGAAGACACGAACTTTTCTCTCCACCACGCTCTCTACATCTCTCCCGGATCTCTCCTCAAAGAAAGGGGCGAATCTAAATAATTGTCTGGCTTTATTGGTCGTCCAGGATGCGCTCTCTTTTCTTTCTCTCTCTCGCGCTTCTAGCGAATTTTGTCGCTTCCCACAGCCCGGTGTGGAACAAAAGACACCCCGTTCGCGCTCCTTCAGCCGGGGACTCTATTGAACAGAATGTCACCTCGAGAGCTCTGGAGAAGCGCTTTGATGGAGCGAGGTTCACCTTCTATGATGCTGGACTGGGTGCCTGTGGAAAGGTCAACTCAAACAGAGACTTTGTGAGTATCTTATCTTTCACATTTTTTCTATGCTTTTATTGACAGTTTGCCTGTAGATTGTGGCCATGAACTCTGCAGTATGTTCCAAATTATTTACCTTGTGAGCTTTATATGCTGATGCAGACTATCTAGCAATTTGCTGGCGGTGCCCATTGCTTCCAAACGATCACCATCACGGCTAATGGGAAGAGTACCTCGGCTCAAGTCGCGGACGAGGTTGGTTCCTAACGTTATTTCTCGAGCTATTATTTATATCATGCGTAGTGCCCCGGCTGTCCCTTTGCTGGGTTGGATTTCTCCCGCGGACTCTTTGATTTCTTTGCCTCCGAATCTGCGGGTGTGTTGCAAGGTTCATGGACCTTTGGAGGAGGAGCCCCTGCATCACCCCCTAAACCCACATATACTCCACCGAAGACAACTGCGCTCCCAAAGCCGACCGTTACCCCTCCAACAACCACGCACACCAGCACGAGTTCCGCGGCCTCCTCGTCCGCTCTTCCGACTCTGGTATCAGCTTCGAAATCCACAAGCGCTGCGGCCGTTGCGAGCAGCGTAGCTGGTCCACCGCAGATCAACAACCTCGAGCAAATGTATTTAGTCTTGATCCAGATTGGTGGAATCGCTTTCTCTGGCGGAAGTGGCTCTGCCTCGACTTGATTTCGCGTTCTCTCGAATTGGAAGACATAAATCCAAATGTCCGTCATCCGGTGCTTAGAATCATCTGGAATGCCAGGCGCATCCAGCAAATCACATATAGAACAAGAAGGATGATGTGACCCTTCAACCTCTCATTCTCTTATACTTCAAGCTGCCTTTCATCTCTCTCTCTCTGTCATTATCGGTCTGGCATAGCATATCATTCATCATAACCACCGCTTCAAGTTCTCACATAGTTCATACTTAGCATAGTATCATTCACATAACCACCACTTCAAATTCTCGCATAGTTCATACTTGGCATAGCATACAGCCAAGCAATTTAAATCGTTATTTCTAGTGGTTCCTGTCCGGCAAATTCCATTCGTCGTCAAGCAAAAACAAACAGTCCACTGTTCTCTCCTATCAACGGTCAACAAGTGCCCCTGCTCCCTGCCCTGCTTCGCTCTGAGGCGACCCACTCTCTTAACAAACACACTCATTTCTAACATACATACCTAGAGTTCCTACGAAATGTTCGCAAACCTTCTTAACCTTTCCCTCCTGGCCCTCGCCCTCCCAATCACCACCCTAGGCTACCATGGGAATCCCATTCTTAACCGCAACCACCACCGCCACAGTGTTGCCAGGCGCGCAGACGGCGATGTCGATCTTTTCAAACGGGTCACCGGTGCAAGATGGTCGTTTTATAATGTTGAGACTGGTAATGCGTTAGTACCCTCCCCCACCCGATTTTTTGTCCTCTCATCAATGCTGGCTTTGTACACAGAGGATCTTGTGGACAGTTCCACAAGAACAGTGATTTTGTATGTTTTGAAAACATTCTCCGTACTCTCCCTCACTAACTATCAATAACATAGACGGTTGCAATGAACATGGCGGTACATACCCTTTCCTAAATTTCTTTGGCATTTTCTCGAGATTTAATATGGCTCGTTTAGCAAATGAACAAGGGAAGCATGTGCTTCAAGACGATCAGGATGTCCTATAATGGAAGGACCACGACTGCTACTGTCACGGATAGTGTGGGTCATTGTTTTGATGGATTTCCGTGAACCCTTTGTTTACTCAGTGTTTACAGTGCCCCGGATGCCCTGCTAACGGTCTTGATCTCACAGAAGGTCTCTTCACTTTCTTCGCACCTCAATCTGTGGGCATTATCTACGGTGAATGGGAGTTCACTGATGCCGCTCCTCCTCCTCCTCCCGCTCCCAAGCCAACTACCACCTGGCGTGCAACCTCCACTTGGCGCCCTCTCCCGGTACCTGCCACTACCCGCAAGCCAACCACCTCCTCCACTCCGACCCCTACCACTTCCTCCACCAAGGCATCGTCCTCCAGCCGTGCATCGTCATCAGCTTCCAGCTCTGCTAGTGTTGACACCCCCGGGCTTACGGCTCCTAGTGGCACTCCTGCCAAAGGCGAGAACCTCGCCGATCTTACCCAAGTCTTCGTCCAGCTTGGAGGCATGGCCCTCGCTGGAGCCAACATTTAACATCACTTATGAATGATTATTTCTGACTTTAGGGAAACCGGATAGGAGCGGCCTGGTTGATTTGGGTACCTAACACACCCGATTGCCGCAATTGATATTGGATTGCTTCCAACTCTTATTTTACATTCTTTTTTTTCCCCTCGCTTACTTATCATACGCTCTCGCCCTACACCCCTCCACCCTTTGTCCGACTTATATACCCGTTGAGGATTGCGAATTACCTTGCTCCTTAATTTGACGCGTTCAGTGACCGTGTATCCTCTCTATATAAGGCAGATCATGTGGGAACCTTCGCCGTTGTCTTCTGTTTCTTTCACTGCGTGAAGAAACCCAGCACCTCCTGCTGACTTATTACACTCGTACATTGTTTAGACAACTTTCACGAGCTCGAATTTTCCTACAAATGTTTTTTTTTTCTTTGCCCGTGCAGAAGAAAATACTCGGTTTCAACGTATGTGCGCGATTACAATAACTAGCAAACCAGCAAACAACAAGAAAGTGGTGCAAATGAACGGCAGGAGATCAACCCGAAGGTCGGCGAATACATAAAAAAGTACAGGGTGAACTTGAGGCTGAGAGCAGCGAGCAAAACATTTTTAAAAAAGGCGACTGGGTTGCAAAATGTACACCCCAAAAAAACTTGGATGTGGGAGAAGGGACATACATACACACAATAAAAACTTACACATAATAAATTATTATCACCATCTCATTATGCGCTCTGAATCAATATCTCCAACAGCAAGCATTTCGGTGTACGGTCCCCTGTGCGTCGACGGCGGAAGGATGCATAAATTAATGCATCCACCCAACCAAAAGGACTTGCAATCCGTTCTGTTTGACCCACTTGAGCGAGGCCGAATTCCTCTTCTTCTTGATATCTTTAATAAGCGCGCTCTTGCTGGGGTACATCGCACGCTGCACAGCCTCGGGGCCCTGCCCGCGCACAGCGATGTACTCTCGAATGTTTAAGAATGCGCGAGACTTGAGAAATGCCTTTGCAGCCGTCAAAGAGTCGGGCAATGAGGGCGTAGCGAGGCCGAGTTCGATGATAAGGGATTGAAGAAGAGCCAAACGGCAGACCGCGTCGGTCTTGGCATCTGGATTCGACAGGAAGCTGTAAAAAAAGAGATAATGAGCCCTCATGATGATAGGAAATAATCGAAAAGGACGTACGAGGAAATGAACGTCGAAGCTTCTTCGTATAAAGTGGGAAGCCCAACAGACTCGTTGTCCTCGTAGGAAATAATTGATTGCTTGTCTGAATAATCGTCTACAATTGACCTAGCACCAAGTCCCGAGGTATCCTCATCCAAAGCCTTGGGAGGTACCCTTGGGCTAGGGGTGGCTGGTGCGGCAGCTGATTTCTGCGCTTTTGCCGTTTGCGGAGGTGATGGATATACCTCGGTTGGAGGACGAGCTTGGCCGTTGCTCTTCTTCCCGTGCTTCTGCTTCCCAGAAGCCTTAGGGGATGCCGGCGAGCGGATTGGAACGGATTTGACTTTCACCGTCTCCCTCCGAGGGGGTCGAATCGCAGTAGAGCTCAGGGCGGTCATCTGGGATTCCAAAGACCTGCCAGGAGCCGTCATAGGCGTATTGGGTTCTAAACCTTCTCCTCCGACTGGGCTTGGGATGCCAGTAGCCTGGGTCGGAGAGGGGGCTACATAATCGTCGTCTGATGATATGGATAAGTCTGAGATACTCCATACAATCTCGTCGCCAGAGTCTTCTTCAGATACCAGATGGAAAGATTGAGAGGCGGTAGAAGAGCGCGAACAGTTCGAAACCAAGTCATACGACGACGTTGAGGCTGAAAGGCTTGGTGAAAGCAAGAAGAGTTGATCAGAAGAGGACAAGGATGGCCCAGCCATGTTGCGTGCCGACACTACGACAGAGATAACCAAGGTAGTCGAATGATGAGCTGCTGGGTTTCAAGGCGAATCAGCGGCCTTTATTTTCATTGGTTGCCTTGAGGGATGATACGCACCCTCTTGGTTACGAAGATAAAAAGAACGACAGAGTGAAACCCAGAAACTTTACATAAGATGAGGTGTGGTGGTGGGGTAAAACAAAGCTTGGATGGGGGAGTTCTACAATAGGAAATTCATAAATTACTAAAAAAATCTTCTGCTACTCAATCTTCCAGTACACCGCACTGCACTCATAGCCAGCAACCGCATGTTGTTCGACCTTGACTCCGCGCTTCCAAACCTTACCGTGCAGGTCTCTCACCTCCGTTGCTTTCTTCGTCAGGAGCATAATTCTGTCTCCGTCGGGAGATTCCACAGTGGCAGGAATTACGAGGCTCGCCTTCTTGCCATTACCCAGCTCGGATTCACGATTTCTTCCCCAGACCATAAGATCTTGTCCTCCAACTCCTCCCGAGTCAGCCGAGGAGTTCAAGGCTAGGAGGATATGTCCGGTGGGAGAAATAGATATCTCCTCGGGTTTGATTGGCTCAAGCGCTTTAATGCGATCGTTATCTGGGGAAAGAAAATCACCTTCAAAACTGGAATTCAGATAGAAAATATAGGTCCCCACATTGCAATAGACCACTGAGACTTTTCACCCTCAAGGGATTTCCCTGGACCGTCGTGTAGGTGTTGTTTCCAAGTCCGCCGTATTGGCCATTACCGCAGATGAGCAAGTCGACTGTACTGCGGGTCTTGTCTCCATCTCGCTCCACAGTAAAGGCAGTTAAGTCTCCACCTGTATTGAGATTAATTAACGAAGGACCAAAATTTGTAAAAAGATCATACCAGCCTTCACACTTAAGCACTTGCTACGGGTACCGTTCGGGGTAAATCGCCACAGAATAACTTCTGTTGGGACAGTGATAGTGTCAAGAGCGACATTATTCCCAAGCCCAATTTGCCTGCAAAAAGTCATTCAATGAAAGGGTCGGCCATCATTTAAACGAGACTAACCCATATTCATTGGCGCCCCATCCCAGAACGCGGCCATTCGATGTACGGATGAAACTTGATCTGCCTCCAGCAGCGATTTCAGCAGCCTCTACACCACGCAAGACAGGGATTTCGAATAGATGAGGGCAAAACCGTATGCTCTTGTCATCAACATTCGAAAGGTTATCGGATGCAAAGACTGTCGATGTCGCGCGAGCTGCACGAGAACTGTTGATAAACGGATCCGCCAAACTTTTGGGAATGAGTTCTACATGCAGGTGAGAATTTCCTTTGGTGATGGCTGCAGAAGGATCAGGTATGGAGAATTTGCGGAAGCCTAGTTGCCCGTAATGGTTGGCCTGTTTGTTTACGGGGTGAGCATAGACGCGACCCTGTGATGTGAGTGCGAGCAAGTGGTTGTCGCCGGCAGCAATCGAGGTGAAACTGCAAGGAATTAGGGTGTGCCATGATGCCTACAAAAAAAACGCGCACGATTCTCCCCACCCAAGACTCTCGGAAGGAAACAGCTCTGCGAAGTCGACAGTCTCGTCTTCACCCCAAAGCCATCCAGTACCCCACCACGAGTCACTGGAAGGAGTAGGAGACCCCGCGAGAAGGTCTTGTTGGGATACATCCGTAGCAATTGTATAAACCCTTCCAGATGCAGAGAGCGCATAAAGCTTCTCGTCTGTGAGTTGGAGTTGAACAATATTCTAGAGACATTTTGCGTTAATCCTCCGACCTCCCCTGACGACGCAAAAAAGCGAACCTTGCTTCTCAATGTGAGCTTCGGAGAACGGACAGCCTTGGAGGCCTCGCCAAAAAATCCTTCACCCCATTGGTACACATCTCCGCGAGCATCGATGCAAGCTGCATGTTTTTGGTGTAGCTGCAAATCACGTAACGCGACACCGTCCAGCCATTTCGCAACTGTGGGCGTTCGCAGATTTTCGTCCGATGATATTTCAGGTGAGAGGATTTTATCCCTGTAGAACTGTTTCGTGTATATCCAGTGGGGAGTGGGAGAGGGCCTTACCTATTTGACCCCCATACCAGTGTATAAAGCAGATTTGACTCGCTCGGCTTGGGTGAAATAAATGTACTTCTAGGCTTATCGGCGTTAGCAGGGCGCAAATCTGCGTCGTTATGCACCGCCCGTGAGGTTGAGTACCAAAGAGCAGAGCTTGCCAACACGGTAGAAATAATAACGGCTTTCCCGTTGTTTTGACCCGCGTGAGTGTGAACCCTCCGGAAATGGGGCTTCAAGGTGGCCCCTGCGCGTTTGAACATTTTTCTAGAGTAAATTCACGGTCGCATAAGGTAGATGGGATGAGCGTCGAGCGAGTCAGAGACACTACATATTTTTTCTGACGCGTTGTTCACGTGACCGGTTAAGTCGCGTAACGCGCCTTTCTAGATTTAGGCGAACCTAAATGTTGTACAAGCAGAGCCCTTGTCATGATACCACCTCAATGACATTCCTCCCTAGGAAACCCTACATACACGCCAGGGAATATGATAGTTCTCCAGAATGGCCTGCACAATCAACAATAGATAAAGTCTTCTCTCCTTCCCAAGAAGATCCAGTATTCGATCTAAATTCTATCTTCATCGTCCAGGTTAACCAACGACGCCCCCTTCTTGCGGGTGTTTGGGGAGTTAACACGAACCTCAACAGACTCTCAGCATCCTTCGCGTCGCCAAAAATAGTGGGGTGCGAGGGGGAAATACTAAGCAACGAGTCAGATCCAGGAAAGCCACTCCAACCGAAGTCATTTCCAAGAGCGCACAACGGAGAGCCCTCGTCGAAGCGGATGAGGTGCCTCCGGCGGTTGCGCGTCCTTGAGGAATTTGCAGTGATTGAACTGCTTCCGAGTCTTCGATGTTGAAAGGAGTATTCGGTCGATGATCGCGCACAAGTTAGTGCAAATACAGCAACGAGGGCGGTGGCGACAATAATGAGGCCTATAATAAGTAATGCGGTCACTGTTCCTTGTATTAGCTACACGTAGAGAATCTAAAGAGAAGTGGCATTTACCAGTGGAAGGTTGTGAATTTGGGGACATCAATCGAATGTCGACTTTTCAGGGTGCAGCCCTATCCTGTGATCTCAGCGATTTCTATGGTGGGTTTGAAGAGTGTTCTTTTGAAGGTTGCTGATGTCGCTAGTGTGGCTGACGAAGAAAGGAGGAGCGAAAGTCATCGAATGTCAGTTTCCACCGGAGGCGAGCCCATTTTGAAATCAAAAGGAATCCGCATAAATTAGATCTAGGTGCAGGTATAGATACACTCGTAATGGCCCGTCGATTATGGGTGTATTCTTACTTCTTTGCAGGTTGACCCAGTTCGCTCGCGCGCTCGGTGGCGATTTGGATACCCCGTGCAATGGTCGATCGAACCCTTCCGTCTTCTAGAGCTAGAAGGCCTGCGATCGTACAACCGCCAGGGGCTGTGGACAGGCGACTCAGCGCAATTCGATGCTCAAAAACATCAATACCCACTGGTTACAGAATCTTTGATTTGGGCCGGGTGGGCACCACCTTGGAGGACCATGCGAGCCGCGCCTTGCAGAGCTGAAACATAGGAGGGTTCGAAAATGGGCAGTAATTGGCAACAAAAAAACCCACTTTGAGCAGCCAGCTCCAGAGCCTCTGCCCTGGGTAAACCCATCATAACGCCTCCATCCGCCATTGCCTCCATGAATATGCATGCGAACGCTGGGCCCGAACCCGAAAGAGCTGTACAGGCGTCAAAGTGCTTTTCATCCAAAAACCGACATCGTCCAATCGAGGAGAAGATTTTGAGAATAACAGCCCGATCGCTCTCTTCGTGTTCCGATGGCGAGAGATTAGAAACGACGGTCATGCCTTCACGAATCTGATTGAAACCGTTAAGAACGACGAACAGAACTGATAACTCTGAGATGACCTACCTTGCAAGGAGTGTTAGGCATTGCGCGGACGACCCTCGTCGTAGGCAAGACCCAATCCATAATCTGGCGCATCGTAACACCGGCCAAGATGCTGATTAGAAGCTTTCCGTCCAAAGCTTCCTTGATCCCAGGTTCAGCGAGGATGGTATGCACAATTTGGGGTTTGCAGCTAAGATCGTCCATCAACTACAAGATATCCACGAGAATTCTAATGTTCATTTACCATAGAATGACCACATCGGCAGTCTGGATGGCTTCAAGGTTTTTGGAAACCCAGACTTCAATAGTCTTACCCAATCCTCCCAAGTCATTGAAGACTTTGCGCAACTTTCTTGCGCTCTCTTCCCGGCTCACGCAAGCAAGGAAACGACTGGGTATAGAAGCGTCGGGAGGACCAACAGGGGTCTGAGTTCCTGGAGTATGCGACTCCCATTTATGAAAACCTTGCAGCATTTTCGATGCTGGAGTGTCAAGACTGTCGATAACTCCCGACAAGATGGCGATGCCCATTGTGCCACATCCTGAGGAGTGTCAGTCAATTAATACCATCGTGTAAGATGGGAGGTTCCCACCTAGAATGCAGAGAGAATATCCCATTTTGCTGCAGAAGGTAGCGCAGAGAAAGGCCTAAAATCACATCTTTTGAAACAAAGTCAGAGTTAAAGCCGATTCCCGAATAGGCCGATGTTGGCGCCTCGCCCGAGAGAGCTATTGCTAATGCCTCGCCGAGAGCTAAGCACTTGTCAATGCCCCGCCGAGAGCTAAGCAGTTGCTTCAATTTACTTGGGCATACCGTCGTCCTGTCAGTGTAATAATGATAGCCACCCGTTTGCCACCAAGTTCCCTGTCACCGTCGCATCATACTGCCCATTTTCCCCAATACATACGTGATTTCGTATGCCGGATAAAAACATCGGATTCAAAACGTGCTACACATTGCGAACAGCTGTCACCTAGCGTATCTCCCGAACTTCTATAAGTCAAGAGGAACGAAAACAACGCAGGCTCCCATCCTCCTTACGAAGGATGTTCGATATATTTGTTCTAGCTTTCATAAAATGAGGACGTGCGTGTGCAATATATCAACACCGCCCAGAGTGTCGG
>Ga0307513_10007501_pt1 | contig 14124 bp, 9 predicted proteins | sample 15_EM_MG_FD_202174 | JGI IMG/M metagenome (GOLD analysis project Ga0307513, IMG submission 202174) | Populus trichocarpa ectomycorrhiza microbial communities from riparian zone in the Pacific Northwest, United States - 15_EM | ecosystem: Host-associated > Plants > Roots > Unclassified | place... | reverse complement strand
CGCCAGCCTTCATCTGTGCCTGGATGTAGTCAGCAAGCGAGGAAGCATCGAACTTTCGCTCCTCACGCACCGAGAATGCCCCGAGGAACGAGAGCACAGCGGCCGGCGAAACGTTAGACCAGCTCGGTTTCACGGCCGCCGGATCATCGAGGGCACCGAGCCGGGCGAACAGAGCCCGCGCGGCGTCGAGGTTGTCCTGCAGCGTCGTACGGTCAGCCTCGCGTAGCTTGCCGTTGGCAAGAACATCCGGAACGCGGAGGGCTTGGACAAGTCCGCCAGAGTAGCTGAGGTTGCTCTCTTCGGCGTCGCGCATCTTGTTCGGGGCAGTGACTTTCATAACAGCGTGCCTACGTACTCGAACGACGAAGTCTGTGGGGGTCAGACGGTCACGCTCGTATCGTGCGACCTGACTGCGCAGATCCGCCTCTGCGGTCGCCAAGTCGTGGAAGTAGGACACCAGCTCCTTGGTGCTGTAGAGCCGGGTCAGGTCGACGTACCGACCTCGATAGCCGAACCAACGTGCCATCTGAAGCAAGGTGTCGTAATAGAGCGTCGAGCGCACGTAAAAGGACACAAGCAGTCCCTCGATGGTCAGACCGCGACTGAGCTTGTTGCCGCCGATGAGTACGGCCTTGAGGGTCGGCTCGGCGTCGAAGTCCAGTTCATCAGGGTGGTCCGAGTTCAGAACCCGGATAGCGATGCCGTCTCTGAGTAACCGGTCGATGAACGGCTCGATCTCCGCGAACGTCGCCCTCAGGCTGATGTCGATGCCTGCCGTTACGCGCATGAAACTGTCGTGCCAGCGCTTCTTCAGCTTGGGTCGATATTCGCGAGCGTCGTAGAGCCAGCTCTGGCGGATGGCAGCCAATTCGCTCTCGACATCGGGCGCAAGTTGATTCTGCAGCGCCCGTTGCATGTCGGTATGGATGAGCATCGTGCAGGGCTCGTCCTTATTCGAGCGGTGCAGGAGCGCTCCCGAGGCAAGGATGTAGTCAACCAGCGCCTGGCGGAGGCTGGGCGGAATCGTCGGGACGAAGCCGGCCCGCTTTTTGCCCTTTGGCGGAAGGATTAGTGCGAGATCCTTGTCGGGAACAAATTCGATGACGTCAAGACCCTGCTCATCGGCACTGCCAGCCTCGCCCGGAATGGCGCCACGACCGAACAGCCGCGTCGACCCGACGTACATGTCGCTGGGCGGGTCAGGCAGGTTGATGATGAAGTGCCTCGGATAGAGATCGTCTCCGGCCTCAAAGTCGTAGGCCCCAGGATTGATGAGCACATTGGCGAACGGCGTCGCCGTGTACGCGACGTATGCCGACTTGTTGAACCGGTTGATGAGCTTGCGAATGTTCTTGTTGATCTCGGTCGGGCTGACCTCGTCCTCAAACAGTTCTTGGCCCTCAAAGTCGCGACCGTCGCCCTCTAGGTCGAGCTCATCCTCCGGATCAGGTTCGCCATCAGGCGCGCCGCGTCGATTGCCGCCGGTATTGATCGACGCTTGGTCTGCCTCGTCGTCGATCACGAGGACGGCGACGTCCGGCGGCACCCGATCCTTCATCCAAACGTTGAGCCACTCCAAGCGACTCTTGTTCTTCTTGACGACCAAGATGACGTGCTCGTTGCCCTGCAAGACGGCCGCGTTGACGCCGCTCTTGGCGAAGTCTTCCCAGATACCGGGACCGGTCATCCACTGCCACCGCTTGCCAGCTTCGGGCTCGCCAACCCCCTTGACGTTCTCTCGGCCAAGGTCGCGCTCCAGACGCAACTGGGTCTGGCGTCGCAGCGAGTTGTGAAGCCCGGACAGGACGATGACGATCTTGTAGCCCGCGTCAGCAGCCTTGGCGATGAGGGCAGAGAAGTTCTGCGTCTTACCGCTCTGGACGTGTCCGATCACCAGTCCTCGGATGGCGAAACCGTCGCTCGAGTGCGGGTCTTCCAGATGGGACAAAATCCGGTTCGTTGACTTGTCGAGGCTGTCGACCTCGAACTCGCGCCGGCCGAGCTCGTAGGCCAAGAAGTCGCGCTGACGCCGCCAGTAGTAGCCGCTCGCGGGGTTGTAGTTGTCGAACCACGCCCGCGGCCCACCCTCCGCGAGCACACCCGGCTCCAACACCGTGATCGTGGTTGAAGTCTGCGCATCGTACGCGCGGCGCACCTCGTCATGGTCCTCGGCGGGGATCAAAGCTCCGGCGGCATCGAGGGCTTCGTCGATTGTCCTGCCATCGCGCATCAGCACTCGGGTCAGTAGCAGGTGCTGTTCGACGCGATTACCAGCCGAGCTCATATGCTACCTCCGGGGATATCCGCTTCAGGGTTACGACGATCCGCTCCAGCGCATCGCCTTCGCCGGCTTCGGCGGCTGCTCGTTCCAACACGAAGCGCGGCTTGGGCGTCGTCTCGGGGGTTGGCGCGGCAGGCGCCTCCGACGGCGTTGGTGCTGCGGGGCTGAGGGGCGGCAGACCAAAGGAAGACGGCAGTGTGCCGCCAGCCTGAGTGCGATTGTCGAGAGGCCTCCGCGCAGGTGGCGCGGGCCGCGGCGGGCGGGATGGCCGGTCGCCACTCCGGTACCGCGCTTGGGCCGCCGAGACGACGCGCTTGATCACCGGTTGGATCTCGTCTCGAAGCTCGGTCGGTAACTTCACGATGGCCTTTGAGATGTTGATCCCGAACGCGGCGTCTAGATCTGTCGAGAAATCCAGCGACACTCGCGCAAGCTTGGTGTGTTCGTCATTCGTCCGTAGACGGTTCCAACCACCCCATTGGATCAGACGATCCGCCCGGTAGATGTAGAGACCCTGTTGATTATTCCACTTGTTCGGCCCCGAAGCACGATTCCATGCCGCGCTGTCAGAGAACTCAGCCTGCCCGGGTAGTGTGTAGGGGTGCAGGGACACGATCCCCTGACTTCCCTCGGAGACGACCCTGTAGTATGAAGCCTCCATCGAGTCGGTTGCAGGTTCGTCGACGCAGAACGGATCCCACGGCTCAACGGGGGACTCGTTGACGAAGATGTCGACCGTCTGGCGGCCACGTGCTTTCCCGCTCAGGAAGCGATGGAAAACCATCGCCAGATGCTGTGCTACCACATCGGTTTGCTCAAGCATCTTCCGCTTGGCCCAGTGGCCAGAGGGATCCTTATAGGCCAACACCCGGTCTAGATCTTCCCAAAGCACGACTGTGCCGGTCGTGCTCTGGAGCGGGTCCGTCAGAGATGAAGGCCGTTCCGCCGCATCGAGGACCAGTATCTCCCACTTGTTTGTGTGCTCGATGTGGTCGAGGTCAAAGACCCGCGCCTCGATGCGAGCACGCCGTGGAGCAATGCGGCTGGCAACCACCACGCGGCGGCACTGTGAGAGCGAGGCGGTCTTGAGACCGAACCCGAACTTGCCAAGGTCATCTTCACGGTAGTCCCGCATCGACCCGATGCGCAGGCTCTCGGTGATGGTCTCGGTGTCCATGCCATTGCCGTTGTCAGCAATGCGGATCCACGAATCGGCGCCCCCGAATGCGAGGTCGACGCGCACCTCGGTGGCGTTTGCCTCGATGCTGTTGTCCACGAGGTCGGCAATTGCCTGCGGCAGCTCATAGCCGATGTCACGCAGTGAGTTGACGGTCCGGCCCGCAGCCGGAACGACCTCCTCGACCTTCTTCCGTGATGCCACGGAGACACCGACCTCCCGATCCTAGAACACGACCTGCTTGAGGAGCGTAGAGCTTCCGACCGACAGAGTTGCTCAATCGGCCAGAGAGGGAGCCGCCAGCGATTATCGGCAACGTGTCAGGGCGTCGCGACACTCATCACAGACCGACGACCGCGCGGTGGGAGACTGCCCCAGGGCATTGATTACGTGGAGGATGAGGACGGTGGCAACGGGAGAACAGTGGGTTTCCACGGAGGTCGGACAACACCTGCGGTCGAGGCGCACCAAGGACACAAAGCCGGAGGTACAGCTTCGGAGCGCCGTACATGCCGCGGGTCTAAGGTTCCGTAAGCACCAGTCCGTTGCTCCTCGCTGTACGCCGGACTTCGTTCTTCGCCGATGGCACATCGCGGTGTTCGTGGATGGCTGTTTCTGGCATGGCTGTCCTGACCACTCCCCCAGGTTCCGCGGGCCGAACGCCCACCTGTGGGAGGAGAAGCTCGCTGCGAACCGGGCCCGGGACGCTCGCAACACCGCCACCGCGCTGGAGGCCGGCTGGCGAGTGGTCCGCGTGTGGGAATGCGAGGTTCGCCGTGATGTCGCGGCGGCCGCCCAGGTGATTCGCAGGGCCGCCGTGGAGACCCGATCAGACAGCGACGGTGTTGCGGGCGGTGGAGCACCATGAGGCGATCGGGCAGTCTCCGCACCGGGGCTCTTTCGTGGTGCATATGCGGGTGCCGACGATCTGCAGCGCTGCCATCCGCAGTGGCGCCTCGGTGCCGGACCCGACGAGTCTGGCCAGGTCGACCCGGCCGTCGCTGAGACGGTTCTTCGACGAGGATTCGCTCCCGGCGACCCGCGACGCCACCCGGGTGGCTGACTGATTGGTTAGCAGGACGTCCTGATTGCACAGGAGCCGGAACGTCAGATCCTCGGCCGGCCTCATACCGAGGCTCGCACTGACCTCGTCGAGGTCCTTCCAGATTGATCGCTTGTTGGTAAGCGCTTCGAGACGGTCGATGGCAGCCTGGGCTGCCGGCGAGGTGGCGGCCAGTCTGAGCTGCATGATCGTGCCGGCGCCGAGTTGGGTGATCTTGCGTAGGCGTTCTAGGCCGATGTCGAGTCCCTGTCCGAAGGTGCGGGCGCCACCAAGGAGGGCGCTAATCGCTGCCACCGGAGGGGTGACGTCACCGCCGGGGAGCAGGTGCCATGAGTCAGGGTCACGTCGGCGGCGTCGGGCCCACTTGGTGAGCTGGGCTCGGGCCTGCGGCCAGTTCGTGTCCGGTTCACCGAAGGGCCCGTCATCTCCCGAAGGAGGAGCCAGGGCGGCGGCGGCGGCCTGGCCGAGCATCGGCGGCACGGCGTTGCCGATCTGTCGAAAGGCGTCGCTGCGCGTTCCGGCGAATCGGAAGCAATCAGGAAAAGTCTGGATGCGCGCGGCTTCTCGAACGGTGAGTGTTCGGTGTTCTTCGGGATGGATGTACCAGTAGCCGTCTTTCGCGATGTGCGCCGTGATGGACCGGCTCAACTCGTCCCAGCCGAGACGTTTGTACTTGTCGTCGAACGTGTCGGCGGAGTACCGGCGCAGCGACTCCGGAATGGAGGAGTACAGCGTGGTGGAGTCCATCAACTCGAAAATCTCGCGGTCGTCGGATCGGACCGGGCGGGTCATCTGGTCGTGCACGACACCAGCCTCCGAGCCGTGCCGCATCGTGATGGCGAACGGCGACAACGCCTTCGCCTTGTAGGGCAGTCGCCGCCCTCCTGTGGTGTCCCTGAGACGTGGAAGATCGTTGATCGCGTCTCGAAGGGTGGTCTGCGGTCCCGGTTCGGGCCAGGAGAACCTGTCGGTGTCCCGACGCGCCAACACGATGAGCCGTTTGCGGTGCTGAGGGACCCCGTAGAGCCAGGCATCAACGAGTCGGACCTGCGTGTGGTATCCGGCCGACTCGAATTCCTCGACGATGGTCCGGACGACCCGGAAGTCGTCACCCAGCGCCATGTCAGGGACGTTCTCCATCAGGATGGCCCGAGGTTTGACGGCAAGTGCGACCTGTACGAAGGAACGCCACAGTTCCCTGCGGTGGTCGTGAGCATCACGCCTACCGTCAGCGACCAGACTGCGGATCTTGCTGCGACCAGCGCGGCTGAACGGCTGACACGGAGGCCCGCCAGCGATGAGATCAATGCCCAGTGGCCGAAGGAGTCCAATCAACCCCTCCACCGCGGACGGGTCGGACATATCGGTCGCGAGCGCGATCCCTGGGAAGTTGTGTTCGTGGGTCTGCAGAGCCTTTGCATCGTGATCCACCGAGGCGGCCACAGTCCACCCCGCCTGCCCGATTCCGAGGCTGAGTCCGCCCGCCCCGGAGAAGAGGTCCACAGCCAGTCGCTCCCCGGCTGCGCGACGTTCGGTACACCACTCCGCCAGGGTCTCGATCGTCGGCGCGTCGGGATGGGCGGCGAGGCGCAGGTCATCGCTTCGCTCCAGCTTGACGCCGTACGTCACCACCGTTCGGTCTCCTGTACATCGCTTTGGCTCGCAGGACTGGCAAGCACGTCACCCATGTCGACGAGCTCGCGGCAGCAGCCGGGACGACTGCTCGCCGAAGGGTAATGCCCTTCTGGCACGCAGTTGATCCGGACCGCCATGACCACAAGGTATCGGTGGGTACCGACGTTTTCGCCGCAGGCACCCACCGATGTCGCCAACCATCTTCGGTGCACCGAACGAGACGGTTGATGCTCAGTTCGGAGGCCGCCCACTCAGAAGATCGTCCTCGACATCGACCAGCCGCCGTAGCGTGATGCGACCGTCCGACGGTGAGAAGCCCACCACCATGCTGCCGGCGTCGATTCCGGCCTGCGCGAGCAAGCCAGGCGGAAGGATCAGGGCGCCATCACTGCCGATCGAGAGCTCGTAGGGAACCACGGCATAGGGCACGAGTACCTCCCGGCGGGTTTCGGTTCCTCGCCCCACAGAGTACCCGTGCATTCCTTCCCCCAAAGTGGTCGGCCGCGTTCGGTGCGATGGCGGGCCTACCCAGAAGAAGCGGGCCACGTGCGTCGGATCAGTTTTGCTCAGCTGGAGCGGGAACGGGTGTGGCATCCTGGTGCCGGAGGAGGTGCATCGGATGCCCACGCACAGTTGGACTCAGTACGACGTGGCACCGTCAGCGGCGCGGCTCACGTCCTCACTTCGTGACGTCGGCTACGACTTCCCCGCGGCGGTTGCTGATCTCATCGACAACTCCATCGCGGCTGGCGCGTCGCAGGTCAGTGTCGACGTCGAGTTTCAGGGAACCAACTCCTTCGTCTCCATCAGTGATGACGGATGCGGGATGACGGCCCACGCTCTGCTGGAGGCTCTCAGGTTCGGGAGCCGTCGCGCGTACGAGCAGGGCGACCTCGGACGCTTCGGACTGGGGTTGAAGACGGCCTCGCTGTCGCAATGTCGCCGTGTCACCGTGGTCAGTCGGCGCAGTCCCAGTACCCGCCAGATCACGACCCGGACGTTGGACCTCGACGTCGTCGAGGAGTGGGATCGGTGGCTCGTGGTCGAGGACGAGCCGTCGGATGCGGTCCGCCGGGCGCAAGACCAGCTGGCCGAGGGACCCGGCACGATCGTTATCTGGGAGAAGCTGGATCGAGTGATCCCGGAGCGTCAGATGGAGTCGGGGTGGGGTCGGCGCCGGGTGATGTCCGTGGCCGCGCGAACCTCTACGCATCTGAGCATGGTCTTCCACAGGTTTATCGACGGCCTGCGCGATGGCCGACACCTCGCCCTGACAGTCAACGGAGAGAAGGTCGAGTCCTGGGATCCTTTCGGTACCCGGGAGGACGCGACGGTCGAGCTCCCCCTTCAGACCTTCGAGATCGAGACCTCGTCCACGACGGGCCAGGTACAGCTGCGACGGTTCGTCCTGCCGAGCAGGGACACCTTCTCGACCCCAGAGGCCTTCGAACGGCTCTCCGGTCCGCTCAAGTGGAACAGACAGCAGGGCATCTACATCTATCGCGCCGACCGGCTCGTTCAGTTCGGAGGATGGAACTCGATCCGGGCGATCGACGAACACACCAAACTGGCTCGGGCCGCGCTCGACTTCGACACGGATCTCGACGAATCCTTCCAGATCAACGTGGCAAAGATGCGGGTGATCCTGCCGGCAGCCCTGCGTCCAATGCTCGAAACCACCATCCAGGAACTGTGTCTCCGCGCAGGCGACGTCTACCGGCGAACTTCGTCGAAGTCAGCCGCTTCTGCACCGAGGGGCAGGGAGCGCCACACCGGCGACCTAGGTGACGTCGGAGTGGCACTACGCGCGGCCGCTCTCGAGGCAGGCCAAATGGGCGCCCTTGCCGAGACGTTCGAGGTTTTGAGGCGCCGCTCACCCGAGCTCTGGAGAACTCTCGGCCTCGAACCCTGAGAGCGAGCGCCCCGGTGGCAGTTCGCCGTGACGCGCCGTTCGAGGTGCAGGAGCGCCAGGATCGCTGATCTTCGAGGTCCGGGCGAACGCGCAGTCCGCGCTGAGGGGGCACGCCCCACAGTCTGGTGTTGATGACTGGCAGCACGTGTTGGAGATCTCCATCAGAGCCAGGTGCGCCGAGCGCGCGTCGTTGCCGTAGCCGATCATGCGGGCGACGGCGATTCGGCCGTCAGTCAGACGGTTTCGGGCGTTGACGGCCTCACCAGTGAAGTTGGCGGCTACCCGCAGAACCCCCTTGTTGATGATTACCGGCTCCTCTCCCGAGACGTCATCGGTGCACGCGATGATCAGCCGGGCGATGTCGGCGTATGCGGGTGGGATGATCTTGGCCGCAACCATCTCGTCAAGGGTGTCCTCGTTGGGCTCGGACCGTCCGGCACCAACCAGCCATTCGGCCATGGCCGTGATCTCGTGGGCACGATCGCCGCGCTGGATCCATCCGGCGATCGTCTGAAGCTCCTCGCGATGGGCGAGGGTCTGGCCCGGGTCCGTCCATCGTTCCAGCAAGGGCCACAGCGAGTGCGCGCTGTTCGCTGTCACCCTGTCCAGCAGGAACTCGGCGGACAGGACCTGCCATCGTGTTGTCGCCCGGAGCCACGGCAGGCGAAGGTCGGTGAGTTGGTTGAACCACTGGGCGAGCGAGTGGGCCGTGGCCTCGCTCGACTGGGGCCGATCTGCCGACGAGGACAGGGCTGAGGTCAAGCCCTCACCGATGGCCTGGCCAAGCAGCGGTGGAACCGCGTTCCCGATCTGGCGGAAGGCAGCCGAGGGAGGGCCGGCGAATCGATACCAGTCCGGGAAGGTCTGGAGGCGGGCAGCCTCCCGGACTGTGATCGTTCGGTTCTGCTCGGGATGGATGTACCAATAGCCGTCCTTGGCGATATGCGCCGTGATGGTTCTAGAGCTCTTGTTGGCGTCGAGGCGCTTGTACTTGTCGTCGAAGATGTCATCTCGGTATCGCTTGAATTCCTGTGGCAGGTCCGAGTAACGGGTGTCGGAATCCATCAGTTCGAAAGCAAGAACGTCGTCCTCGCGCACCGGGCGGGTGATGTGGTCATAGAGGCGGTCCTGCTCAGCCTCTGGCACTCCGGCACGCATTCGCCGCTGGAACGTCGTCTTCGCTCCCGGATAGTCCTGCCAACCCTGGGCCCCACCCTCCGGCCGCCAGCCTCCTTCCACTCGCGGCAGGTCCGAGGTAGCCAGCCCAAACGTCACCTGTTCAGGCGTCTCCGCAGGCCAGGTGAAGCGGTGAGGCGGCAGGACTGCGACCAGGATCAGGCGATGGCGAAACTGCGGGACGCCATAGCGTCGCGTCTGCACGACACGCTCCTCCACGGCATACCCGAGCTGCTCCAGTTCCAGCACGGCACTGCGCAAGATGAACATCTCTCGGTCCAGAACCATGTCCGGAACGTTCTCCATCACCACCGCGCGGGGTCGCGCAAGGCTGACTATCTCCAGGAAGGAGCGCCACAGGTCGCGCCGCTGGTCGCGTGGGTCGCGCAGTCCACGTCGAACGCGATCGCGGATCTTGGATCGCCCAGCCTTGGAGAACGGCTGACAAGGGGGACCACCAGCGAGGATGTCAATCCCGCATTCACGCACGATGCGGGCCACCCGCTCGACCACACCCGGATCGCCCAGATCCCATCCAACGGTCAGTCCCGGGAAGTGGTGGCCGTGGGTCTCCACCGCCTCGACGTCGTGGTCGACAGCAAGAACCACCTCGATGCCGGCCTGGCGCAGACCGAGACTGAGCCCGCCCGCACCGGAGAAGAGGTCGGCACCGAGAAGGGAGCCGGGGTTCTCGGCGCGCCACTGTCGTACCCATTCCCCCAAGGCGGCGTCACCCTGACATGCCTGAGGATGCGGGGCCAACCGGAGAAAGGGGCCACGTACCTGCTTCACGGCCATCTGCCGGTTCTTTCCAGACACGGTCGACCTCCCGAAAGACAGAATCGGACGCGAATGAAAGTCCGTGCAGGTCAGGTGACTCTACCCGCAACGCGATCTCGTCTTCGGGCGACCGAAGCGGAGGACGAGTTCCTTTCGGAGACTTTGACGCACAGTCACAGGTAGGGTTCTTTGAGATGCCTCATGGGGCAGATGGTGATCAAGTCGATGGCGACCTTGGTTGCCCGGGATCGTGAAGGGCGGGCGTGGCGGAGTCAGATATCGGGGCCTACGCCCACAGCCTGCTCGAGGACGTCCACGCCCAGGCCGAGACGACGGACGCCGATCTGAGCACGGCGTTCGCGGAACTCGTGCTTGATCAGTTCTGTGCCGAGGGTCTCACCGAGGACGCCCGGGTCGTGCTGTTCAAGGAGCACGGAGCCGAGATCAGCGGATGGGGCCGGTCCTCCGACGGGCGCTGTCTGGACCTCTTCCTCACCGAGTACAGCCCCCGCGCGGACGACTCCTACAAGATCGCCAAACAGGGTGCGGCAGCCGCCTTCCGGAGGGCGGAGAACTTCCTGACGCGGTGTCTCGGCGGGCAGATCGTCGGCAGGGACCCGTCGTCGGAGGTCGCAGAGATGTGTGCGGGAATTGTGGACGCTCACGATTCCGTGGACATGGTGCGTATCCTCCTCGTCACGAATGCCCGTTCGATCCAGCGCGACCCGTTCGACGACGTGGAGCTGGCTGGTCGCTCTGTCGGTCGGGAGCTCTGGGACCTGCGTCGGCTCGCGAACTGGGCGACCTCGGGCGACAGAGCCGAACCGATTGTGGCCGAGTTTCCGGCTGGCATGGCGTGCCTTGCCACACCGCAGACCACCGAGGACTACTCCGTCTTTCTCGCGATCATGCCAGGGAAGGATCTTGCGGAGCTCTACTCAACCCATGGTGCGCGCCTGCTCGAACTGAACGTCCGCTCCTTCCTACAGATCCGCAACGGCGTCAACCGGGGAATCCTCGACACCATCCGGTCCCATCCGCAGCGCTTTCTCGCCTACAACAACGGGATCGCAGCGACGGCCTCGCGTGTCGATCTTGAGGAGTCGGCGCCGGGCGACCGGCGGATCCGGCGGATCCACAACCTACAGATCGTCAACGGCGGCCAGACCACGGCGACCATCCACTACGCCAACTCGATGACATCGTCCCGCAGATCTCGGCATACTCGAACACCCAGAACAGGGTCACGGCATCCGACCTGAAGGCCAACAGCGGGTTTCACGTCGAGATCGAGCGGATCATGAGGACGCTCTGGGCGCCCGCTGCTCGTGGTGCCCGCAGGGAGACGCACTGGTTCTACGAACGCGCCCGAGGGCAGTACGCCACCGCGCTTGCCCGTGAGGGCACCAGGGCACGACAGCGGGTCTTTCGGGACATCCACCCAGCCACCCAGCGGTTCACCAAGTCCGAACTCGCCAAGTACGAGAGCTCCTGGATGATGCTGCCGCACCTGGTCAGCCTCGGCGCGGAAAAGAACTTCGTCCTCTTCTCCGAGCGGATGGCCGAACGGGATCCGCCGCCCGTCGACAAGGAGTACTGCCGCCATCTCGTTGCGAAGGCGATCCTCTTCCGCCGCTCCGACAAGCTCGTGGCGCAGCAGAACTACGGCGGGTACAAGGCCAACATCGTCACCTACACCGTCGCCAAGCTCGTGCACGCGACGCGGGCACGGATCGACCTGGATCGCATCTGGCGCGAGCAGGACCTCACATCCGCCCTGCAGGAAGAGGTCGTCCTGATGTCGGAGACCATCCAGAAGATCATCACCAACCCGCCAGGAGGCCGAACCCATGTCGGGGAGTGGGCCAAACGCCAGGACTGCTGGGACTCCGTCCGGGACCAAGCCTGGTCGCTGTCGCCAGCTACCGCCTCGGAGTTGAGGGATGTCGACACCTACACCGAGGACCTCTCCTTGGTACGCAGCACACAACCCCGCGACTGGCGAGAACTGGCCGCCTGGGGAGCATCCACTGCGATCCTCGATGCCGGACAGGTGCTCGTCGCCGAGGAGGTCGCGCGGGCCCTGGAAGGCGGATGGGATCCTGCTGGCAGGCACACGGCAGCGGGCGTCCAGATCATGCGGACCGCGACGGATCATGGCTTTCGCGCTGCACCAGGCTTCTAGTACATGCCATGACTAGCCCAGGGAGGGGATGACCGATGGCCGAATGGCAGAAGGAGATCCCGACTGCCGGGTCCGTGGACCTGCCGCCCGACGCCCGCTCCATGGACGCCCTCGGACGCAACCACTCGCTCGAGACGGCTGTGGCAGACCTGATCGACAACTCGATCGACGCGCAGGCCAGTCAGGTCCTCATCCGCTTTGTCCAGCAGGGTCCGCGGCTGGTCTGCCTCTACGTTGTGGACAACGGGCGTGGCATCCGACCTCAGGACATCGACAGCAGCATGACTGTCGGCGGTCGGCGCTCATACTCCAGCAACGATCTTGGACACTTCGGAGTCGGACTCAAAGCGGCCTCCTTCAGCCAGGCAGGAAGCCTTACGGTGATGTCCCGAGCGGCCGGCGCCCCACCCGTGGCCCGCCGCTGGCATCCGGACGTCCGATTGACGCATCACCAATGCGACGTGATCCCCGAGGACTTCGCCGCCGCGGAACTCGACCGCGGCTGGCCCTTCTCCACGCACGAGTCCGGAACCGTCATTCGCTGGGATGATGTGCGCAGCTTTCCCGCAACGGACGACCAGGAACTCGTCGATGAGTACTTGGAACGCACAATCACCCACCTGCGCGGCCACCTTGGTCTGACGTTCCATCGCATCCTGAGCCGATCCGACGTCAGGATCACCATCGACGTCGAGGACACCCAGCATGGACTCGGTGCCCCGACGCGCGTCGATCCGCTCGATCCGTTCGACTACCCGAACACTCGCGACGACTGGCCCAGAACCCTCGTCAGCTCCGTTGAGCGAATCGACCTCGCCCTGCACTGCCACATCTGGCCACCGCGATCAAGCCTTTCCCAGTTCCGACTCCCCGGAGGCGCGGTACAACGGCAGGGCCTCTACTTCTACCGGCGCGACCGGCTCCTGCAGGCCGGCGGCTGGGAGGGCGTCCACGCGCCGGACAAACGACTCCAGTTAGCCCGTGTCAGTGTCGACCTCGACGGAGACGTCGCGGGCCTGTTTACGATGAACGCTGAGAAGTCGAAGGTCTCCGCTGGTCCTCTCTTCGCCCGCGCAGTCCATGCGGCCCGCGACTCGGACGGCACCACCATCGCCAACTTCCTCGCGGCCGCCGAGAACACGTGGACTGTCGCCAACCAACGGACGAGCGCCCGTCGGGATCCGGTCATCCCTCCAGGCAAGGGCCTGCACCCCCGGGCCGCCCGGGAGATCCGCGACGAACTGCCTCTCTTGAACACGGCACCACTGAACATCCTCTGGAAACCGCTCGATGGGGAACAGTTTTTGGAGGTCGACCGCGCAGCAACAACCCTGTGGCTGAACCAGCGATACCGCAAGGCACTGCTCGGCGGACGTCACGGCGGCCTCAATGATCTCCCCCTTCTGAAGGCTCTTCTACACCTCCTGGCCGGCAACATCTTCGAGGGATCCCATCTTGGAGCGCGCGACAAGGACAACGTCGATCTGTGGCAAGCCGTTCTGACCGCAGCAGCCCGCGCCGAACTGGACTCCTACCAGGCGCGCTCGTGAACACACCAGCGGACAGGCACCTAAGTGCGGAGAGCTTCGCGGAGTATGTGCGAACCGGCGTCCCGATCCTGCACCCCATCCCCGGAACCCCTCGACTGGTGTTGTTTTTCGACCCGGCGGGCCACCGCGTCGGTCTGCGCGGGCCCGCCTCCGACCGGGCACCCAGCCCCGGCCTAGCCAACGTGACAGCACGCACGATCCTCCTGGACAACGAGCGGCAGACGGAGATCGCCGTCACCGACCCCGGCTTCTTCGCGGACGCCTACCCATTGCTCTGCGCCATCGCCGACCGCGCACAACTGCACGGTCGGTCCCTGTCGGATGCCCTCATCGAAACCCTCCGCCGATTCGGTTACCTCCTGCGT
>Ga0307513_10007500_pt1 | contig 14126 bp, 12 predicted proteins | sample 15_EM_MG_FD_202174 | JGI IMG/M metagenome (GOLD analysis project Ga0307513, IMG submission 202174) | Populus trichocarpa ectomycorrhiza microbial communities from riparian zone in the Pacific Northwest, United States - 15_EM | ecosystem: Host-associated > Plants > Roots > Unclassified | place... | reverse complement strand
GTACATGACATTGCAATATTTGGAGAAAAGCAATTGCAATATTTTGAGGAAAGCAATACTTCTATTGTATGAAGATTGAGGCAAAATCTATTTTGCGTCATACCTTATTATTGCGAATTGAATACACGAGAATTGTGAGCTATTAGATTATCAAGATTTATGTATATAGATCCCACTAATCTAATGGTACATCTATATATACTATTAGAAAATTATCAAATGCAAACAAAATATTGATAGAACAAAACTCGTCAGTAATTTATAGTGACATTTACCAATGGAACATTTCCTCATTAGTCCTTCAGTATTTGAAGGAATAAAAAAAGAGAAATGATGTCATTATTATAGACAGAATTGCCAACGAAATATACATGTTGTTAATATTCGTCGGTGAATTTATCGGTAATATTTAAATTACAACCTGACAAATGACCCCCCCTCAACCCCTTTCCCATTTCTTCTTCTTCTTTCTTTTTATTCTGCAAAAAACAGCACACAGAACCCTCATATTTTGTCATAAATCAAGCTCTCATCATCACAAATCTAGTCACCCCAACACTCAATTTGTCATTATCCTTGTTCTATATCATTTTTTTTTTAAAGAATCATCACATCAAGTGAGAAAAGGTACGTGTTTTTTGTAACTCATTTTGAAAATGTTAATTTTTTTGACATTTTTATGTGGTATATATAGTTTGTTTGTGTGTTTGCTTGTTTTATAGCTTTTTTTCCATGGAAATATGTTGTATGAATATATGATTTGTACATGTTATGGTTTATTTGAGATTTTAAAAAATTATTTTAGTTTTTAATTTGATGAAATTGAGTTTGAATTTATAACTTGGGTGTTTTGTAATGAAATAAATAATATTTTACTTAATAGATACATTTTATATTTTGTCAATTTTAGTGTTAAGTTGAAAATTTCAGTAAATGTGGAGGAATTTGAATTTTTATAGAAAATTGATAATGATTTAAAGGTTTTATTAAAATAGATTAAATAAATTTAAGCTAAACCAATGATAGTTAATTAGTTGGGTACCAATAATTTGTTTAGTTTATATTATTAATTAATACATGTTTTCATCAATATTCTATATAGGTTTCATATCAGTAATGGATGATTATTCTTGGATGTATCAAGTTTCATCTGGAGGGTTACGCAAGATATATTATTGTAATAGAGTTGAGGGTTTTATTAAATACACACTATCTAATCAAAAAAAATATTAGTGGATGCGGTATTAGATGTCCATGTAAAAGGTGTAAAAATAAAAAGTTTCTTGATCCAGATGTTGTTATGATGCATCTTCTACAAAAAATGTTCATGGACAAATACTTGTGTTGGATTGCACATAGAGAACCATATGTTCCTTATGAGACCATGGTAGTTAGGTCAACTTCTAGTTCTAGCAGCGTGCATAGAGTTATAGATGATAATAGTAATCATTATAAGAGTATGGTTATGGATGTAATATGAATCAATCAAGGTGATGTAGGTGAGTGTTCAATCGTAGATAAAGAACCAAATGCAGATGTAACTAAGTTTTCTGATCTTTTGAAAGATCCCAATAAACCATTATGGGATGGATGCACAAATCATAGTAAATTATCGATCGTTGCACAGGTGTTCACCATCAAGTCAATCATAGGTTGAGCGAGGTCAGTTATAACAGAATTGTTGAATGGGCGATAAGCATTTTACATGAAGAGAATAGGATGAAAGAGAACTTCTATGCTGATAAATCCATGATGAAACCCCTTGGCATAAGACCAGAAAATTGACATGTGTCTAAACTTTCATATGTTGTACTACCTAAAAAATACATGCAAAACATGTGAGCATGCTCGGTATAAACTCAAAATTGGTAGGAGAAGGACTCTTGTCGCACATAGAAAACTGAGGTCCTCCCTAATCACTCCTAAACTGCAAAAGTTATTCATGTCTTCAAAAATTATTAGCACATGACATGTAATTATTCACATGATGTTGTGGATGGAGTCATGGTGACATTTCTGATGGTGAAGCTTCGAAATATCTTAATAGGATGCATCATCAATTTTCAATGGAACCACGAAACATACGTGTTGAGTTATGTCAAACAGATTCAATCTATTCGGGTCATTTGTTGCACCATATTTGGTTTGGCCAGTGATACTCATGATTTACAACTTACCACCAATGATGTGTATAAGGCAAGAGTTCATGTTCTTATCTATGGTCATACCTGGTCTTAATAGTCCGAGTAAGAATATAGATGTTTGTCTTCGATCGTTGATTAATAAGTTAAAGCACTTGTAGTCATCTGAGACTTTGACGCATGATGTCTCGAGAAAATAGAGTTTTCAGATGAAGACAACTTTGATGTGTGCTATCAATGATCTTTTTGCGTATGATATGGTTTCTGGTTGGAGCACGCAAGGAAAATCAGCATATTCATACTGTATGAAATATAGCAAGGTTTCCATCTTAACAAACAGTAATAAGTGTCTTTTATTATTGATGTAATTAACGATAGAATTGATATCACTAACGATAAATTTTCTGATGAACAATATATTATAGTTCATGATTCCGTGTATAAATGTTTCTCGAAAATAATCGGTGATTTAAATGCTTGACCCGATGATCCACAGAACTAGGACTCGTCCTAAGCTAAGCTTGCTTTTGAAACACCTAAAGAGTTGACCTAGTCAAAGTTGGATAACTGGACTAGTCCACACCTGAGTGAGGCCTAATCAGTGATTTTCTTAATTCAAAACAAGGTTGTTTCATTAAAAAATTAAAAAAAAATAGATTAAATCAACCCATCAATAAAGAAGTTGACCTATGATACAGATCTTAGTCCAGTTCTTATAATATTAAAAACAAATTCTTGAAATCAATAAAAATAGAAAATAAAGGAAAATTTTGAATCTTCCCTGAATTTTAATCTTGTAATTTAAAGTTAAGATAAGCCATCACACATGAAAAAACAAAAACAAAAAAAATAATTAGTATCATGAGCGCTATTTTCACATTAATTATAGGTAGGATTTCACATTAATTTCAAATACAAGAGAAGATGAAATCAATATTATAAATATATTTTTAGATTTCATAAAATTTGTTAACTATGAAAAGAGAAAATGATATATATGTTTAATACAATGAAATAAAAATATATTAAATGAAAAGTAAGAAACATCATGATTGCTAATTAATTCCAGTCAGAAGTTAAAATTAATACAAATATAAATATTTTATATCAACCATTTCTTTTATATATATATCATCTTTTTTATTTGTTGTCTTGGAGATTTACTATGTATGTTAAATATATAATTTTCTTTCTTACAAATACAAAATATAAATACAACTAATATATCTTAAATTTAATTTTAAGATAAGACATCACACATGAAAATAAAAAAAAATAAAAAAAAACTTGATTGGTATCATCCACATAGGAAAAAATAGGATTGCTAATGAGTTGAACCATTTATGAGTGGATTGAATTTTAATCAAATAGATTGTCAAGCCATTTGATGTCATTATTGTATCCTTTGTCTCTTGAATATACAGACCTATATCATCATGAGTTTTGATTCCTAATGGAATAATTAGAAAATTTAACTTCTTATAAAAACATTGGTCCAACGAAGTGCATGATATATTAATAGCTATATACATAGAAAACTAAGTTAAAATGACATTTGACGTTAATCTATAGTAGGAGTCCATTATCATCTAATGATGGTAATGCCTTTTTATATACATTATTAATTAGAAAATGCTATACAATCTCATCTTTTTTTTCTTCACTATTCAAATACCCTTCTTATTCTACTATAAAAGAATGTGATAAATATTAATAAAATCTAATGGGTTCTAGTTAACTGGCACAAACTACACAGCGGGTGAATATCAATTTTTAAAAAAATATAAATAAAATATTAAGAGTATAGAAAACATTTTAATAATATTATTAAACTTAACTAAGTGAGTTAATTTTTAAATCTCCACTCAACTCTTTGCTAGACTCAAATAACATGAGTCTAACAACCATGTCAAACCCAAACATCTTAGGTCGCAGCCACGTCAGACCTAAACATCATGCCAGACCCACGCTTCTTGGGTCTACCAACTATGTCACACCCACGCCTAGGCCTAAGCCTGGTAACCATGCTAAACTCATGCACCTTTTTATCTAAATATAGGAATTTATTTATAATTGTTCTTAAAACATATTTATTTTGTATTTTCATCTTTGTCTTTTTAACCAAATATATTTTTATCTTTTTTATATTATTTTTTTCTATTTTAAGACATTAACTACATGCATCCCAAAAATTCACTTAATTTTTTTTATTAATCTCTAATTTTAGTGAAGAAATCATCTACAAAATTCACTTATAATTGTTCTAAAAACATATTTATTTTGTATTTTCATCTTTGTCTTTTTAACCAAATATATTTTTATCTTTTTATATTATTGTTTTCTATTTTAGGATATTAACTACATGCATCCCAAAAATTCACTTAATTTTTTTTAATTAATCTCTAATTTTAGTGAAGAAATCATCTACAAAATTCACTTATAATTGTTCTAAAAACATATTTATTTTGTATTTTCATCTTTGTCTTTTTAACCAAATATATTTTTATCTTTTTTATATTTTTTTCTATTTTAGGACATTAACCACATGCATCCCAAAAATTCACTCAATTTTTTTATTAATCTCTAATTTTAGTGAAGAAATCATCTACAAAATTACACAAATTAAGATAGTTAAAAGAACAATAAGTCTTTTACATATACAGTATTTTTTTTCCTACAACTTAATGTATCAATTCAAAAGTTTTATCTTATGATCATATATTTTAAATTTTCATATATACTAATAGTTATAATATAGAATCAACTCTCCTTGTAACAAATTTTGACAATTAAATCATGCAACATCTCAAATTTAAAAAAGCATGAACCTTTTAAAAAACTGTCCAACACTTGGATGGAAACATAAAATTAATATTTTCATTCACAATGCATACAAAAAAAAAATTATTATTGAAGACTTGAAATAAATCACTTAGACCTCAATATTGTTTTTTTCATTCTTTCCTCTTCGAATATAACAAATTTATTAAATAAGTTGCACAAACAAAAATGAGTTTGCAGTTAAGTTCTACTGCATATGAATGAAAACTCCTGCTTGAATGAGGCAATGTTTGTTTTTGCAGTCCAATCATGCTTTTCAAAAATTTTAAATTTTTTAACCCAAACTCATGGGTCTAAAATGGTTGTCAAGCCAACCTGGGTCTGGCATAGCTGTCAGGCCCACGATCCTTGGGTCTAGCAGCTATGCAAGACCCCAAGGTACATGGGAATGGCGAACTTGTCTGATTTGACAAACAACAAACAAAGAGGATAATTGTGCACTTTAGTTGTCATGAGAAAGAAAAGAAAGAAAAAACACAAAAAATCGATCACCAGTGGCAATCCAATCATTATTTGTCTACACGCGCCACATCATGTGAAAAAGAACACGATTGTGCATCCAGTTAGACAGCGTATGGCAAGATTTGGCCACTAGAAAACGTCATACGCGCCTCTTTAATGGCTGGGTGTCACCCATTCGCTGGGGCGTAAGGAACACGCGCCCGCAGCTTTTTGATTTAAAAATAACAAATACATCGTGAAAATATTAAAACACCCCATGGTCCTCTTAATTACACAAAATACCCATGTAAAAATATCAAAATACCCCTAAAGGCAAAGCTTCTTTTTTGTCTTTTCTAAGGCTAAAAGTGTTATCTGACTGTATTTGGAAATTTAAAAAACATGAATATCCTTGTGGGAAAAAGCCAAAAAAACGTTTCTTCACTTGCAAAAAGATGAGTAATTGAAGTGAAACTACTATTACAATCCACAATAAAAGATCTTTTGATCTACAGTGATTTTTCCATACCATTTAGCTTTTGTTATAATTATATTCTCTTTTTCAACTGGCCTAATCAAAAATCATTAAAGGATTTCATGTTAATTTCACATACAAGAGAAGAAGAAACCAATATTATAATTGTGTTTTTTAATATCATAAAATTTGTTATTTACAAAATGACAATAAGATGATGTGTGTTTAATACAATGAAATAAAAATATATTAAATAATAAAATGAACGCTAATTAAAGATTATAGTGGGAAATTACTTTTTCTAGTCAGAAGTAAAAATTGATACAAATATAAATATTTTTGAAGATTTACCATGTATGTTAAGTACATATGATTTTTGTTCTTACAAATGCAAAATACAAATACAACTAATATATCTTAAATTTAATAGAAAAAAATAAAGATAAATTACAATAATAAGGCATTATGAAATTATAGAAACCATAAAAATGATTTTTTAATGTTTAAAAATTAGCTCAACTTAATAATTTTAAAAAAGAGAGATGACATTAATTAAAAATCAAATTAAAAAAAATACTAAAAATAAGTAAACAAGGCTAGGGACAAGGCTTGAAAGACTAGGCTCCGTGCCTATTTTGATTTTACACTTGCACAATGCTATGGGAAAATTTTGAAAGTCATTTATTGTTTAATTTTATGGTAATTAAAATAAATAAGTATGAGATTTGAAGGATTTAAATTTTGAAGGAGAAAATATATTTCTTATGTCAAAGTCTCCACTTCTTATTTATGTAGTTTTTTTATTCTTATTTTTTTTATGAAAAATATTTTTTTTGTTAGCATCCTCATTTTTTAATAAAAACTTAAGGTAATTGCAAAAAAATCAATAGTTTAAATTAAAGAGTAGAATTTCTATTTTTCAAGAAAAAATCTCATTTCCTTAGTGTTGATCTTTTGGGTGACGTATTCATATTCTTATATGTTTTGATAATAACAATTAAAAAAATAAAAATAAAAATACTATCTTATTGTAAATAGGTTTATTTGAAGAATATATTGATTTGCAAAATGAAAAGAAGTCCAAGAACAAAGCAAGTGACATTTTAGTGTAATGTGTAAATTTGTATATCTAGAACAACACTTAGTACATTTTTTTTTTTGGCAAAAACATATCTTTTAATTAGTAGCTTGTTTTTTAAAATAAAAACTTATCATAATCTATAAAAGAAAATCTCAAATAAAATGAAATAAAAAAAAATCATGTCTTCATAACATTTATGTTGCTATATGAAAAAAAAATTAAAGGAATGACTAATTCATGAAAACCATAATAATAATAATAATAATAATAATAATAGCAATAGCAATAATAATATATAAGAAAATGATTTTTTTAGCTTAGGAGAACAAGCCCTCATGACCGAAATTGTTCCTTTTTTTTATTATTGAGTGGACAATGGATCATCCGCTTAATAGAAAATAATTTCAGTAAAAAACATGTTATCTACTACAAAAATTATTTGGCGATGGAGGAGGCTGGAAAATCAGAGTCTAAGTGTTTTGATACCAAAATATAAATTCTAAACTTGTTTTAACCTGAAAACACCATAAAACAATTCTTAAGAACCTCAATAAACTCATTTCAAATCCTAAATCCCCCTTTAATAATCTAAACACCAAAAATTCAACTGAATAAAAAAACTTTACAGACATTAATCTATTTTCTTGCATGTTCAAAGAGAAACACCATCTTCATTGAACTCCATTCTCTAAGAAATACACATGTTATCAAAATCAACCTTTTATGGTCAACATGTGATCGATCAAACTTTTTCTCTTTTATATTTCTTTTTTTGATGACTCTCTCATCTCTCTAGCTTAAAATCAAAGTACTAAAATATAAAAATGAAGCTTATGATCAATATGTGAAAACCTAAAATATCAAGGACCAAATATTAAAAAAAATTAAATGACCAAAATGAAGCTTTTCATGCCTTTTGAATAGTAAAGATGAAAATGGTTCTTGTTCTTTTAATTATTTTCAACAATAATCTATTTATTTTTTTTTTTGAATAATCTTTTATTTAATATCATAATATTTTTGGCATCTCAAATATGTGAGATGATACAGATCAGCTCATCATGACAATCATAAGGTTAAGGATCAAGAAGCTAAAGAAGACATTAAATAGGCTTTGTTTAGAGCATTTGGGCAAAGTATGAATTCAATGAGGCTTCAACACATATGGGGCAGCCTATAATCAACTAATACATGGGCAAGAAAGGCTCAATTCAACCTCAACTTGGGCTTAGGCTAACGGCATAATTGGATAGCTTTGTTTAAACAACTTTTCATGTTCTATAAGAAAAAACAGGTGACGGCAATTAATGCTAACATTATATGGATATTTTAACTAAATATCTTGGAAGTTTCCATCTTCTATAAGGATACTTAATGGTAGCAACAAGGTTTTCCTTGTGTGGAAAAGATTACTTAAGATTATCCTAACTATAAAAGGAAACTAAAGGTGGTAGCAAAAGAGGAATAATTGTCTTTACTATTTTTTTCATATTTTGCAAGGATTTGATAATCTATAGCAAGTTAGTGGGTAAACACAATTAGGTAATTGTTGGGTGGGGGTTTGAATTTTAATAGTATTAGCGTCTTGGTTCAAAGTCATCATGATATTATGCTTTTTATCTCAAATTTAATTTTTAGCTTTCTAATATTATATTCAAACTTTCTTGTGAGTTCTGAATCTTATATTCATAGGGTTCACATTAGTTAGTATTAGAAATTAGCTCTAAAAATTAGGTTATATTCTTAATTTTTCAAGTTTTCTGCTTTTAAATTTTAGTGTTTTTCATTCTCCTACTCCTTTAGTTGCAACATTAACAAAAAAAAAAGTTTTATTGATTTTGTTACTGTCATAGAAAATTAGTAACCATAAAAACACAAACAAATTGTTATTGCAATTTTAGTTTTATATGGGGGTTGAATTAAAACTTGATAAAAACACATATAAACTAACATTCTTGGGGTTTTGGGTACCATAACATTAGATATTAAATTGGGGTCATTTGGACACATTTTTGCTTTGGTTTCAATTTTGACTTGTATAAAACTCATAACATGTAAGTTTGTGTTGACATATATTTTCATGATTTGTTATTGTTAAAATAGGCCAAATTAGTATACTTAAGTTAAATTTAGGATATTTGGGTCATAATACCTTAGTTTCATTGATTTCACATCTATTATAATTTGTGTTTTCATATCATCTATATTTTACACGAATTTATTTTCTTTGATTTTGTTAAAATTTAATTCCTAAAGAGTCATAAATACGAGTGGAAAAAGATAAAGTTGAGCATATTAGAGTGAAAAGTCATATTTGTGTGAAACCCAAGTGGTGTAAGGATATATTTTGCTTGCTACTAATGTATTTTTCATATTAAAACAATGTCTATAAAAAATGATACATCAGCACTACGGAAGATGGACAATCAAGCTTTTTGGTTTCAAGCCCTACAACAACAATTGAATAGGATGATTTTGATGTTTGGTGAGGTGTGAGACGAAATAGAGAGGCAAAAGACTATGATTACTAGTTTGCAAGATGAGTCGGGTAGAAGGAGTTCCAATCCGAGGAGGCCCGGCATTTCGATGAGTTTGATGATAAGGATATATATGGGAGAGACAAGGACTATGATAATGTATGCTTGGGTTATGGAGATAGGTTTTGGTAACCTAGAAACTGAGGGGCTGATGGTTTATGACATGGAATTCAGCCATAAATGTGGTTTTCAAATCTTTAGGCATTGTGATGGATTGGATAGGGATTTAAGAAGTATAAAGATGAAAATCCCAGCATTTCAAGGTAAATCGAAGCATATTAGAGTGGGAAAGGAAGGTTGAGTGGGTTTTTTTATTGTCATTGCTACTTGAAAGAGAAAAGGGTAAAACTCGTAGTTATTAAATTTATTGGTTAAATAATAATATGGAGGGATTAACTTATTTTGAATAGGAGAAGGAACTAATAAAGGCCTATTGACACTTGAGATGAGATGAATGTCATAATGAGAAAGAGTTTCATCCCTAGTCACTACTATATGAAGTTGTTTCATAAATTATAGAACTTGAATCAAGGGTCTAAAAGTGTGGAGGATTACCACAAAGAGATGAGAATTGTTATGATTCAAGCTAATGTAGTGAAAGATAAGGAGGCAACTATGATGAGGTTTATTAATTGGTTAAATTGAGATATAGCTAATATAATATAGTTATAAATTATATGGAGTTATAGGATATGGTATATGGCTATAAAGGTGGAGAGGTGACTTTAGATGAAGGGCAATATATGTTAAGTATTTAGTTCAGGATCTTCATCATCATAAAAGCTGAATTTGAGGAGAGAAGGGGTTACCTAAACAAAGCTTTTTTAAGGTGCTAAGGTCAAACCATCTAAAGCAAAAAAAAAAAGGTCCTTATAGAATCTAAAGGTAAATCTAATACTCAACCTACTTGTAACCATGATATTAAGTGTTTTAGATGTTTAGGGATTGGATACATTACTTCTTAATGTCTAAACAAGAGGTGATGTGAACCTCATGATCACGTAGTCACGCAACCTACAATCAGGATTAAAATCTAGTCTCGAAAAGCTAAAATAGGTATGATAGGAGTGTGACATGATAGAAACTTGTCCTAAGGCACCAACACTATTGGAATGAAGTAGAATGATGACACGAAGTCAATTAATCTTCGATAAGTCAGATTCAGTTCATTCAATAACTGAAAAATGCAAGAATCACTCTCACACATTAAAACTGAAAAATTCAGAAGTCATATTCATCAATGGCTGCTGAAACTTAGGTTACATAAGTTTAAATAGTTCTTGAAAAATTAACCCTAATGGATCTACCTTAATGGACTAATTTGGCCTACTTACAAAACTGACTCAAAAACCTAAAACTAAAAAAAAAACCATAACGTCATCCAAACAAACATTGGATCCTATTTGAAGACAAAGTATTAATTAAGCCCAAACAAGCCTTGGGTTGTAGCTAACAAAATAAAATAAAGCCCATAATATTAAATTTGTATTCTACCATAAGAAAAATGAGAAGGAAATAAAATATTACAAAACTGATTCAAAGCTTATTTATAACCTTCCATACAGCTCATTAATCCTAGAAACAAAGGGAAAAGGTAGTCATCCATGTTGTTTCCAAGTTGTAGTACGATTATTTGTTTTCTTTGTTGTCCTCATCTTATGGCCCAAATAAGGTTGGATTGGGCCCCTCTTGCACATTGATAAAATGTACTAGGGCCTCCTCTTGATACTCTAATGGGCCCTTTAAATCTGACTTGGTCGAAACCTTCAAAACCAATGCTTTTAATGTCTTTTTCAATACATTTATCTTGGACCAAGTCATTGGACCATTTGGAACATGTAATAGGTCCTTGCTGATGTTTATGGGCTAATCCACTTCAAGAGGGTTATGACTTTAAAGGATCATGATGAGATTGAATCTAAAAGTGATAGATCTAAAGAAGATGAGATACCACCACTTAAGGGTTATAATGATGAAGATGTGGAGTACCTAGTTGAAGGTGAATCTTTGGTTATTAGGAGTGCATTTAAAGTTCAGATTAAGGAATATGATGTGGAGCAACAAAGAAAAAATATCTTTCATACGCGATGCCATATTCATAATAAGGTATATAGTATGATCATTTATGAGGTAGTTGTGTTAATGTTTTCAGTACTACTCTTGTTAGAAAATTTAATTTGAACACTGTTATGCATCATAAACCTTATAGATTACAATAGTTGAATGAATGTGGTGAAGTTAGGATTACAAAACAAGTCTTGGTTTTGTTTTTTATTATAAAGTATTCTGATAAATTATTATGTGGTGTGGTTCATATGCATATGAGTTACTTGTTTTGGGGTCATTTATGGCAATTCAATAGGAGGGCAATGCATGATGGTTTTAGGAATAGGTATTTTATTGTAAAAGATAGTAAGACCATCATATTTATACCATTATCACCTAAACAAGTTTATGAAGATCAAATGAAATTAAAAGATAGTACGACCATCACACTTATACCATTATCACCTAAACAAGTTTATGAAGATCAAATAAAATTGAAAGGGAAAGTGAGGCTTGTGAGAGAGAAAATACAAGTGAGAAACATAGTGAGAGAAGACAATTAGATTCGACCACTAATGAAATAAATATAAATTTGGTCAAGAGTGGCAGTATGACAAGAGAAGCGAAGAAAGTAAGGGTGAGAAAAGAGAAAAGTATGGAAAAAACAAAGAAATACCTGAATTTTTATGCAAGAGAGTGAGGTTAAAAATACCTTTTATTCTAATAATTTGATGATATGTTAGATGAATTGCATGAATCTTGTGTATTTTCAAAAATTAATTTGAAAGTGGATATCATCAAATTAGATGAAAAAAGGTGATGAATGAAAAACTACATTTAAGACTATGTATGGTTTGTATGAATGGTTGATCATATCTTTAGACTTGCTAGTGCACCTAGTACTTTTATGAGATTGATGAGTCATGTGTTGTATGTATTCATAGGTAAATTTATAGTTGTGTCTTTTGATGATATTTTAATCTTTAGCAAAAGTTTAAATGAGCATATGAAATCTTTATAGAAAACAAGGCTTGTAAAATCTTCTAGCAAAATTTTAACTTGATCTAACGGTTAGATTGAAAGTTATAACCATTAATATAAAACCATGTAGCCAAGCTCTAGTACATGTTAAGCAACGTTGTATATTACTTGGATCATATTGATCAAGGTTTGATCATTCTTTAAACTTAACTTTATGCTTGACACCACCTTAGAAGAAATTCTCAAAGCTTGTCTAGCCTAAATGTCTTGAATCAGTCCATTGAATTCCCCTTTGATCCCCTTGACTCTTACTTTTATAATTAGTCCAATTAGTATATGTAATGCATCTATGGTGTTGCTTGTTAATTATTATCAATTATGCTAGTATGATATTAGATTCTTTGTCATATCAGCCTTATTTCCATGTGATCTTCTTTATTATTACTTTTTATTTATATAAATATAATGATTGTTCAATATATGTGTGTGCACACACACCCATAAACATATATTTTCATATTCAACTAACTTAGTTGCTCATGCTTCGTTATATGTATAGATTCGAAGTGTTTAATACCATTTTTAAGATCTTAGTTTTTATAAGCGTAAATTTGTAATGTTCAATAAAAAAAGAAATTGCTTTGGTTGGCATATAAGATATAAAATATGTGAATCATTATGTGTAAGTTAGAACATTATATTAGTATAGCATTAAGAAAGATGGTTGAAATTAAGATGACACGAAGACAAAAAGGCTACATGTATTTAAACCAAACTAATGATATCCTAATTTTTACATAGATTATACGAGAGATGAAATCCATCGGTAGGTAAAGAATTGTAATAGGTTAAATAGTCATCAATAAAATGGGTTCTTGGTGGATAACCTAGTCATCCTGAAGCTCTACTGCTATTGCAATAGACAATTGAAGTCATTTCTCAACACCAATGGCAGGGGAAATAGAAGATTATAACCTTTGAGTGTAAAAGAGCTTGAAATGTAGACTGATCAGAAAGAAAATTATACAGTCCTGAATAAAAATATTGAGGTTGTTGCAAGATATTATTGAAGTGTTTGTGGATCACTTGAGAACATGAAAACACCATTAAAAAATAACTTATGATAGTTACCTAGGTATTTGGTTTCTTTTGCATAGAACCATGAAGTTTTGGGGTTGAACTTATGATGTTGTTGGCATAATTAATATGTATGTATGCATGAGAGCCAAAAACCACAAAATGAATGTCATAGTGGGAGATCGATCAAATAATGTGTAGAATTAATATGAAAAAATTAGGAGAAAAAAAAAGAGATTGAAAGTATATTTCTTATGACAATCATAGAGTTAACAATTACAACCTATAAAGTTATTAAGATCTTTGGATATTTCAACCAACTAAAATAACCAAAGCCAAAAAAAAATCATAAACAAAGAATATTAACCCAAGCAGGCACTAGACAACATAACTAATTATAAAATCAAAAGCATTTTAAACCAACTCCTAGATATTGTAGAGATCCTAATTATTTTTTTCACACCAACTATAAAGCAAAGTGTTTTTAAGTCATTGTTTTATTAACC
>Ga0307513_10007499_pt1 | contig 14126 bp, 13 predicted proteins | sample 15_EM_MG_FD_202174 | JGI IMG/M metagenome (GOLD analysis project Ga0307513, IMG submission 202174) | Populus trichocarpa ectomycorrhiza microbial communities from riparian zone in the Pacific Northwest, United States - 15_EM | ecosystem: Host-associated > Plants > Roots > Unclassified | place... | reverse complement strand
GAAAACCAGGGTTATGAAGATGCTAAATCAGCCTACACTGTGTGGTTTGGTGAAGAGGACCCCAGAAATATAACAGCCAGAACTCGAGGAAAAACTGTGACTAAAGAGGCTGGGGAGTGTCAAGCAGTCCTGTATGCTCTTGCACAAGTCCCAAGCCATGACAAACTAATCCTGAAAACCTCCTCTGGCTACCTCAGGAGGGTTTTAACTGTAAACCTCAGGAGGAAGGAAGACCAAGACTGGCTCGGTGATCCAAATGCAGAAATTCTCCAAGCCTTGACAGCCACCCTCAGAGCCAGGTCCGGCCCAACATTGCTCGGGAAGCTAAATGGGAGATGCACTATAGCCAACCTGAAGGGACTCGTGGTAAACGGTCTCTCACAACAACTAAAACAAAATCCGACCCCGGGTCATAAATTTTAAGGCTGTCACCCCCTTGGAGAGATCCTCCTTCTATCTCTCTCGGAGGCAGTCCAATGAGAAGATGATCCTCGAGGCTGACTCGTTTTATCTGCAACCACACGGGAATCCATCAGATACCCCCTCTTAGGTCCCTTTCTCATGTCAAAAAAAGGGGCCTAAGAGGGTCGGAAACTGCTGCCAAGGGTGCATGCCTGATGGGTCAATGTCGGAGTTGATCTTATCTAGATATCACATCAGCTACCACAGGCAAACAGAGTGTTGATGTGGTGGATGTTGATAAGTTCATATCTTATCTAGGTGATTATATAGGCTTTCCCAGCCTGAGGCAAGGGGGTGCTGGCCCAGGAATCCTGTACTGGTACCTAGTTAGTTAGTCCAGCCGCAGGCTGCGAAAAAAAAAAAAAAGACACCTCTGGAACAGGGCCTCAGAACACCAAATTGAGTACATTAGAGCATATTATTAGTATTTACAGATGGTATGGGGCATGGTACAGCTGCAAGAAGGCCCCCAAAGCACAGAAAGCATGAAAAAACATAAAAAAAACATATTCCTTCCATATTTGGATAAGTTTTTTTTCTTGTATCATCAGTCAATGCAAGCTACAAACACACTTGCATTCTCTTTACCAGCAAAGTATTAGACTGAAAATATGAACAATACTCAAGACTCTACAGTACGTGTCACAAATTACAGGTATAAAAGCAAAAGTTGACAATATAATCAAGATCACGCTACCTATTCTTGACACAGAGGGATATGCTGTCTGCCCGGATTGTGATAGCCATGTCAATTGTGGTACAATCGGGCTCGCTAATCTCGAGAAGTGCCATCGGGGAAGGAAAACCTGTAAAGCAGCTCAAGAAAAAAGAAATAAGGAGGCAAAAAAGAAGAAGGATGGAACGATACTCAGCTTCCTGAAACCAAAAGCCACAATTGTGCTGCCGATGGTCAATAATCCAGCACCAGTCCACAGCTACAAGCTCGCTCCACAACCAACAACCAACCAAGTGAAAGCAGCAGTGGAAATGAAGGCAGCGTGAACAATGCAAGTGAAGGAATGGGAGAGACAAATCACATACAGGCAGCGGCGGCAACAGAAATCCAAATTCCGGAGGAATCGGGACGGTCAAAGCGCAAAAGGGTTCCACACAAGCTTGCAGACGCACTGAATGGGTGTCTATGCAGGCAAGTACTCGACAGTTCATTGAACGGGGTACTCGAGTGCAAACAAGCTGGTTGCGAGACTCAGTGGGTAAGTACAGTGTATTATGAGTGCTGATGAATTTTCTGACTCACCTCATATGTCTAGTATCATCTCCAATGTGTAGAACCTGAGCTAGAGCCATGGAATTGGGTGTGCTTTGCCTGTGAGGCATCCGGGCGAGGACGCGGAGGGAAGTGCCAACGACGATGAGGTCATATTACTATATATAGAAGCATTCCTGATTAGGTAAGTTAGTTAGTCCAGCAGAATTGGCCTTAGCAAAAAATCGACCCCAGGTCTTTTTTTTCGATGCCGGAGCACCCTTGGCCTGAGGCAACGTAATGTTGTGCACATTGCGGGAGGCTCGGTTTAAAAGACGAGCTTTTATAAATAAAAGACTCGTAATGAAAAGAGAACTTGAAGGTTGAGGGAAAAAAGTAACGCACGATGAAATTCTCACTGGGTCAGGTCACGTCAACGACTTAAAGTGGAAAAGAATGGCCGGCCAACCCCGGGTGTTCCATCAAATCTTTTGGAACCCCGTTGGACAGCCTTGCCTCCCACGTCACGGTTCCAACACAGTCTCATCGAAAACGTTTGATGGAAAAGCACCCTTTCAAGGTCGCTGAACTCGCCAAGGAGAAGGTTTGTCAATCATCCTCCTAATATGTTTACGAATCTTCTCTCACCTCGGCGGCAGGGGAATGTGGCATTCAAAGCTAATGATTATGTTACTGCAAGATCCTTATATTCACATGCGATGGCAATCAATCCATCGAACCATCTCTATCCTCTGAATAGGTCTATGGCAAACCTGAAGCTAGGAAGGTATGCATTCGATTATATCTAGTTTTCGTGATATACTCTCTTTTTTTACATATATTATTATTTCTGTTCAGATGGACTGACGCTGAAGCGGACGCCACGAAAGCCATTGCCATATCCCCATACAACCTGAAGGCACTCTTCAGGAGGAGTTTAGCTCGCAGAGAGTTATCCCAATGGGGCCTAGCGCGTGAAGGTACGGTCCTCGACGATAGATATAAATCAATTCTACCAGATTACAAACTAATCAGCATCTTAGATATCCAGACATTTATTGATCACGGAGGCGACCCGACTCAAGGTGCACAGGAGCTTAAGGCAATTGCAGGCACCGAACGCTCACCGCCACCTGAGCCATCTCCCACCTCCAGTGGTCTCGACACTGCCCCTGCGAATCTTGACGTCAAGGATGCCTCGCCCTTCATTACCGTTCAGAAGTCGGCATTAATTCAGAAACAAGGTGTTTTCGCCTCCCGAGAATTTCAGAGGGGAGATTTAATCCTGGCCGAGAAACCAATATTTTTAATCCGTTCTTGGAAAAAAGTCGAGGCTGAAATCATGGATTTGCCCCCTCACCACCTCGATCGTTTTTTGTCTCTTCATAACTCCCACACCGAATGTTCGTGTTATAGAAGCCTGTTGCTTGGGATATTCGCCACCAACGCATTTTCTCTTGATGGAAAAATGGGAGTCTGCTTGACGGCCTCGAGATTTAACCATTCGTGTTCCCAAAATGCCAGTCACGTATTCAACGCCAACACGGGAGAGCTACGACTTCACGCTTTGGGTACCTTGCACGCTGGAGAGGAGATATTTGTCACGTATATGGAAAACGAGAGGATATGCGGGAACCCACGTCAAACGAGACAAGACATACTACGGACTCGAGATCATTTTACCTGCGCCTGTTCCGTTTGCTCCCTCCCTCCAGCCGAATCCAAGGCAAGTGACACCAGGCGGATAAAGATCGCTCAACTATGGGAGAGAATTGGTCGCTTCACTTCGATACAGAGTTTTGAGCGTTTAAATGCGATCGTCGAAGGTATTCGCTTGCTCAAGGAGGAAGGATACTTAGCTGACACAGACAATTTTACGAACGATGCTGGGCTTGTTTGTGCACACCACTCAGACTGGGTCTCGGCCAAGTATTGGACACATCTCACGTATCAGATAAGAGTTGCGGAATATGGAGAGGATAACCCGAGAACGGCAGAGGCGCATGAACTGTATCTGGACCCAAAATTGTTTCCGATGGCGGGAGAAGGATTTACTATGAATTTCATTGACGTTCGATTGTAAACCCGAGCCGTATATACATATGTCTATTCATCACTGGCACCTCCAGTAACAGATAGGATAGGAATTCCCCTTCGTTGATATTTGATTTACTAAAGCATTGTCACGGCGTTCCAAATCCAGTCTCCAGTTGTCGTACCCGTACACAGTGGACAACGACAACGATATGATCGAGTTAGGATTGTACATAGTTTGCATAAGTCACGTAACCCTCAAAAGATTCGGTTTGGTTCTTGGAAGTGGTGAAGGATATCGCGGTGCTGGAAAATATACTTCGACAATCGAGTCGCTGTACTTAAGTGTATCTTTTCGTGGGATTACCTAGTATCGATTTCGTTATCCAACAAGTAGAAATCAGTGGTGTATTCACTACTAAGAACCAACAATTCGCACTCTAGGTACACATCACGACCACCAAAAAGCGAACCGTAATGCAAAAAGGAACTATCGAGAGCGACGAGGATACATGCGAAGAAAACACACCAAAAAAACCCTAAGAAACCACTACCATCTCCCTCGGACTCCCAAGCTCCTCCATACAATCACACGACCGCGCGTACAACTCCCTCGCATTCTACGACACGGCCTAATATTCTCCGGCATCATCGCCAACTCCCAATCTCCCGCCGCCGCCGTTGCGATCCCAGACACAGGCGAATAAAACCTGCACGGCCGTTGATAATGAGGGGCCTGGGGCAGGAGGAGACGTGGGAACGGAGAGGACGGGCATACTAGCGGAGGCGGTGAGAAGGTGTGGGGGTTTAGTGCACAGCGCGCTCGATCGCCGATGGTAAATCAGCGACGCAAACTTGCCCAAAACTCTCGGCGAAGGCCTAGATGACGAGGTTGTCGGTAACATAGGAGGATGCGGGTAATCCGTCTCTTCGACCGGCGATGATTTCGGAGCAGAGAACGACGCAGGGTACAGCCCCTCAGGCGACCGCGTTCTGGATTTCGACGCGGATCGCACTGACTTGGGACCAGTATGATGATGATGATTATGGTGTTCTTCTGCAGCGTCAGCGACTGAAGGGGACAATGGTCCAACAGCAGCGCCCTTCTTCAATGCCCTCAACATATCCCGTATCCCACTCACTCTCCTGCTCTGTTTCTTCCCAAACTTCCCCCCCACCCAGCACAGGGCTCCCATCCACACCAACCACCGTCGCTCTTTCCAATGACACGCTCTGCTTCCCGGGCGAATGACCAGCAACCTCCACCGCAAGCTTGTTCGGTGACCCAGGCAGAAAAGGTGACCCAGTCGGTGTGAAAAAACAATGAAGGCAACGACGTCGACGGAGACACAGGCTGTGGTGTTCTTGGAGGCGCCAACGTAGAAACCGATAAAGGCGAAGACGGTACCGCCCGAAACGTAGGCCAGAGTGTTCCAGGTGATAACTTGTGCATGTCGAATGCCGATAAAGCAGAAGCTAAAGAACGCGCATGATTCTTCCCGCTATTACTCGTCGGCTCCTTGATCTTGCCTTTTTGGCGTAACCATCGTCGTCGTCGTCGGTTCAACAACCACCTGCGCGATCGTCCGCAGTGGCGAAGGCGGTTGAAGCTCGATGGGTGGTAAAAAAGACTTGCTGGTGATTCGGACCCTCGGAATCAAATATAAAATCCACACTCCGTCGATCCTGAGCCAGTTGCTGTTCCCGCCTCCCATCCTCTGACCTCCTCCGTCCGCGACTTCGACCGCTGCCTAACCCCCAGACGATGTCCGCTGCACACTTCCACCCAACACCCAACTCCACACCTATGCTCCGCAAATGCGATCCGGAAATAGATCCAGAGCCTCCAGACACCGTCGACGAAGGAAAGACGGAACTCTCCCCGCTACGACTCGAAGAAGCAAAAACGATCCATCTCTCGACATAAGATGCAAATTCGGATGGTTGAGTGGTTGCTGATGCTGATGCTGGCTAAAAGTCGACCCCGACTCTTCAGGAAGCCGCCACGACAACTGACTTGTGGAATTCGTGAAGGAATACGGCAATGGGGGGGCGACAGCTCCTTTTCCACCACCGCCATTGCGATTAAAGAACCCCGCACCCGAAAGACCCGGCGAAGACGGTACAACCCCCAAATCCACCACCCCGACTGCGCCCTCGTATGATTCCCCACCAAACTGATTCGCCGAACCAAGTAATTCCTTGCATCGAAGGAAGAGGCAAAGACGGATGGGATGGCAATGGCGAATTCTCCATCACACTTTCATGCTGCAACCCCGCTGCTAGCCTGAGGCTCGTCCGACTGGAGTTTCAATCTCCACTTCCTATCACTGGCGGGGTGTCGTCTCGAAGACGACGATGCTCGCGCCCCAACATGGGTATCTCCAACATCTAGATCTCGCGTCCGACTTCGACTCGTGCTTCTCCTCTGTTCATTGTGACCGATGCTATCCCACGCGCTTGATCCTGGACGAGTGGAAGGAGAAGCACCTGGAATGTTAGTGGCACGGGAAGCTCAAAAAAAACCAATGGGTTGGATTTCTGCTGGGGAGGAAGTACCGTTCGGAGTTGAGGGATACGACGATGGTGTTAACAGTTCACGTGTAAAAGACGACATGGAGGTCTTTGGACGGGGAGCACGGTCGGAGGCGACTTGTGATTGCGATTCGGCTGATGGAAGAAACGGTATATTAGAAATTGACTAGAAATAGTATTGAAAAACAACCCACCAATAACCTCGGAAGGCATTGAACTTGCTCCTCACGCCCCCCTTTTTGACGCTCCCGATACGACTCTTGAGCGTCGTGACCACCTTTCGTAGGTGTAGCAGGCAACGTCATCGTAGATCCCGAAGCCGTCATCACCAGCGCAGTAAATGGAGGTGGCGGCTCAAAGACATGGTGACGCTCATGCACAGAAGACAACATCCCGCCGTCGCAGCGTAGACAACTTGGGCTTCCGAGGCGAGTTATCCCGCGTCTCTACTTCGAAATCCTCATCCCAATTTTCCGTGTTCAGTTCCAGTGCTAGTTGGATGGTTGTTGGTATCAGGTGTATCGGGTAAATCCCAAGCCTTCCATAGTGCTGCTTGCCATGGGCGGCGTTGGGTATCGTTAGGGGGTCGGTGCGTGGTCGGTTGGCATGACTCGGCCTCCCGTCCAAACTCGAAATCGCCTTCCCAGTTCTCTGAGGGTTCTAAACGTGTCCCTGGTCGGCGAAAACATACTCAACAAGGAAGAAAACGTGATATGAGTTTCATGAAGCGGATTAACGGCTACAGCCGCCTATTCGTATCCAATATAAACCGTTCTGTTGAGGGATTCAATCGTGACTGGACGTGATCGTACAGCTGAAGTTGCGTGGTATTTAGGAGGACATCTCGATATTGGTATTTCCGGTGTCTGGTGTCCGGTGTCCGGCGTCCGGCGTCCGGAATTCAGCACGTGCCGTACGTCAACGCCTAAGATGTGCGGATCCTTAGCAGTATGTAGAATTACTTATATGCTCACCCATGTATCGAATCTGTTGGAATATCCGGAGGCTGTGCGAGCGTGCGCAATTCATTTCAAACGGTCATTTACACCCCAAAACCACGACTGGTGCGCAGGATGCAACAGTCTTTACCAACACTACCGGTTTCCAGCTACACATTCTCCCTTTCATTCACAACAATCAACCACTCCGGCATTGTCATGGTCACAGGCGACCTATTCGATGGCTTGCGTCTCAGAAACCTTTATACATTTTCCCAGACAGTTCAGGGCTCTATCGAAGTCCATGCTCTTCCCACACATATTCCTCTGACAAGCCCCCTCATCGCCGTTCTCTACCCCAACCTCCTATCTCCCTGGAAAACACCATCCGAGACCCGCGTCGTTTACCACAATGCAATCAACCCAGGGCCAGCCCCGTTCAACAATGCGGTGAACATCCCCTCGCTTGTTCAATACATAACGCTTCAACTGCCAGAGCTTGGAGGGGGTATCGGTTTTAGGATCAGCGCGTGGTTAGGAACAGATATTGACCTGAGCATTGTCACTGGCATGGTACGAGCAAGTCTCGACTTTATAGGGTGCGCGCTTAACTTTTTTCTTTCAATGAGTGTACACCAACCCTTTTCTCCACCGTGCAATTATATACAGTCTGACCTCTCTCAGATGCTATTTGCTAAGCTATCAGCAGAACATACTCTTATGTTTCGTGAGCTTGTCAAATCTCACGGTTCAAAAGGAATTAAAAGTAAATACCAAGCGCCTGTCCTTTATGAGCGTCTGCGATCCAGATGAGGAACCCATTCCCGTGAATATGATGAGAATTTTTGTGTCCGCAGCGGCAAACTCAAAAATACGGCGAAACAGGATGAAGTGCGCTTCTGTAAATTGAGAAGTTGTGAATGCTCTAACACCCACAACAGCTGTGAAGATGCATGCGAGTGCCAATTGACATGAGGGTCAGAAAATACGATGACACACACAGCGCATGTGGTTTCCTTCCCAAGATTCAATCTCAAACTCCTGCCATTTGTGATGACCGCGTGTCGATGGACAAGAATTCCGTTTGCATCAGCCGAGTTGACATTGCCCAAGACATAGTTGGAAGGGTTTGCCGTTCGCTAGGGTGTGTTCCTCTGCACATGGATCAGTTTCGGTAGGTAATTGATGTTGTTGAGAGAGTAATTATGCCCACGCTGGAACCAAATGAATCTTAACTCTCATGCGAGCAGGAGTGGAGTACATCTTCAAAGCCTGTACCTTTAGGGGAATTTTTTAGCCCTAGATTTTCAGTGCACCGGCGTGTGTGATCCAATTTTCCAAGAGATGGATGAAGGACAGAAAGAGCTGGAGCGAGCGAATGATTCCAGGGAAGCTGTGCCCGCAGCCCTTGGATAAAGCCTGAGTCGACCATTATATTTCGAGGAGTTGTATCAACGAGCTTCCAGTACATATCCAAGAGTAGTGAAGAGAACACCTGAATTAGTTTTGGTGGTGTTTTTGTTGGAGGGGGGGGAGTGTCGACCTTTGCAGAGAATTAGAATCCTTGGACATGCAACAAGATTATATGGCGTATAGATGGAAAATGTAGCACGGAACTTCTCGACCTCAAGGCGGAGATTTCCATGCCTTATTTTTCCATCGGGGAAAGCGATGCTAGTATGCTGTTAAGTTATTCAACTGTCAATGTAAATCGTGGTTTGCTCAAGACATGGAAATATCAACGGCAGTATTACCTTTAAGCCGATGGCGGTGCTGAATATGTAAACAGAGAAAGGGGACCATATCCCTGCAATTTTTCTTGCTCTTCATACTATGATATAGCCTCAGAGCTGTCGGCTAGAAGCGCTCGAAGATAAGTATATTGTGTCGAATTCATCCAGATTACGGAGAACAAGGTATGCTCGATCCGTATGACTTCGATGTTCAAATGAATGCTTCGCACAACTTCATCCCTTTGCCTAAGATATGGATAATATTTAAAACGCAGGGCGATCGTATTCTTCCTGTCATATAAATCCTCCGCGATCTTTACCATAAAATACATTATCAAGTACCAAAATCATCTAAACGCGCTACCTAGTCGGAATTCCGCCTCTTCCTTCAATCCCGGCAAAAACTTCTCGCTCTCTAGGCGCTCCACGAACTCATCTGTTGGGGGCCCTGCCCAACGATACTCCGAAACTTTCACCTCCATCTTTTCCCCCGGATGCTCGGAACTAAAGAGTTTGGCAAGTCGTTGAAGGTGGTGGTCTGCTATCGCCCAAGATTGATAATCAACCTGAGGGCAGTAATTGGGGTCGTCTTCTGAATTCAACTGAACATAGGCAAGTTGAGACGAATTGATGGTAGGAAGGATGGTATCGACAACTACCCCTGGTTTATGGAGCCACACAGGGATTATTAGACGTGCAAGCGCGCGGCATAGGGAGAGGTCCAGCCGGGTAAATGGATTGGGAGGGGTGGCTGAAGAAAGACCGCTGAGTCAGTATTAAGGTTGTCACCCATGCTGCGCTCCCAGGGCCGACACTTACCACTCTCAGGAAACCCATCTATATCCAGTGATGTAAGGGTTGCGAAGGATGCAGAAAGCCATTGATTCAAGCGAGCCGCCTCAGTTAGGAAAAATCCCATGTTGATCTTCAAGTCGCTGAGCTGTGGGTCGGGTGGGACCCAGTTGAGAGTTTCGGGAGGGTATCCCAATAGTCGGAAGGAGTTGCTATTTTTGAAAAACGGGATACTGCAGGCCAGCTCGATCTCGCATGCGTCATCCTTTACCTTCGGGTAGATGGTGAGGATCTCCAACAGGGGGAGCACGGCAAGTAGGGTGGCAATTGTTCGTGCCGTGGTTGGCGAGTCGATGCTTAACTGGACTAGGCTTGGACCCATCTGTGCGAAACACTCCACCACAGAAGGCGACAGGAGGAAGCCGCAGAAATAAATTGAAAGGAATTCGACGCCATTGAAAGCGTGCAGATGTGCTTCGTACCCCTCTATCGTATCGATCTTGCTCAAAAACAACTTGCGAGTGTGTCGTGATACCCTAAGCGGATCCGGTATGATGCACCTGCGCCACTTCTCCAACGCATCCATCCCATAGATGCTAACATAACTGAAGTGATACTTTTGTGCGCGCTCAACCCAAACTTTTGATATCAACGAGTAGGGGGCGCAGCAGGGGGAAGCTCGTGGATGAGAGCAGGCAAGCTCATCGATGATCTTGTCCACAAGTTCCTGAGGGAGGGGTGTCATCCTTGCCGTCTGGGGAGTGGTGGCGGGGTCTGCTGATCGACTCGGATTACTAGGTCAGAACGAGGTCAGAAACGGTCAGAATAGGGTTGCGTGTAAAACTCAGCCTAGGTTTAAAATTATGTAAATTACAAGGGCGATTTTTGGCGAGGGTAAATAAGGTAAATTACACTGTAAATTACAAAATTTCCGTCAGAGCACGTGATTTACATTGGGTCACGTGCTTATTTTCCAGAGGCCTAAATACGGCGACGCTGAGGGCGCTACAGCTCTCTACACCCACTCGTTCAACTCAAAAACACCGCCAGAATTCTTTCTATCCTCCTTGTCCTTTTTCTGCCCTCTCGCGGACCTCGGACTTCATCACACGTGAAATGAGGCCATCTGCAAGGATCTCATCAAACTCATCCAAATATAAACTTGAATCAACCTCGCCATCCTAATCAACAAGCAGGACAGCGCATGACGAAGGCAAACTGGAACCTTCCAGTTTAAAATCATAAAAAACACAGCTCGAACTTCGAAACTGTACAGGCCCGGCAGAATTCCGCCTGACCTGCAAGAATTGATCCTCCGAGAAGTCTTCCATGCGGGTAAGAAAATGTTCGACCATGCATACCCCTCTGGGGTTCGATGGTATAGTTCCAATCATATGGGGTATCTAACAGTGCCATCTTAGGGACGACCAGAATAGAGAACCGAGTATGGCGTACTGGGGGTTAACGTTGGTCCCAGGAATGGCGCAATAGCAGGGATAACAGCTTCGTCACTGAGAAATAATATATGGTATAGTAAGTATGGTAGAATTGCGTCCACCATTGTGATCTACTTACCTTACGCCCGCCTCCAGAACCAACACGGTAGTTTCCCGGTCTTCTGTTAAACGGTTCGCGACGACAAGTCCAGCGGTCCCAGCTGGTAAATACTTTCATGGAAAGCCTAGTTGTCCGATCGTGATGACACACCTCCAACTATAATGTAGTCATATGCAAGTGTTGTGAGTTGGGAAGCTTGAGTAAGAGTGACGCCTGATGAAGGGGGGATGAGTGATGTGGAGAGGACAAGGGCGAGGAGACAAGGGAAAATCATCTCCGTGTGGAAATGGTCGCCTAGGATCCAAGGTGACTACGTAGATAGCCCTATAAGTATACATGCGTGTACTGTACGTACAGCAGTTACTATAGCCTAACTGGAAGGCTTTCCTGGAAAGCATTCTAAACATAGGTACAGCTTGAATTCCATATTTTAAGCTAAAGAAATGGCCTCCTACCCCTGTTACAGGCTTACACTTGCCTCTAGAATGCTTTCTAGACTGGTTTCGGACTTCCTGGCGCCGCGTACACCATGCAGGAATAATATCAAAGAAATGTAACCACAAAAATGTTTGGAGTTCTAGATCCTTCGTCTAGAGAGTCGTCCATGACAGCAATGCCCTTGGGCCCACCTGTCTACAATGGCAGCTGGTATGAGGCAAGATAGCAAGAATAGGTATCCATCCACAGGATTGCAGGTGACTCTGAAGTAACCCATACTCTGACAGAAAAATGGTGCCATCACTAATCGAGGCCGAAAACATTGCCCCAAACCATGCCGTTACTGGTGCCACCAATTACCGCCCTCGTATGTCCATCCATCCATCCCAGATCCGCTGCTGTGAGTCTGTGACAGTTCGTCGTTGTTGCGGCCGAGCGTAATGGTAGCGTATGGGGTAGCTCCAACGATTTCGATGCAGGAGTGTACATGTTAGTTGCTTAGTACTTAGTCTCGACCCAGCCTCTCCGATATGATGAATATTTTGGATATTCGGAGGCAATAGCCGTAACGACATACCAGACTATTGCCTCCGAATCCCTATCCGTTTTCAGAAAATCACCACCATCCTTGCACCATCCGACGAAATATTGAACCTATGGAGACTGATTTCTAACCCATGGTCGAAAGCCAACTTAGCTTCCTGGAAGTCACATATCTTACCCGCATTCAAGGGTGCTCCGGCATCGAAAAAAAAGACCCGGGTCGATTTTTTTTTAAGGCTGGACTAACTAACTTACCTAATCAGGAACGCTTCTATATATAGTAATATAACCTCATCGTCGTTGGCGCTTCCCTCCGCGTCCTCGCCCGGATGCCTCACAGGCGACGCACACCCAATTCCGTGGCTCTAGCTCAGGTTCTACACATTGGAGATGATACTAGACATATAAAGTGAGTCAGAAAATTCATCAGCGCTCATGATACGCTGTACTTACCCACTGAGTCTCGCAACCTGCTTGTTTGCACTTGAGTACCCGTTCAATGGACTGTCGAGTACTTGCCTGCATAGACACCCATTCAGTGCATCTGCAAGCTCGCGTGGAACCCTTTTGCGCTTCGACCGTCCCGATTCCTCGGGAATTTCGATTTCCGTTGCTGCCACCGCCTGTATGTGATTTGTCTCTCACTTGCATTGTTCACGCTGCCTTCATTTCCACCGCCGATTTCACTTGGTTGGTTGTTCTGTCAAACATAGTAAGTATATCTCCGCTGATAAAGCTAATGATAGGACTCACGCTGTCATTGATTGACGCTTCCGAATCTCATACGATTGGAACAGCTTCTACCTCGGAATTCCGCACAGAATCCAAATCAGCTCACATTTCGCGGTCTTCGCCAGCCTCTTCCCTTCCCACTCTCGCCACCTTGCCCAGGTCTTCCATTCCTCCCCAAAACTCGCCAATGTCCTTTTCCACGATGGCGCTTCTCGAGGTTAGCGAGGCCGATTGTACCGCAATTGACATGGCTATGTATCACAATCCGGACAGATGGCATATCCCTCTGCATCAAGAATAGGTGGCGCCGTCTGGATTATATTGTCAATGTTTGCTTTTACACCTGGATGACACGTACTATAGACTCTCGAACAGTGCTCATGTTTTCAATCAAATAGTTTGCTGGTGAAGAGAATACGAGTTTGTTGGGTAGCTTCAAGTGCATTGACTGATGACGCAAGAAAGAAAAAAGTCCAAATATGGAAGGACATCCAAGGATATGTTTTTTTTCACTTGCTATCTGGTTTTACAGGCTTTCCTGGAGTTGTACCACTCTCAATAGCATCTGTGGATGCTAATAATATTTCCAATGAGACGTCTTTTTTTTTTTCGTAGCCTCTGGCTAACTGACCGGATACCGGTACGGGATTCCCGGGTCAATTCGCCCTCTCCCATCTCAAACAACCGTGCACTTCACCACTCCTGGCACCCACTCCGTTGATCATAAAAAATGCTCCCATCCCTTCCAATAGACGTGTGCACATTTCCACCAATGTCCCAACACGACACAAAGCACAACCCGGACTCCCAAAGCCCCAATGTCAACCCGTTGCCGAACACATCCGTCCAACCACCGAGTGCATTCGGGAATTGGAATGTCCGGCGAAAATGTCCGGCGATCATGTACGGCGGCAAGTTCCATGTCCGGCGGGAATATCGGCCCGGGGTAGCGGCTGAATTCCAATTCTTCGCCCCTACGCGGTCCCTCACTGCTGGAAGGGAACAATTCTGCGGCCCGCAGAATCTTTGCAGAAGTGAATGTAGGTGCATAAAATTCTAAATATAGCAGAATGTACATTTTTGATTAAGTTCTGCGTCTCGACTGAATCCTATGAGAAATCATTCAAATTTATTCATTCTAATTATCTATTGCCA
>Ga0307513_10007498_pt1 | contig 14127 bp, 14 predicted proteins | sample 15_EM_MG_FD_202174 | JGI IMG/M metagenome (GOLD analysis project Ga0307513, IMG submission 202174) | Populus trichocarpa ectomycorrhiza microbial communities from riparian zone in the Pacific Northwest, United States - 15_EM | ecosystem: Host-associated > Plants > Roots > Unclassified | place... | reverse complement strand
CACCAGCACCGGACCCCAGCCCGGCGCTGCACCACTGGCGAGGGTGGACCGCAGGCCCTCGGCCAGCGCCCCGGACGGCAGCAGGGCGGCGACCGCGGCGAGCGGGCCGGGCAGCTGGTCCAGCGGGACGATGATGCCGCCGGCCAGCAGCAGCGCGAACCACACGACGTTCGCCAACGCGAGCGTGATCTCCGCGCGCACCGTGCCGCCGAGCAGGATGCCGAGCGAGCCGAACGCCGTGCAGCCCAGCAGGACCAGCAGCAGGCCCCAGCCGAGGCCGGCGGCCGCGGGGGCCCAGCCGAGCAGTGCACCGATCGCGCCGAGCACCACGAGCTGAATGACCACGATGCCCGCGACGGCCGTGAGCCGACCGGCGACGAGCAGCCAGCGCGGCAGCGCGGTGGCCGCCAGGCGGGAGATGACGCCGTAACGACGGTCGAAGCCCAGCGCGATCGCCTGCCCGGTGAACGCCGTCGACATGACGGCCAGTGCGAGCACCCCAGGCGCCACCGCAGCCACCCGCGGCTCCGGCAGCGGGACGAGCGGCAGCAGGGTCAACCCGACGAGCAGCAGCGCCGGGATGAGCAGGGTGAGCAGCACCTGCTCGCCGTGGCGCAGGGCCAGCTTGAGCTCGGTGGAGGCCTGCACGGCGAGCATGTGCCCCGGCCGGCCGGGGCCGGGCCGCGGGGTGAACGTGCCCTCGGGGAAGCGGTTCATCGCAGCTCACGTCCCGTCAGCTCGAGAAAGACGTCCTCGAGGCTGCGCCGCGCCACCTGGACGTCGTCGGCGAGCGCGCCCTGCTCCGCGCACCACATGGTGACGGTGGCGAGCACGGACGGGTCGATGCGGCCCTGGACGAGGTAGCGGCCGGCGACGGGTTCGGCGGCGCGGTAGTCGGCGGGCAGGGCGGCGGCGAGGCCGGCCACGTCCATGCCGGGTTTGGCGCGGAACCGCAGTTCCCGCTGGTCGGTGCCCGCGGTGAGGGACGCCGGGGTGCCGCTGGCGACGGCCCGCCCGTGGTCGATGATCACGACCTGGTCGGCCAGCGCCTCGGCCTCCTCCATGAGGTGGGTGGTGAGGAGCACGGCCACTCCGTCGCGCCGGAGTGCCCGGATCAGCCCCCACACGAGGTGGCGGCCCTGCGGGTCCATACCGGCGGTGGGTTCGTCGAGGAAGACCAGCTCCGGCCGGCCCACGACGGCACAAGCCAGCGCCAGGCGCTGCTGCTGCCCACCCGACAGCCGCTTGTACGGGGTGCGCGCGCAGGAGTCGAGGCCGAGGGTCCCGAGCAGCCATGCGGTGTCGAGCGGATGCGCCGAGCAGGCCGCGACCAACCGCAGCATCTCGGCCGCGCGCACTCCCGGGTAGGCGCCGCCGCCCTGCGGCATGACACCGATGCGGGCGCGCAGCGCGTCGGGCGCGCCGGCAGGATCGCAGCCGAGCACCCGCACCTCACCACCGTCGGCGTTGCGGAACCCCTCGCAGACCTCCACCGCAGTGGTCTTGCCCGCCCCGTTCGGGCCGAGCAGCGCGAGCACCTGGCCGGTGTCGAGCCGCAGATCCAAGCCGTCGACCGCGGTCACGGACCCGTAGGTCTTCACGAGACCGCGCACGTCGACGGCGGGTGGACCACTCACGGTGCTTCTTCCTCGCTCTAGCTCGGGTGTTCGCGGGCCGAAGAAGCTTAAAGCGACGTCGGGGGAGTCGGGTGCTGGGTCGGTGCCCGCCCGGGCAACATCTCGATGTCGTAGCCGCGTTGCCCGGTCAGCAGCTGCCGCTGGACGGCCAGCAACAGCAGCAGCAGGATCACGCCGGCCACGATGGCGAGCGGGAGCTGGAAGGCGCGGAAGTTGAAGTCCGCGCCGGTCGGCGGCACCACCACGGCGAGGACGGCGGAGATCGCCAGCACGGCGCGTCGGTAACCGGGGACCGCCCTCGTTGCGGCGAGCGGGATGACCGCCCACAGCAGGTACCACGGGTGCACGACCGGGCCGAGCAGCACGAACGCGGCCAGGGATGCGGCCATGCCGGTGAAGGCATCGACCCGTCCGCGGTAGGTGAGCCACAGCACCCACGCCACGGCCGCGGCGCCGAGGAGCAGTCCGATCCCGCGGGTGACGCTCAGCACGCCCTGGGTGTGTTCCCCGAGCCCGGCGATGATCCCGACCTGGCCGCCGATGAGCCCGAGGTCGGTGGTGATCGACATCCAGCTCAGGATCAGGCTGGGTATCGCCAGGGTGGTGGCCCAGCCGATGCCGACGCCGAGTCCGGCCGAGAGCGGGACGTAGACCAGCAACCCGACCGCGAGCAGGATCCCGGCGGCGAGCGCGACGTCACGGATGCGGTTGCCGCGCTTGCGGGCCCAATCCATGCCGAGGAAGCCGAGTGCCAGCGCGGCGGGCAGCTTCACCGCCGACGCGCAGACGATCAGCAGCGCGCCGGAGAGCAGGTACGGATCGTTGATGCGTGCGGTGGCACGTAGCCCGATCTCCATCCCGACGAGCATCAGCCCGACCATCAGGGCCTCGTTGTGCATGCCGCTGACCAGGTGGAACAGCACGATGGGGTTGGCGGCGCCGAGCCACAGCACGAGGCCGCCGTCGAGGTTGCAGCGCCGCGCGAGCTTGGGCAGCGCCCAGATGATCATGGCCAGGCCGGCGAGGGCGAGCACGCGGTAGCAGAAGATCCCCAGCACGAGGTCGTTGCCGGAGATCGCCGTGATGCCGCGACCCAGCACGAGGAACAGCGGGCCGTAGGGCGCGCCGGTGTCGCGCCAGATGTTCGGGATGCTGCGTACCAGCGGATCGTCGATGCCCAGTGCGGTGACCGGCGGGAACACGTACGGATCGATGCCACGGGCGAGCGTGGCGCTCTGCGCGAGGTAGCTGTAGACGTCCCGGGAGAACAGCGGCGGCGCGAGCGCCAGCGGCGTGGCCCACAGGATCGCGGTCTTCCACAGCTGGACGCCGTCGGGAGCGGGTGCGACCGCGCCGTTCGTGCGCAGCATCTTGCCGATCCACAGCCAGCACATCACCAGCAGCAGCAGACCCGTGTAGGTGATGGCGATGGAGAGCGTGACGTTGCGTGCGGGCAGGCCGAGGATCCGCAGCCCGAACAGCGGGTTGGGGGAGGGCAGCGCACCGGCACCGAACGCGCCGATGCCCATCAGCACGGTGCCGACCGTGCCGAGTCTCCTGGCGACCCTGCTGGGGTCCCGAGCGGGCCGCTCCGCCACGACGGCGCGTTCGCCGTCGACCGCTGGAGTGACCATGGCGGGGAGCGTAGTCGGGCAGTGGTATGTGACCTGCGTCACCCGCCGAACGCTCCCGGGGACCGCGATCTACGTCACAACTGGTGGGTGGGTTTGTCTCCTCGGCCGAAATAAGAAACACTGGTGTTGTGAAAAGCGCCGAGCACGCGACCACCGAGGGCCTCACGGCCTCCGGTGATGGTCGCACGCGCGTCGCAGTGGCCCGCATGCTCATGGAGCAGGGCCCGGTCACCGCCGGCGAGATCGCCGCGGCGCTGGAGCTCTCCGGCCCGGCCGTCCGCCGCCATCTCGACGCGCTCATGGCCGACGGCGAGGCCGAAGCCCGCGAGGCCGCGGTCCGCGGTCGGCGGGGGCGTGGCCGTCCGGCGCGCAGCTACCTGCTCACCGGCTCCGGCCGGGCCCGCTTCGGCCACGGCTACGACGATCTCGCGGTCGCGGCCCTGCGCTACCTGGCCGAGCACGGCGGCCCCGACGCGGTCGAGGGCTTCGCCCGGAGCCGCGCCCGTGACCTGATCGGCTCTGCGGCCTCCGCCGTCGGCGCCGGCGACGGTCCAGGCAGCCGGGCCGATCTGCTGGCCGGCGCGCTCACCGAGCGCGGCTACGCCGCCCAGGCCCGTGAAGCCGGCAGCGGCGAGCACAAGGGGGTGCAGCTGTGCCAGCACCACTGCCCGGTGGCCCACGTCGCGGCCGAGTTCCCGGCCCTGTGCGAGGCTGAGACCCGGGCCATCGCCGAGGTGCTCGGCACCCACGTGCAGCGGCTGGCCACCATCGCGCGCGGTGATTCCGCGTGCACCACACACGTTCCGCTGGGGATTCCCGACACCCAGCGCGAGTACGAAACCACCACAGTCCCGAGAGGGAGGCAGTCCGCCCATGACGACCGCTCCTGAGTCACTCACCCAGGAGGAGACGCTCGCGACGCTCGGCCGCTACGACTTCGGCTGGGCAGACCCGGACGCCGCCGGCGCCACCGCGCGACGAGGACTCTCCTCCGACGTGGTCGCCGACATCTCCGCACTGAAGAACGAGCCCGAGTGGATGCTCGATTTCCGGCTCAAGGCACTCGACATCTTCGGTCGCAAGCCGATGCCGCGCTGGGGTGCCGACCTGTCGGGGATCGACTTCGACAACATCAAGTACTTCGTGCGTTCATCGGAGAAGCAGGCCGCCACCTGGGACGACCTGCCCGCCGACATCAAGAACACCTACGACAAGCTGGGCATCCCGGAGGCCGAGAAGGCCCGCCTGGTGTCCGGTGTCGCCGCGCAGTACGAGTCCGAGGTCGTCTACCACTCGATCCGCGAGGACCTCGAGAAGCAGGGCGTGATCTTCCTCGACACCGACACCGCGCTGCGCGAGCAGCCGGAGCTGTTCAAGGAGTACTTCGGCTCGGTCATCCCGAGCGGCGACAACAAGTTCTCCGCGCTGAACTCGGCGGTCTGGTCGGGCGGCTCGTTCATCTACGTGCCGAAGGGTGTCCACGTCGACATCCCGCTGCAGGCCTACTTCCGGATCAACACCGAGAACATGGGCCAGTTCGAGCGCACGCTGATCATCGTCGACGAGGGTGCGTACGTGCACTACGTCGAGGGCTGCACCGCGCCGATCTACAAGTCCGACTCGCTGCACTCGGCCGTCGTCGAGATCATCGTGAAGAAGGGCGGCCGCTGCCGCTACACGACGATCCAGAACTGGTCGAACAACGTCTACAACCTGGTCACCAAGCGGGCCAAGGCCGAAGAGGGCGCGACCATGGAGTGGGTCGACGGCAACCTCGGCTCCAAGGTCACCATGAAGTACCCGGCCGTGTGGCTGATGGGTGAGCACGCCAAGGGCGAGGTGCTCTCCATCGCGTTCGCGGGCGAGGGCCAGCACCAGGACGCCGGCGCGAAGATGGTGCACCTGGCGCCGCACACGTCCTCGACGATCATCTCGAAGTCGGTGGCCCGCGGTGGCGGTCGCACCTCCTACCGCGGCCTGGTCCAGGTCAACCCGCGCGCGCACCACTCCCGTTCCACGGTGAAGTGCGATGCGCTGCTGGTCGATTCGATCAGCCGCTCCGACACCTATCCCTATGTCGACGTGCGCAACGACGAGGTGTCGATGGGCCACGAGGCCACGGTCTCGAAGGTGAGCGGCGACCAGCTGTTCTACCTGATGAGCCGCGGTCTCACCGAGGACGAGGCCATGGCGATGGTCGTGCGCGGGTTCGTCGAGCCCATCGCGCGCGAGCTCCCGATGGAGTACGCGCTGGAGCTGAACCGCCTCATCGAGCTGCAGATGGAGGGCTCGGTCGGGTGAGCGAGCTTGCGAGCGAACAATCGATACAGCGCCTGGGGTCGTTGCCGACCGAGCGCAGCGAGGGAGTGCGATGAGCCAGGAAGTCACCCAGGAAGTTGCTGGACTGGCCCCCGAGCTCGCCGGCGCGAAGAAGGGACAGGGTTCCAAGCCACTCGCCTCCGCGAGCGAACGCTTCACCTCCTACGACGTCGACGCCTTCGAGGTGCCGAGCGGTCGCGAGGAGAACTGGCGGTTCACGCCGTCGCGGCGGCTGCGCGGCCTGCAGAACGGCACCGCGACGTTCGACGGCACGGCGGTCATCGAGGTGTCGGGTGGTGCCGCGCCGACTGTTCTGGCTGAGACCGTCGGTCGCGACGATCCCCGCCTCGGCGACGGCGGCGTGCCGGCCGACCGGGTCGCCGCCGCCGCGTGGTCGGCGTTCACCGAGGCCACCGTCGTCGAGCTGCGCGGCACCCCCGAGCCGGTCACGATCGCAGTGACGGGCCCGGGGGAGGGCGCCACCGCCGTCTCACACGTGCAGATCCGCACGGCGCCGCAGGCCGAGGCCACGGTCGTGCTCACCTACAGCGGCTCCGGCACGCTCGCCGACAATCTCGAGATCGTCGTCGGGCAGGCGTCGAAGCTCACCCTCGTCGTCACCGACGAATGGGCCGACGACGCCGTGCACGTCGGCGCGCAGCACATCTCGATGGGCCGCGACGCGATCCTGCGCGCCACCGGGGTGGCGCTGGGCGGCGATCTCGTGCGGATCAGCCCCACCGTGAAGTACGAGGGGGCTGGCGGCGACGCCGAGCTGCTCGGCCTCGGTTTCGCGGACGCCGGTCAGCACCTCGAGCAGCGCCTGCTCGTCGACCACTCGGAGCCGCACTGCACCTCCAACGTGCACTACAAGAACGCGTTGCAGGGCGACGGGGCGCACACGGTGTGGATCGGCGACGTGCTGATCCGGGCGGCCGCGGAAGGCACGCAGACCTTCGAGCTCAACCGCAACCTGGTGCTCACCGAGAAGGCGCGCGCCGATTCGGTGCCGAACCTGGAGATCGAGACCGGCGAGATCGCCGGCGCCGGGCACGCCAGTGCCACCGGCCGGTTCGACGACGAGCAGCTGTTCTACCTGCAGAGTCGCGGTATCCCCGAGGACGTGGCGCGGCGCCTGGTCGTGCGCGGCTTCTTCGGCGAGATCCTGTCCAAGATCACCCTGCCCGAGCTGCGGGAACGGCTGGAGGCGGCCATCGAGGCCGAGCTCGCCGTCCTCGCCGTCTGACGCCAGCCACCACCACGGAGAACGCATACATGTCCACCTTGGAGATCAAGGACCTGCACGTCTCGGTCACGACCGAGGACGGCCCCAAGGAGATCCTGAAGGGCGTCGACCTCACCGTCGCCACCGGCCAGACCCACGCGATCATGGGCCCGAACGGCTCCGGCAAGTCGACGCTGGCCTACGCCGTCGCGGGCCACCCGAAGTACGAGATCACCTCGGGCACGGTCACGCTCGACGGCGAGGACATCCTCGCGATGACCGTCGACGAGCGCGCCCGCGCCGGCCTGTTCCTCGCCATGCAGTACCCGGTCGAGGTCCCCGGCGTCTCGATGGCCAACTTCCTGCGCTCGGCCGCCACCGCGCTCCGCGGCGAGGCCCCGAAGCTGCGCACGTGGGTCAAGGAGGTCAAGGGCGCGATGACCGCCCTCGACATCGATCCCGCCTTCGCCGAGCGCTCGGTCAACGAGGGCTTCTCCGGCGGAGAGAAGAAGCGCCACGAGGTGCTGCAGCTGGAGCTGCTCAAGCCGAAGTTCGCGGTGCTCGACGAGACCGACTCGGGCCTCGACGTCGACGCGCTGCGCGTGGTGTCGGAGGGTGTGAACCGGTTCCGCGAGGGTGGCGAGACCGGCGTGCTGCTGATCACGCACTACACGCGGATCCTCAACTACATCAAGCCCGACGTCGTGCACGTGTTCGCGAACGGGCGCATCGTCGAGTCCGGTGGTCCCGAGCTGGCCGACGAGCTGGAGAAGAACGGCTACGTGCGCTTCACCCAGGCAGCGGGTGCTGGAGCGGGGGCGTGAGTCTCGACATCGGCAAGATCCGGGCGGACTTCCCGCTGCTGCACCGCACGGTGCGCGGCGGGAAGCCGCTGGTCTACCTCGACTCCGGCGCCACCTCGCAGCACCCGCGCCAGGTCGTCGATGCCGAGCGCAGCTTCCTCGAGCAGCACAACGCGGCCGTGCACCGCGGCGCCCACCAGCTCTCGGAAGAGGCCACCGACGCCTACGAGTCGGCGCGTGCGCGCATCGCCACGTTCGTCGGGGCGGTGCCGGAGCAGTTGGTGTTCACCAAGAACGCCACCGAGGCGCTCAACCTCATCGCGTACGGCATGAGCAACGCCGCCACCGGCGGCGAGGACGCTGCGCGGTTCATGCTCGGCCCGGGCGACGAGATCGTGATCACCGAGCTGGAGCACCACTCGAACCTCGTGCCGTGGCAGGAGCTGTGCAAGCGCACCGGCGCCACGCTGAAGTGGTTCGGGGTCACCGACGACGGTCGCATCGACCTCGACACCGACCCGATCACCGAGCGCACGAAGGTGGTGGCGTTCGCCCACCAGTCCAATGTGCTCGGCTCGATCGCCCCGGTCGCTGAGCTGGTGCGCCGGGCCCACGCGGTCGGCGCGCTGGTCGTGCTGGACGCGTGCCAGTCGGTGCCGCACATGCCCGTCGACCTGACGGCGCTCGACGTCGACTTCGCCGCGTTCTCCGGGCACAAGATGCTCGGCCCGACCGGCATCGGCGTGCTGTACGGGCGATCGGAGCTGCTGGCGGCGCTGCCGCCGTTCCTCACCGGTGGCTCGATGATCGAGCTGGTCCGCATGGAGCAGACCACCTACGCGCCGCCGCCCCAGCGGTTCGAGGCCGGCACGCCGATGTCGTCGCAGGCCATCGGCCTCGCCGCGGCCGTCGACTACCTGTCGGGCATCGGTATGGACGCGGTGCACGCGCACGAGCTGGAGCTCACGCGCCTCGCCCTGGAAGGCCTGGCCGGGATCCCCGGTGTGCGGATCATCGGTCCGGCCGATCTCACCGATCGCGGGGGAGCGGTGTCGTTCGTGGTCGACGGCGTGCACGCGCACGACGTGGGCCAGGTGCTCGACGACCGCGGCGTCGCGATCCGTGTCGGGCACCACTGCGCGTGGCCGCTGCACCGCAGGTTCGGTGTGGCCGCCACCGCGCGTGCCACGTTCGCCGTCTACAACACGCCCGAGGAGGTCGCGGCACTCGTCGACGGCATCCGCGCGGCCCAGGACTTCTTCAAGGTGGAGTGACCGTGCAGCTTGAACAGATGTACCAGGAGATCATCCTGGATCACTACCGGAGCCCGCACGGCTCGGGCCTGCAGGAGCCGTACGACGCGGAGTCGTTCCAGATCAACCCGACCTGCGGCGACGAGATCACCCTGCGCGTCAAGCTCGACGGCGAGACGGTCACGGCCGTCTCCCACGAGACGCTGGGTTGCTCGATCAGCCAGGCCTCGGCGTCGGTGCTGACCGATCTCGTGGTCGGCCGCTCGGTCGGCGAGTCGATGAAGATCCTGCAGGCGTTCCAGGAGATGGCGCAGAGCCGGGGTACCGTCGAACCCGACGAAGACGTACTCGGCGACGGTGTCGCGTTCGCCGGCGTCGCGAAGTACCCGGCGCGGGTGAAGTGCGCGTTGCTGGGCTGGATGGCGTTCAAGGACGCCGTCTACCGATCCCAGGAGGGAGCAGCATGAGCGAGCAGACCGACACCACCACCGCCGAGGAGGTCGTGCGCGGCGCCGCCGGCATGCCCGAGCCGCCCACCCCGTCCGGGGACGCGCCATCCCTCGACGACCTCGAGGAGGCCATGCGCGACGTGGTCGACCCCGAGCTGGGGATCAACGTGGTCGACCTGGGCCTGGTGTACGGCATCCAGACCGAGGGCCGGAAGAAGGCCACCATCGACATGACGCTGACGTCAGCGGCGTGCCCGCTCACCGACGTCATCGAGGAGCAGACGCGCGCCGCCCTCACCGGCAACGGTGCGCCCGGCGGGCTCGTCGACGACATCGCGATCAACTGGGTCTGGATGCCGCCGTGGGGCCCGGAGAAGATCACCGAGGACGGCCGCGAGCAGCTGCGCGCTCTCGGGTTCCGGGTCTGACGACAGGTCACAGGTTTCGGCTACCCGCGCATCACGTACACGGTCAGCGGGAGCGACCTGCTGCCTCCGCTCACGGCGACGTGAGCGGCTCGGCCCGGTAGGCCTGGTGGAGCAGCTCCACGAAGGCCGGTGCCGGCGGCAGGGCAACCTGGCCGATGCCGTGCACCGCGATGCCGGGGGTCCACGAGTTCATCACCACGGCGCCGGACATCGCCGGCAGGTCTGCGAGGGTGATCTCCGCGGAGCGCTGGGGAACGCCGAGTCGCTCCAGCCGGCGCCGGACGGTGGCCATCGTGATCCCGGTGAGCATCTCGGCCACGGGCCACACCACGGCCGTGCCGTCCCAGAAGGCCAGGTTCCAGATCGAGCCTTCGCTCAGCCGTCCGCGACGGTCCATGAACGCGACGTCGTCGAAGCCCTGCTCGACGGCCTGCCGCAGGAACCAGGTCTTGGCCACCTCACCCACGTGCTTGACGGCAGCAAGGGTCCGCTCGTGCTCGACGGCCGTCAGCCGGAGCGGTCCGTCGGGGCCGGACGCGGCCGGTCCCGTCCGCACGAGGATGTCGAGCTCCCCACCGGCCGCAGTGAATTCGCCTGCCGACGAGTACACCGTCGCCATCAGCGAGACATCGGCCGGACCGGTCTCGATCGCGGCCCGGAGCGTGGCCAGCACCCGCTCGTCGGACACGTCCCGCCCGTACATCGTCACCGAAGCCTGTCGCAGTCGGTCCAGGTGCAGGTCGAGACTCCGGACCTGACGGCCGCGGACCTGCATCGCAGTGAAGTGGGCGTAGCCCGCGAACGCGAGTGGGGTCAGCTCCGCGGCGGTCGCCGGCCGGCCGTTGCGGTGGACCACGAACCCGGTGGCCTCGTCGGTACTCATGGGACGATCATCGACCTTCACATCGATATGAAGGTCAAGGAGCGACGTGCGGATCGGTGACCTGAGCCGGCGGACCGGCGTCGGTGCGCATCTCCTGCGCTACTACGAGACACAGGGCCTGCTGGAACCGGAGCGTCGCGCCAACGGGTACCGCGAGTATCCCGAGGAGGCCGTGCGGGTCGTGGGCCAGATCCGTGCACTTCTCGACGCCGGCCTCTCCACGGACGACATCCGGGAGGTGTTGCCCTGCGCGGTCGGATCGGCTCCGGAGTTCGAGCCGTGCAGCGAGCTCCTGGATACGCTTCGCGCGCGCCTGCGCCTGCTGGACGAACGCGCCGACGCGCTGGAGCACTCGCGTCGAGCACTGCGCCGCTACCTCGACGACACCGCCCAGCCAGATGCGGCTCAGCCCAACACTGCAGGAAGCGGTCGGAACGTCCCCGCGATCTTCAGACACTGATCGCGCAGGTTGTCCCGCAGCGCGTCGGGCAGGTCGCAGGTGACCCCCCACTGCACCTTGTTGTGCGGGTCGGTGATGCGGACGGAGAGGTTGGTGCGATCCGGCACGCGGCCGGTCTGGTCCGGCTGCTCGAACTCGACGTACACCCCGTCGACGCCGTTGGCCACGACCGGATGGACGTCCAGCTCGCGGCCGCCGATGGACGTGATCTCGGTGTGGGCCGCGGCCACCAGCGCGGCGGCGTCCGCGCGCGGCGGGACCCCCGTCGCGGTGATCACGACCATCGCGGCCTGCCCGGCGCGGGTCGTGTCGAGGGCCAGCGCCCGCACCGGTGGGGGATCGGCACTGACGATCCGGCGGGCCTGCGAGCCCCAGGCCGGATCGTGCTGCTCGACCTGCGCGACGAAGTCCGCCGACGGCATGCCCGGCCACCAGACGGACCGGAAGCTGTCGGGCAGCGCGACGGTGAAGCTGCCGAGGCCGCGATCGACGACCACGCTCACCGAGCGGAACCCGGCCGGCTTCGTGCCCGTCCCGGCGATCAGGCGCCCCTGCAGGGTGATGCTGTCCACGGTGCCCGCGGAGTCGGCGGTCTCGGCGGAGAGCACGTCGCCGGGCCCCGTCCGCCCGGTGTCGGTCGGCGGCCTGTCCGTTGTTCCGCCCGCCGCGACGGCTGTGCCGGGCACGGTGACCGCGCAACCGGCGCCGGCGGCGACAGCGACGACCGTCGCGACCACGACCGCCAGCCGACGAGCTGTCCGCACTGTCCGCATCCCTGCCACCTCCCCGCCATGACCCCTGGTGGTGATGACCGCCGCAGGCGGTGATCGGTTGGGTCTGCGGGGGAGAGTCAGCCCGATCCGTCGAGGATCCGCTGCAGCGCAGGGTCGATTCCGGCCACCCCGGAGAGCTCCAGGCCGAACGTTCCGCCGAGGACCTCGCGCAGCTCGGCGACGGAGCCGAGGACGCGCTGCTCGCCGGGACCGTCGATGCGGTGGACCGAGAGGCGGTTGTTCGCGAGCGCGTATCGGACCCCGGGCTCTGGCCGCGACACCATGAGCATGTGCCGGAAGTGCGACTCCGGGTGCTGGGCGAGGTAGAAGTTGGTGATCCCGTAGTCGACGGGCAGCTGCGGGGTCAGATCGAACGAGTAGAGCGCCGCCCACGAGTCGCCGAGCCGGATCTCCATGACGTAGGTGTCGCCGTCGCGCACGATGCGGCACGGCTCGTTCGGGGTCTCCTGCACCTCGCCCGGCACGAGCCGCAGCACGCCGGTGGGCGTGCCGCCGCCGAACCCGACGTCGACAAGGTGCGGCCCGTCCGGGAGCCCGTCGACGAGGAGCAGCATGTGGCCGCGGGCCTGCGGCGGCGCGTCCGGCGGTCGGCGGTAGCGGACGCGGCCCGCGAGGCCGGTGACCTGGTAGCCGAGCTCGGTGAGCGCGTTGCGCAGCAGCCCGTTCTGCTCGAAGCACCAGCCGCCGCGGCCACCGTCCACCAGCTTCGCGGCGAGCCCGTCGGGATCCAGCGCCGGTTCGATGCCGGTGAGCGGATCGAGGTTCTCGAACGCGATCGAACGGGTGTGGCCGGTGATGATCGCCTGCAGGGCGGCCAGGTCCGGTCCGGCCGGCGCGGGCACGCCGATGCGGGTCAGGTAGCGGTCGAGGAACATGCCCCGGATCATGCTGGGTGTGTCTCCCCGTGGTCGAGGACCCACGGGTCGAGCCGGCGGTAGCCGCGCACCGCGACCGGCTTGATCCGGCGCAGCGTGAAGCGCGGATCGCCGTCCAGCGCCTCCGCCATGCCGCGGTCGACCAGGACGGTGTCGGGGTGCGCGGTGCTGGTCAGGCGGGCGGCGATGTTGACGACCTCGCCGTACACGTCGCCGTAGTGGGGCAGCACCGGCCCCGTCGCGAGCCCGATCCGCAGCTGCGGCAGGGCCGCCTCGGCACGGACCTGGTCGCGCAGGCCGAGCGCGATGGCGGCGCCCGCGGCGATCTCGTCCACCACGAACAGCACCTCGTCGCCGACCGTCTTGACGAGGCGGCCGCCGCCGTCGGCGATCACGTCGGTGGTGACGGCGCTGAACCGCTCGATCATCTCCGACAGTTCGGCCACCGAGCGGCGCCGGGTGGTGCGGGTGAAGCCCACCATGTCGGCGAACCCGACGGTCAGCACCTCGGTGGCGTCGGCGGCGGAGGGCGGGTGCACGACCATCCGCGCGATGGCCGCGGCCAGGTGCCGCCGCCACACGTAGGCCTGCAGGTTCTCCAGCACCGGCAGCACCTTGCGGGCCAGTTCCAGCGACGCGTCGGGCGGCGGACGGCCGGCGTCGGTGAGGTCGGTGCTGGCCTCGAACAGCCGCCGCAGCAGCCCGACCTGCCACTCCGCCAGCTGCGACGCCGACTGCGCGGTGGCGCGCGCGACCGCCTCGGACACGTCCGGGCCGACCAGGCCGGCCGTCATCAGACCGGCGAACGCCTGCGCGGCGGCGATGTCGTGGTCGGTGAACCGCACGTCGTCGTCGCCGACCTCGGGGAACCCGAGCGCGCGCCACAGCCGCCGCGTCTCGTCGGGGCTCAGCCCGGCCGCGTCGGCCAGCTGCGTGCGCGTCCACCGGCGCGGGCCGTCGAGGATGACCTCCTCGATGGCGAGCGGCAGCCGATGGTCCGGCTTGGCGTCGGGCCGGTCGTCTGCCACGCCGGCCCTCCGCTCAGGTGGTGTGGACGATCAGGACGTCGACCCCGGAGCGCCGGGCCACGTCGGAGGGTACCGACCCGAGCAGGCGTCCGGAGAGCGTGTTGAGGCCCTTGTTGCCGACGACGAGCAGGTCCGCCTTGTTGTCGACGACGGCCTGGCGCAGCACGTCGGCCGGAGCGCCGTCGATGGCCACGGTGCGGACCTTCTTCGCCCCGGCCGCGGTGGCGCGCTCCTCGGCGGTGCGCAGCGTCTCCTCGGCCGGGGTCCAGCCCACGACCAGGTACGCCTCTTCCTTGAGCGCGTCCTCGGCAGCGGCGGTGTCATCGCGGGTGGCCGGCG
>Ga0307513_10007497_pt1 | contig 14128 bp, 12 predicted proteins | sample 15_EM_MG_FD_202174 | JGI IMG/M metagenome (GOLD analysis project Ga0307513, IMG submission 202174) | Populus trichocarpa ectomycorrhiza microbial communities from riparian zone in the Pacific Northwest, United States - 15_EM | ecosystem: Host-associated > Plants > Roots > Unclassified | place... | reverse complement strand
CCTTCCAGGGAGGGGAAGTCAAAACGTCGACCCACTCTAGCGCGGCGCCATCCGGATCGCCCCGTCCAGCCGCACATCCTCGCCGTTGAAATAGCCATTCTCGATCATCATCAACGCCAGCCGCGCATATTCCGCCGGCAGGCCGAGCCGTTTCGGAAACGGCACCGAGGCGGCAAGCGCGTCGCGGACATGTTGCGGCGATTGCGCGAGCAACGGCGTGTCGAAGATGCCGGGCAGGATCGTGTTGATCCTGATCCCCTCGCCCATCAGATCACGCGCGATCGGCAGCGTCATGCCGACCACGCCGCCCTTGGACGCGGCATAGGCCGCCTGCCCGGCCTGCCCATCCTCGGCCGCGACCGAGGCGGTGTTGACGATCGCCCCGCGCTCGCCATCTTCGCCCGGCTCCAGCGTGAGCATGCCGGCGGCCGATTTGGCGACGCAGCGGAAGGTGCCGATCAGGTTGATCTGGATGATGCGGTTGAAAGCGTCGAGCGGGTAATGCCTGATACTGCCATTCTCGCGCGAGCGGCTTGCCGTCTTGATCGCATTGCCGGTACCAGCGCAACTGATCAGGATCCGTTCCTGCCCATGCGCCGCGCGCGCCGCGACAAAGCCGGCATCGACGCTCTCGTCGGACGTAACGTCCACCGCGCAGAACAGCCCGCCGATATCGGCCGCGACCGCCTCGCCCTTGTCGCGATTGAGATCGAACAGCGCGACCTTCGCACCTCTGGCGGCGAGCGCCCGTGCGGTCGCCTCGCCCAGCCCCGATGCGCCGCGGTGCAGCCCGAAATCTCCATGTCTTCTTCCCCTATCGGCCCGTGAATTTCGGCGCGCGCTTCTCGCGAAAGGCGGCCGCGCCCTCGCGGAAATCGGCGCTTTGCGAGAGCATCACCTGGTTGCGATCCTCCAGCGCCATCGCCGCCTCGAGCCCCGGCGCGTCGAGATTGACGTTGATCACCTCCTTGGTCAGCGCGAGGCCCATCGGCGCGGTGGCGAGCATCGCGTCGATATAGGCGGCGGCGCTTTCCTCCAGCCGTTCGCGCTCAACGACGTCGGCGACAAGGCCGAGCCGCAGCGCGCGGTCGGCGAGCAGGTCGCGGCCGGTGAGCATCAGCTCATGTGCCAGCGACGCGCCGACGAGGCGCGGCAGGAAATAACTCACCCCGACATCGCAGCCGCCGATGCCGATCTTGATGAAGGCGGCGTTCATCCGCGTGTCGGGTGCGGCGAGGCGGATGTCGCTGGCCAGCGCGAGCGCGAAGCCGCCGCCGACCGCGGCGCCGTGGAGCAAAGCGACGATCGGCTGCGGACAGCGGCGCATCGCCAGCATGATGTTGCGGATCTTGCGCTGCACCCGCATCGAGGCGGCGATGCCGTCATCGGTGACGTGGCGGGTAAGATCACCGCCCAGATCCGCACCGGCACAAAAGGCGCGACCGGCGCCGCGCAGCACCACGACGCGGCAATCGTCATCATCGTAGAGTCGCTCGAAATAGCGCAGCAGCGCCTCGATCAGCGCAGCGTCGAGCGCGTTCAGCCGATCAGGCCGGTCGAGGGTGACCCAGTCGACCGCGCCACGCCGCTCGACCTGAAGTGGGCCGCTCACAACCGCTCCACGATAGTGACGTTGGCGGTGCCGCCGCCCTCGCACATCGTTTGCAGGCCGTAGCGTCCGCCGCGCTTGTGGAGGGCGTGAACCAAAGTTGCCATCAGCTTGGTGCCCGAAGCGCCGAGCGGATGCCCGAGCGCGATCGCGCCACCATTGACGTTGAGCCGCGCGGCATCGCCACCGATGTGTTGCAGCCAGGCGAGCGGCACCGGTGCAAACGCCTCATTGACCTCGTAAAGATCAATATCCTCGATGCGGAGGCCGGCGCGTTTCAGCGCCCGGTCGGTCGCGAACAGTGGTTCTTCGAGCATGATCACGGGATCGCCGCCGGTGACGGTCAGGTTGTGGATGCGCGCGAGCGGGGTCAGCCCGTGATCCTTGAGCGCCTGTTCAGAGACGATCAGCACTGCCGAAGCCCCGTCGCAGATCTGGCTGGCATTGGCGGCGGAGATCATCCCGCCTTCCTGCAGCAGCTTCACCGCGCCGATCGATTCCAGCGTCGCGTCATGGCGGATGCCTTCGTCCCGCGTGTGAAGCGCAGGCCCGTCTGGCATCTCGATTTCCAACGGCAAGATCTCCGCCGCGAAGTCACCACGCTCGGTCGCCGCCGCCGCACGGCGATGGCTCTCCAGCGCGTAAGCATCGAGGTCGATGCGGGTCAGGCCATATTTTCGCGCGATCGCCTCGGCACCGGTGAACTGGCTGAACTGTATGCCGGGGTAGCGCTCTTCCTGGCGCGGCGACTTGGCCTTGCCGAGCCCGGCCTGCTCGAACAACACCCCCGGCGAGAACATCGGCACGCGCGTCATGCTCTCGACCCCGGCTGCGATCACCACGTCCTGCGTGCCCGACATCACTGCCTGGGCGGCAAACTGGATCGCCTGTTGCGAGCTACCGCATTGCCGGTCGATCGTCACCGCAGGCACGCTTTCCGGAAGGCGCGAGGCGAGCACCGCGTTGCGACCGATCTGAAAGGCCTGCTCACCGCCCTGGCTGACACAGCCCATTATGACGTCCTCGATCCCCGCCGGATCGATCCCGGTGCGCGCCACGATCGCGTCGAGCACCGCACCGCCGAGATCCGCCGGATGCCAGCCGGCGAGCTTGCCGTTGCGGCGCCCGCCGGCCGTGCGCAGGGCGTCGACGATATAGGCGGTTGGTTTCTGCATCGCGCTCTCCCGGCGGGGTAATCATTGCTCGCCGACCTATCAGCGACTTTATTTCCAATCAACGTTAGATAAACTATCGATCGAATCCATCAGGTCAAGCAGGAGGGAGAGACATGGACAATATCGCGGGCAAGACGGTGGTCATTACCGGAGCGAGCAGCGGCATCGGCGCGGCAATCGCACGGCGATTGGCGGCAAGCGGCGCCGCGATGGTGCTGGGCGCGCGTCGTACGGACCGGCTCGATGCACTGGTCGCCGAGATCGAGGCGGCGGGCGGCAAGGCGCTGGCGGTCGCGGCTGATGTGACGGGCCCCGACTCGATGGAGGCGCTGGTCGCAGCGGCGGTGGCGCGGTTCGGCCGTATCGACGTGCTGGTCAACAATGCCGGCATCATGCCGATCTCGCGCCTCGACATCCTCGATATCAACGCCTGGGACGCGATGATCGACACCAATATCAAGGGCGTGCTCTATGCCATCGCCGCTGCGCTGCCGCGGATGAAGGCGCAGAAATCCGGTCATATCATCGCGATCTCGTCGGTCGCCGGGCACAAGGTCAATGGCGGCTCGGCGGTCTATGCCGCGACCAAACACGCCGTGCGGGTGATCGCCGAGGCACTGCGCCAGGAAGTCACCGCAGACGGCATCCGCGTCACGATCGTCTCGCCCGGCGCGACCGAGAGCGAATTGTTCGACCGTATCACCGACCCGGCCTCGCTCGAGCGCCTGGCCGGTGCCGCGGCCATCGCCCTGCCCGCGGATTCGGTCGCGCGTGCCATCGCCTATGCGATCGGCGAGCCGGACGCGGTCGATATCAACGAGATATTGATCCGGCCCCAGGCGCAGGAGATGTGAGGCTGAATTCGGCCGTCATGCCAAACTCGTTTGAAACCGACGCCATGCAAACCCATGCACCACCCCGGCGCAGGCCGGGGTGGTGCATGGGTAAACGACCCGACGCCACAAGCCACGTTGACTCGCACACCAATCGAGGCAAATAATCAATCGTGGTTTGAATAATTCCAGGAGCGGGATCATGGTAGCGCATCGGCCGTTGATCGTCGGCATCGGCGGCACCACCGGGGGGCACTCCTCGACCGAGGCGGCGCTGCGCATCGCACTTGCCGCGGCCGAGGCGCGTGGCGCCCGCACTCTGTTGGTCGGTGGCGAGGCGCTCGCCGCGCTGCCGCACTACAACCCGAAATCGCCCGCCCGCACGCCGGGCGAGGCGGCGCTGGTCGCGGCGGTGCGCGAGGCGTCGGGGCTGATCCTCGCTAGCCCGGGCTATCACGGCAATATCTCCGGCCTGGTCAAGAATGCGCTCGACCTGCTCGAAGACACCGCACGCGACGAGGCGCGCACCTATCTCAGCGACCTGCCGGTCGGCCTGATCGCCACCGCTTATGGCTGGCAGGCGACGGGCAGCACGATTGCCGCGTTGCGCGCGATCGTCCATGCCTTTCGCGGCTGGCCGACACCGTTCGCCGCGGCGGTCAACAGCCAGCTGTGCCGCTTCGCCGAGGACGCAGCACCGAGCGATGCCGAGGTAGCCAAGCAACTCGCGCTGGTCGGGCGCCAGGTCACCGATTTCGCGTTGCGCGCCGCCGTGCCGCTCGACATCGCCTCCTGACCGGCACGACCATGAAAATGGACAGGACATGACCGACGCCCTCGCGCCACGCGCGCACGACATCGCCGCGCGCGTCGAGGCGTTCGTGCGCGAGACCGTCGCGCCTTATGAGCGCGACCCACGCCGCGGCACGCATGGCCCCTCGGCTGCGCTGGTCGCCGAGTTGCGTGGCCTTGCTTGCGCCGCCGGGCTGATGACGCCGCACATCCTCGCCGACGGATCGCATCTGAGCCATGCCCAGACGGCGGTGGTGCTGCGCGCCGCCGGGCTCTCGCCGCTCGGCCCGGTCGCGATCAACGTCGCCGCGCCCGACGAGGGCAATATGTTCCTGCTCGGCAAGGTCGCCACCGCCGAGCAGAAGGCGCGCTTCCTGAAGCCGCTGGTCGCGGGCGAGGCGCGCTCCGCCTTCTTCATGACCGAGCCGGCCGATGAGGGCGGCGCCGGCTCCGACCCGATGATGATGAAGACCGTCGCGCGGCAGGACGGCAACCACTGGGTGATCGATGGACGCAAGGCGTTCATCACCGGCGCGGATGGCGCCGCGGTCGGCATCATCATGGCCAAGACGGAGCAGGGCGCTACCCTGTTCCTGGTCGACCTGCCCGACCCGGCGATCCGCATCGAGCGCGTGCTCGACACGATCGACAGCTCGATGCCGGGCGGCCATTCGATCGTCGCGATCGATGGGTTGCGCGTCTCGGCCGACCAGATATTGGGCGAGCCCGACCAGGGCTTCAAATATGCCCAGGTCCGGCTGGCGCCGGCGCGGCTGACGCATTGCACGCGCTGGCATGGCGGCGCGACCCGCGCCAACGAGATCGCCACCGCCTACGCCTGCAAGCGCCACGCCTTCGGCAAGCCACTAATCGACCATGAAGGCGTCGGCTTCATGCTGGCGGAAAATCTCATCGACCTGAAACAGGCCGAGTTGATGATCGACTGGTGCGCCGGCGTGCTCGACAGCGGTGCGCCGGGCACGACCGAAAGCTCGATGACCAAGGTCGCGGTGTCGGAAGGCCTGATGCGCGTTGCCGATCGCTGCGTGCAGGTGATGGGCGGCACCGGCGTGTCTGGCGACACGATCGTCGAACAAATCTTCCGCGAGATCCGCGCCTTCCGCATCTATGATGGCCCGACCGAGGTGCACAAATGGAGCCTCGCCAGGAAGATCAAGCGCGATGCCGCCACGGCGACGCAGGGATAACGGGCATGGCCACGGACAGGCTGAACGGGCGCGTCGCGCTGGTCACCGGGGCATCGTCGGGGCTCGGCGCCCGTTTCGCCGGTATCCTTGCCGACGCCGGGGCGAAGGTGGTGCTGGGCGCAAGGCGTACCGCCCAACTGGCCGATGTGGTGCAGGCGATCGAGGCGGCCGGCGGCGAGGCGCTGGCGGTGCCGATGGACGTCACCGACGAGGCCTCGGTCATCGCCGCCTATGATGCCGCCGCAGCGCGCTTCGGCCCGGTCGACACGACGATCGCCAATGCCGGGATGAACGTGGCCGGCCCGGCGCTCGATCTCGATGCCAAGGCGATCGACGCAGTGATGGGGGTCAATTTCCGTGGCGTGTTCCTCACCGCACGCGAGGGCGCGCGGCGGATGATCGCGGCGGGGTCACCCGACAGCGGCCGGGGTCGGATCGTCATCGTCTCGTCTATCACCGCGACGGCAATCTCGCCCGGCCTCGGCCTCTATGCCGCCTCGAAGGCCGCCTCGCTCCAGCTCGGCCGAACGCTGGCGCGCGACTGGTCGCGCAGCGGCATCAACGTCAACATTCTCTGCCCGGGCTACATCCAGACCGACCTCAACGGGGATTGGTTCCAGACCGAGGCCGGCATCCGCCAGATCGCGAAATGGCCTCGGCAGCGACTTATGGCCGAGGATTCACTGGACAGCGCACTCTTGTATCTATGCTCAGATCAAAGCGCCTATGTCACTGGATCTGTGGTCACAATCGACGATGGACAATCGCTCTGAACCGCCCCGGGTCTGTCGGAGACCGGTTGGTTTGAGTTACGCAGCCATGCGCTCCTCGTCGAGCTTCACGTAATATCGTTCTTCGACTTCGGCAGCCTCGGCGGTTGCCACGAATCTGCCTGGCCGGTCGCCCATCACACCAGGACGGCAGGCGCATCGAGCAACCTCAGGTCGATGCTGCGCGTCTCCCGTCCGAAACAGGCGATCAGCGCGAGCGCGATGCCGCTCGGCACGATGATGATCGCGGTGACGACGCCCATCGAGGGCACGAGCGCCAGGATGCTGAGCGTTTGCGCAAATAACCCCCCGCTTTTGGTGCAGGCGGCGACCCAACCGGTTGTGCGGCCACGGATCTTCAGCGGTGCGCTTTCGGTCGCATAGGGCAATAGCACCGCCAGCAGGCCGTTGGATCCGACGATCAGCAAAGCGACCGGCAATATGATGCTGCCCACTCCCGTTACTTCGAGCCGGAACACGCCGACCAAACCGAGGATCAGGACAAGGATCATCACGATCATCGACCCTTTCGTGCTCCATCGACTGTAGAGAAACGCGGCGATGAACACCGCCGGGAACGCGATCAGCGACGACTTTGCGAGGAGCTCGCTGGCCACGCCGATCGAATAGCCCTTGGCCGCAAGGTCGCCCGGCAGCCACAGCAGCAGGCCAAAATTGACCAGGCCCCAGGTCAGTGCGGCGATGCTCAGCCCGGCCAGCCCGATGCTGAAGCTGCTTTTGTGAGCGCGCGCCTCAACCTCCGGAGCGCGCGCGGGCGCTGCAGAGATAGTATGTGCAATCGCGCCGAAGCGGCGCATGACCCGCTCGGCCTCCGCGACCCGGTCGCGCGCGATGAGGAAACGTGCCGATTCCGGGATGAAGGCGCCGAGGCCGACCAGTGCCAGGCCGGTGGGCAGATTAGCCAGCCACAGAATCCGCCAGCCGAAGACCGGCTGGAGCAGCGCCGAAAGCCCGCTCGCGGCGAGATAACCGCCCGCCGCGCCGAGCCCGCCGACCAGCACCAGCGACCAGCCGCGGTGGCGGCTCGGCATCATCTCGGCGAGCAGGGCGTAGGTCACCGGCAGCATCCCGCCGGCGGCGGCGCCCATCATGAAGCACATGCCGATATTCCAGGCGAGGCTCGGCATCGCGCCACAGATCGAGGTGCCGACGAACATCACCGCCGAGAGCAGGATCGACGCCTTGCGGCCATAGATGTCGGCGATCACGCCCCACAGCATCGACCCGACCACCGTGCCCATCAGCGCGAAGAACGGGACGAGCGAGACGGTCGCTTTCGGCACGCCATATTCAGCGACCATGCCGGGCACGGTGAAGCCGAGCGAGGCCGGCTTCATCACGTCGATGGTCAGCGCGATGACCAGCACGACCATCAGCATCCAGTGCGCCGGGCCGATCGGCGCGTCCTCGGGCGCCGATACGGTGATCGACTGTGCGGCGGCACGCTGTGCCGCCAGGTTGCGCGGCAGCAGCCCCCAGGCGGCGACCAGCACGCCGCCGACGATCAGCGCCATGCCGAAGGTCATGCCCGCGCCCATCGGCATGCCGGCGAGCCGATAACCCATGCTGCGCGCCATCACGAACATCGGCAGGTGGAACAGGACGCCGGCGGTGACCGCGATGCAGCCGAGGACGAAGGCCCAGACGGCTTGCCGGTCGGACAGGGTGCTGCCGCGCATCGCGGTGAACTGGGTCATGGCGTCTCTCCCGGTGACATGACTAGCCGACCACCGGCCGCCGCGCGAACAGGCCGAAGCCGGCGATGATCAGATAACAGATCGCCGGCAGCGCCAGCGAGAATTGCAGGCTGTGGCTGATATCGGCGATCTTGCCGGTCAGCGGCGGGATGATCGCCCCGCCGACGATCGCGGTCGCGATGATGCCCGACCCTTCCGCAGCGCGCGTCCCGAGACCTTCGCTGGCCAGGCTGAAGATGGTCGGGAACATGACCGAGTTCATCAGCCCGATGGCGAGCAGCGACCAGCCGGCGACCGCGCCGCTGGTGTTGGCCGACAGCAGGATCAGCAGGATGGCACCCGAGGCGACGGTCGCCAGCACCTTGCCCGGCGAGATGACGCGCAGCACCGCGGAGCCGATGAACCGCCCGACCATCGCGCCGCCCCAGTAGCAGAGCACATAGTTACCGGCGATTTGCTGGCTCACCTGCCAGACATTGGCCTGTTCGAGATAATTCACGATCAGCGAGCCGATCGCCACCTCGGCGCCGACATAGAGGAAGATGCAGCCCGCGCCGAAGGCGAAGCGCGGCAGCTTGAGCAGGCTGAAGGCGTGGAGGATGTTGCCGGTGCGATCCTGCACTTCGTTGAGCCGGTTGCGCCGGCTCCACACTGCACCGGCGATGACCAGCAGCGCGACGGCCAGGCCGATATAGGTATGGACGATCGCCCGCGACGCCTCGACGCGATAGGCGTCGAGCGCCGCACCGCTGAGCGAGGCGGCGGTGACCGAGGCGATGCCGCCGAGGATCAACCATGAGCCGACGCGCGGGAAGATCGTGGTGCCAAGCGAGTTGAATGCCTGGGCAAAGGTCAGGCGGCTATGCGCCGTACGCGGCTTGCCGAGCAGCGAGATCAGCGGATTGGCGACGACCTGCACGATGGTGATGCCTGCACCGAGCACGAACAGGGCGATAAGGAACATGCCATAGGTCGCCGACTGCGCGGCGGGGATGAACAACAGGCAGCCAGCGGTCATGGTCAGCAGCCCGATCGCCGCCGTGCGCATATAACCCGCCCGGCGCACGATCGCCGCCGCCGGCAGCGAGAACAGCGCATAGGCTAGGAAGAAGGCGAACTGCACCAGCATCGCCCCGGCATGGTCGAGCGTGAACAGGTCCTTCAGCTTGGGGATGATGATGTCGTTGAGGCTGGTGATGCCGCCGAAGATGAAGAACAGCGCGAAGACGAACAGGCGCAGGTCGGGTGCGTCGACGCCCTGCCCGTCATCGCTGCCCGGCGCCGGATCGGTCGACGATGTAGGTGCTGCAGTGAACGCCATGTCAGGGCCTTTCGGTTGGTGTGGGCAGGCTCGCACCGGCCGGTAAAGCGGCGCGAAAGAGCGGCGAAGAGACTATGAAACGAGTCCGGCTCGCTTCAGGGCCGACGCGGTCTTCGCGTTGGACATGAACGGTTTCCAGGGGAATCAACCGCGACGTCCTTGCACGAACAGGTTGGCGGTCAGCCGGCCGATCCGCGGATCGGCGCTCATCGACATGCCCGGCGGAATGATCCCCGAATGGAGCAGATTGCCGCGATAGATGATGAGCCGGTCGGGCACGCCTTCCACCGCGGCGATCTGTTCGAAATGTGCGTCGCTTCCGTTGATATAGGTCGCCGGCCGCGCAGCAGCCTCCTGCTTCGCCGTGGCGACGAAGCTGGCAACATTGGCCTCATCGACCACCTCGATCCCCGTCGCGCGCTGCCGGTGGAAGGCGGTGCCAGTCCCGGGCGTGTCGCTCAGGAAATGGAGCAGCGCGATATAATCGGGATCGGTCGAATCGAAATGCGGCGCGCGCTGCGCCGGCAGGAGCGTCGCGGGCGGCGCGGTAATCATCGAGAAGCTCGCTTCGATCAGGTCGAACCCGTCCACATCGAACGCGCCACCGATGAACGGCGCCGCGACGCGCAAGGTTTCCGTGACGTAGGCGAACGCAGTTTCGTCACGCTCGTGGATGATCCGGCGAAGGCCCGGATAATAATTGCCAGCGTTGCGCGGGAACGGCGCCATCGCAGCGGCGAGATCGACGATCGCGGGCAGCCGTTCGCTGACATCATCGACCACCACCACGGGACTCTGGCTTGCCCCGACACGACGCAGTTCCGGGGTCATCGCGCGATCACCCGCCGATCGCGACACGCGTGGGATGCGCGATATCGGGCAAGGAGAAGCTGATCGTATGGGCGGCCGCATCGACCTTCGCGGTCACTGTGCGACCGTTGAGCCGTATTCTGGGGGCAGGGCCGGTCCAGCCATGGATCACCACGTCGAACCCGGTCCACCATGGCTTGAAGCTGCCCGCGCGTTCGCCGAACGACAGCGAGGTGGCGTCGCACGTGATCTGCTGGCGCAAATAACCGTCGCGCTTGTAGGCGAAGCTTTCCCCGTCATCGAGATAAAGTGAGCCCTGACAGTTCGCGCCGGGATAAATGGCGAGCTGCAGGCGGCCCTTGGGTATTTCGACCGTACTCTGGACCAAGGGTTGCCGCGGCAGGATCGCGCCGGGACGGACATAGACCGGCAAATGATCGAGCGTCGGCGTCTCGGTCGTCTCGGCGTTCGCCAGTGGCAGGCCGGTCCAGTAATCGTACCAGCCCGCACCGGGCAGCGTGATCTTGTACGGCGCGGGCGATTCCCACGTCGTCGGCGGCGCGATCAGCAAATCGCCGCCGAGCATGAACTGGTCCTCGGTGCCACCGAGCCGGTCGCCCTTGGCGACCACCAGCGGATGTTCGAGAAACACCGGGCGCATCAGCGGCAGGCCGGTGCGACTGTTCTCATCGGCCAGCGCATAGATGTACGGCATCAGGCGATAGCGCTCCTCGATATAGCGCCGCCTGATGTCCTCATGTTCCTTGCCATGGACCCAGACTTCCTGCTCCGCCTTGCCCTTCTGATAATGGTCGCGGAAGATCGGGTTGAACGCGCCGATCTCGATCCATCGCGTCAGCAATTCGGGCGACGGCGGGTCGCCAGCGAAGCCGCCGATATCGTCGCCGGCATAGGCAAAACCGCTCAGCCCCAGGCTGACAAGCTGCGAGACCGAGAGCTTGAGGTGCGCCCAGCTCGACGAATTGTCGCCGGTCCAGGTGGCGGCGTAACGCTGCCCGCCGGCAAAGGACGCACGCGTCATGACGAACGGGCGCTTGTCGGGCGCGAGCTTCAGCACGCCTTCATAAGTGGCGCGCGCATTGAGCATGCCCGTCAGATTGTGGACCTCGGCCTGCGTCGTCCTGCGCGGCGCAAAGCCGGGCTCATCGATCGTGTTGACCACATCGAGCGGCATCGTCTTGGTCGGCGAGTCGAACACCGCCGGCTCGTTCATGTCGTTCCAGAAGCCGGCCACGCCCATTCCGACAAAGTCGCGATATTGCTCGCCCCACCAGTCCCGCACGCGCGCCTGGGTTAAGTCCGGGAACAGGGCGGGGCCAGGCCAGACCGGCCCGACGAACGGCCTGCCGTCCGGGTTCTTCATGAAGACATTGGCGGCGATGCCGCTGTCATAGGGCTTGTAGCCCTGGTTCGGCGCGTCGGCGATGTGCAGGTCGGTGATGACGACGAGGTGCATGTCCTGCGTCTTCAGCCTGCGCACGAGGCCCGGCAGATCGGGAAAGGTCCGCGTGTTGACCGTGAACGGGCGGTTGCGATCCTGATAATCGATGTCGAGCCACAGCACGTCGGCCGGGATGCGATCGGCGCGCAGCCGGTCGGCGATACCCTGCGCCTCCGCCTGGCTCATATAGCTCCAGCGCGATTGCTGGAAACCGAGCGCCCAACGCGGCGTCAGCGGTGGCGTGCCGGTGAGATAGGCATATTGCCGGACCACATCCTTCGGCCCCGGTCCGGTCATCACATAATAGTCGACCGGCCCGCCCTCGGCGCCGAACGAGAAGGCGGCGCGCTCGCTCTTCCCGAAATCGAAGAAGCTGCGCCAGCTATTGTCCATGAACAGCCCGAAGGCATGGCCGCCATGGTCGAGCCCGAGCACGAAGGGGATCGCCTTGTAGAGCGGGTCGGTCGCGACGCCGAAGCCGAACTGATCGCTGTTCCACAAGGTGTAGGCGCCGCCGCGGCGATCGAGCGGGCCGGTCTTGTCGCCGAGTCCGAAATAATGCGCGTCGAGCGGCATCGCCTTGCGCAGGCGGAACCCGCCATTGGCGAAATCAAGTGCGTTACCGGGCGCGTCGGCGAGTACCATGCGGCCCTCAGCATCGCGGATCGAGACAGCCAGCGTGGCGCGGTCGAGCATAACCGTCAGCGAAGAGGTGCGCACCGTCACCTCGTCCCCCGACGTGGCGACCTCGAGCGGCACGCGCAGGCTGCGCACTTGCTGCGGCACCGCCCAGGATGCGTCTTCGGCGAGCGCGCCCTTGCCGGCACGGATACGGACGATATCGGCGCGCGGCGCACTGATCTCGATCGTCACGCCATGTCGCTCGGCGACATAGCGATCGACGGCCTTCGCGATCGCGGTCCCGGGCACAAGCGCCAACGCGACCGCGATCAATCGCGCCCATGCTTTCCGCAGCGCGATCATGCGAGCACGAACGTGGCCAGCACGCCTCCGGTCGAGGACGGCGCAACCCAGACATCGAACGCGCCCGGCTCGGCGAAGGCGCGGCGATCAGGATGGACGAAGGCCAGATCGGCGCGGCTCAGCGTGAACGACACGCGCAGGCTTTGCCCGGGATCGAGGTCGATATGCCTGATGCCTTTCAGCGAACGCACCGGCTGCGTGAGGCTCGCGACCTTGTCGTGGATATAGAGTTGCGCCACTTCATGCGCCCGCCGCTTGCCGGTGTTGGTCACCGTCGCCGACACCGTGATCGCGCCGCCGCCGCCAAGCGTCGGCGCGCTCACCGCGGTGCTGGAATAGCTGACAGTCGAATAGGTCAGCCCATGCCCGAACGGGTAGAGTGCCTCGTTCGTCACTTCACGGTAGCGCGCTTTCCAATCGCGATCGGCGGTCAGTTGCGGGCGGCCGGTGGCGCGGTGGTTGTAGAAGAACGGCTCCTGCCCCGAGACTTGCGGGAAGCTGACCGGCAGGCGACCCTGCGGCGCGCGATCGCCGAACACGACATCCGCCATCGCATTGCCGGTTTCCGAGCCGAGGAACCAGGTGGCGAGGATCGCCGGCGCGGCGCGCACCGCGCCGGTCAGCGCCAGCGCCCGCCCATGGCGCAGCAGCACGATCACGGGCTTGCCGGTCGCGACAACCGCTTCGGCCAGCGCGCGTTGCGGATCGGGTATCGTGAGCTCGACCCGCGCCTGTGCCTCGCCCGACATGCCGGTGCTTTCACCGATCACCAGTACGACCACGTCCGACGCCTTGGCCGCCCTGACCGCCTGATCGATCCCGCCGTCGAGCGGCGATTCGTAATCGGCGCCGCGCACCACCTCGAGCTTCGCATCCGGCCCCATCGCGGCGCGAAAGCCCTGCTCCGGCGTGACGCAGGTCGCAAAATCGGGGAAGCTCGCCCATGGCCCCGGCATGTCGTTCCTGTCGGACACGCACGGCCCGATCAGCGCGATCTTCGTCGACTTTGCCAGCGGCAGCAGATCGCCATCGTTCTTCAGCAGCACGATCGACTTGCACGCCGCCTCGCGCGCCAGCGCGATCGCCTGTGGCAGGCGCACATCGCGCTGCTCGCGGGCGACATCGAGCGAGCGATAGGGATTGTCGAACAGCCCGAGCGCCTGCTTGACGTGGAGCACACGGCGCACCGCGGTATCGACCGTCGCCATCGAGATCTTCCCGGCCTTCACCAGCTCGGGTAGATATTTGTTGTAGAGCCCGCTCTGCATCGAGATGTCGCAGCCGGCGTTGAGCGCCTTGACCACGGCATCGGCCCCGTCGGCGGCGAAGCCATGCAGGATCATCTCCTGCTCCGAGGTATAATCGGAAACGACCAGGCCCTTGAATCCCCATTCCCGGCGCAGGATGTCGGTGAGCAGGTAGTGGTTGCCGGTCGAAGGCACGCCG
>Ga0307513_10007496_pt1 | contig 14128 bp, 19 predicted proteins | sample 15_EM_MG_FD_202174 | JGI IMG/M metagenome (GOLD analysis project Ga0307513, IMG submission 202174) | Populus trichocarpa ectomycorrhiza microbial communities from riparian zone in the Pacific Northwest, United States - 15_EM | ecosystem: Host-associated > Plants > Roots > Unclassified | place... | reverse complement strand
GAGAGTCATAGATCCGACGCAGTCAGAACGCAATAGCGGAGGACCCGACGCAGTAGGAACGGAAGAGTCGTAGATCAGGGGGAGTCAGGAGGTAATAGAGGAGCACCAGACGCAGTCAGGACGCACACGACGTAGGGGTCCGTGTCCGGATGGCGCTAGGTGACGCAAAGTCAGGACGCGATGTCGATCCGACGTTACGTCCTGATTCGCGATTAGCATTCCGACGTCCTGGGCGTCAGACGCACGGGGCGCACAGGACGCAAGGTATTATTTTTGCTGATGACAGCGACAGCCTACCACCCCCCCTCAAGCCACTCCTTTATGCCTTACAACACCAGTAACACTCAGATCTCTGAAAAGGCAAGCAGAATACTTGCAGAATACGGATCCTGTTTCACCCACATTTAAGGTTAATCTTGACCGATTTATTAAAGGGAGTCTGGCTCAGGCTCAAATGGAGGTACATGCCTCACAACAACTTGAGGACACTGAGGTTGCACAACAAGCGCGCGCAAACTGGCAAAGACGTTCTCAAAGGCAAGTTCAGAAGGGAGGGGTAATATATGGGCATGAGGCAAGAGCTGTTGTGCGTAAAAAGGAGGAAGATAGTGTGCAGCAGAAATTAGAGAAGGCAGGGAGGGAGCTGGAAAGGGCCAAAAAGGTGGCTATTCGGGAGCGGAAAAAATTATGGAAACCCATATTTCATGAGCTTAAGCGCTCTCGCTTAAAGCTAAGAGATCGTTCTCCATCTATCAGACGGCATGGTTGAGAAAATGTACTTTTAGTTGTCTACTTTTTTAAAATCTGTCGTTGAGCTGAATCTGCCGTTGAGCTGTCGGGCACCTAGAAGAGGTGCCCCTGGTTGCGAGCAAGCGAGCAATCGAGGGGTTGTGGCTCCGCCACAACCTTGGCACGGTTAGTGTTCAACATTTTAAATGACCCTGAATGTCTCTGTGGTTTGGGGATAGTACTCCAAGAATCCTACATTATATAATACTAACAGCGATGAACAAGGGAATTACCTCCCTGATACTCAGCCACGGGAGCCCTCCCCTTCTCCCGCTTCGTTAGAATTTTCTGTCGAGAAAGGCCAAAATTGCCCTCCTGAAGAAGGCGACACTCTGACGTCCAGCGAAAATACTTTGCCAGCCTTCGCAGGAAAAGAGCTCCATGTGCATTGGATACGACCTCTATCTCTAGCCCTGCACTGCGCATGGCCGGAGGAGCTCAAATTGCCGCGGAGGAGCATAATGATACAAACTCTTTCGACATCTTCGACTCTGGTAACTTTAATCACACCGCCTTAGAAAATGGCAGACGTTGCTCTGTAGACTCACCAGACGCCTCTATTTTTATTGATGGCCTCGCATCTCCAAAACCTTGCTGTGTATCTCCACCCCCCCAGGTGGGCATCCCTGCTCCGAAGAAGATACAAGTAGTGTCTCTTCCCACTCCGCACCATTCTGGAGAGAAAACCTCCGTTACTTCTGTCTGTCCTCAAGGAATGGTTCTTCGTGCTTCCCCCTCGGAGAAGAAAACGCTTTTTACGCTCCCCCATGGGAAGAACCCCAACTGCGATTTCCGTACTTTGGAGCAGGGAGATCTTTCCGCTCAGTCTCATGCGCAAAATTACACCGACGAAGTTGCTCCATCCAAGAAGAACCGCAACTCTACTCTTCCCATGAGGAGAACCGCAACGGTGATTTTCATATGATACCTTGGAGGAAAAGAATATTTCCACCCTCTCTCATGAGGCGAATCACTCAGGTGATGCTACTCCATTCGAGGAGAATGGCTACCCTATCCTTCCATATGAGAACTGTGACGGCGATGTCCATCCTCTGGAGCTGGGCGGTCTCTCCGCCCCATCTCATGAGGAGTCGCACCGGCCATGTGACTCAATTCGAGGAGAACGATTACTCTGCGCTCACCCCGACGAACTGCAAGGGCAATATTTAGACTTTGGGATGGAACGATCCCCTGGTGCTCCCTCAAGAGGTGGGTCATAGCGGCAATATTTATGCCTCCGAACAGAGCAATCCTCCCGCCCTGCTCTATGAAGAGAACCACACCGGTGGTGTTGCTCAATTCGGGGAGAACGGTTACTCTTCTCTTCCCTATGAGAGCTGTGATGGCAGTGTTCCTACTTTAGAGCGGGATGATCCCTCCACTACATCTCGTGAGAAGAATCATAACGGCCATGTTGCTCAATTCGAGGAGAACGATCACTCTACCCTTCCCCATGAGAACTGTGACGGCGATGTTTATACTTGGGAACCAGCCGACCATTCCACACTCATGAGGCAAATCACAACGGTGATGCTGCTCGATTCAAGGAGAACGGTTACTGACCCGAAGGATCCCCCTACCCTCATCCTTGAGGAGAACTACAGCGGCGATGCTACCCCATCCGAGGAGACCAATTATTTTACCATTCCCTATGAGGAGAATCATCACGACAATGCTCACACTCGGGATGGCGCCCCCTGTGGGCCATACGACGCCCCCAAAATTACCAACATAAAGGAGCAAAATAGGGGCAGTAGTTGAGAGGAGATTACTAGAGGCCTTCGATCACCGACTCCAAAACCCACTCTCGTTACAGAGATAGTTATCGTCATAAGGAAACATGAGGCTCCAATTATCAATTCCGTTAATCGGGGTGTTACTTGAGCGACTCTAATTCCGGTGGTGTGCGCGGCAGAAGAGATCGTTCAAGGTCACCAGCAAGAGATATTAAGAGAGGCAGATTCAGGGACCTCTCTCCGTCTCACAATAACTTGTGTAGCCGTGATGGTCTCCATGGTTTGCCGGGATCTAATGCTTCGCACCAAACCGAGGATAAGGGTGGCTGGCACCATTTTTGTAACCAGACATTCAAGGGGGATAGGTACATCCACTCCCCCGAGCCCAACCATTCTACACGTCGTTCTCCGGCTCCATCTCCCGGCTGTGAACTTACTCCTCCCCGCCCTCTCGCAGTCGCCAGCCGGAATACACCCCTAGCTAGGCCCACCCAACCCGTCCCTCAGCCCCCCTCCCGGCCGGTCCATCGCGTTCCAGAACAGTGTTCGGTCCGTGAACACCAGCCGTCAACATGGCGCTTGGAGCGCTTTCGAGGGAGGTCACTCAGCGGACATGAGAAATTCTTATTCTGTTCAGGTTCGCATCACAACTTCTCCAAAGCGTCCGGAAAAGCGCAGACGATATGAGGACGAACCACCGGTCCGGAATAGACGCAGCCGAAGGGATGAGCAGGCCTACAATGGAGGAAGGGGGGGATTTTAGGACTCCAAGGTCATATGGATCAAGATAGGGATACACTGCTAGTATATGCCGGGTTCCTTAGGCTCGAGAGGGCCATTTCAGAACCCACCATAAAAACATCATCCTCCCTGTAAAAAAAAGTTGCTTACTTTGTGTTAGTTGTAGCTCCGTGAGTTTGTTTGTTTCAGTTTTCTGTGCCCCCCCAACCTCAGTTTTATTGTTTTAATGTGTTACTTTATCTCTATTTCTTTTTTCTCTGCGTCCTTATCTTCCTCACTTCCCTTAATTCCTGTATTCCCCTCATTCGCTATCCCCCAAGAATTTATCAGGGGACCCGACGCGTGATGAGATCTTATACAGGCAAGGCGAAGCCCAAACAAGCGGAGGCTAGCCAAGACGCCCCAACCACCACCAAGTACTCTCTCGGGGGGCGCGTTTTTCGCCTCGAGAACAGTTTTATTAAGATTACCGAAGTAGGGTATCAACTTTCAACTGGCAGGGTGGCTTTATCGTTAACGATTTGCTAGAACATTACTTGTAGGGACGTCAAAGGCTCTCTTAAAATCCACCAATGGCAGGTGGCTGTCTTGATGTTAGCCTTCGAGGGCAGTGTTCCCAGCCATCCAGTCCGTCTGTTTTCGGGGTAGGACTGGGCGGACTACGACTCACAGTCCGTCTTTTTGGGGCGCTAGGACAGACTGCTTGGCGATTCATAAAGTATTCGGATGAATTGGTGCCAAGATTCGGGCATTTAGGTGTATGCTGTGACATCTTGGCGCCAAACCATACGAATACTTTATGAATTGCCAAGTACGCCCCCGAAGGTGTGGATCGGACGGACTGTAGGGGACTACCGGTATAGTCCTAGCGCTTGTACCTCCAATACTACCCCAAGTTGAAATGATACACCTCAGACCCAATCATTATCGCATCATGAGACATCATTCGTGCCGTCACCGGCCGTCCCCCTCCTACCCTAAACACACATGTCTCACCCTGTAGGGCCCGCCGTCCAGCCCAAGGACGGCCGTCCTGCACTTTGACCGCCCCGGACGGACTACGGGCAGCCGCCCCGTCCCGTCCAGGGCTCCTGGAGGGTCGGGAGCACTGCTAGCCTCCGCTTGTTTGGGCTTCGCCTTGCCTGCATAAGACCTCATTATGCGTTGAGTGCTCGGGTATATTCTTGGGAGGTAGAGCTTTGCTCTACGGACAAACGGAAGCATTTTTGGAGAAGAAGGTTGGGGCAGGGCTGATGGATGTGAGAAGGTTGGAGCAGTAGGGCTGATGGATATGGGGGGGTTGGAGCGGTAGGGTTGATGGATGTGCGGGATTCCCGCCTACATACTTATGCGTTGCTCTCGCCTGTTCCAGGCCCAGGGCTGCGTCGTGTTCTGTGGGATACCATAGATGGCTCTCACTGGCAATGCCCGGAAGTTCTAACCGGGTAACAGGGTCATCCTCTAAGAAATTATTATCTAACTTCCGCAGTTAACATTCTGGTCGGAGCCTCCCAACCTACGCAAGCGATTTGACCACCAGGTCACAGGGCAGAGCTCAGAGCCTACTCAGATGAAGGGAAGATCCAAGCGAACCACTTGGCAGCCGCCACTTCCACTGTCCCCACCGAGTAGCCAACAGGTTTTGTTTACGGATAGAGAAGGTAAGCAAGTTCTCTGTAAATTGGTCAGGAAACTACATGGAACTAATAAATGTGTAGATAGCAAGGGTCAGTAACTATCGACCCAGCTACTGAGAGAGTTGACTATGCCGGGTCCTCGATTGGGAGTTCTGTGAATATTTTTGGAAGGGCAGTCCCAGGAGTGAGTCATGCAAACGGAGACCGGGGACTAATAGCCGGTTCCCCTCCTATTTCGCTATCGCTCATAGTCGGGGAAAGCAAGTGGGACGCGAAAGCAAGTGGGACGCGAAAGCAAGTGGGACGCGAAAGCAAGTGGGACGCGAAAGCAAGTGGGACGCGAAAGCAAGTGGGACGCGAAAGCAAGTGGGACGCACCGGTTTTTTTCTCTTTCACTATGTAGGCTTACATAATACTAGTTTTCAACAATGTATTCCTTTACCCTATTGTATTTACTCGCTAGGTCCACCATCCGCAGTAAGGCTTCTCCCTTCGCAATCCGATACAAAACGCTGTGAGAAGGAAATGTGTTTCCTGTACACAGTAGAGCCGATTTAAGCTGAGACTTTCAGATCCCATCAACTGGTATTCGTAATTTTGTTAACCTGCTCTGCTAAGCCTACTCTAGCTTCAACAATGATTTCTATTGAGATCTCTAATGGTAGATCTGGAGAGTAAATGCAGTGCCGGTATAGGACAGAGGGATATGTTGTTGAAAACTAGTATTAGGTAAGCCTACACAGTGAAAGGAAAAAAAAACCGGTGCGTCCCACTTGCTTTCGCGTCCCACTTGCTTTCCCCGACTATGAGCGATAGCGAAATAGGAGGGGAACCGGCTATTACACACTATTCACAGGGACGGATCAGAACAGTCGTCAAATTCTTGGGAGAGGGAGACGGAGAGAGTGCGAAAACGAGAATAGGGGAGAGAGAAGGAGCGTGAAAAGGAACATGCGGAGCGTGAAGCCGATCAGAAGAGAAGGTAGGATGGTTCGCCTCTCCGGAATATTGGGGAAATCACGAGCAAAGCCACTAGTGCTATCTTAGTGGGATTGTTGAAATGGTTTCGGGTTCCTCGTAAGTTTTCGCCCCCCCTCTAGTATAGAACTATGAACTAATTAGAGACCTTGTAGCAGATGTGCTCAAGTTCGAGTACCTGAGGCAGCTCCTCTCGGGTTCCAACTACCTTCCCCTCGTCCTCCAGCTATTCAACTAACAGGATATTGTTCAATCCGTAACCAAGACGAACCTGTTGGAAACTGTGGTCACGGTTGTGCTCTCATTTTCTCTGTTGCTGCGGTCACCCCCTGTCCCCTCTCAATATCTACACCCCTCTTCTTTCTTCTCCCTCTCTTCTTTCTTTTCTCTTAATCTTCTTCTCTTTGTTCAACGAGTAATACAAGTTGTTCGCTTACTCTGGAGACCGCTCTTCTTTTGAACTCGTGATACCGCTCGCCCCCACGTTTATACCCCCGATACCTCTCAACAGAACCACAAGGACATGCTCTCCTTCAACTTCTGCATTTTCTGCTCCTCCCACCCCAGGCCAAAATCCAAGCCGCCAATCAACCTGAATAACTCCTACCTAGACTCCTCACCGGATGAAGCTTTCCCCGCACCAATTCTCAAATTCCAGGGTAAGTAGAAGGAACCCGACCCCCAGGTGTCCCCACAGTCTGGCGCCCCACCATCCCATCTGCCCGAAGCCACAACCAACTTCTCTCGGCACAACCTTTTTACAGCGATAAACTTTGTTCGGCTAATGCAAAAGATGGGGTTTGGGAGCGGAGGGTTTCAAGAGGGGCGTTGGCTCGGACTGGGTAACCGGGGGGACGTGTATTAGACCAATTCGTGATCCCGCTTTCCCCGAATTTATTGTGCCCGAGGTAGGAATAAATACGAGTGTTAGATCAAGTCTTGCAACTTGAATCCACAGAGCTATCCGGATCCTACTAGCAGGTTCATTACAGGGTTCCTCCTTTCCGAGTGACATTCCATGACTAGATTATCAAGTTCACACATTCCCAAAACCACCAAATAAATACCCTCCTTTCCTCCCATTGTTCTCTCCCGCGCTGTCCACCACTCTTGGCTCTCACAAAGGAAATCAAGGGAACCAATATTCATCTCGCCAAACCTGCACTCAGAAGGAGGAAAAAGTTTAGACTCAGAGAAAAAACATGTTCCTCTCATCTCTCTCATTTCTTTTGTCCCTCACATCCCCCAAATACCGCTTCCAACGTCTGGCTTTAACCACCCATTTCAAATTTATGGTACTTCTCTGGCTTCTAACACTTCTGCCAATTCCCTTTGCTGTCGGGCTTCTCACCTCAAAAATGCCAGCCACTCACTCGTCCTTCACGGTACTTCCATGGCGGTGCTAACATTGATTAGCTATTGAAAGGTAAAGCAGGGGAGGAGCTGCTACCCTAATATGACGATGAACTGGGCTTTCGGCTCAAGTTTTTGCCCCCGTGGAAAGGGGCAAGCTTCGGCCCACCACATCTATCAGTTCACAAACATCAGGGTATGCTGAGAGTCGAGTAGCTAGATCTTGAAAGTAATATCTCAGAACTGCTACTAGCTACCTGTTGCTTAATCTCCTTCTATGCTCTCTCGTTAACAGCAGTATGTATGGGAACGATTGTGCGCACATCCTTGGCCTTGGAATCCCAGTCGTTACACTTCACTGCGATGAAGAATATCTCTCCCGAGAGGCAGATCAAATTTCCACTCATAGGCTCTTGATACCGAGAATCATGCTCCGAACTCCAGGTCTCCATATTCGCCAGTGTGATTGCCGATCCCAGTCAACACAGAGCTTTAAATTAGAGGGCTGGAGATGTCCGGCTGGGTGTTTCTAGTTCATTTTGGATGAGTCACAGAATGTCGAGGGTTGGGCCGAGGACGGTCATGTGGAACGAACAGAGTGAGATACCGGACATGCGTCTGTTCTGGTAGCGGGAGCAGCAGCGGGGTTGAGATTTTCTTAACTGGGCATTTTGGTGGGGTTTGTGGGAAGCGTGTGGGATTGAAATGAAGAGGCGAGGTTTCTCCTGATAACAAGACATGATAAGGAGTGGTTAGAGGATTGGAGACTTACCCGCTTGGAATGGAGTTGCTGGGGAGCTAACACAGCCATAGGAATGCTATTTCACTTCCCGATTGAATAGACAATCAATTTTCCACATGAGTTTGTATTTTTCTTTCTTCTATTTTGTGGGGACATTCCGAGAATAAATTATTGCCAATAAAGCCGACTCTGCAGGCACGACCGCCCGCTCAACATTGCTGTTTCCCAGCGAGTCCCCCCCCCCCCCATCTCCTACTTAGCTTTATTCGACCCCAGCCTGACCTTCTGCTTCCCCACATCTTCCTCCTATAGCCATAAAATCGAACGGTCACCTGTTTATTGTATTCCTGAATAGGTACTGGGGTAAGCGCGATACAAAGCTTAAACTTTCCACCAACCTCCCTCTCTCCTAGGCCAATCTAAGAACTCACATAACTGCGACCTGTAGCAGCAGAATCAGGGAGAACTCCCTCTGGCCGAATGGCAAAGCTCAGGACGTTTCGGGAGTCTGGCAAATTTCATGCTTCCGCAAACCCCAAGTTTTGAGAGAGAACCTGAATAACACCAGTCTGCTCTGGCCTATATTGAGCGAGTATGGTATTCATGCCATTTCCGAGGACAACTCCCTTCTGCTGCAGGTCTCCCCTTCACCTCTGCTAACCTCGCGGCCTTAGTTCAGTCTATTACAGATTTGGATAAGCCCACCGAGTAACGGACGAAGTTGTCCTGGATCGCGAGATATGGGTCAGAGTCTGGTTACACATCGCTGTTCGGTGGATATGTTACATTGGATGTGGGACAACGATTGATGGGCACGATTCAATGTAGCCGAAGTGGCGCCGGCAAGTCACTCTCCGGATAAGAAATCTGTTATTCCAGTCCTGTCTGCTATGCAGAAGGTGGTGTGTTCTACGGCTCGCATTCAACAAACAATAGAACAAACATTCCCTCTCCGCCCTCATTCTCTTTCAACCCCAGCAAACCTTCAAAGCAACTCCTCGTCTGTGTCTACCGCAGATCAATCATCCTTGCTCCAAGCCATGCCTCTATCTTCTTCCCTACTTCCAGTGCAATTAGCAGCTATGGAGGCCGCCAGCATTTTTTGGGAAATGGTGGGTGAAGGTCATCGCGAAAATTTCATCTTCGTCAGAGCGGTAGCCCTCAATCACAACATGGTGCCACCATCAGGACTTAAGATGCGGACCTGGCAGTGTCAAGATATTCTGAGAATAAGTTATTGCCAATAAGGTCTACTCTGCAGGCGCAACCGCCCCCTCAACATTGCTGTCTCCAGGTGAGATTTTCCTGCATCCCTTGCTCAGCTCCACCCTACCCCTACATGATCTTCTGCTTCCTCACCTCTTCCTCCTATAACCATAAAATCAAACTATCACCTATCTAATATATTCCTAAGTAGTTAGTACTGGGGCACGCGCGACACCAAGCTCCACCTCTCCACCCAGGTCCCTCTCTCCCCCAAGTTGATCTAAGAACGCATATAACTGCGGCTTGTAGGTGGAGAATTATGGCGAACTACCAAACGGCGAAGCCCAGGACATACCGGAAGCCTGGCAAACTTCATGCTTCGGCCAATCCAAAATTTTGAGAAAGAACTCCAAGGATGCTAGCCGTTCTTACCGATCTTGAGTGAGTATGGTGTTCATGCCATTTCAGAGGACAACTCCCTTCTGCAGCCGGTCTCACCTTCATCTCTGCTGGCCTGGCGGCCTTAATCAGTGTTCTCAGCCGTCTGGGGGCCCGGCGGAGCCCCGCGGGGGACTTCCAAGAGCCCCAGACGGGACGGGACGGCTAGCTGTAGTCCGTCCGGGGCGCTTTAAGGGCAGGACCGCCGTCTTTAGGCAGGACGTGGGCCCTACAGGGTGAGACATGTTAGTGCAGGGCAGGGGGATTGACGGCAGGGGACAGCCGGGGACAGGTGAGGATGGTCGGGGATGGGTGAGGACGGCCGGGGACGGTTGGGGACGGCGGGGGACAGCACGAATGATGTATCATGATGCTATATGATTGGTTCGGAGGTGCATTATTTCAACTTCGGCTAGTACCGGAGGCCCAAGTGCTGGACTACAGTCCCCTATAGTCCGTTCGGTCCTAACCTTCCCGGGCGTAGTCCGTCCTAGCACCCCAAAAAAGACGGACTATGAGCCGTAGTCCGTCCCGTCCTACTCCGAAGACGGACGGACTGGACGACTGAGAACACTGGCCTTAATTCAGTCTCCTGCAGATTTGGATAAGCTGCCTGAGTAACAGACGGAGTTTTCCAGGGTCGCAACTTGAAGACATCGGTCAGAGTCTGGTTACAGATCGCTGTCCCATAGATATGTTACATGAGAGGTGGGAAAACAGTTGATGGGAGGGATTCATGGTAGCGGAGATGGCACCAGCATCTCACTGGCCTGATAAGAAATCGGTGATTCCGGTCCTCTCTTCTGCCAAGAAGGTGGTGTGTTCTACAGCTCACATTCAAGCAACGGTAGAATCTCAACAAATTCCAAAGCAAAAATTCCATCTCCTCTCGTACAAGTTACTCTTGCAGCCCCAGCAAACCCCTAAAGCAAATCCTCGTCTGTGTCTACCTCACCTCAGTCATCCTCTCTCCAAGCCATCCCTCAATCTTCTTCCCTCCCTGCAGTACAATTAGTAGCTATAAAGGCCGCTTGCGCTGTTTCGGCACTGTTGCATGAATGTCATCGCGAAAATTTCATTGTCTTCGTAGGGGCAACCCTCCTCCTCCATTGTTCCACTACCAGGACTCAAGATGCAGGCCTGGCAGTGACTGGAGATGCATGCATGAAATTTATAAATCTTGCAAGAGACGATAGCCGGTTTCTGACGGCGAGTTTGGGAAATAAGAGCATAATTCGTCCTTCGATCTCTGAGTCAAAGCAGATCTCGATAAGAAAGGTGATGTCAGCTATATCTACGGGCTTAGCAAGTATTCACTTATCGACGGAATCCCGGTCGCAATAGCAGTGGAGCTCGCAATCGGAAAGGGTACTGCATGACTTGAGCACAAGCATTACAAGGATTTTACCTCTCTAGCACATGCGGTTGAGATGAGGGGAGGGCACAGCTTGGATTTTAGAGGACTGGGCCAGCAAGCAAAAGAGCTTCTTGATGATATTAGAGAAGCACTTGAGAAGTCAGCACTAGGACGGCTGGTTGGTCATCATAGTCCCAGGAATGTTATTTCACCTACCGATTGAAAAAACCGTCAATTCCCCCCCTCGATTGGTGTTTTTCTTGCTTCTCCTCTTTGATCAAAGGGTCACGAGAATAAATTATGACCGATAGGAAGGTCTCCTCTGTGATTTCTACCGCCCCCATCAACCTTAGTGTCGTCAAGTGTGTTTTTACCACTCCATCCCCTGACTCAGCTTCATTTGGCCCCCGCCAGATCTTCTTCTCCCCCATTCCTTGCTCCTATAATCCTAAAATCGAACGATCCGCTATCTAACATATTCTTAAATAGGAAATGAGGCAACCGCGACACAAAGCCCAATCTCCCCACCAACTCCAGTCTCCCATGACGACTTAAGGACCCACACAAATACAGCCTACGGCAGCGCCTTCACCGAGAATTTCCCTTTGGCTAAATGGTGAAGCTCGGGACATCTCGGGGCCGGGCAAACCACCTGCTTCTGCAAACTCAAAATTTTGAGAAAGAACCTCGTGGACACCAACCTGTCCCTGCCTAAGCTGAGCGGGTACTGAGTTCACGCCATCTCAGAAGACAGCTTCCCTACTGCTGCTGGACTTGCGTCCTCCGCTGCTGGCTTCGCAGCCTTAATTGCAGAGTTATATGAGCTGCCTGAGCCACCGACTGAGTTGTGCAAGGTTGCAAGACGGGTGTCCGAGTCGGCATGCGGATTGCTGTTCTGTGGATATGTTGCGTGGAAGGTGGGACAAGTGGTTGGGAGCGATTCATATGTGGTGGAAGTGGCACCGGCATCGCACTGGCCGGATATGAAAGCCGTTACTCCCGTCGTGTCTGCTGTGAAGAAGGTGGTTTCTTCTACCGCTGGTATGCAAGCTACAGTATAATCTCAAACAATTGAACTATATGTATGTCTTTGGAATTGCATCCTCTGGTAAGGCCTGGTGTGTTTTCGTTTTTCCATGTCTCTTAGAGGGGCTGAGGCAAGCAGCTCTTTTTTGCTACTATTTTTTTCTTTTTCTGAGGCAGGGAATTTTTTACCATATAGCACCTAGTTCAATTCTTCGAGATTCTTGTTGGATACGCTTTCCATAATGGGCAAGTCATTGTGTAAGGGCAGGATCATGGTGATGGAGCATGATGTAATAGACTACGTATATCGGAAGTCATTTCAGTAGCGCGTTTGCTTTCTATAAGTATTGGGGGTTTCTCCCCAATCGTAGTAGAAGTAGTACGGAAAATTCAACAGGTTATGAGCCCGGACTTGCGCTGTGAAAATCCATGAGTCTGACACAATGCAGTCCGACAAATTCACGGATCCGATTCAAAGCGAAACCGATAGTGTCTACCGAACGAAGTATGGCAATACACCAAAGCTCACTAGCTTTAACTATCGTCAATGGGCCCGCAGTATCCAGATCTTTCTCCGCGCTGAGAACGCTCTGGCAATTACCCTTGGTGAAGAACCTGAACCACCAGTTCAGCAAATCCAACGCCGTTCTGATTGGATTATGCGTGAAGGGAAGGCCTTAGCTATCATCTACAACTCATGTACGATGATTACTCAAGAACATGTAGAAGATGTTGAAGGAGCAAGAGCCATGTGGGATATGTTAAAAGAGAAGTTCGATAGTAACAACTCTCGTGCAGGTCAACTCGAGGTTCGGAGAAGCTTCAATCAGTCCCGTGTTCAATCTGGACAGACAATTGAGAACTATGTGGCTTTACTTCTGCGATACCGGAAAACATTAGCTGGAACAAATAATGCTATAAGCGATGAAACCTTTAAGGCGCATCTCCTCTCTACCTTACCGAAGGATTATGACAATTATGTCGACATCCTAATGGAACAGCAAGATCAGCACACGATTGACAGCTTAGTGCAGCGACTGCTTGAGAGGGAAAAGACACTCCAGTCTCGACAAGGGGGGAATCTATCGGCAAGTGCCTCTGGCAGTGCACTTACAGCGAGGTACTTGAGAAACCAGCAGGGCTTGGGCCAGAGTGCCGCACTTGTTTCTCGGGTTAGCTCCACGGTCCGACGCGGGAGAGGCAGATACCCTGGTCGGGTAGACAATAATCGCCGACAATGGAGAGCCCAACGTGGGCTTGTCCGTGGACATACTAGTAGTGGTAGGTGGACTGGAAGAGAGATGGTCTGCTGGCATTGCGGGAAAGAGGGTCATCGACGAAGTGAATGCCGAACTCTCAATCACAGAGGAAGTGTAAGGTCCCAAGTTGGAGAACAAACAAGGGAGTCTGGTAGTGGAGTACGAGCTCCAAATGACACCAGTTATGTGTCGATGGCAACTACAGCAGGGTATGCACTAGCTGCGAAGCGGACTCCTCCAATACGGGGATCCCTAGAGAAGCTCTGGCTAGTTGACTCGGGGGCTTCTAATCATATCGCAAACCGACGAGATGACTTTCTTACTTACCGAGTATTGGATCCACCTCGTAAGATTCACCTTGGTGACAATAGCTTGGTCTCAGCCATTGGGATTGGAATGGTTCGCCTTTGCCTCTGTGAACAAAATTGCTATATCACAATCGAAGCGCTTCATATTCCGGTTATGTCCTTGTCCCTTCTTTCAGTTAGTGGCTTATGTGGTACAATGAATGTCAGCTTCCATGAACTCACCTGTGAGATTTCGAGACGAAACGACAATGGCCCGACGGTCTGCTTAGCCCGCCTTGATATTCCTAGTGGCTTGTGGAAAGTGATAGGAGGACCTGTTGACAATGGCCAGGTGGCCCGCGTGAACCTTACGGCTGCCGGCCTTGCAGTTTTACCTACCCTTCAGAGATGGCACCAACGACTTGGCCATCTGAATGTCAGTGCAGTCAAGGCACTCATTCCTATTACAGATCGGGATACCAACGATGCATTCAGTAGAGCCTGCTCTGTCTGCATACACACAAAGCAGCAACGCAGGTTTGCTCGTATGCCTGTCCAGCGGGCCAGAGAACCCTTCGA
>Ga0307513_10007495_pt1 | contig 14128 bp, 19 predicted proteins | sample 15_EM_MG_FD_202174 | JGI IMG/M metagenome (GOLD analysis project Ga0307513, IMG submission 202174) | Populus trichocarpa ectomycorrhiza microbial communities from riparian zone in the Pacific Northwest, United States - 15_EM | ecosystem: Host-associated > Plants > Roots > Unclassified | place... | reverse complement strand
GACCACCGTTCTACCAATTGAAGCCGAGTCTGCTGAATCCAACCCTGTTCGACCCAGCCAACCTCCCATCATCAGTGATCCGCCGGGTGGCGAGCAGCTTCCTCGCGGTCCACAACCCTCTGAGAACAGCTGTGTTCATCAAGATTTACATAAAGTCCATGCCAAGGGTGACACTTTCTGACACGGAACTCATTGGAAGCATTCGTCAAAAGAAACTGACCAAAAACTTCCAGCGGGCCTCCTGGATGGTTCCCATGCGATTTCCGTCACATTTTTTGGGCGGGTTGGATCACCCTGGGTTTCCCAATAGGGTCCGCTTCTATTGATGGCGCGCGAACACGGCGCGGCGCGCGGATGCAGCAATCGTGGGAAATGACCCTTAAAGCCCGCCGATCGTACTTCCCTGGCCCGCCCTGTCCCTCTGTTGCTCGCTGCCATTCCTTCCCTTGCCCTTGCCCTTCCCCGCCGCCGGTAGGGCCATCAACGCCGCTCGATGGCGTTGAATCCGTGGGAAATCCGTCCACGCGATACCCGTTCGGCGCGCCACTGCTCGCGATCCGTCCTCCCCCGCCCTCCGCTTTCCCTCCTTGCATCTACCCCCAATCCGGCCATTCGGTCGGCACCCCGGATGCCAGAAACTCACGTTTACGCTAAATGGAACTCCGTAATAACAGGGTTAGGCGTGGGGAGCCAGGCGAGTGCCACGATTTTCGATCGATATCGAGCGCTTAGTCTGGTGGTGTCGTTTGTCCCTTCCCTGATGCCTGGCACCTCACGGTCAAAGGTCTACCACTCAAACCCACCTATTAGTCGAATACCCAAGCATTCCCGCATCAAAAAACGGCTTTACGCCTCTGGAATTCACCCCTTCGCATCCAGGTGCAGATACCCCGCTACGCACGGATCTGCTGCCCCGCCACGTCATCGGTCCTCTCACCAGGTGCGTAGGCTCTCCCCGACCTCGGATTCACACTCTGTTTGTATTGTTTATGCGTATTCCCCACGAAATCTCACATTTTGTCAGAAATTGGTATCCCTTCGATTCCATCCCTCTGGGTCACCCTATCCCATCGAAAACGCGTCCAGCACATGCGCGCGGACCAGGGCTAACGACTCGTGGTCGCCGATTGACCACATCTGCTCCCCCTCTCTCACTACTGCTCCTCCACCAAATCCCCAAGAATCCCCGGATTCCAACACTTCTGTTCGCTTTCCCCCACCGAGAGTGTCCGACCTTCGTCGGTTGGAACCACCCGCATCGTGGGGTGGTTGTTTTGTTCCTGGATTTGCCGCCATCCTTGAGAAAAGTTCATTTTCGTGGCAGGGTACATTCTGCCGGGTTTTCGTTTATTGCCCCACCCTCGTACCAAGCATCCGTCACTCGTTCCTCTTTTCTAAATACATGTCTGTAGGCCATTGACCCACTGTTCACTTTTAGCTTGTCTTAGCCACGCGTCCCATCCCCCCCGCCGAATCGCCAGCAATCCACCCTATTCTATTTATTCAGTTCCCTTTCAAATGTTATTAGCAACGTGTATCATATGTATACTGAAACAATGAGTGATGCTACAAACGTTGATAGAGCCTCGACGCCGTTGTTAGATTTGCTGCACTCCGCGTGATCCCGGGACTCCCCCGTATCTCCCCAAAAGCGGCGCGAACCACCCAACTCACATATTCGAACGCTTTCGCGTTGTACGCACCACATACTGCAACATCCCGAGTTGAGCCGCGCTTCCAGACTCCCAGAGAGCTTCTGTGATAGAGGTTCGCCGATATCTGCCACCTGGATCGTCCTTTCACCATCCGACTCCGGATGATCTCGGGACTCCCCCATATCCCCCCAAAAGCTCACACACACTCACACCCAAAGCATACACAGGTAACGTCTCCAACGGCGGTCAGAGTCGTCGCTCCTGACAGCCTGTAGCCTTCCTACCTTCTGGAGAACATTCTTGGGTTAGTATGTCCAAGGATTTAGGAGCGACAAACGTCTCGAGGTATGTGCGACTTTCATCCTAGAATTGCGAGGCTCTCACCTATCCCCCCCATTGTCCAGTCAATTTCCATGGCATAAACGACACCCAACTCAGCTTGACTGCAACCAGCACCCCGCGCGTGCACCACACGCCATTCCCCCCCCACGACGATTGCCACGTCCCTACCCCTCCTCGACTACTCCTGATGAGAGAACCCTCCTGTACCACCTGCGGGGACACAGGATTTGCTACCCGGGAGGCCTGATAGCTTCATTCGACTCCCTCACAACTTAAACTAGACACTCGCGCCCAAGTCCCTCGATGTATTACTTGCCTCGCTCACACTCAATGGCTCCCTTAGAAATAGATCTTGTACATTCATCTCAAATATATTTCTGATCTCTCAAACGAAGTACAAATGCAGTTCGAGCACGGTAAAACAAAAGCATTGTGTCAAGAACGAGTAAGGGGAAAAAAGCTAGAAGCCAAGATCGTCGTCATCATCCCAACAATCCGCAGAGTCCAAGTCGCTGTCCTCCAGGTCACTGTCCTCGCTGTAGTCGGCCTCTTCAAGGATTAGAGAACCGCGAGTGGTTGCCTCCGCTACGGACGGCACTGTTGAAACCATGGAAATACCACGAGATTTATCGGAAGGCCCAGGAGTTCCCTGCACGTTTGGAGCCGGGATGGCAGTTTCGGTGACTGGGAGCCCATTCGTCATCGTATACTCTTCCGCCCATGAGTGATTGAGGCCGTGCGACACGAGTGTTGGGTACCAAAGCTTCGTGAATGATATGGCAAGGTTGCGGTGGACGGCCGCCTGTTTCTCGGCATACGCGTTGACTCCAGATTGGATATCAGGAGTCAAGTCTCCCCGGCGAGCCTCCACTCTCGCCAACCAATCCCGCGATCTCCAATCCAGGAATGCAACGACCCTCCGCATCTCCTCTTGCAATAGTTCCACCTCCTCAGTCCATCTCTCCAGCCTCGCAAAGGAGGTGGTCCATTCAACACGGAGAACCTCGTTGACATCCTCCTCCGAAACACCCTCCTCCCCAGAGTCGCCGTTAGCAGTATCAGCAGAGACTTGTGGGTTCGGTAACCAAATCCAAGAGCGAAAGTAGGATCCGTCACCAACCCCTTCTTCATCATCCTCCTTCCCAGGGCCTCGATTATCATCATCCTTCAACTCCAGGTACGTCGCTTGCCAATCACCAGTAGGATCCAACTTGAGGAGAGCCTGGTAGGCGATACGGTAACGTTCGACGAACTTAGCGATGCGGTTTTCGACGCTGTTCAAGACTGTGCGCGAACGGGTGTTGGCTCGTTGCCCTTGTCCGGCAATCTGTATGTAGTGGTTGAGCAACAATTTGCGGCGGATCTTGCGAGAATGTCGGAGTTCAATGAGAGAGTCCTGGAGCTGGGCCATGCGGAGTAGTCGTTCATGTTCGGCCACTTGCTGAAGACAGATCTTCTCGCGCCTTTCGGAATCCAAGTTCGAAGGGAGGAAGAGAGGTACGTTCTCGGCGGTTTCGGTGTCCTCGACGTTGTCCTCGGGCATGTGTGACGGATGTATGATAGCCCCAGGCATATAGACGAGCTGGAGTTCTCGCCATTTATTGATTTGCCGCATGAGGGCATTGCGCTTTTCTTGAGTGGAAGCTATCTGTGTGTCGGATTTCGGTGACTTCTTCTTAATGGCGAGTGCAAGTTGTCTCCTGAAATGAAATGGATGATAAGTACGAGTTTATCGCATGAAGGTTGAAGGAACACTTACTGTTGTTCTTCGATCTCGAGCCCAGTTCGAATGAAAACTGATCCTGGTACTTGCTGTGAAGCGCTACCTTGTCTGATGGCTGCCTCGTCCGCTTCAGCAAGTTTTCGGCGGACCTCTGCGAGATTGCTGGCTAGGGAAACATAAGTATGAGACAAATTGCAACATAGGAACCAAAACACCTTTCTCCGCATGAGTGTACGGGTTTGGTTTCGACTTGTCTCCTTCCCAGTTTCGGATCATTGTTAACCACTCTTGACGAAGGTCCGCAGGGAACGTGGCATCGAACTTCTTGTTCTCCGAGGCATGTTTTGTTCTCATGGTGAGAGCCTTTGACAACGACCGAAGGAACAATTCACCTGATCAAATCATCAGCGGTTGGACTTGATGTAATGTAAGGAAAGGTAATACCCATCCCCAAGATTTTCTTCCAGTTCCAACCGCTCCAGCTGTCGTCGAGAGCAAGATGGCGAGCACCCGGGCCCATCTCACGGGTGGACAAGGCGGTGGGGTTCGTGTTCGCCCAACCCTGCTCGACTGTCTCGCCATGTGTCCTACCAACACCTTTTGCGTAGTTGAATGAATAATCGGTTTGGCATGATATACCGTGGGCAGGAAGATGGAATTTCGGAATGAGGTAGGAGAGCTGTAAGTGCTTGATATCGAGATTGGGGTGGTTGTCGGAAATTCGTTGTAGGTGATGGATTGACCATTTACAAGCAATATCGTATGATATGACGACATTGCGGACGGCGACCCCTTTCAACACGGACGCGACAATATAATCTGTGTTTATATATCTGTACAATAGTTAGTTTCCGTGGTCATTTCGTGGGGTCAAACGGTACGTACCGCTCCCCTCGCTGCAGATCTCCAACTCCATTCTTTTGCATGAGGGAGTGCCGCGCACACACACAGGCAACGACGCCAGTGGAGATGTAGTCTTTCAATGACTTACTGTTGGCTTGGTTGACAGCATGGAAATCCGAACTACAGCCGGTAACCTTAAAACGCGTGAGAAATACTAGCCAAAACGAATAGTCCAAATGGACTCACCTCCGTCTCGACAGACTTTCGGGAAACATGTTTAACGTAGTCATTACTTCCAACGAAGTAAGACCATCCAGAACCGATTTCGGGATCCTTGATGCCACGGTTCTTAAGCCTCAGGCGGAAATTTGCATCGACGGCAAGGAAATATGAGTACAACCACCTGAGACATAGTTTAGATTATTCTGTGCGAGAGGGTAACAAGATTGAACACACATACTGGGTATCCTTGGGAGCCTGATTCCAGTCTTCGGGAAGGTTACGACCTGGGTGAGGACAAGCTGGACATTCAAGGGCGAATGCGCCGTCCGGAACAGAAGCTAGGCCTGTTTTCACATGGCCGCCGCCGCCTCGTTTGACCTGCTTTAGGTGTCTCCACTGGCGGACACATCGCGACATTTCGTTATACCGATACTGGAACCGCACGCGTCAGTAAGATACTGATACCGAAGAGAGTGCAACTCACAACGGCCTTCTTTCGGCCACAATTATCAGTCTTCTGCAAGACCGACATATAAAAATCGTAGAGGTTAAGTTTTCCCTGGAGTGCGAGCTTATGATAGGTGTCGAGAATGTTGAACGTAAATGCAGTCTTCGGTCGCTCAAAAGATGCGGGGTACCAGCCTATGCGTAATAGCTGGCGATACTTCTCAACCCACTGAGTATCCTCCGTGCACGCACAAAACTGCACGTCTATGTGGTGGACTCCGTTGATGTCGATCACAACAACAATTTGGGATTTGGAGTCCGAAGATGGGCAGGCGGTGTGCTGGTGGCCGATGTACAAACGGTAGCCTAGGTCGTTGAGGGATGTCCTCTCGAAAAAACCGCCGTTCCAGATCTAATCGAGCATGAGAAAGGGTTGCCTGAGGGGGAATATGGTCGTACCTCAAGACGATGCAGTGGCGCGTTCTCATGTTGACAAACAATACAGGGAGCACAATATAACAATGGAATGGTGCAATCAATACACCTATACCTCCCCAGCTCCTCGAGACAGCTGACACATTGGGAGAGGGACAGATGCTCTTGGAGGCCGTCACGACGAAGAAGTTCATCCAATACCACCGGTCGACGGGGAATCCACGTCTCCATCTTCGTCTATCCAAAAGGGTCGACACCAAAATCCATAGAGGGTGATTGAACCGTGACTCACACTGTTGTTCGCGTGCTTGCGTTTTGGCCGTACGCGGACTGTACCCACCTCCGGCGCAATGGCGTCGAAGGATTCCTCTACAGGCCCGGCGCCCGTGTCTGCAACTTGAGGCTTGACCGGAATTGGGACCACTGACCCTCGCGACGTGGTTGGGTCTGCAGTATTTGTGTGCCAAACCTGCATGAACTGTGGTTTGTCGGGCGGAGCGTCGAATATGTCCAGAACCGAGGAACTCGTGGATATGCCATTCCTCCTTCGTTTTCGTCCTTTGAGAGTGACTCCAGTGACAGCGCGTTTCGACATGATGGAGGCCAGGAGAGAGAACGCGTTGCGTTACGTCAGCAAAGTCGTCGATCTCGTTCACCGCTGCAGGGACCTGCCGGCACTGTTCAAGGACGGAATGATTCCTTGGCTAACGAGTTGGTATATCGCTCGTGTGATTGGGGTGTGGGAGGGGTGGGGTGAACGTTCCGGCAAAGGAGAAAGTAGCAAATATAAAATAGATAGCACGATCGTCTGAAACACCCTGAATATTGGCCTATGCCTGATAGGCGTAAATGCGATGGGTGACGATAACGTTGCGTGCTACACTCAAACCTAAAGCTAGGCGACTGTTACATCCACCCCTTTTCCCACTTCAAATCCCTCAAGGACCCCAAGTCACTCCATATGCGACTTCAGTGACTTCTCGTGTCATCGATCATGCCCGGAGGATTTGACCCCCACCAGATCATCGCCGAAAGAAACCGTTACGTCGATACGAGAATCCAACAGAGGATGGCAGAACTAGAAGCCGCACCAGCTACCATGAGAGATGGAGGGTTTGAGAGCATCGCCGACAACGTTGAAGATACTGGGTTGAGTCGCCTTATCAAGGTCGAGTCTCAGGGAGCTGGAGGCGCAGTGCGCATTGAGGGCCATTGTTGCAGAGAGATTGACTCACGAAATAAACCGTCTCTTGAACCGCGTCGAGTTTAGGAGGTCAGGAAGCCAACGGTTAGGAGTGCTTGCCAGACAGAGACATTGGACCTCGAACTTGAGGGACAACCGCGAACGAAGCTACAGCCTGAGGTCAGCGGTGTCTGTGTCTGATATCCGATATCACTTGGACCGGTGTTGAAGAGAACCAAATTGCCGCTTGACGATGACACAGACGTACAGATTCAATGGTAAAGAGTTTCTCTTCGTTCAGAGATGCATCGGTTCATTGATGCGGCCACCAGCCACTCGTTTATCAGTGAGTCGGGCGAATGTTGAATCTGTGAATTCGGGCATATAAAACCAGATCCGATGTATCAGTGCAGCGTAAGGATAATGTATAACTTCAGATGGCTCAGCTACTGGGATGACGGGTGTGGAACTCGCGATGAAAACGGGGGTGTAGCTGGATCAGGGATTTTAGGGAACGAGTGTCCACGAAAAACCGCACGATTGCCCGATGGCTCTGTGAGTCCAATCTGACTCGGACGCCAGATGGTTCAGTTCTCCAGTAGTGCGGCAAGTGCACGCAACGTTTATTGGTTATCGATGATTATCAATAATGGCCAGAGGCCTATGTTGTAGATCTTACTGGACATCCGACGCGAGTGGATGCAAAGATAACACACCAATCAAGATGGTGGTGCTCATTCAGCTTATCGACTCGTTCACGGCAACGGTACGTCCTTTCGCGAAGACACATACGTACTGTACTGGAGGTAATTGTACTCATACGGTCAATAGGACGATGCGATGTCAGTGGGAAGGGGTTATATTCTATGCGACCATTGGTCCAAACGGCCATCACTTTAGTCCTCGTGGGCACGAGGTGCATCCTCGAAGTGTGGTTCATTCGTTGCAGAAGAAAACATGGCTTAATTGCTACGCTACCATCGTCTACAGACATAGTAGCTACTTTTCTAGAACAAGCACAATTCGCGGACAATTTCAGCATAGAAAAACTGTCGAAATAAGTCAGCGCGATATTCGACAAGAGACACAGCGGTTCGAAATGAAGGAAACTTACGAGAGGACAAACGAGCAGCTTAGTCCTGGTCGGAATCAGTGGCCATTTCAATGTGGGGAATCGGTCCGCCTCGTGCACGGCGCGAGTCAGACGAATTTCTGGTAGCGGCGTTGGCGCGGGTGGAGCTTCGAGTGACGGGTCGAGTGGTTCCCCGGCCGGTGTGGCGTCTGGTACCACCATGGCTCATGGAGGTATGGGTGAAATGCACCCGATTCCCAGAGTTAACGCCAGCGGCGTTAATGTTTAGAAGAGTCGCTGTGGGGTGTTCACCCAGAGGGTTGTCGGGCTCATCTGTCATCAAGAACATTGAGAATCATGCTAACACCAATGATAAGGTAGATATTGAGTTACCGTTCGTGGCATCGTTGTTTCGCCTGAGCACCGCGTCCCCCAAAACAAGGTTAGCCTCAGTGAGACGTATCCTAACCATCATGATTTCGTCAGTAGTCATTGCTGACGACGCCGATAGCAGAAGCTGCAACGTGGTCTCGAGTTGCCTTTGAAGGAGGGGGACGAGAGGTGAGTCCATTGCGGTACTCGAGAAGTGGGGGTGAGTGGGAGTGGAGAGAAGCGAAAAAGCGGGCTCTGAGGGCGGGGTTCCGTGTGCGGCGTTAATGATAAAAAGTGGTGACAGGTCAACGGCGATGTTGTGAAATGGAAGGGACTCACGAAACGACAGGCTTACTCGCGGCCTCCCGTTGGAACTACCAATTCCCGAAACGGAGCCGTATATCATCCATATCCCACCCCGGGTGAGAGCCCCCTGAAAGAGCAGAGCATCACGAGCTCTGTAAATGTCTGCGAAGGTCATTATCACAGACTAGAAAGTGGAAAGTCAATATCCAGTACTGGAGCCTGCTAAACAACGGAAACGGGGACTGGTTACTCACCACCCATCTGGCAGGTGTTCCACTTCGAGAACAGTTCGTCAGGCATCTCGACGTTCCAAGCCCGGTCTGTCGGACGTCTCACCGTTCCAAGCAGACTCCATCGAGCATCCTGTCGTTCCAAACCGAATATTCCAGCGGCGTAACGAACGGAGGCCGGCCTCAGAATTCTCGGAGCCAAGTGCTCGCGGTCTGACAGAAAATCCATGTTAAAAAGGACACGACGTAAAGTCCGTGGCAATTTCGACACCCCTCTCCTCATCGCATCTCCCAGCTTTCACACCAACTGCACACTGCGACGATGGGGGCCTCGTGGCAAACACCTGATCAAAAAGCGTTCATCGAGGAGCACGTTCCTTCGTTCGTCCAACACTCGACAGACGGAACGAGGAAGGATTTCTGGCCCAACTTCCTCGCCAAGTGGTTTGAGGCTTGGCCTCTTCCGGAACCCTCACCCGACCTTGTCGAGAAGGAAGGGGACGCGCAGAAGATAACGAAGGCGGAACGTGGCAAAAAGATAAGTGTGAGTACAGTTTATCCGCTGGCAAGTCAACTTGAACTCACCATTCACCCAGCAACTTAAGCGTGCCCTCAAAGCGGCTTCGAGTGATGTTACAACAGGAGGCCGACGAAATCTTAACCTCGAGAGTGGTCCTCCTCGAAGGCGGACGGAGGTTCAAGCGTATATGGCCCTCTATTACGATACGCGGATTCGACCGATCATTGTCAAGGAGTGGGCCGAGGCGAATATCCCGAACATGGACTTTAGTGGTTCGGTGGAAATCCCTGAAGAGCAAGTCGACCCCGAGGAGAGTTCCTTGTTCAAGGACACCAAGATCCCTCTTTGCTTTAAGAATAACGTTGCCCAGCGTCTGTACGAGGCCGAGGAGGAAGAGATCAAGGAGGCGGTCCGATCGAGGCGCGAGGCGGACCTCTTGACCAAGACTGTCTACAACGCCAGCGAGGAAGACCGACTGGAGCTCGTCCGAGCATACCAGAAGTACGTCACTGGTTTCATACCACACGACCTGAACTAACCTTCTGTCGCATATACAGGAATACCTCTGCGCTGAAAAAAAACATGACGAATGTACTGAAGAACGTCGAGCGAAAGTGTGCTGCCAAGGGAATTTTCTGGTTGGCGTGTCCATCTCCCTCGTTGGGTGGAAAGCCATCCGCACTTTTGTAAGTGTGTTCCACTCACCGCCTCTGTCAATCGCCTCACTTGTTACAGCCATTGCGCCGGAGAAACGTCTAACCAACAAGACTTCGAAGCCTTTATTGGTGCTGAGAAGACGAAAGAGTTCAAGATCCTCTTCTCACGTTGGATTAACACGATATATCGTAAGTTCACGCCTACGATCCGTGCATATTAGTGCTTATCGGTATGTCATTCTAGCTGCGTCGGACTGGGCTCTTTTCAGTTCCAGCAGGTCAGGGGTATCCGCTCCGACTACAACGGCCGAAAACGAAGCAATTTTCGACCTCTTCGACGTCGTGTCCCCTGCGCCTGAGTCGTCTACCACATCCCTCGCGCAAGAGTTGTCCGCTTCATCCCTCCTGCCGGATCCATCCGCTTCACCCCTCGTGCAAAAGCCGTACACCTCACCTCTTATGCCGAAGCTACCTGTTTCTTCCCTTACGCTGAAGCCATCCACCCCATCCCCCGCACCTGAGTCGTCTGCTCCGTCCCTCGCGCCACGGCCGTTAGTGCCATCAAACCAGTCTGACGCTACACACTTCGTGCGCGATGAGTCAGATGCTACACCCACCCAGCCGATCCAAATATCTGATCAACCCGGTTCGACACCCAATCAGCTCGACACCGTAAACCCATACGCCAACAACGCGCCCGCCAGGCTTGATCTCTCCCGGCCGCCTACTGCGACCACCGCACCTTCATTGTCCGATGCGGATACCAGTCGTGCAACCCCCATCCCGAGTTTCATTCATCCTTTGAGTCCGATCGATGAACCACAACGGGCCATCCCAAGCCACACACGTTCCCAAGCAAGCGCAAGATTTCCGAGTTCACCCCCAGATTGCGGAACGATGTCCCGCACAAATTCCAGACCTCCATCCAACCCCCTAGCTGATGTGACGGATGAGCCAGGGTGGATGAAGAAAAAGCGCACGCTTGGTTATTTCCGAAACACCTTCATACTCGGGGACCTCTCCAGTGTCATCGAGCACTGGTACAAGCTCGAAAGACTACTTGGCTTCCAAGGCATTGTAAGTGTTCTCGGATCACCTATCACGTACCGGGCTAACAATCTAATAATGTTTAGACCCCACCAGGGTTTCCGACGACCAAACGCCCAGCAGTCATGCGTGTATTTCATAAGAATGCACATAGTTACCAAAAGGATTATCACGTTGAGGTTCACACCCTAGGTCGTCAAATCATGGAATGGTGGTCCGAGATCTCTCCTCCTGGCGGGGTACCGAGGATTCGATTCGGAGGACCTACCGGGATTTACTCCCTTGTTGTTCTCCTGTCGTGGTGGTGTAAACTACTCAAGGATAGGTCAGGTAAAGAACATGCTGATTGTCTTCGCATTCTCACAGATGTTGATTACGCTATGTTGGCCGCGATCAACGACATCGAGAACCACCCAACCACCCCTACCTTAACGTTGTCTCTAACTTCTCCTCCTCCTCCTTCCCAGCCGCGTAAGCGAGGGAACTCTGAAGAGATGTCGCCCCGAAAGCGAAAGCGATCTTCGCAGGTTTAATTAGAGACTAGTGTTCCAACATTTTCCTCTCGCGCTCTTGGAACTCATTGTTTTCGTTGTTCATCCTTTCACTTTCGCATTCATACACGGCTTTATTCAATGTTTATCTATTCACCCTTGCGTAATACCCGTAATACCCCGAATACTAAATACACTTGGGTGCCGGGCCATATCTTTGTATGGCCTAAGAAAATCGTGCGTGAAAACTCTGCAGCTAATGGAGTGGTGAAAAGGTGGGAAGTCCATATAGCAGTAAATACAAAGGGCGCAATCAACAATGAGTTGAGAAAAATGGGCCGGGAAGTGGCCTGGACGTCAGGCGATGACCTGATTCCGAGTGATATACTGAACGGGGGGGTCTCACGGGTAGGCGGGACGGAACGGGGGAGTGACGTGGCGGAGGATTGCAAACGGAGAAGGTTTTAAAGGTCAAAAAATTTCTGTGCAAGTATGACGAGCTTACCTGAGAGGCTGGCTCTGGGGAGAGGGTAAGATACACACCTTGACGCCACGCTCGCTCGCAAGTGCAGTTCACACAGACTTCGAAGGTTGGTTTTGAATCCAACTCGGGGACGCGTTGCCTAAGTCCATGCAAAGTTGGTGTTCGGTAGCGTTGATGCAGTGGTGGGGAACCACCTACCAGGGCGTACGATAGGATGTCAACTGATGCACAGGGATAGTTGTTTCGGTTTCCATTCTGACAACCTCCATTGCCTCCGCTGACTCGGATGATGGCGAGAGGATGATCCAGGTGGCAGATATCGGTGAACCTCTATCACAGAAGCTCTCTGGAAGTCTCGAGGTGTGGCTCGACTTGGGATGTTGCAGTATGTGGTGTGTACAACGCGAAATCGTTCGAACGTGTGTTGGGTGGTTCACACTGCTTTTGGGGGGATATGGGGGAGTCCCGGGATCACGCGGAGTGCGGCGAATCTAACAACGGCGTCGAGGCTCTACCATTGTTCATAGCGTTCACTCATTGTTCCAGTATACATGTGCTACACATTGCTAATAACGTTTGAAAGGGAACTGGATAAATGGAATAGGGCGGATTGCTGGTGATTCGGCGAGGGGGGGGGACGGGACGTGTGGCTAAAACAAGTTAAAGTTGAATAGTGGGTCAATGGCCTGAAGATGTACATTTAGAAAAGAAAGATGGGTGGCGGGTGCTTGGTACGAGGGTGGGGCAATAAACGAAAACCCGGCAGAATGTCCCCTGCCACGAAAATGAACTTTTCTCAAGGATGGCGGCGAATCCAGGGATAAAACAACCACCCTACAATGTGGGTGGTTCCAACCGACGAAGGTCGGATGCTCTCGGTGGGGGAAAGCGAACAGAAGTGCCGGAATTCGAGGATTCTTGGGGATTTGGTGGAGGGGCAGTATCGAGAGAAAGAGAGCATATATGCCCAATCGGCGACCACGAGTCGTTAGCCCCGGTCCACACGCGTGTACCGGACGCATTTTCGGTGGGATAGGGCAACCTGGAGGAATGGAACCGAAGGGATACCAATTTCTAACAAAATGTGAGATTTCGTGGGGAATACGCATAAACAATACAAACCGAATGTGAATCCGGGGTCGGGGATAGCCTACACGCCTGGCGAGAGGACTGATGACGTGGCAAGGCAGCGGATCCGTGCGCAGCAGGATATCTGCACCCGAATGCGAAGGGGTGAATTCTGGAGGCGTAAGGTCGTTTTCTGATGCGGGAATGCTTCGGTATTCGACTAATAGGTGATTTCAAGTGGTAGACCTTTGACCGTAAGGTGCCAGGCATCAGGGAAGGGGCAAACGATACTACCAGATTAAGCGCTCGATATCGGTCGAAAATCGTGGCACCCGCCTGGCTCCCCACGCCTATCCGCGCCATTCCGGAGTTCCGTTTAGTGTAAACGGGGTTTTCCGGCATCCGGGGTGCCGACCGACTGGCTGGATTGGGGGTGGATGCAAGGAGGGAAAGCGGAGGGCGGGGGAGGACGGATCGCGAGCAGTGGCGCGCCGAACGGGTATCGCGTGGACGAAATTCCCACGAATTCAACGCCGTCGAGCGACGCTGATGGCCCTGCCGACAACGGGGAAGGGGAAGGGCAAGGGAAGGAATGGCAGCAAGCGACAGAGGGACGGAGCGGGCCAGGGAAGTACGATCGGCGGGCTTCAAGGGTCATTTCCCACGATTGCTGCATCCGCGCGCCGCGCCGTGTTCGCGCGCCATCAATAGAAGCGGACCCTATTGGGAAACCCAGGGTGATCCAACCCGCCCAAAAAATGTGACGGAAATCGCATGGGAACCATCCAGGAGGCCCGCTGGAAGTTTTTGGTCAGTTTCTTTTGACGAATGCTTCCAATGAGTTCCGTGTCAGAAAGTGTCACCCTTGGCATGGATTTTATGTAATTCCTTGGTGAATACTAATGCTGAGAACGACGCTTCGCATAGTTCCTCCTACACCTCAACGCCCCCCGACCCCCCCAAAGTTGGGACGGACGATTCGGCACCACCCGCAACCGGGCCATCTACGGCGACCGACCATCTCACTGATGA
>Ga0307513_10007494_pt1 | contig 14129 bp, 13 predicted proteins | sample 15_EM_MG_FD_202174 | JGI IMG/M metagenome (GOLD analysis project Ga0307513, IMG submission 202174) | Populus trichocarpa ectomycorrhiza microbial communities from riparian zone in the Pacific Northwest, United States - 15_EM | ecosystem: Host-associated > Plants > Roots > Unclassified | place... | reverse complement strand
CATGAGCTGGCGGCCGGAGACAGCCGTGCCGTACGCGCACCGGCTGCGCGAGGCCGGCGTGGACCTCGTCGAGGAGCCGCTCCCCCGCCGCTCCTGGGCCGACCTCCGCGCCCTGCGCCGGGCCACGGGCGTCCGCGTCCTGCTCGACGAGTCGGTGTGCACGGCGGCGGACGCGCGGGCCGCGGTGGCCGCCGGGGCGTGCGACGCGGTGAACGTCCGGGTGTCCAAGAACGGCGGGCTGCTCGCCTCGGCCCGGCTGGTCGAGTACGCCCGTGCCGAGGGCCTGGGCTTCCAGATCGGCGTCCAGGTCGCCGAGACCGGGCCGCTGATCAATGCGAGCAGGGTGTTGGCGCTGCGCAGCGCGGATGCGGTTGCCGTTGAGGGCGGGCAGTCCGACCGGTTCTTCGCGGAAGCGGACGCGATTGTGGCTCCGTGGCCGGTTGTGGATCGGCGTACCAACACGATCGGTCCTGTCGAGGGGGTCGGTTTCGGCCTGCGCCTGACCGGGCGGGCCTCGCACTGGACTGCTCTGACCTGGACGGACAGCAGGTCGTGGCTGTCTGTTGCCTCCGGCCCGGGGCAGTTGGTTGACCGCGGGTCGGTGGGGGCTGATCGCGCAGTTCCCCGCGCCCCTTGAGGGCTGCGCCTATCAAGGGCGCTGCCTCGTCCCCTATGTCATCAGTTCCGCCTAGAGGAGAGCATCCATGACCGTTCTGTTCGAGTGCGTGTACGAAGGTGAGCGGTACGTCGGGTACGGCGGGCCCGAGGACGCCGTCCTCACTCTCTTTCCGCTCGCCGGTGCCGATCCGCGGGCCGCGGTGCTGGCGGCCGACGGTGACATCCCGGCCCTGCTCGCCGCGCTGACGGAGGGGCGTGAGCCGGTGACCGCGGCCGTGGCGGACGTACGGTTCCGGCCACCGCTGTTGCCCGACTCGGTCGGGGACGCACTGGTGAGCGGGTTCATGGCGACGCACAACGTGAAGGCGGACTCGGGGGCGCCGACTCAGCCCAACTGGTTCTTCAAGGGGCTGGGCGAGGTCCTGAAGGTCTCCGGCGAGCCGCTGCGCGTGCCGCAGGGCGCGATCGCGGTGACCGAGGAGGCGGAGGTCGTCCTCGTGTACGTCGGTGACGCGGACGGCACCCCGAAGTACGCCGGGTACACCTTCGGCAACGACCTCACCGACATCGGCCGGTTCAAGCGGCACGCGGGGCATCTGTCGTACGCGAAGCTGTGCGACGCGGGCGTGGCGCCGTATCTCTTCCTGGGCACTCCGCCGCAGCAGGTCAGCGGGCAGGTGACCATCGAGCGGGACGGGGAGGCCGCCTGGCAGGGGCCGTTCACCACCGGGGTCAAAGCCCTGCACTACGGGCTGCGGGACATGACGGCCGGGCTCTTCGCCAACGCGTCGCTGCTGCACCCCGGCCGGGTGCACTACGTGTACCTCGGCGCGGACCGCAGCAGCTTCCACCACGGCTTCACGACGGCCGACCGCGACCGCGTGACCATCGAGTTCGCCACGCACGGGGTGACGCTGTCCCATCCCCTGCACTGGGGCTGACGACAACTGTTTCAGGACACGTCGGCCGTGGCCCTGGTCGTCGTGGCGATCGTCGCCGAGCCGACGACGCGTGTGCCGTCGTACAGGACGATCGCCTGGCCCGGCGCCACCCCGCGGACGGGCTCGGTGAACGTGACCTCCAGGGTGCCGTCGACGAGTGCGGCGGTCACCTCGGTCTCGCCGCCGTGGGCGCGCAGCTGGGCGGTGTAGGTGCCGGGCCCTGTGGGGGCCGCTCCGCACCAGCGGGGCCTGATCGCGGTGAGGGCGTCGACGTCGAGGGCGGCGGCCGGGCCGACCGTCACCGTGTTGTCGACCGGGGAGATGTCGAGGACGTAGCGCGGCTTGCCGTCGGCGGCCGGGGTGCCGATGCGCAGGCCCTTGCGCTGGCCGATGGTGAAGCCGTACGCGCCCTCGTGGGAGCCGACGACCGCGCCGGACTCGTCGACGATGTCGCCCTCGGCCTTGCCCAGGCGGTTGGCCAGAAAGCCCTGGGTGTCGCCGTCGGCGATGAAGCAGATGTCGTGCGAGTCGGGCTTCTTGGCGACCGCGAGACCGCGTCGCTCGGCCTCCGCGCGGATCTCGTCCTTCGTGGTGAGGGTGTCGCCGAGGGGGAACATCGCGTGGGCGAGCTGGCGGTCGTCGAGGACCCCGAGGACGTACGACTGGTCCTTGGCCATGTCCGAGGCGCGGTGCAGCTCGCGGGTGCCGTCGGCCAGGGTGACGACCTGCGCGTAGTGGCCCGTGCAGACCGCGTCGAAGCCGAGGGCGAGGGCCTTGTCGAGGAGCGCGGCGAACTTGATCTTCTCGTTGCAGCGCAGACACGGGTTCGGGGTGCGCCCCGCCTCGTACTCGGCGACGAAGTCGTCCACCACGTCCTCGCGGAAGCGCTCGGCGAGGTCCCACACGTAGAAGGGGATGCCGATGACGTCGGCCGCGCGGCGGGCGTCGCGGGAGTCCTCGATCGTGCAACAGCCACGCGCGCCCGTGCGGAACGATTGGGGGTTCGCGGACAGGGCGAGATGGACGCCTGTCACATCATGGCCGGATTCCGCCGCTCGGGCGGCGGCTACGGCGGAGTCCACGCCGCCGGACATGGCGGCCAGTACGCGGAGGGGCTGCTGCGAGGTGTGAGTCATAACCCTTCCAGGGTACGGGGCGCCGGGAACCGGGGCGCGCGAGTATCCGTTGCGATCACATGGAGGAAACACAGGCTCGCCGGGAGACCGGCCGCGGCCTTCCGCAGGACGTGCCCCGCCAGTTGCGCAGCGAGGGCCACCGCAGAGCCGCTCCGAAGGACGGCGACCGGCGGATCGGGCGGCGGGCCCTGCTGATCGGCGGGGCGGTGGCCGCCGTCGCCACGGGCGTGCTCGCGCGGGACGAGCTGGGGCGCATGTGGTGGCGGGTGCCCGGGGTGACGAAGCCGCGCAAGGAGGGCGAGGTCGACTACACGGGGGCACGCTGGGTGGCGGCCTCCTCGGCGAACTGGCGGCTGGCGGACCGGCCCGACGACTACACCGTGGACCGGGTGATCATCCATGTCACCCAGGGCAGTTTCGACAGCGCGGTGAAGGTCTTCCAGAACCCGGCGCACGGCGCGGCGGCGCACTACATCGTCCGCAAGGACGGGCACGTCACCCAGATGATCCGCGAGCTGGACGTGGCGTTCCACGCGGGCAACCGGGAGTACAACGAGCGCAGCGTCGGCATCGAGCACGAGGGCTTCGTGGAGAAGCCGGAGGACTTCACGGACGCGATGTACACCGCCTCGGCGCGGCTGACGGCGAGGGTCTGCGCGCGGTACGGCATACCCGTCGACCGGGAGCACATCATCGGGCATGTGGAGGTGCCGGGGACGGACCACACGGACCCGGGCAAGGGGTGGGACTGGGCGAAATATCTGCGGCTCGTCGCCCGGGCGAGCACGGCTTCCGCCACTTCCGCACAGGAACCAACGTGACCCATATCACGCCCACTCAAGATCGTGAACATTTGATGAGCGTCGGCCGCCCGAACTGTCCCGTCCCCCGATCCTGACCTGCGGGACGCCAACTCGCCTCACCTCTCATGGAGTTGAGGTCCGGAACAACCACTTCAGGTTCCACAGGTTCCTGCCGGGCTCCTAAGTTCGCCTCAGTCTTTACACAGCCCTTAGCTCAAAGCTCCGCAGCCATGACCCATACAAACGATCCCCTCGACACGACGGGACAGCAGAGCAAGGGTGCCCACGCGAAGCGCGACCGGGCCGGCAAGGGCGAGCACTCGCACGAGAGCAGGAGCCGGTCGGGCAAGGGCCTGCACCGGCGGAAGTTCCTCGGCGGCATGGCCGGGGTCGGGTTCGCGGCCGTCGGCGCGGCGACCGGGACCTACGCCCTGCTGACCGACGGCAACACCTTCAAGGCCTCCGCGGCCGACACCGCCCTGAACATCCCGGACCTGCTGGAGGGCACCACCGCCGACGGCACGACGACGTTCACCCTGACCGCGAAGACCGGCACGGCGGAGGTGATCAGCGGGGTCACCAGTACGACGGCCGGCTACAACGGCTCGCTCCTCGGCCCGACCATGAAGTGGACCAACGGCAGCACCGTCCTGCTGAACATCACCAACAGCCTGGGCGCCGACACCAGCGTCCACTTCCACGGCGCCCACATCCCGCCCAAGATGGACGGCGGGCCGCAGAACGCCTTCGCCGACGGCGAGACCTGGTCGCCCACCTTCGAGATCAAGGACGAGGCCAAGACCCTCTGGTACCACCCGCACGCCCTGGGCACCACGGCCGAGCAGGTCGTCCACGGCCTCGCCGGGATGATCATCGTCGAGGACGACTCGGACGCCTCGGCCGCACTGCCGAGCGAGTACGGCGTCGACGACATCCCGCTCATCCTGCAGTGCCTGGCTGTCGACACCAGCGGTGACATCAAGTACAACATCGCCGGCTATCTCACCTCCGGCCTCACCTATCCGGTGCTGTGCAACGGCACCAACGTCGACGCGACGACCCTCGGCTTCACCGCCACCAAGAAGCGCACCCGCTTCCGCGTCCTGAACGCCTCCCCCTCCGACATCCTGACCATCCAGCGCGGCGACGGCGGCACCCTCACCCAGGTCGCCACCGACCAGGGCTATCTCACCGAGGCCACCGAGGTGACCTCCATCCGGCTGGTGGCGGGCGCCCGCGCCGAGTTCGTCCTCGACCTCGAAGCGGCGGTCACGCTCCAGACCGTGGTCACCACGGGCTGGATCCGGGGCGGCAGCGGCACGTACGACTTCCTGACCGTCACGCCGGACGCCTCGGACACCCCGGACGACCTGCCGAGCTCCCTCAACACGATCACCCGGTACGACACGGCCGACTTCGCCGCCCGCACGATCACCCTCGGGCAGAGCGGCCAGCTGATGACGATCAACGGCTCCGCGGGCACCACCATGGACTCGATGGCCACGATCATGACCACGCTCGACGCCGAGGAGATCTGGACGATCACCAACTCCACCCAGCTGGAACACTCCTTCCACCTGCACGACGTGCCGTTCCAGCTGATCGAGATCAACGGCGAGGAACCCACCGGCGTCGACCTCGGCTGGTTCGACACCTATGAGGTGGTCGGTGGCGGCTCCATCAAGATCGCGATGAAGTTCACGGACTTCACCGACGACACCTACATGTACATGCTCCACTGCCACCTCCTTCAGCACGAGGACGAAGGCATGATGGCGGCCCTCATGGTGATGGACAGCTAGCACCTTCCCGCCTCCCCCGGGACGGTTGCCGCCGGCAGTGGAAGTGCCGGCGGCAACCTGCTGGGAAGGTAGACCAACGGCGCGACACTGTCGACAGTTGGCGCAGATATTGGGCGAGATCTCTCGAATTTAGGCCGAGTGTCGACACTCACCCCGACCGCTCGACCCGGCCGCTCGACGAATTACTGATGATCCGTCAGTTTCCTTGGGCTGTGGGGCAGTTGGGTTCATGCTGTGATCCATGTCAGCCTCCACACCCACACCCAGAGCCACATCCGGACGCAGGCTCGCGGCCGTCGCCGTGGCAGCCGCCGCGCTCCTCGGCCAGTTACCGACCGGCACGGCCACCGCGGCCACCCCGGCCCCGACCACCTCTCCGGCCGCCTCCATAGCCTGGCAGCCCTGCGAATCCCCGTACGGCGAGGGCGAGTTCGAGTGCGGGACCCTCACGGTCCCGGTGAACTGGCAGCGCCCGGACGGCACGACCGTCGACCTGGCCCTCGCCCGGCACCGGGCCACCGACCCCGGCCGGCGGATCGGCTCGCTGCTGCTCAACCCGGGCGGCCCCGGCCAGTCCGGGGTGAACCTCGCCCTGGGCGCGCCGTTCTCCTTCTCCCCCGAACTGGCCGCCCGTTTCGACTTCGTGGGCTTCGACCCGCGGGGCATCGGCGGCAGCGCGGAGATGCACTGCGACGGGGAGAAGGCGGACGCCCGGCAGGACGCGCTGAACCCGACCGACGAGGCCTCGTTCCAGACCCTCCGCCAGGCCAACCGCGCCCTCGCCGACAGCTGCCGCGAGGTGTCGGGACCGCTCGCCGACCACATGGACACGGGGAGCGTCGCCCGGGACATGGACGCGATCCGCGCGGCTCTCGGTGAGCGGCGGATCAGCTACTGGGGCGGCTCGTACGGCACGCTGATCGGCCAGCAGTACGCCGAACTGTTCCCGCACCGGGTCCGCGCGATGGTGCTGGACTCGAACATGGACCACAGTCTGGGCGCGTGGGACATCCTCAAGACCCGCACCGAGACCCTGGAGGCCTCGTTCGGCCTGTTCGCCGACTGGTGCGAGCGCACGCCGAGCTGCCTGCTGTACGGCAAGGACGTCCGCGCCCTCTTCCGGACGTACTACGCGGCGGCCGAGGAGGGCCGCCTCGTCTACACCCTCTCCAACCGGCCCTTCCCCGCCTCGACGCTGCGCGGCATCGCCTACAGCTACATGTACGAGCCGGACAACTGGTCCACGTTCGCGCTGATCCTGTCGTACCTGAGCGTGGTGCCCGAACCGCCGACGGCGACCGGAACGACGACGGCCACGGCCGCGGCGGCCGACCCGGTGGCGTTCACGTACGACCCGGTCCTGTGCCAGGACTTCGACCTGGACGTTCCCTCGTACGCGACGATGGCCCGGTACGAGACGGAGCTGGCCCGGATCGCGCCGCTCACCCGGGTCGCCTCGCTGGGCTGGTCGTACATGACGAGCTGCCAGAACTGGACGGACCGGGTGGCCAACCCGCAGCACCCACTCCGGGTGAACGGCACCCCACCGATCCTCCTGACCAACAGCCGCTACGACGTGGCGACTCCGCACGCCTGGGCAGCGAACGCGACCCGCCAGATCGGCCGCGAGGCCCGCCTCCTGACATACGACGGCGTCGGCCACATCACGTACTGGCGCAGCCCCTGCATGCGGGACGCGGTGGACACCTACCTGACGACGCTGACGTCCCCGGCCCCGAACACCCACTGCCCGGCAATCTGGCCGGGCAGCAGCGAGGCGGCAGCAAGCCAACTGGCCCCTAAAGCGGCCCTGGTGGACCCAATGCCGAGGCCGGCCATGAACGTGCCGATGGGGTAGGCAGGCGGCGAGATTCGCGCAACGGTTCGCGAGGCGCCCTTTAGGGGCGCGGGGAACTGCGCGACAAGCCACGACGGCGCAGCACCCAACAGCCAACCCCTCACGGCACCGCACCCCCGGCGGAGCCCTCAGCTAAGACCCGCAGCCCGAGCCCGCTCCACCACAGGCCCGATCGCCTTGGCCACCGCCTCCACGTCCGCCTGCGTGGAGGTATGGCCGAAGGAAAACCGAAGCGTCCCCCGAGCCAGGTCGGGAGCCGTCCCCGTGGCCAGCAGGACATGGCTGGGCTGCGCCACCCCGGCCGTGCAGGCGGAGCCGGTGGAGCACTCGATGCCCTGCGCGTCCAGGAGCAGCAGCAGCGAGTCGCCCTCACAGCCGGGAAAGGTGAAGTGGGCGTTGGCGGGCAGCCGGTCCGCCGGATCGCCGCCCAGGATGGCGTCCGGCACCACCCGGCGCACCTCCGCGACCAGGGAGTCACGCAGGGCACCGATCTCGTGCGCGAACCACTCCTGCTGCTCGGCGGCGATCCGCCCGGCGACCGCGAAAGAGGCGACGGCCGGCACATCGAGGGTCCCGGACCGCACGTGCCGCTCCTGACCGCCACCGTGCAGCACGGGTACGGGGCTGTACTCACGGCCGAGCAGCAGCGCACCGATGCCGTACGGGCCGCCGACCTTGTGACCGGAGACGGTCATCGCGGCGAGCCCGGAGTCGGCGAAGGAGACGGGCACCTGGCCGAAGGCCTGCACGGCGTCGGCGTGCAGCGGGACGCCGAACTCCGCTGCCACGTCGGCGAGTTCACGGACCGGCATGACCGTGCCGATCTCGTTGTTGGCCCACATGACCGTGGCCAGGGCGACGTCATCGGGGTTGCGGGCGAGGGCCTCGCGCAGGGCGTCGGGGTGGACCCGGCCGTACGCGTCGACCGGGAGGTACTCGACGACGGCGCCCTCGTGCTCGCCGAGCCAGTGCACGGCGTCGAGGACGGCGTGGTGCTCGACGGGGCTGGCGAGGACGCGGGTACGGGCCGGGTCGGCGTCGCGGCGGGCCCAGTACAGGCCCTTGACGGCGAGGTTGTCGGCCTCGGTGCCGCCGGAGGTGAACACGACCTCGCTGGGCCGGGCGCCGAGGGACTCGGCGAGCGTCTCGCGGGCCTCCTCGACCGTACGCCTGGCTCTGCGGCCGGCCGCGTGGAGTGCGGAGGCGTTACCGGTGACGCCCAGCGTCGCGGTCATTGCCTCGACCGCCTCCGGAAGCATCGGGGTGGTCGCGGCGTGGTCGAGGTATGCCATGGTGTCGTGATTCTACGGCGCCGTGACGACGGCGAAACGGGTGGACCCCGGTCAGAAGCTCCACGAGACGGTGTGGTCGAGCTGCATGAGGGTGACGAGCACGACCAGGTCGGCGATGCCGAGACCGAGGCCGAGGAGGGCCCGGCCACGCCGCTTCGTACCGCGCCAGAGGGCGACGACGGCCAGGACGATGGCGACGGGGCCGAGGAAGATGTTGAGGACCAGCAGGCCAAGCAGTCCGAGGACGAAGGACGCGACGGCCATGCCGTCGGCGTCGCGGGGGCCGGTGCGCTCGGTACGGCCGGTGGCCGATGCGGTGAGTTGCATGGTGATCAGCTCCGACGGGCGAGGCGCTCACGGAGCGCGAAGATGCCGAGCCAGACGGCGATGCCGGCGGCGGCCAGGACGGTGAACGAGACCGGGACGTGGGCGACGGTGCCCAGCATCATGCCCAGCAGCAGAAGAACGGCCACGAGGAAGAACATGGGAGGAGATCCCTTTCGTTCGTTACAGTTCAGTGAACGCTTGTAGTTACACTTGTTCACTGACTTTTGAGTCTAGCGCGCCGCCCGGCTTTTCAATTACAGAGAACAGTTGTTAACTGCATGGCATGAGTCACACTCTCGGCATCCGACAGGCCCAGAAGCAGAAGACCCGCCAGGCGCTCCTGGACGCGGCGCTCGCCCTGTTGGAGGACCAGAGCCTGAGCAGCCTCGGCCTGCGCGAGGTCACGCGTGCCGTCGGAGTCGCCCCGACCGCCTTCTACCGCCACTTCCGCTCCACGGCCGACCTGGGTGTCGCCCTCGTCGAGGAGGCGCTCGGCAGCCTGCACCCGATGATCGCCACGACGGTGTCCGGGTCGGGCGACAGCGAGGACCGCATAGTCCGCGCGGTCGACCTGATCGCCGGTCATGTCCGGACGCAGCCCGCCCACGTCCGCTTCATCGCGCGCGAGCGGCACGGCGGGGTCCAGCCGGTCCGCGAGGCCATCCGCGACCAACTGGCCCGCTTCGCCGAGGAGGTACGGGACGCGCTCGCGGAACAGCCCGAGTCGGCGGGCTGGACGGAGGAGGACCTGCTGATGCTGGCGGGCCTGTACGTCGACCAGATGCTGGTGACGGCGTCGCAGTTCCTGGAGACCCTGGACGCCCCGGCCGCGGAACGCGACCAGGTGGCCCACGTGGCGACCCGCCGGATGCGGTTGATCGCCATCGGGCGTCGACACTGGCTGGGATGAGCCGGGCGCTCAGCGGGAAGTCGCGAAGTGCAGTACTGAGGCTGCGGGCCGTCTGTGGCTGGTCGCGCAGTTCCCCGCGCCCCTAGCGGGCGCGCCCCGTCCGCTCCGACGGCCCCGAACATACGTGGGCGGCGCGCCCGTCCGTCGAGCGCGCCGCCCATGTCGTACCCACGATGCCTCTACGGCATGTCAGCCCTGCTGCTGGGCCTGCTGACCCTGGCCACCCTGACCGCCGCCCGGGCCTCCGCCGCAGCCACCGCCGCCGCCCTGGCCTCCGCCACCGCCGGGGCCGCCCGACGGCATGCCCGAGGGGGCGCCTGACGGGGCGCCGGACGGGGCCGCGCCGGTCGGTGCGCCCGATGGGGCTCCTGACGCGCCGTCGGTCGGGGCGCCTGACGGGGCACCGCTGGGGGCACCCGAGGGGGCGCCGGACGGGGCCTGGCAACTCTGGCTGGACGTGCCGGAGTTGCCGCTGGTCGAGGTCGACGAGTCACCCGAACCGCAGGCGGTGAGGACCAGCGGGGACAGCGCCAGCAGGGCCACGGCGGGGACGAGACGCACACGCTTCATGAGAAACAACTCCAGGAAAGATGAGGGAGTTTCGAGGCGGGCATCGAATCAACGGCACCTAGCGCTTCCTTGGGCCCGCACTGTTCCCTGCCTGTGTGTAAGGCAAAGCGCCCCTATAGGGATGCCTCTGACCTGGGATTTCCCTCCGAAGATCGAACTACCCGCTGGTACAGGGCCGTGACAGAAGCATGAGAGAGGGCTCATCCATGTGGCGGGGGTCACGCCCGGGGGAAAACCCGTGGGCCCGCTCGGGCGTCTAGCCGGTGTGAGATCAGTCAGTGCAGCGGCCCTGCATCAGGTGGACGAGGAGCGTCTCGTGCGGCTGGTGGCCAAGGGCGACCGGGGCGCGTTCGAGGAGTTGTACCGGCGTACGTCGCCGTGGCTGGCCGTGCGGTTGCGTCGGCGGTGTGCGGACGAGCAGATCGTCGCCGAGGTCATGCAGGAGACCTACTTGGCGGTGTGGCGCGCGGCGGGTGCGTTCGCGGGAGCGGCGGTCGGTGGGACGGCCGTCGGCTGGCTGTGGACGATCGCGGCGCGGCGGCTGGTCGACGCGTTCCGGCGCCGGGCGCATCACGCGGAACCGCCGCCTGCCGCCGCCGTACCCGAAGTGGCGCCCGGCGCCGAGGAGTTGGCGCTAGCGGAGACCGTCGGCGGTGATGTCGGGGACGCGTTGCGGTGCCTCGCGCCGGAGTTGAGACAGGTACTGCAGGCCATGGTGCTCGACGGACTGTCCGTCCGGGAGACCGCGGTCCTGCTCGGGCTGCCCGAGGGCACGGTCAAGACCCGTGCCCGCCGGGCCCGGATCGCGATGCGGAGGGCGCTGGCATGAGTGGGGAACGTGGGGAACGTGGGGAACACGCGTCGGCGCGGATCGTCGAGGGGTACGCGCGCGGCGGCGCCGGCCTCGCCGCCGACGAAGTGTGGGCCGTGGAGGCCCACTTGGAGGTGTGCCGGGGGTGCCGTGACCGGCTGTCCGCCGCCGTCGGTGCCGGGGTGCCCGCCGTGGCATCGCTGGTCGACACCGTGTGGTCCGGCCTGGAACCGCAGTTGGCGGCCACCGCCCCGATGCCGCGCGGACGGCGCTGGTCGGCGCGGCTGTCGCGGTGGATGACGCCCACGATGGTGCCGTGGCTGGCCATGGTCGTGGCCGTGACGCTGCTGGCCCTGCTGCTCGACCTCGTCGGCACCGGCTCGGGTTCCGGCTCCGGTGACGTCTCGCTGGTGCTGCTGTTCGCACCCGTCCTGCCCGTGCTCGGCGTCGCCGCGTCCTGGTCGCGCGGGTTGGACCCGGCGTACGAACTCACGGCCTCCGTGCCCAGGGCCGGGCTCCAACTGGTGCTGCGGCGCACCGCGTCCGTGCTCGGCGTGGTCGTCCCCGCGCTGTTGGTGGGCGGTTGGGCGACCGGGGTGATGGTGGCCCAGTGGCTGCTGCCCTGTCTGGCCTTCACGGCGACGACGCTGGCGCTCGGCGGGATCGTCGGTGTCACCCGTGCCGCCGTCGCGCTGGCCGCCGTATGGGCCGCCGTGGTCGTGGCGCCGACCCTGGCCGCCGGCCGTACGGCGTTCGCTCTGCGGGCGGACGGTCTGCCCGCGTGGGGGCTACTCCTCGTCCTCGGCATCGGTGTCGTGATCGCCCGCAGAGGCGCGTACTCCGTGCTGGGAGCCCATCGATGACCAGAACAACGAATAAAACGAACAAAACAACCAGAACAACGAACAAGAGGAAGGCTGGACCGCCCATGACCTCCGCCGTGAGCGCGGCCGACATCGCGCCGACCGCCTACGCCTGGGAGATCCTGGCCACCGGGCTGAAGGTCAGGGTCGGCAGGAAACGGATGGCCGTCGACGGCCTCGATCTCTCCCTGGGCACCGGTGTCCATGGGCTCCTCGGCCCCAACGGGGCGGGCAAGACCACCCTCATCCGGACGCTGGCCACCGTGCTGCGTCCCACCGAGGGCACCCTGGAGCTGCTCGGCGAGTCCGTGGGCGGTGTGGCCGGCATGGGTGAGCATCGTGCGCTGCGCCGCCGGATCGGCTATCTGCCGCAGGAGTTCGGCTACTACAAGCGCTTCACCGTGCGCGAGTTCGTCGAGTACATGGCGTGGCTGAAGGAGGTGCCGAAGGCGGAGATCCCGGCGGCGGTGCAGCGGGCCGTGGAGCGGGTGGGGCTCGCGGACCGCGCCGACGACAGGATGAAGTCGCTGTCGGGCGGCATGGTCCGGCGGGTCGGTATCGCCCAGGCCATCGTCAACGACCCGACGGTCCTGCTCCTCGACGAGCCGACGGTCGGCCTGGACCCGGCGCAGCGGCTGCGGTTCCGCGAGCTGCTCCAGGAGTTGGGCACGGACACCTGCGTGCTCGTCTCGACCCACCTCGTCGAGGACGTCGCCGCCGCCTGCACCGACGTGGTGGTCTTCGCCGAGGGCAGGCTGGTCTTCCAGGGCCCGCCGGACGAGCTGGCCTCGATGGGCGGCCCGGAGCACGCGGGCGACAGCCCCCTGGAGCGCGGCTACTCGGCGCTGCTCCTCAACCCCGAGCAGGGAAGGGGGAGTTGGTGAACACCCGGGTGTTGCGTATCGAGTTGAGGCGCTCCGTCGCCCCCTGGGCCGGTCTCGTGGTCCTGACGACCGCGCTGGCGTTCCTGTACCTGCTGAACGGCGCCTGGTGGCGGGGCACCACGGCGTGGACGGCGCAGTGGACGTCCCTGGCCATGTGGACCCGCTCCCTGCTGTTCTACCTGTGGCCGATCGCCGTCGGGCTCGGGGCGCTTCAGGGCCTGCGCGACCACCGCTCGAAGATGTCCGAGCTGCTGACCAGCACCCCGCGGCCCGCCCGGCACCGCGCGGCCGTCCTGGCGGGCACGACGGCGCTCACGCTGGCGTCGGCCTTCGCGCTCCTCGTCCTCGTGGGCGGGGTCCAGGTGCTCGCCCACACCGGGTACAACCACCTCGGCTGGCTGCCGATCTCGCTGGTGGGGGCGCTCTCCCTGGTCGCCGGGGCGGTGCTGGGCATGGGGGCCGCGCGGGCGCTGCCGTCCGCGCTCACCCCGCCCGCGCTGGCGGTCGGCGCCTTCACGTTCACAGCCCTCATGTACATGTCGTTCGGCCGGGCGGAGCGGGTCACGGAGACGGGGATCACGCTCACGGAGCCGGAACCGTTCTCGCTGCTGTCGCCGGTGGTGGCGGACGTACGCGACGTCCTCGTCACCCTCTCCGCCGCCGTGCACGTCGGACAGACGGTCTGGCTGCTCGGCATGGCCGCGACCGGCTTCGCGCTGCTCGTCGCCGCGACCCCGCGCGCCCGGCTGACCGCCCTGACACCCCTCCTGGCGGGCGGGGCGGTCGCCGTGCTCGTCCTCCCGTCCGACCCGAGCCGGATATACGTGGTCGACGCGGACGCCGCGAAGCAGGTGTGCGACGGCCCGGTGTGCGTGACGACGGCCCACCAGGACCGGCTCGCCGGCCTGGCGGGCCCCGGCAAGGAGGCGCTGCGCCTGCTGCACGGCGCCCTGGGCGGCGAGGCGCCGGTCTCGGTCCGGGAGAACACCGCCGTACTGCCGGACGGCTCCACGCCGAAGTGGTCCCGTACGACCGTGCTCCTCGACTTCGACAACGACATCGTCGCCGCCGCGAAGGGCGAGGAACTGACCCGGGCCCTGATCGCCAAGGGCATCGTGCCGGGGTGCTCCCCGGTCGGCTGGAGCGGCACAGGGGGAGATGTGTTCGCGCAGACCATCACCGCGGGCTGGGTCCTCGGGGACCTCAAGCAACTCGCCGGCGCCTCCTACATGTCGAGCGACCCACTCGCCGAGAGCCGCCCGGTGTGGAAGAAACTCATGGCCCTGCCACGGGCCGAGCAGCTCGCCCGGATCA
>Ga0307513_10007493_pt1 | contig 14129 bp, 9 predicted proteins | sample 15_EM_MG_FD_202174 | JGI IMG/M metagenome (GOLD analysis project Ga0307513, IMG submission 202174) | Populus trichocarpa ectomycorrhiza microbial communities from riparian zone in the Pacific Northwest, United States - 15_EM | ecosystem: Host-associated > Plants > Roots > Unclassified | place... | reverse complement strand
GACTTAATCCGAAAGAGCTGGAACGCCACGCGTTTCATGGAACGCAGAAGGAAACTGGAGCGGCAAAATGCTATCAAAACACTATGGGCGCATGGACGTTTCACTGACTTCGACCCTAAGACGGGCCCGTCCGTCGATTTTACATAAAAGGGATGTAGCCGGAGATCACCGGCAAAGGAGGGTTTTAGTGGGTAAGTCAGGCGGAAGGTTGTCCAACGGGTAATTGACCCACCGGCACACCGTTCTGGAGTCCCACACACGGCGCCGATCGATCGGCGTTATGGTGCATGAAGCATTTCCCTCCTTTCCCCCACCAAAAAAATAAAAATAAAAATAAAAATAAACCTTCCAGCTCGCCACCCATGGGCCGTCCATCTCATCTGGTTGAATAATAGGTTTGGTTCAGTGGTGCACATTGGCGGCTCCACTCGGACTAGTTGAACGAGTCAACAGGACTGACACAAAATCAGGACTGTACAACCTTACTCTCACCGTAAGTAGTGTAAATCATCGAGGGGGTTGTACGTGTTCATCGTTTCATTACCGACTGCATCCTAGTCCGATCAGCGCCAACTCCACGAGTCGGGCGAAGGGCCACATGCGGGCAAAGAGCTTACAGATATATGATCCACCTCACTGGGATCTATCGGGGAAATGTATAGATTGTAGTTTTTGTATTTGGGGGCAGGGTGGAGTAGAATCGCTAGGAAACAGGGCGTATTTACCAGACTGGAACACGTGGGAATGGTGCGCCTACCTGACGAAACGAGGATGCACATATATAGCGGTCTCTCTGTAATATCATCACCCCCACAAGTTGTTCTCCGTTGCTTGGACCACCGACGGTATCCTTTGCCTAGGATCTTCGCTTGCCTACACGGAGCTATGCAATCCGAATCAGGAATCGGAGGAAATGAGCATGCGCGAGCGAGAGAGGTGCCGATCGTGCGGCGGGCGGAGGAACGGATGATACCGGCGTGGGTGCATGCGCAACTGGTGTTGGTGCGGACGCAGGAGAAGTGCGCGCGGGCGCAGGAGGACTTGGCGCAGGAGGAGTGGGCGCAGGAGGAGTGGGCGCAGGACTTGGCGTGGGCGCAGGAGGACTTTGCACGGGCGCAGGAGGACTTGGCGCTGGTGAAAGAGAAGTTAGCGCTGGTGAAGGAGGAGTGGGCGCAGGAGGAGTTGGCGCGGGCGCGGGAGCAAAAGGAGTTGGCGCAGGAGGAGTGGGCGCGGGGGCAGCAGGAATTGGGGCTGGAGAGGTGGGCGCAGATGAAGGCGCTGGAGCAGGATCACGCGCGGGAGTGGATGCAGGAGCAGGAGGTGCAGGAGCAGGAGGAGTGGACGCGGATGAAGACGCTGGCGCAGGAGCACGCGCAGGAGTGGGTGCAGGAGGAGGCATTGGCGCGGGCGATGTGGGAGCATGAGTGGGCGCAAGCACGGGAGTGGGTGCAGGTGGAGGTGGAGGTGCTAGTGGAGGTGCGGGCGCGAGCATCGGCCACGGCGCAAGCGGCGGCACGGGCGGAGGCACTGGCACGAGCGCTGGGGCAGGCACGGGCGGGGATGGTGCATGAGATACCGCTACTGGTACATGAGATACCATTACTGGAGTGGCTGGCTGAGCAACGCGCGACACCATTCTTGCCGCAGGCGGTCCAGTCGCACCCGCCGACATATGCCGAAGTATTAGCAGATTTGAAGATCAAGGACATCCTAGATTCCATCAAACCCAGGTGTCGTCAAGGGCTTGCACGTCATCTATGGGGCCACTCCGAACATTGGTGGTTAATCCAGATTCTTACACCCGTCACCCGCCTTCCACCCGAGTTGCTCCAATCGATTTTATCCACCATCATCGACGATGCAAGTAATTCACCATTGGTGTTGATGTTTGTATGCAAACATTGGTATACCGCCGTCACCAGTATTTGGGCACCACTCGAGCTGGGTACAAGAACGCCAAGGGACGCCGTGACAAGCAAGTTGGAAAGGCATCCATCGCTTCTGGATGTAGTGGTGGATACGGAGATCGACCGTGGTGACTTCACCCTATCAGAGGCTTCTTATGAGGCTATTTTCGCTGCCATCGAAGCCATCTCACGATGGCGAAGCTTGATAGTCGAGACGTTCCCAGGACAGGCTGATTTGCCTGAGCATCTGGTAAACTGTGGTCTCCAACGATGCTCTAACGCTACCATGAGCCAGTTGAAGACATTCAAGTTCAAGTCCGCTTGCGAGATATCACCCCTCCTCGACCGTCTCTTGCGGATTCTTGGCACCACCGCCAGTCCGGAGCTTACCAGAGTGGAAATATATTCAGCAAATATCATATCATTCCTTGCTCCTGCGTATCCCCCCATCTTTCGTTCCGTCAAAGTCCTCACCCTCGATATTTCGGCGGCGCACAATCCAGTCGACCTTCTCCCTCACCTACATCAACTAGAAGAACTTACTGCCTCTCATCTCTCCCTTCCCATCTATCCAGATCACATTAACTTACCATTTGTGAACACCCTCCGTCATCTCACACTCAGAGCTGTCTCAATTCAGTGGATGAGTGGCAGGACCTTTGATAGTCTTGAAATCTGCACCATTATCTTTCCTCTCCGTCACCAGATCCTGCCCATATTCCGTACTACCCTCCCAAACTGCAGGCGCTTGACATTTCAAGGCCACCCTCTCGATATACTCGATGGTATCTCAGCACAAGAACTAGATCATCTCTCTGTGACATCCTCCGGCTCCTTTAACAAACGGAGGGCCCAGCAATCGGTTTTGTTTTCTAGTCAAAACTTGGCAGAGAGACGACTTGCACCACAGATTCTCCATATCGACATTGAGGCCACCATTCAGGCTTGGATGACCGTGTTGACATCCATGCCACATTTGGAGGAATTGGTGATTAGCAATGCATGTCCTTCTTCACTTCGAGCGAAGGTCCTCCAGCCCCTTATTGCGCAGCCGGTCCATGCGAGCAGCACAGGTACAACGTCTCCTTATGAAGAATGGGACGCACGGTTATGCCCATCCTTGCAGCGATTTGGGCTCAAGTATCACCGGTGGCTACGACCAAGCGAGCACTTCGACCTGATCCCGGACATTTTGTTCATTATCTCCTCAAGGCAGCATTCGAATTGCCCTCTCCACAGCTTCTCAGTATGGATCGGGGGTAATTACCATCCCACGTTTGAATTGATTGATGGAAGGGAGGGGAGGATCAACGAGTCCGATGTTGAGCTGTTGGCCGATAAAAGTAGCATTGGACGAGAGGATTTACTGCGCATACGGCAAAGAGCCGCGACCGGCATTCCAATTTCCACTATTGTGGCCTAGTCCTGTGTACATTTTGCCCACTCACTGTTTACTATGGAAATTATATGAATGAATTTGGGGGTACGTCAGGTGGTCGTAGCAAGTTTTGGCTACATCCCAACCTGTTGCCGTTCCGTCACTCATGTCGGCACTGGCTGCAAACTACATCCTACAAACGTGATAATTATCCGCAACTGAACAAATGCGACTCTAGGATCGACTGCCGACTGATGGCTTACCATTAGTTTTCTCAACAAGCTCAGGTTGCGGCTCGAACCAAACAAAGCCGTTTTGAGTAGCTTTCTTCCCCTCAGGATCCAGCTGGAGCTCACACGAGCAAAGTTTGGGTGGCCTCCACTCAAGGACTCCAGCAACTACACATTCGAACGGCGAGAGAGGTTTGAATGAAGGAACAGCCCTCGACCTTGTGATGGCATGATTGATAGGTTGAAATCATGGATAATAGCAACAACTATTGGGCTGTATACTGCATGTAGCACAACTTGCAACGAACCAATATATCGGATATCGATCACACGGGAGGCCGCATCCGCATTCTTTGTCACATTATGCACAGACCAATTTTGCGTACTCACGACGAGTTGCACGGCTCGCCTCACCCACCACTTCCGTGGTTGCGATTGGCCTTGGGCCCACTGCTTGGCATACAGAAACGGCGCAGCCCAAGAGTGGGCCGCGCGGCAAAGACAGAGCCATTGGAGCACCTCTGTCGCGGGTGAAGTCGCAGCAGCAAGTCACAGTATCTACCAGAGAGACCGTTAAAAATAAAATAAAATAAAAGCAGCAGGAAGCAAGTCGAATATCGATGAGACGAATAATGGATTTGCTTGGCACCGTGTTTGCCCTGCTGAATTCACAGCTTTCGGCTTCTCGCACAGCTCTAAGGTGGAATAAGAGGCAGCAGTCCAACCCATGTGTGACTAGCGTGGTAATGCGTGGGCAAATGCCCACGACATGCCTAAACTGGGACGTCGTGCGACCGCGCGGTTCGAGAATAGTTGACGACAACGTCGAACGAGGGGGGGAAAAGGGAGAACTCACGACGCTGATAATCTCCACGGGTAGCGGATGAGGAGAAGCGACCCAAGTTGGTCGTTCGCCGCCACGGAGAGGAGTAGCAACTGGAACAGTGGCGTGGACCATGGCTCAGGCAGAGCTGCGACGGCGGTGAGAGAGGGAGGGGAGTCAGAGAGGAGAGAGATCATGGTGTGATCTCGCGGCGATCTTGTGCTGCTGCTGCTGCTCCATTTGCTCATTTGCTCACGCGTACGGGGACGTTCCTCCTCCTGCCCGAGTGTCTACACCACCGGGCGTTTCACCCCTCAAGCCACACCCCGAACCTTCCCCAATTTGCTTCCCAAATTTCCACGTTATCATCCATCTTCAATCTTACTCACGCCCGCTCCCCGAACCCGCAAAACACACCTCCGTTCAAAGCGGCATAGAATCGCACCCGTTCGCTCCAAAGCCACGCCGTTCCACTCTCATCGATTCACAACCGATATGCTCGTAATCTACACATCTTCTCGTACGCCCAACTCAATATCTAGCAACATCCCATTGTATCGAGTCCGCGACCACCTCAAACACTTTGGAGCACACCCCGAACACTAGAGACAGTGTACCCCACATCAGCGAAATACGGGTTGTATGCACCACCCTTGTCTCCCTTTCTCCGCCACTCTCTTCTCCTGCCCGAGGGTCCCTTGCCAGCCTTCCACCCTGGTGAGTGGTGAGAGAAGTCAAGCCACCGAGTTGAGGTGCCATTCTGAGTGGCGCCACGTTCACATCGATCCAATGTTCGTCCACCTCGTCGACATCGACATTGACCCAGGCACTCCGCCGCAGTCCCTCAGATGCAGCCCGTCGATTACCCCTGTGTGGCTGAAAGTGAGTCGAGAAAGGGGATGACACGCTTTCCAAATAAGGGGTTCCCAACAGGCATGGCGGTATGGGAGAACAAAGCGCAATCCCAGGCAATGAGGCAATGGCCTCCTTCAAAAAAGATGACGCCCGTCTGTATGTTGGAGGCACTACCAATTGAGAGTGCCAGGATGGGTGAGATGGGATTGCGGGTGCCTTTGCAGTCAGGGGACGATGGGTTCTGCCCGACGAGCGTCTCGAGATACTGTCGAAGTACAGTTGACAAGCGGGAGCGGACTTTGCCTTCAACCTTATTATTGGCATCGCATATGGGTGGAGAGGGTAGCTCAAGTGGCGAGGGGGTATGATCAAGGGGTTCGACGAGGTCAATAGGCCGGAGTTGTGGCGCGGGTGGAAATTGTAGAGGGCGTGGTCCAGGACGAGCTTCAGGAGCCAGCAGAAACGATGACGACCGCTTCGGAGGACAAGGTCGATAATTAGGATGAAGACGCCCGACCAGGTCTAATGAGTGCGCGTCATTATCGTCCCGGACTCTGGTCGACTTTCGCGCTCCAGTGACCGAAGGGAGTCCAAGACCGAGCCCAGTTGTTGTTGTAACTCTTTTCTTGGGTTTCATTTCGCTTGCGTCGTAGGTCCTGGCCTGAGACACAAAGACAGTGTACGAGGAGATGGGCTTGAAATCGAGAGGGGGCGGGCAACACGCGCGCTTTAAGACTCTCGGGGAGCGGCCGATAGTCTCCTGAATAGGGGTGGCTTGTTTTGAAGCTGCTACAAACTCAATAGTCGGTGGGTGAGATCCTCTGGGTGGGGCTCCACCGAGGAGGCCTCGCCTTCGCGACTTGAGGTCTAGATCGTCACATCGTGTTGGCCCTGAACGCGGATTGACGCCTCTGAGCAAGTGTTTTTGCATCGGAGCATTCTCGTAGGTAAGCTCTGTGTCGGTGGGTGCTTCAGGTGGTGACGGTTCATCGCCACTGGAGCGACTCTGCTTCGATTTTCTCCGCCAGCGCTTTGGAGAAAATACGACGACCATCAAGTGTCCACCACTATCGTCCAGCTTCTTAGAACCTTGTCCGCAGCCGGATGCAAATAAACCCTCCACATCAGACTCGTAGTTGAAGTCGGACTCAGGGATGGGATCGGGGACGCGCGCGAAATTCAAGACTGAAAGGAGGGTCAGGAAGCAATAACAACAGGGTTGGTGTTACGAGAGGTCAACTCACTGGAGCGGTTGCGGGGGGGTGTCTCTGGAGGACTTTCACCGTCCGAAGTAGGAGCCGAGGTTAAGGAATAGGCCGACGGGGAGCTCGGGTATACCTCGAGGCATACAGAATGCGTAGGGCTGGCGGGTGCGTGCGTGCCCGACGGGGGTTGGCGAGAGGTGCTCGAGGAGCCCGAAGGGCATGCATCGGGACGAGAGTTCGAACCAGCCATTCCACGCGACGTGATAGGACTCACACACTGGGAGGTATGGGTGATATGGGCGGTATGGGCGATGTTGCCGGCTTATACAGATGTCAATTGCGCGGTGGGTAGTGGAGATGGGAGAGACTACCAATGGGGCGTAGGCAGAAGTTAGAAAAGAGAATCTTGGACAGGCAAGGCAAGGCAAAAACGCGCACTGGGAGTGGAAGAAATAAAGTTGCAAGGAGGCCCGTGAACCGGATCTCAGGAGGAAAGTCTCTTTTAATAGGTAAACGCGATTTGTTTGTTTCTACAGCTATGTCCTGTCAGTTTATTCCACGATGAGTTTAAATCTAAGCCCCACCTACTTGAAACCGCAGCATGCACGTGACGCCCCACTGTTAATATCATATAGACTGGAGAAAAGACACTTTGCCTGTCATACAGCCGCAGCAAAGAACAAAAATCTGTACTATTGATTGGGTTGCCGGGTGTTTCAGGTCATAAGTCCTCGAATAATTTATAAGTCCTCTTTGAAGTCCACCCATGACGAGACAACAATTTGTGAGAGACATTTGGATCATCAAAGGTGGTGGAGGAATTTAAGAGGGCTGGACATGGCCTCATCCGGAGCGAGCAGCAAACTAGCACCTTTACCTCCCTTCAGGCCATCTCTCGCAAAACGAAAGCTGCCTTTTGAGCAGTTCGATTCAATACAGCGCCTACTCTGCGCACAACTCCAACTATTCCTCCAGAATGTTCCCTCGCCCTCGACGGTCCTAGCCTTCCTGCAATCCTACCTCTCAGATGCTGCACAAGGTTGCCTCAGATCTCTCAGCACACCCTATGTTGTCGATCCGGCCTCACAAAATACGACACTACTTCGACAACAAGTACTTGCCCTTTTGGGTCATCTGGCAGAGAACCACCCCAAATCGATCACGCAAGCTATTCTTATCGATGCAATTATAGTGTACGGGCCAAAGAATGCTGCCCATGTCGAGCGCTTCCTGGGCGATTTGCTCGGTCGTCGAGAGCCACAGTTCAAGACCGCTATCGCTGCGAGTTTGTCTCGCATGCTGTCTGAAGCCAGCATCTCTACTCAGGGTAGCATAGAAGGGATCCGTCGGGTTGCCCACATCCTCGCGACTGTGGTCAGAACAGGGGTCCCAGCGATATTGGACGAATTGATAGATGGAAATTCCACACTTAGCGATACAGCGACTATCTACGATTGTATTCTACCTCCCTTTCTCCTCAGTGCCAAGCTCGATGAGGTTCCGTTACCAAGTGCGGCGAGATCTTGGCTCCAAACCAAAGTGGATCTTTTTGACACGTTCCATATCCTCCTCGACCACTCTCTCGCCTCCGAACGTCACCTGGAATCGGGGATCGCTCTCCTTTTTGAGCTCACGTCGTCAGTAGATGTGAAGGAAATATCGCCGTTCGTCCACTTTCCGCTAATTGCCGATTACCAACTCCAGTTCGACCTGGCAAAACGCCTTCAGTCGCTCAACGCTACACGCGACGATCCACGCCTCGAGGTTCTCATTGTCACAATTGCAAACTTCGTGCCGGCGGACCCGAAGGAGTTGGGCCCACTTTCCCTTCTTCTGCTCGACGAACCAATTACCGATGATCTCGCGTCCGATGGAGCCACTAGCGGTCTCAAAGGGAAGGGCAGGGCCGCTCCAGTCGATGAAGGTGTCGAGGAAGCAGTCACCCAGATCCTCTCTATTCTCCCCTACCAGGGTACAGATTTCCTACGAAAGTGTCTGGCTCACCCTAGGTTTAGCGGATCTGACCGCACGGAGACGCTGGTGTCCGCCCTCTTGGAAGGAAATCTCCCCGCGGAATTGATGATGGAAGAGACCAGTGGGCCACCTGCAGTAGAACCACCTAATACAGGAGAGGGAAAGGGGGAAGAAAGAGAGTATGAATATACAAAGGACCGGCGCAATGTATTTGATGATCAACCCTTCGATATCTCTGCGTTGCGGATTGGTAAGAAGCGGTGGGTGAAATTCGGAAATTGGTTTTCAATCGATATAGGACTGACTATGACGGATTTCAGGGGTGGCGCCGATTCCATGTTGCAGGACAAATCGTGGATGATTGACATGAAGGCCGAAATCATGCGTCGCGCGCAGGAGCCCTCTGACGACGAGGAAGAAGAAGCAGAATATGATGCCTATGGAGAGAAGATAGTGAGGAAGAAGCGACTGGTGCCGTTCGAAGACGATGTTTGGGATGGACTTGACGACGGTTTGACGAAGGTTTCGGTCGCTGGCGATGGAGAGGTAACCGATGAGAGTGACGGACAAGAGGATACTGTGGGTACTCCGCCAGACCGAACCGTGCAATTATTCACCACGATTACTATCAGGCACAGCAAGCTGACCCGATCCAGACATTCCTCGAACAGACGTATCTCAGGGATCCAAAGTTGTTCGCTCGTGATGCCGCAACCAGACGATCTGCGCAGCGCGCCGAACTGAAGAAGCGAACTCGTGCGTAGTCCTACCTTGAATGTGGCGTTGTTCACCTGGCTGACTGTTTATTAGAATGGAGTGACGAGCAGATAGAAGGGTGGAGGATCATGCTTGACCGAAACGTGAGCTTGCTCAAACTCACCTCAAACTCAGGTGTTTAGCTGACCCGCAACAGTCCCGCAAAGATAAAATTCTGCAAAAGCACGAGTTCTCCGGGAACAGGCCACTCGCACAAGATGGGAAAAGGAAGGAAGAGGGGGAGGGGGAGGGGGAAGGGGAAGGGGAGGAAGGGAACACTGGCCCATCCGCTGGTCCCTCTCGTGGGCGAGGTGGGAGAGGGAGAGGTCGCGGTGGACGAGGTCGTGGAGGACGAGGAGGCGGGGGTGATGGCGAGGACACCACTGCCAGAGACAGAGCATGGAAGGACAAGAACAAAGCGCGCCGTGGCAATCACGATCGGAAACGCGGCCATGACAAGAAAATGGCCCGTGCTGGATGATCCTTGGGGCTATGCTTATTCTCTAAATTGTTTGTGCCTCCTAATGCGTGACCATGCATTCTACAAATACTAGGGAAAGACCTTATAGCCCTAACAATCCTTTTGGTGGGCAGCAAGTGGCAGAGAGGAGTTTCCAGCAACCACTTTCCAATGTCTTCCTTCAGAGCGGTGCATTGGAGTATGGACTCGAAGAGCAAGAGACCCAGTCAAGCACAGACCATCGCAAGCGTCGTATTTCAGAACCCGACAAGCAGGCATTATAGCAGGCTGAAGGGCTAGGGTGCCACATGGTGTGGAAATATGAAGGTGCATTCCTCAATCACGTGGACATATTTTGGGTATATAAGAGCCCAGATCCTCGTTATTGTATCCTTATGTATTTGTAGTGGGCTCCAACAAACACAAGCATTTTCGTTCGAGTTAGGAAATTCAACGTACCTACCTCCACCTACGGGAATACCTACTATATATGTTAAACATCATCTCTAGCATCACACCACTTCGTGTGCGGCCAAATCGCGTGCTCTTTGTTCCCAACTTGGTTTACATGCATTCACGGGAAACTACAGGAATGGACCGACGTTTTCGATCCACCTCCATTAGACGTATATACCTCACTTAACCAGAAAGTGCACCAAATTGGGATTCATCAGCGGTTGCAAGCCGGCACAGATTTTCGCAGGCTATCAAGAACTGGTGTGCCCGTCAGTGCATCAATCCTCCGCTGGTAGGCGATTTCGTTTCAGTAGGGTAAACGCGTAAAGGGGAGCGGAGCGAGTCGCTCAAGGCGGACTAGAGGCAAAACGAGGAGGGCTACCGCGTTCAATGGGAGCAGCGGGGACGATAGTTGGGCGTGTATTGCGATGCGTGGACAAACAGGCGTCCGTGCGGTCGTGCGGTCGTGCTGGAGCTGTGATACAGGATGCGGAGCAAATACTTGTTTGTTCGTTCCCTTACTCCAGGCCGACACCAAGGTTCGTCCCACGGCAATTTTCGAGACAAGTCTTAACGTCGTTCTTTTCACTGGAGAGCGCCCCAAAGGATCACCCTTGCCCTCTGTCCCGTCCGACGAAATGTAATCAACGTGGTGACTCGCTTGCCCGATGTACATAAGACATGCAGAAAACTGCACACCCTGTCCCTTTCACGCTTCTTTCCATCCAGCAGCCCAAATCGACCCGCAACTAAGCGCAAACACCTCTACTATCCGCACATTACCCCCAACGCGCAGGTGCTCTCTTGAAACATCGCCTCCACTTCAACGGTAATTATTCGGATTCAGGTTTACTTGTTATGAAACATAGGAGGAGTCGACGTCGCAACCCCCAGACTATTGTTCTTGTGGAAAATCCACGACCGATTATTCTGTGAACGAAGCTTGAATATGAGGGGGTCCCCGTCAAATGGGACTGCCAGAAAGTGATGTCTCTGGTAATTCCATGCGCCAGTGGGAGATACTATCGCCTCACGCTCACACCAGTGTGTCCATAACACCGTAACGGGGCGATTCAGTGAAAACGAACACTGAGGCTGACCGTTCCTAGTTATGCTGTGCGGGGCGTAATTCATCCAACGAACGGATACAACAACATTAAACCTTCCAGCTCGAGCTCGTCACCCGTGGGCCGTCCATCTCGTCTGGTTGAGTAACATACGATCCTTGGTTTGGTTCAGTGGCTTATATTGGCTACCCCACTCGGACTAGTTGAACGAGTCAACAGGACTGACACAAAATCAGGACTGTACGACCTCACTCTCACCGAAAATAGTGTAAATTTTTCGAGGGAGTTGTACGTGTTCTTCGTTTCACTACTGACTGCATCCTAGTCCGATCAGCGCCAATTCCATGCCAAGTCGGGCAAGGGCTTACAGATATCCGATCCACCTGACCGGAATCCATCGAGTAAATGTATACATTGTAGTTTTGTGTATTTGGGAAGCAGGGTATAGAACTTCTCGAGACATGAAACAGGGCATATTTGCCACAGTCGAACCCGTGGGAATGGTGCATCTGCCTGATAAGACGAGAATGCACATATGTAGCGATCTCTTTGTAATATCACCACCCCCATAAGTTGTTCTCCGTTGCTTGGACCACCGATAGTGTTCATTGGATCCTAGGATCTTCACAAAGATATGCAATCCGAGTCAGGGAGCGGAGGAAATGAGTATGCGCGAGCGAGAGAGGTGCCGATCGCGCGATGGCCAGAGGAGCGGATGATACCGGTGTGGCAACAAGAGTTGGCGCGGGTGCAGCAGGAGTTGGCGCAGGCGCTGGAGGAGTTGGCGCAGGTGCAGGAGGAATCGGCGCGGACACTGGCGTTGGGGCAAGCACAGGAGTGGGTGCAGACAGAGGCGGGGGAGCCGATACTGGCGCGGGTGCGGGCGCAGATGCGGGCGCAGGAGGAGATGGCGCGGGCGCAGGAGGAGGGGACGCGAGCGCAACAGGAGTTGGCACGGGCGGAGGGGGCGCGGACTCGGGGGGAGGGGGCGCGGACTCGGGGGGAGGGGGCGCGGACACGGGCGTTGGCGCACCAACCACGGGTGTGGTTGCAGCAACCACGGAGGTGGGTGCAAGCAGAGGTGGAGGCGCAGACGGAGGTGCGGGCGCGGGCACCGGCCAAGGCGAGAGCGGAGGAGTGGGCACAGAAGCTGGCCGACGACGCGCGGGAGTGCGCGCAGAAGTGGCTGCCCGAGGCGCAAGCGGAGGCACTGGCGAAGGCGAAAGCGGCGGCACGGGCGGAGGCACTCGCACTAGCACTGGCGCAGGTACGAGCAGGGATGGTGGTTAAGGATGAGATGCCACTACTGGCGGAGGCGCTGAATGAGCGAGGCGTGACACCATTCTTACTGCAGGCGGTCCAGTCGCACCCACCGACATATGCCGAAGTATTAGCAGACTTGAAGATCAAGGCCATCCTAGACTCCATCAAACTCACGTATCGTCAAGGGCTTGCGCGTCATCTATGGGACCACTCCGAACATTGGTGGTTAATCCAGATTCTTACACCCGTCACCCGCCTTCCACTCGAGTTGCTCCAATCAATTTTATACCCCATCATCAACGACGCAAGTAATTCACCATTGACATTGATGCTCGTATGTAAACATTGGCATACCGCTGTCACCGGTATTTGGGCACCACTCAAACTGGGGACGAGAACGCCAATGGACGCCGTGACAAGGAAGTTGGAAAGGTGGCTTCTGGATGTAGTGGTAGATACGGAGATCGATCGTGGTGACTTCCCCCCATCAGAGGCTGCTTACGAGGCTATTTTCGCTGCCATCGAAGCCATCTCACGATGGCGAAGCTTGGTAGTCAAGACATTCCCAGGACAGGCTGATTTGCCTGAACATCTGGTAAACCGTGGTCTACAACGGTGCTCTAACGCTACCATGAGCCGGTTGAAGACATTCAAGGTGAAGACCGCTTGCGAGATGTCGCCCCTCCTCGACCGTCTCTTGCGGGTTCTTGGCACCACAGCCAGTCTGGAGCTTACTACAGTGGAAATAAATACAGCAAATGTCATATCATTCCTTGCTCTTGCCTATGCCCCCATCTTTCATTCCGTCAAAGTCCTCACCCTCGATATTTCGGGGAGCCACGATCCAGTCGACCTCCTCCCTCACCTACATCAATTGGAAAAACTTAACGCCTCTCATCTCTCCCTTCCCATCTATCCAGATCACATTGCCTTACCCTTTGTGAACACCCTCCGTCATCTCACACTCAGAGCTGTCTCAATTCAGTGGATGAGTGGCAGGATCTTTCATGCTCTTGAACGCTGCACCATTATATTTCCACACCGTCGCCATATTCCGCCCATATTTCGCACTGGCCTCCCAAACTGCAGGTACTTGACATTCCAAGGCTATCCTCTCGAGATACTTGATGGTGTCTCAATCCACCAACCATCTCATCTCTCTGTGACATCCTCTGGTTCTTTTGGTAGGCGGGGGACTCGGCAATTGGTTTGGTTTTTTAGTCAAGTTTTGGGAGAGAGGCGACTTGCACTACGGTCTCTCCATGTCAGCATTGAGGCCACCAGTCAGGCTTGGATGAATGCATTGACATCCATGACACATTTGGAGGAATTGGTGATTAGCAATGCACGTCCTTCTTCATTTCGAGCGAAGGTCCTTCATTCCCTTATTGCACAGCCGGTCCATGCGAGCAGCACAGGTACAACGCCTATTTCCAAAACATGGCGTGCACTGTTATGTCCACGCTTGAGGCGATTTAGGCTCAAGTATCACCGGTGGCTGCGACCAAGCGAGCACTTCGACCTGATCCCGGACTTTTTGTCCATTATCTCCTCACGACGGCGTTCGGGTTTCCCTCTCGACAGCTTCCGGGTATGGATCGAGAAGGTTTACTATCGCGCGTTCGAATTGGCTGACGGAAGTGAAGGGGGGATCAACGAGTCCGATGTTGAGCTGTTGGCCAATGAGAGTAGAATTGGACGAGAGGATTTACTGCGTATACTATATAGAGCCGTGACCGGCATTCCCATTTCCGC
>Ga0307513_10007491_pt1 | contig 14132 bp, 14 predicted proteins | sample 15_EM_MG_FD_202174 | JGI IMG/M metagenome (GOLD analysis project Ga0307513, IMG submission 202174) | Populus trichocarpa ectomycorrhiza microbial communities from riparian zone in the Pacific Northwest, United States - 15_EM | ecosystem: Host-associated > Plants > Roots > Unclassified | place... | reverse complement strand
TTAGAGAGCAAAATGAGAGAGTTGAGAGAGGGAAAGAAGAGCCAAAGATGTGAGAAATGTAGGAGAGAGTGGGCTGCCAAGGCAGCCAGCAGTAGCTGCCATTGCAGCACTGAGAAGAGAGAAATAGAGTGAGGTTGAGAGTTGCTAAAGAGAGGATGATTCCTCCTCCTCTATTGTTGTAAATCTTGTTCTCTCCCTATATAATCAAATGGCTTCTCCCGTGGATGTAGGCGGTTTGCCGAACCACGTTAAATATTGTGTCAGTGTGCTTTACCTCCTATAGGCAAACATCAGTACATCACCGGTCGGAATTCCCTACAGTTTGTTCGTTCTATATCTTAGGTGCAAAGAACCCTTCAGTTACGGATAGAGGAACATGCAAGGTACTTACAGAAGATAATAGAGGAACAACAGAAAGCTGGCAGTGCCTTACTTTCTCCCAAAAGCTTGTCATCAGTAACCGATCCACCTAAAGATTCCGAGCTGCCACCTCCTTCCCCTTCTGCTGGTGCTGAGTCTAAAACCGACTCGTCATCAGCCCTACCTTCATCGAAGCATAAAGCAACTGACAGTGAAAATTTCGAAAAACAAGCATCCGAGAAGAGGATCCGTCTTGAAGAAAAGTTAGAATCAGAATCAGAAGAGGCTGAAGTTGAAGATCCTCCGGCACAATAACATTGGTCTTGCTACCTGTACATGTAGTCTCAATTGTTTGCAATTCTCCAAGATAATACAAGTCTTGTGGACCTTCAATCCCTTGTAAAATAGTATATAATTTAATCAAGATTTGCTTGATTTGTAATTCTCATGACATTTGGCTGTTTGAATGAAAAGAAGAACCAGCCTTTCCAATTGCCTGAGGCTGTTACATATCCTTGGTTGCTGACATGATAACTCTTGTGCAAACTACTTCCCTAGTTGCTACATTATTTTTTTCTCCTCCTATTAATTGGCATGTGTAGATTGTCAAATGCTCACACATTGGCAAGCACGCAAGTCCTTGCCAATTTTGAACGAAACATAAGCACTGATAGAAGCCTGCCTAATTTGATAAAAAATGAGATCTTTCCTACCCCAATCACTTGCAGTAATATCCATCTCCCAAGTTAAATCTCAATGACCCGAGAACTGTTTCACAATCTCATGCTTTGCAGCCGAAATAAATATGCTCTCCATCTTCAGATCTCAAGAACCTCCTCAAATCAAGTAGCCTTATAATCGCCAACTGATGCCTTGAATTTCTCAACTTCTTTCTATCTTTGCCATCACAAATCCTAACAAAAGTAATGTTCTAGTCCGTGAGAAAATTATGAAGACGTTGTGGAACGGTGTTGGATATAGAGAGTTGGAAGATTAAGCAGCGGCTGCCCACGAACAGCTGAGAGTATTTGCATGTACATGCTCATGATTGTTGAATGGTCCCCACTGGACAACGACACCAACTATCAGGCGGCCTTGAAGGTTCCGACGCTGGCATAATGGATGGGTCTTGCGGAGCCATTCATCTACTACAGCAGCTGAGGTGGTGAGACTGAAACTTCTGTAGAAATGACTGAGATTTTTGCAATAATGACTTATTAATATATACAGATATTTTTTAAAATAAGTTCTCTTTTTTTTAGCGTTTCTTTCGAAAAGGAGTCGTGGGCACTGCGAGTACTATTATGTGACAGAATGGAGAAAAATCTTTCTTTTCTTTAATGCTTTATTTACATGAATAAGAGGATATATATAACAGATTGTAACCATAACGTAAATAACGTAAATTTTCAATTATAGCTATACATTTATGAGCTTAATTAGCTAATGAATATATTGTCAATTTTCCTCCTATAATCTCGCATGGGATAACTCATGCCAACACTCTCCCTTAAATTGGTGCATATATATCTCGGATGCCAAGTGAGTTGTAAAAGCTTCTACTACATACAACTTTTGTAAGTATGTCTGCCAACTGGTCTTCGGATTTAACAAACAAAAATCAAATTATCTTGGCCTCAAGATTTTGTTCGATGAAGTGTCGGTCTACTTCCACATGTTTGGTCTGATCATGCTGGACTAGATTGTGAGAAATATTAATTGCAGCTTTTTTATCACAAAATAGGTTCATTTCTCCCTTAGGAGCAAGACCAATTTTAGTTAATAGTCTTCGAAGCCAGAGAAGTTCACAAAGGCCTTTAGCCATCCCACGAAACTCAGTTTTAGGACTTGATAATGCTACCACCTTTTGCTTCTTACTTCTCTAGGTAACTAGGTTTCCTCCAACCAACATGAAATAGCCTGAAGTCGATTTTCTATCAGAGATATTTCTTGCCAAGTCAGCATCTGTGTAACCTTCCACTCGTAAGTGATTGTTTCTTGTAAACATAAGTCCTTTTCCAGGAGAGAACTTTAGGCATCTGAGAATCCGAATCACTGCATTCATATGATCTTCACTCGGACAGTGCATGAATTGGCTTACCACACTCACTGCATAAGCGATGTCTAGCTATTTATGAGAGAGATGAATCAATTTTTCTACTATTCTTTGATACCTTCCTTTGTCTGTTGGCACTTGGTCTGGGTATTCTCCTAGTTTGTGATTTTGAATTATTGGTGTATCTGCAGGCTTATAATCTAGTAATCCTACTTCTGATAATAAATCTAGGATACATTTTCGTTGGGAAAGGAATATGTCGTGTTTTGACCTAGCAATTTCAATTCCCAGAAAATATTTGAGTCCTCCTACATTTTTCATCTCAAATTCTGTGGCCAGTTGCTCTTGAAGTCTTGCTATTTCCTTTTAGTCATCTCTTGTAATGATCATATCATCTACATAAACTATCAAAGCTGTTACCTTACCCCAGTGATGTTTTAAGAATAGAGTATGATCCGAATTGCTTTGTTGGAAGCCATATTTCCTCATTGCCGAGTTCAGGCGCCCAAACCATGTTCTAGGAGATTGCTTTAGGCCGTATAAATTTCTTTGTAGTTTGCACACGATCTTAGCTTCAGAGTTTGCCATATATCCTAGAGGGACATCCATGTAGATTTCTTCTTCAAGATCTCTATGTAAAAACGTGTTTTTAACATCAAACTGGTGTAATGACCAATCAAGATTTACTGCGAGAGATAGTAGAACTCTAACAGTACTCAACTTGGCCACAAGTGAGAATGTTTCTTGATAGTCTATGCCATAGGTTTGTGTATAACCCTTTTCCACTAGCTTTGCTTTGTACCTTTCAACTGACCCATCGGCTTTGTACTTGATGGAGAATACCAACTTACACCCCACTGTTTTTTGACCTTCTAGTAGGGAAACAAGAGTCCATGTTTTATTTTTTAGTAAAGCTTGGATCCACCTAGAGTCATCCAAAGCTTCGTCAACACTCGTGGGAATATGATGTGAGGAGAGTTCATTCACAAAGTTCTTAAGAGGTTTGGACAGTTTCTTTGTCAAAACATAATTGGCAATTGGATATCTTGACCTTTGATCCTCTAGTTTTGGAGAATATTTGTTTGGTGGTTTTTCTCGATTTTGCCTTAAAGGTAATTCATAGCCAACAAGGGTATTCATATCATCAGGAATGTGAGGTGGGATAGGAGAGCTTACCTCAATGACATTCTCAGGAGATGAGTCATTGGATACTAAAGAGTGGGAGTGGGAGTGGGGGGGTATGGGTCATTGGATACTAAAGAGTGGGAGTGGGAATGGGAGTGGGGGGTATTATTATTGCTTCTGAAGATGTCGACACTGTTACTTCAGCTTCCGGAGATGTCAACTCTGGATTAGATTCCTGATTGATAATAGGCTGAGCTTTTGGAGATGTCAACTCTAGCTTAGATTCCTGATTGATAATAAGTCGAGTCGTATTCGGTGTCGTATCAGTGTTTTTGAACCAATCAAATGTCAACCAATTCATTTCTTTTACTTGTGTCTCCCCCTGAAGAGAAAAATTGGATGCAGCAAGAGAGTAGAAAGATTTTGCTCGAATGGTGCTAAGCATATGAAGAATGATGCCAATCAAACTGCAGGTTGTGGGAGTGGAATGCAAGCAGAGATGTATTCTGTGGTGGAAGATGATATGACTGCACGTGTTTCAGTAATTAATGGAAGAATAGGTTCCAAAACATTCATGAGTAGTGAAGCAAAAGAGATGTCAAGGCAAGCTCAAAGATGCATTGGCAGATTCTTTTGCGAAACAGGTTTTGATTTAACCACTGCCACTGTGCCTAGCTTCCAGAGAATGATAAATGCCACTCTTGGTGATGGTCAATTGCCATATAAGGTCCCAGCTTTACAAGATTGAAAAGGGTGGATCCTCCATGATGAAGTAGAAGAGACAAAAACATATGTGAAGGAGATTAGTCGCTCATGGGCAAGCACTGGGTTTAGTGTTTTGCTGGATGGATGGGTTGATGAGAAGGGTCGCAACCTGGTTAGTTTTGTTGTGGAATGCCCTGTGGGTCCAACTTATCTTCGCTCAGCTGATGTTTCAGCTATCATTGATGATGTGAATGCCTTACAATTGTTGCTGGAAGGAGTTATTGAGGAGGTTGGGATTGACAATGTTGTTCAAAATGTAGCATTTTCTACTTTAGGATGGGCAGGGCTTGTAGGCGAACAGTTTATGCAAAGGAGCTGGCGTGTGTTCTGGTGTGTGAGTGCATCTCATTGCATTGAGCTTATGCTGGAAAAATTCAGGGCAATGGATTCCATCAGAAGCGTACTAGAAAAAACAAATATCATTGCGAAGTTCTTCTAAAGACATGCAGAAGTTTTGAAGCAAACGAGAAATCATATAGATGACTGCAACTTGATAAAGCCCTCCAAGATGAAGTTTGCTATGCCTTTCTTCACCTTGGAGAATATTGTATCAGAAAAGAACAACTTGAAGGGGATGTTTGAATCATCTGAGTGGAAGAACTCAGTATGGTCTTCCACTGCTGAGGGAAAGCGAGTGGCTCGTCTGGTTGGGGATCAATCTTTCTGGAATGGAGTAGAGATGGCCTCAAAAGCATCTTCTCCGCTGCTGCTTGTTCTTTGCTTGGTTAATGAGGCTGATAAACCACAGGTGGGATACATATATGAAACCATGGATCAAGTAAAAGAGACGATTAAAAGGGAATTCAAAAACAAGAAATCAGATTATATTCCTTTTTGGACAGCAATTGATGACATATGGGATGCACATCTCCATAGCCCTCTACATGCAGCGGGTTATTATTTAAACCCATGTCTGTTTTATTCAACTGATTTCTATAGTGATCCAGAGGTTACATTTGGCCTGTTATGCTGTGTTGTTCGTATGGTAGCACACCAGCGCACTCAACTTATAATAACATTTCAACTTGACGAGTATAGACATGCTAGAGGTGATTTTGAAGAGGGGAGAGCAATTGCCGAAAGAACCAATATTTCTCCAGGTAAAGGCTATTCCTTCTTTGATTTTATCTACCCCCCTTCCCTTTAATCTTGATTGCATCATTGAGTTGGTCATGAACGAAATTTATTAACTTTGATGTCCCTATAAATTCAAACGCAGCCCAATGGTGGTGTACCTATGGGAAACAATGTCCTGAGCTGCAAAGATTTGCCATCAGAATTCTGAGCCAGACTTGTGATGGTGCATCTAGGTATAACCTGAAGAAGGGTATGGCCGAGAAGCTTCTCATGGATGGAAGGAACCGAATCGAGCAACAAAGATTGAATGACTTGGCATTTGTTCATTATAACTTGCAGCTGCAAAACAAACGATATGGTGTTGGAAACAATGTTGTGGGTGAAGAGATTGATGCCATGGATGATTGGGTCGTGGAAGAAGCACCAGAGGAGACTGCACCAGAAAATGGTGGCCTTGGATGGATGGACTCAGACTGCAGTGGAGCCACTAAAAATGTTGAAGTACGTTGTGGAATTCAAGCAAAGGAGTAGACCGTTGATGATGCATGAACACAAAAATGTTGCAGGTCTTTTGTGTTTTCTGCTCTTGCATGGGATAGAACCATGACATCCTCGCTGCAATCAGCCTTTTGTTTCTGAAGTCTCTATATCAAAATGTTATGTAGGTGGTTTTATATTTTATTCTCCTCCTCCACCTTTCCCCACTATTTAATCTTTGATGGCATGGAATACAATTTAAGAGAAAATGCTTTGATGATCAGAACCCCATAACATAAAGAGAAAATATTGATTTAACCATGTCTCAAAACTCCTGGTAGCTAAACTTTAGAGTGTGTTTGTTTGAGATTTTTTTTTTTTAATTTTGAAAAAATAAAAAAAATATTATTTTGTTTTATTTCCAAAAAAAAATAAAAAATAAATTGAAATGTACCCACTTAATTATTTGGGAGTGCTAATTAACCATGCATTTTTCTAAATTTTTGAAAAAAAAGATTTAATATTTTTTTAATTTTGATATATTAACATAAAAAATAAATAAAAATATTATTTTGAATAGCCCATCAAACATTATTAAATGGCATTATTGGTATTGTGTTAACATTAATTTAATTTTGTAGATGTAGATGGTGACCTGTTAATTTAATACTCTCAGATAATCTAATCTTTAATTGATTTATGATGTTCTAGGAGAGCGAAGACTTACCTAGAATAAGATAACAAGTAATTTGTTTTTTAAATAAATAAATAGAAACAACCATTCCTATACATGAAATTTAAAAAAATCCAAGGGATGGAAAATAACATATTTGTCACCCAACCATAAATCAACTTGATCCCCAAACAAAGAGCATTTGTAATTGGAGCCCTCACCCGTGACATCCAGACGAATGAGAAAAACAAAGGCAAAAAGTGGTCCCAATTCGAAGTTGGAACCCTAAACGCCTCCCTTGCGATAGCCAGTGACGTCCATCAGTCGCATCTCACCATCTTCTTCCTTTCTTTCTGAAACCCTAAATTATTCATTACCAGTCCAATCCATTACATTACCTTACCTTACCTTACCTTACCTTACTCTTCTCCTTCTATTCAAAGGCGGCTTCTTTTCTCCTCCCGTCAGAGGCCAGAGCAAACCCTAGAATTATACTAAGAAGAAGAAGAAGAAAACAAAACAAAATCCCCAAATCATTTTTTTAAAAAAGGAAGAAATGAGCAGGCTTTCGTTTCGACCGCGTCCGCTGGACATTCACAAGAAGCTGCCTATCGTAAAATCTGTTAAAGAATTTGAAGAAGATGACAACAACACTCCGAATTCAACACGCAACTCTCAGCAGCAGCAGCAGCTTCTCCTCCGCATCTCTTCTTCACTTGCTCCTGCTCCTGCTCCTGATATTGACCAAAATGATGTCCACCAACACCACCACATTATTCCTTCAAAGAAAGTTGCTGCCGAAATACCTACTCCCCAGTTTGTCGTTGTTGATACCTATGAAAGGGATTATGGTCGCACTTTTGCTCCCCCCACTTCCTATCTTCGTGCTAGGGGAGGTGAGTTTCTCATTGCCTTTTGCTTTCTTTCTTTCTTTGAACAAATCAAATTTATTTTATAATTTCTTTCTTTTCTTTTTTGCAGCTCGAGCTGAGCTTGGTGAGTTTGTTGAGTATGATTTGGATAATGAGGATGAGGATTGGCTTCATGATTTCTACAAAAAGGATAGGAAGAATCTTTCGCCTGAAAAGTAAATTAATTTTCCTTTTTTAGTAATGAGGAGGTTATTATTGCTGCTAACTGTGATTTTTTCATCTAAATAAATATGTTATAATATAGGTTTGAACTTCTGCTTTTCAAGTTGGAGGTGTTGGATCATAAAGCTCGGGAAAGAGCAGGGGTTATAACGCCTACTCTTGCTTCACCAATCCCTGTACTTCTACAATTTGATGCAGCTCTTGAGGTTAAATTTTGTGTCCATTCTTCAATTCCTCTGTGTTGCCATGCTTTTAGTCATGTGCAAAAGCCAGTAGCTTGATCATTTGTCTTGCAATTTCATTGCTTCCTTTAACACGGACTTTCCTACTAAATAAATTGATTGTAAACCTTATTGGGCCATGAAATGGAGTTAAAAGTTCATGTTTACAATATTGATACTTCTTGTCTCTTAGTTATGATGCTTTCATATGGAGTTTCTTTTTGTCTAATCAATATATATACAGCTCATTGCTTTTGAACCTCCTTTTGGTTTTCATTCCTTTTATTTTCAGGCCTTGCAAGCTCAACCTCAAACTCAGTCCACCCGTTATGCAGTTTTCCAGTCTGTCTATAATTATTGGAAAGATAAGGTAATGGTTGCTTGGAGTTATGATAAATAACTTCAGTTGCAGCATTCTGCTTTGAATTCTTATGATATTTCCAGTAGAGATTTAACATCAAGTTATGCTCAGTGAAAGAGCTGACAGTTGTGATATAGCTGTTCATACCATTGAATATTTATCTTCTTTTTTTCCTTTCTCTATTGGCAGCGTGAAAGATGGAAGAAACCAATTCTACGGCGTTTGCAGGTTAGTTGCATGAAATCAATATTTAAATTTTTTGATGATAAACAATACTTCTGGAAACTTTATCAAGACACTTTGAACTAATAGATATTAGTGGATGTGATTGAGCGTTGTAAAATTATTACGGAATTGTAAATTTTGGAGAAAGGTTTAGTAAAATTCATTCAAAGCACACTGGCCAGTCTTTATAAACTAACATTACCTGTCTGGTCATCATGGCTGCAAAAATGTTGAAGATGCACTTAACAGAGCTGAAACTTTTAATTTCAAGAAGATTTTTCTGAGGATGACTTGGAAGATTATGGCACCAAACCCACCATCCTGTCCGCATAGATTTCTTTTTATTGTTGACTTCAATTAACTTGCTAAGATTCTCTTTTTTTATTTTGTTAGTGAAACTGGTTTAGACGACAAGTGGTAACTAATGCTAATAATCAGTTTTTATTAAGATCAATGTTTATGTTTGACTCATTTTTGCGTGTTGATTGTCCAGTCTTGGCTTTTTTTCCTCTCTCTATCTCTGTTTTTTTTTATTGGTACAGCCTCCTCCGCCAGTTAATGATACCAATCCTTACAATGTGTTTAGACCAAGGGAGAAGGCCCACAGGCTGCACACCAGAAGGGTATATACTTTTGCTTTTGTTTTTTTATATTTAAGTGAATTTCCTACAAAAAGATATCCCTTGCATTATCTTTAAAGAATAAGGCAATTGTTTCTAGGTTCCTAAACTCTTCCTTCTCTTTTCTGCAGATGCAAAGGAGGGAAAATAATGTGCAATCATTTGACAAGCTTCGCCAGGTGAGCTCTATTATTTCTTTACTTATTGTCGATACAAAATTCCCATTCAAGATTGACACTTTTATTTCCTTGGAAGATATCACCAGTCCAGTGTTTTATACTCTACTAATTCTTGCTTCCAATATTTGCAAAGAACCATGAGATAAACATGAATCTTGTAGTGGGTCTGTTATTGGCTAAGCTAGAAGCATGTGCTCTCATGCTGTACGTGTGCCCGCATTTTTTTTGGTCTATACCAAATTTAGGGAAGAATTTTGATTAGTCACAAGATCTCTTTAAAATAACATGTGGTAATGTCATGCCACTTAAGATTTCACTTTAGTCTAAAAATAAGCATCCATGGTAGTTTAATTGACTGTTTAAGTATTTAGCTGGTTAGAAAATTTCATCTTTGGTTAATCTAGATCTATAAGTTTGTATAGTTGTTTTTTTTTTGGTCTGAATAGCAGGAATTTATTTTTCTTGCTTTGAAATTGAGTCCTGTTAGGATTGCTAAGCCTTTGAAAGGCCTTGTGTGTATTTGATTGAGATGTTTTGTTGAGGCTTGGTGCATAAAGAAAAGTCAGTTCTCTTCTCCTTTCCTGCTTCAAAATTTTACTGCTACGATGTCTTAGCATACTGCTCACAACTAGCGACATTTACCTTATTGATTCATTAGAATTGTAGTTATGTACCCCTTTCTTCTCGTTGTACCAACATCCTAAATCATCTTCAGAATTTTCACCAACTGAATGAATTAAGCCCTCCAAAATATAACTATATTGTAGTTAATGTTGTTGCTCAAATTTCCAAACTAACAGCTCTTTCTAGCTGGCCCTTTTTTAAATCAAATCCCAATTAACTTGAACTCAAATTGTGTTTAACACCTCAATTACAATCCCTAAAATTTAGAATTGCTAAAAGTTTGCCTACTATAAACATGCTAGTGGGCAGATTATCCACCCTGTCCTTCATCTTTCTGTTGTGTGTGTACTGATAACCTTACACATTCATAGCATCCTTGTTGTGTTAATGGAAACTGAACTTCTCTTTTGAATAAGTGACTGTAAGTCACTTCAGCATGGAAGAAGGTTGGTATGAGGTCGGGGTCATGCATCAGTCAATATTCCCCTGGGAAAGCAAATGATCTTTTTTGATTTCTGCATGGTGGATGGAGTTAGAATCTGTGTAATTCACTAACATGAGGAATTGGGGATAGCATGGGAAGGGTAGGCAAGGCATTAAATATAAGTTGTTGAGAGAGAACAGGGTTATTTTTCATCACTTCAATTAGTGAGAGAGCGGATTCAAGGAACATCTGTCAGATGAGGCTCTTATTGTAAGCGAAACATTATAGATAGGAGCAGTATTCCACTTTCGCCTGATTTTAGAAGAACAGTTCATAGCATATGGTTTTTCCTTCTCTCTTTTCAACTTACTTGATACATCTTTTCTCTTCACTAACCATGCCTTCAAATGCCCACTGACCTTGAATGCAAGGAGAATCACTCAGAATAATTCTTTTCTGAAGTCTAATGGGTTGGTATGCCTGCAAGTTTCTTATTCTAAACGACATAACTTGTGAAAAATGGATGAAGTGAACTGACATAGGTTTTTTGTTTGGAAAGTTATCTGGTTTGTGAGCAAAATTTGAACAGCTCTCTGTTGTAATCTCTTTGATAAGTCGTATCATTTCCCATATCTGTTCTACAACATGTTTATTTTATTTTATCTTGTATATTCAGGTCAGACGCAACCTTGAACAAGCCAAGACCATACTTGAGGCTCTGATTAAGGTGGGCTTTTTTCTGATGAAAACTCAATGAATATATGGAAAAATGCAAGTCATTGATTTTTCATATTAAGGGAAGCTCTCATTGTCTGCCTATACATGTATGCATGCAGAGAGAGGAGAAAAAGAGAGAGGCGATGGAGAGTGAGGTGAGCCTCCAAAGGATCCAAATGAAGTACAAGGTATGTCATGTACCTTATGGTTGGTTCTTTGTTTCCTTTTTTCCCTTCTTTTTATTGGATCATCTATTATTCAACATATCAATTTGTTTATTTGGATGTATGTTGTGCCATGCAATTTCTGTGTTTTGTTTGTAATCCTTTACTTCATTGGTGCAGCATGAAACTGAGCTCCTTGAAGACAGCTTGGCTGTTCCTGGATTCCCTCTCTCTTCCAAGTTCGCTTCAAGTGAAGATGAATTTGTTGATTCAGATGACCATGCAAACAGCCGTCCGCGTAGCAGACCTGCACTTCAAAATCCACCTGTGACGGACTCCAATCCGCTGGCAGCTCCAGCTGTAACCGTGAAGCAAGAGTTTAGACGGCGGCATACACCACTTGGATGGCTCAATAAAATGGTAAAGGGATGGATTCTTTAGTGAATCACCTGTTCTCTCTCTCACTCTCTGTTTGACTAACTCTCAAAAGCAGTAATCACTAGAAATAGTCACTGCTACACTAGTTGATTAGTTTTTTGTACTAATCAATAAGTTGGTGATATGATGATGATAAATTGCGCTTCCATCTGTCCTTTCTTGAATATGAAATATGCTGTTAAATTCTTTTATTTTATGGATAAACACAGGACCCTCTTGAGCCAGTGCTTTTGTTCACAAAGCCTCTGGTTCCAGAAAAGTTGGCAGCTGCATGCATTGTACCACCAGCAGATTCGTCAATGAAGAACGATACATCAATGCCACCATATAGATTTCATGGAAGAATTGGCCGGGGTGGGCGAATTGTATTTGATAGATGGAACCCATTGTTACAAACTCCAATTGATCTTGGTAACTCTTTTTATATACCGCCAAGACCGAGGCCCTCAACATACAATTGAAATGTTTACTTGCTTTAAATCCCACATCCAGCTGTGACTGGTGAACCCACTGGGAAGAGAGATCCATTTGATGTATTAATTGTAATGATACAGTGGAACGGAGGGAATCTGCAGGAATGGTGAATATAGCAATGAGCCTATTTGCCAGTATTTTAGGCTCTGGCTGGAAGCCACACTTATGATGTATCATCGTTATTTTTCTGCATTTGTTAGAAAAAAGATCACGTCTCTCGTTTTCTCCCATCATTCCCTCCCTACATGCATGTGCGCGCGCGCTCGCTCGCTTGCGGGCGTGCTTTTTAGAAAGTGCTTCATTGTGGTGAAAATTGTGAAGATTCAATCAACCACATGATTTAGCCTCCATCAAAGAAGTTGAAGAACCTCTTGCAACATTAATCAAAACCACCAAATCCATCTCAATCTCAGATTGTCCATGCTTATGTTGCCACACCAGCCTACAGACCCGGGACGCCAGCCTACAGACCCATCTTGATGGATGTAAATACCCCAAATTAGTTTTAAAACGATGCAACCACGTGCTGCACTCATCTAAAAAAATAACACTAACAAGTCCAGGATTGTGTTTACAAACACCATCTCACAAGCTTTTAAACCATTCTCTAACAGTAATAGCACGATTAGACGTACCTGCCATAGATATGAACAGTAGGTGACCATCAATGATTCTTGTCATCTTCTGCCTCCCAGCATTGAGTCAAGTTATCAATCAACTCACACTCCAAAGAACCCAGCATGAAACTTTTTCAAGATGAAAGCCGAACTCACCTGCCAACAATCTCGAAGAAAACGAAGAACATTTTCCTTGATATTTGGACAATCAATAAGCAACGCAAGGAGACTCGACAACATAACAATGATAGTGCTACAAACCAGTTTTCATTTAAAGTTTTTGGGCAACAAGCTATAAACAACCCTTGTTTTGTTGAGTGTCATCCCATCCAAGGCTTGCTCCAATTACGTTGATCAAGATCATAAGCTGATTTAGAAGAGAATTTACCCTGAACAACAGCTATTTTTAGCATTATGTCCATAAAAAACAGCTTCCACAGAGATGATGATGTCCAAGGTTGGTTTGACAGAGAAGACTAGGACCACATTCTCATTAACTCGACTCTTGCACCTTGAAAACTTAACTCATAAATAATTATATGGTGTCAATCAACCCACTTGGGCTTTGTGACAATGGAACCAGTCATAATATTGAGAAAAAAAATCCTTATATTCTTGGTGCATATTTACAATGATTTATCATACAAAAAAATAATTATTACAAAACAATCAATAGAAAATGGGAAGAGAAAAGGGCAAAAAAGGAAGTGACAAAGATCAGAGAGAGAGAGAGAGAGAACTGAAGTAGCGATGTACATGCATTGGAAAGAGATACAAATGCAGTGAAAATTGAAGATAAAGGAAGGGGTACTTATGTCACTTCACACCATGATTCATCAAAAATAGACCCCCAAACTATTGGGGTAGTACCAATTTTGCTCCTAAACTATATATATTTCCTTTTGTTTTGACTGAAATAATAATGATAATTATTATTATTAATATAACCAACTCTCTTTCTCTCTCCCTCAAACCTTTTAGACTTTTTAACCTTGCGCTGTCGCCTCTCTCTCTCTCTCTCTCTCTCTAAAAAAAAGAAAAAGAAAAAGAAAAAAAGAAAAGAAAAAAAAGAAAGAAAATTCAACTCTTTTGATTTCTTTCTTTCTTCCTCGCCCAACCGAACAAGAACACGAACCAGAAGCAGAACTAAATCACCAAAATCTCCGATTCATTATATTTTTACTTTTAATTCCGATTTCTTTCTCCTCAATCCCTCTGCCCTGCCCTGCCCTGGTGTGTAAAAAAATAATAATTGAATTTTCTTTAATTTTTTTAAATTATAGAAAATAGCGATTGGACGATCAATTATCGAACTCGAATCCCAATATCAAAACCTTCTTGCTGCGATCTCTTTCTTTCTATTTCAGCTTCAGGTTTGGTTTTTTTTTTTTTTTAGGTTTCGAAAATTTGATCGATTCTATTCTGTTCCAATTCGGTACCT
>Ga0307513_10007490_pt1 | contig 14133 bp, 9 predicted proteins | sample 15_EM_MG_FD_202174 | JGI IMG/M metagenome (GOLD analysis project Ga0307513, IMG submission 202174) | Populus trichocarpa ectomycorrhiza microbial communities from riparian zone in the Pacific Northwest, United States - 15_EM | ecosystem: Host-associated > Plants > Roots > Unclassified | place... | reverse complement strand
TAAAGGAAAAAATGATAACAAAAAAAAAAGCAATAAATTGCGATAAATAAAGGAAAAACTTAAAATAAAAAATAAAAAATGAGAAGCAATAAAGTGTGATAAATAAAGGATAAATTACAAAAATAAATTGTGTATATGAGACTCGCTATTATTTTAAGTAATTGAATGATTTTTTTATATTGTTATAGAGATGAAATCCTATGTGTATTATAATTCCTAGCCCTATTTAATTTACTTATAGCAGATTAGAGGAGAATAAACATTGTTTCTTTTTAATATTGTTGAATTTTTTATGATGCTTTATTTTATTTTATTTTATTATTTTGTTGATGTGCTTTTCCTTATTCTTTTTGTCCTTTTTCATACTATAATTTAGATTTGCAGGAAATATATTCGTGCTACGAGTAAAGCTTGTGCTTGTAAGTTACCTAAGTGAAGAAAGTTAAAATAAAAGAATTATATACATAGTTTGTTGGATTGTTATGGAGAATACAATATGATGATAAGGAAGCAAATTAATACAAAATACAATCTAAAAATATTTGATTTTTTTTAATATCATTTAATTGGGATCTTAAATCAACTTTGATTATATATTTAATTTATTATTTACTTCACAATGTTCACTTCAAGATAAAGAGATATAAACATGGACTCATTTCATGTAAATTTATTAGACTGGACGTTACATGTATATATTTTTCTAGGAAACATTGGAGTAGCATTTTATTTTATATGGAAATTCCAACACCTGGGAGCGATATCAGGAGACCTAAGACAATAGGCACTTCCTAGGAGACCAATACTTTCAATTTTCTTTTAGTTGATATTATTATTATTATTAATGATAATAATATGTTTACACTATAAATAAACATCCATGTATAAATCATAGAAGAATAATGATTATTCATAACAAATAAATGAATAAAGCTATAATCAATCGAGTATAGTGGAAGCAACCATGTTGAAAGAGTCTTGATTGACTAGAAGATTTCAGGAAGCAATCGACTACGCAACCAAGAGTTATGATAGACCACAAGATTTTGAATACATATGATGAACCAAAAGGTTTAGTTCCTTTTAGAGCAGAGTCCTTAATAGATAAGAAGTCTCAAGGTTAGTTTAAGATTCATTTGGTATCAATCGGGAAAGAATTTAATTTATATTAGGATTTAAAAGACTTATTAGATGATACCAATATCAATATAAGATTAGGGTTCACATGTTTAGATAGGATTTAAAATCTATACCAATATATAAAAGGTCATATAATCATTGTAAATAATAGCTAGCCTCAAATATGGAATTTCAATCATAGTTTTACAAGTTTTAGTACTGTTTATTTTCTTAGTTTATTTACAATTTTCTCTATTTTCCATCACCCAAATATTGAAATTATCTTTATCTCCTTCTCTAAAAACCTATCCTTTCTCTTTTTGTGGTATGACTTTAGAGTAGATAGCCTTTTTTTTAGGGTTCGAGATCTTATATTCTCATACTCTGCTTGATTTTATGAGGTTGATAGCATTTTTTCTCGTGATTAAGTTCTTATTATGTAGTTTCTCCTTCTTAAAAGATAAAAATGCTTAACTAGTAGCATATTTATTAGAAGATTATTTGAGTGATAAAAAATTAGACATAATCCTAACCTCTTTTCATGCAATTTCTCCTTTTAGCCAAAGTTTGGTTTTTAACTACTTTTTGTGTCATATAATATAGATTAAATTTAGAAAATGCTTATGTCCATTTGCTAATAAAATCTCTTAAAAAAATATTATTATAATAATAATTAATTAAATGTTTTTTACAAATTGCATAAACATCAACTAGTAATATATACTAGTGTAACTTAACAAAAAAAAAAAGGGTAAAAATACAAAGACATATATAATTTTTCCATTGATATATATCTTTCTTCAACTAATATGAGTACATGACTAAGGTAATACATAACATGTTCATGCATAGAATCATTTTCTTATGCCAACGTTCTACTAATTGATCATTATACTACCAAAATGTATAGCCATAAAGGCTTTCCAAGTCTTAGCGGGGCCAACACTAGAGGTTATACTAGATATGCTTTATGTCTTCAAAATCAATCTACTACTTTCCAACCCATTAAAATTCATCAGAGTTCTTTTATTTTAATAACTTAATAAAAGGTCTAATCTTCTTTGTAGATTTTATAGGGAACCTCTTTAGAAAATTAATATTGCCAATAAAGCTTTATAATTATTTTTTATTTTAAAGAGGTCTTGCTTTCATGTTTACTCGTGTTTTATTCTTGTCCACCTCTATTATTTGTTGATAGCCTAAAAATCTAAAAATATTAGTAGCTTACACACTAAATGCATATTTAAAGAGATTCATTTTAGGCTGTATATCCTTATTTGTGCAAAGATAGCACATCACACATCTAGGTGGATGGATCTGGATTTTGACTTTACCATAATGTCATCAATGTAAATATCTATATTGTGATTGATCATAGGGGAGACTCTGAAAAAAATATAAATATATATAAAAAATTCCACTCCCTTCTACATATATATGATAAATGGAACAATTGAAATCACATCAAAAGGCACAAAGCATTACAGTTGGTATCAAAACATGGTTATAATTAAATATTGTTACAACTATGAAAGGTTTTATTGATGAACAATATGTATTACATAATGGTTCAAACAAGATGAGGAGTTTATTGAGAGTGTTATTATTGTTCTGAGAAGCTTGGAATTTAAAGTGTTATAGTCTAATTAATTGGCTAATCAAAATTGAAATTTCTTGTCTTAGAGTTTTGGATACTAAGGTACAATTAGCTATTGCGATTATAGCATTAGTATTAAGTAAATCATAGTTTATTGCGTGAATGATTATATCATCCTTACAGGGATAATTAGAGGTCAATGAAGGAATGAGTATTTGTTAAAAGAGATTGTGCTTGATCAGTCAGGTTATACCAAATGACTTACTAATGACTTGATGGAATGGTTGATGAGAAAATAAAAGCTATTAAAATTTTAAAATTTTAAGTATAAGCTTAACGGTTCATTTCATGAAAGATGCAATCTTATTTATGAAGTGAAGATGATAAAACTACGAGGATGATAATAACTTGTGAATTATTGTAAGACAATATCATTGTTCTTTCACCACCTGCATTTGAGAATTTAATCCCCATTATTCAATTGGGTTAAAAATTAGGTGGCCTTTTATTTATGATGGCAATTAGTATTTCATTTGTTAATCGGGTCTTGTCTTGGAGAATATGAAGGTCTTTGGTCTAATTAAGAGAATCTTTATTGTAATATTTGTGGTGTTAATACACTTATGTATGACTAATAAGGTACTAAATTATGGGTTAGGCTAGGCTGAATTGATGTTACCAAATAGAAAAACCATTTTGATCTCTCAAAAGAGTCTTTGGTGAAGGAATAGGCCATAGTTTTTTTGCCAGGAAAGGAAATTGTTCTTAAACTAGTATTTGAAGTGCTTGGTAGAACGCTTGAGAAGAAGGAATATGATTTGGTTGAATGTAATGTTTGATTATTAGCTAGATAGATAATTCAATGAAAGAAGAGCAGTTGGAAAAAGGAAATGAGAGCTTGGGTTGCAGGTTAAATAGTACATAGAAAGTGGCAAATGATTGTATATATATAATCTTAGTGAAATATGAACGTTGATTGCTGGTTTGTATGGGCCTTGATTTATTGAAGTTGATAACCAATATAATTTATTGGAGCACTGGACAAAAATAGATGACAACCACTTTGCAGTTTGCACCATTTACAGATATTAGACTTGACTTTAATAACAGGCTATCTCTTAGAAATCAGTAGGATCATTCACTAGTTTACTTCGTTGTGATTGGAGACTTTCAAGGTAAATAAACATATTAAATAGTTGTGGATACAAAGTTTTAAGAAAATAAACATATTAATTCTTGAAAACTGTTACATTTTATATCTACCGAAGAGTTTTCTCTTCTTATTATGTTTACTTGGGGACAATCTCGAATGATTGTACCTACTTCTTACAGTGTTACTATGCACTTTTTTTTTTCAGAACCCAATATTGTTCTTAAAAAACAATAGTTATACTGCTAGAAGTGATGAATACAGCTCCAAATCTTTAACCTTGGTATATAGAAATTATAGATGAAATAGAGCATGACTACCTTCTAGTTCAAAATATGATTTTCTTGTGCAAATTCCTAGAGTTACAATTATGGAATTCCCATGATCATATGGATGCATCTGTGCATGCAAAATCCAAGGCAAAATAACTTGTGTTTTGCATCTTCTTAAAAATGATATATACACGCGCGCGCGCGCGCAATCAAATTCGTTAAAGCTTTACTTGAAATTTTAGAAAGTTTTCTTCACTTGCTTATGGGGTTTGTCTCCTAGATTGAGAAGGAACTCTAAGCAAGAAATGCTTGTGCTTTTTATCCCATCAGATTACTATGCCCAGATGTCAAATTAGGCCTTATTTTTAGTAACTATTGAACTTAATAAACAACCTCATAAACTTGTGTTCGGAAAGTGTCTCTATTGGATGCCCCCAATTTATTTGATTAAATTCCTTGGAGGACCATTATTTGTTTTTATGGATACAATTGTTTCTTTTCGAGCTAATATCTAATAAAAATCTAATCGTGACTATGATGATCAACTAGGTCATTATTGAGAATGAGATAGAGATGTTTGTAGAAATGGTGAAGGATGCTGACCTAGTCCATGATTGTTGATTTACTTGCTTCATATGCTGTTATAAGGTCTCAAGTTATACATAAAAACTTTTATTATTTTGTTGTTAGATTAGGAAATTTTACATTCATTCATGTTGTGGATTAACTTATAAATTTGAATGCAAAGGGAAAAGGCATATGATTTTATGGTTGATATAATGGGATTTAGGGAACAATCAAGCTGAAATATTACGATCTTAATTTGAACTGGATAATTTTATACTAAACTCTAGGTTGAACACATGCATGGATGAGTTAGCTGGAATCGATAACAACTTAGAAAACATGTATGTAGAGATTATACATCATATTAGTGATTATCAAATTGATATGAAAGATGAGAGCTTCTTGTCCATTGTTAGATAATATTTTAGGAAGTCGTATGAGAGCTTGAAGAAGAAAAAAATTTAATTTTGTTCTTAAGGACATAAATGTCCATTTTATTTACACAAGTCTAGAAGTACTAAAAGTTACCATGCAATGACGAAAGATTTAAAAGTGACAAGACTTTTATATATAATATTGGCGATGATGTAAATAGTGACATTAGTAAAGTTCAGGTGAATAAAGCGGATGTTGACAATGTTTTTATGTATTTCAATAAGACTGTTGAGGAGTTCAATGAAGAAAAGAAAGTCTTACAAAAATTTCAAAGATTTCTTAAATTTCATTAATGAAACACTATCGAGAAAGTTAAGGGTAACCATGAATGTTGAAAACTTTATTTTGGAATACTTGGGGTCTATGAAAGAAAAGTTGATGAATATGAAATTGTATAAATAGGAGCAAGAGTAAACCATAGAAATAAATTAGGAAAAAGATCATAAAATTTTTGTTGTCTACTTGTACCAATGTAACTAGGGAATTGTAGTTTGTAATTAAGAATGAGCTACTAGAAATAATCTTTATTTCTAAGCTTGAAAAGTTAAACCATAATTTGATTCAAGAATCAAGTGTAGATGGTAAAGACATCATAGAGAATAAACAAAGGTTCAGTGATAGAGAATGCTGCTACTTAACATTGCGACGACCTTTAAAAGAGAGAGGAAAGAAAAGATATATGACATCTTGTTCTTTGAGAGAAAAAAGTCTAGTTTAAAGAGTTCTCACCTAATATTATGGTCATTAGAAACCCTAACTGATCAACAGAGTTTCTATGGTACATGACTAGTTATGCTAAAAGAAAGATATTATTACCCTTAAAACATCTTACTTGAAGTAGATTGCATTGTTAGTTTTGTCTTAAAATGCTAAGGGTTTGTTGGGCTATGGTACCAACGGTTTGCTCATAATATTTATGATTCTAGTGTCGGTGAATATTCAACTAAGAAATACTTCTAGCTATAGCGCTTGTAAGTACTTAAAGAATTAAAATACTCTATAATTGCTTGAGAGACCTGTGTTCTCTCAGCAATATATTTATACCCAAAGTTTGTTACAGAAGATTTATCTTTACAAAAGTTTACTTGCAGAAAGAAAACCTAAGGATAAACAGAGAAACATGAGTTAAACACAATAGGACTAAATCTCAGTGTCTTTCGGCAATCTTAGCATGCTGAGCTTTATCCTTATCATTCCCCCCATGAGCTAACAGAGAGATCTGTCACAGAAAGTTTATCCCGGAGGAAGCAGAACCGATCAGCCATGTGTCCTTAGGTAAATATATCTACAGGTTGTAGAGAGGTGGGGATATGATGAAGAAGGATATCTTTGTTGGCCACCTTTTCTTGGACAAAGTGGTAATCCACTTCAATGTGTTTGGATCGTGCATGAAAAATTGGATTTATGGCAAGAGCTAAGACACTTATATTATCACACCACGCGATTGGAGCAAAAGCAAGAGAGACCTACAGCTCACGTAACAGCATTCACAACCAATACACCTCAGCAATAACGAGAGCCAAACACCGGTATTCAGCTTCAGTACTGGACTTGGACACTATAGATTGTTTCTTAGCCGACTAGGATATAAGATTGGGTCCAACAAGGACACCATAAACGCAAATGGAACGTCTGTAATCAGGATTACCGGCCCAATCAGAATCACAGTAGGCATTAATGGCAAAAGAACCTGGTTCGTATAAGAGTCCACAATCAAGTGTATGTTTTAAGTATCGCAGCACGTGTTTGGCTGTTGTCCAATGAAAAGAGGTTGGTGCTTACAGGTCTTGACAGAGTTGATTCATGGAGTATGCGATGTCGGGGCGTATGAGAGTGACATGTTGTAAAGCATCGATCGTGTGCCTATATTTATAGGGGTCTGGAAGAATTTCGCCATCAAATTTGGACAGTTTAGAGCCCGATACACAGGGAGCACAATACGGTCGAATACCAGTTAGTTGCACACGATCTAGAAGATCTATAATATACCTTGTTTGGCGAAGATGTAAGCTAGTAGAATTGCGTATGGCCTCAATGCCCAGAAAATATGTCAACTAACCGAGATCCTTCATAACAACCTGAACTTGGAGTTAAGAAATAAGAGAGCTAAAAATATTCTGATCATTCGAGGTAACAAGAATATCATCCACATAAACTAACAGAAATGCATGGATTTTCTCTAGGTGATAGGTAAATAATAAAGGATCAACCAGGGAACTGTGAAAACCAAGAGCCAACAGAGCAGTGGATAGGTGATTAAACCAAGTGCAAGGAGCTTGTTTTAACCCGTAGAGAGATTTATAAAGCTTAAACACAAAGTGAGGGTGTGCTGGATCAACAAAATCATTCGACCGTGACATATAAACTTCTTCTTCTTCTAACAAGCCATGAAGAAAGGAATTAGAAATATCAAGTTGCCGAATGTCCTAGTGGAAAGAGATGGCGAGGGCAAGAATCATGTGAATAGTAGCTGGTTTGATGACTGGGCTGAATGTTTCAAGAAAATCAACACCACTTCTTTGTAGATAACAGCTACTAGTCTAGCCTTGTGACATTCAACACTGCCATCAGATCTCCATTTGAGTTTAAAAACCCATTTACATGGAACCACATTCTTATTAGGAGGAAGAGAACACAGTGACCAAGTTTCATTCTTTAATAAGGACTGAAATTCATTGTCCATTGTTGCACGCCACTCGTGTATTGATGCCGCTTGAGAGTTGGTTCGAGGCTCATAACAAACCAGACCTGCATGCAATGCTTGAAGGGGGTAATGAATAGAATATAAATGAAAATCAGGAAAACGACGAGGCTTAAGGTTACCAGTCAATGATCTGGTGATTATTTGAGAGGAGGGCATAGTAGGAGAGAGGACATCAACTTGGAGGTTAAGCTGTGCACTGTCCTGGTGAGCAACAGAAGGATCAAGAACTAATACAGGGGAGAAGGAGACAGAGGGTTCAGGGTGGACAGAAGTGAGAGATGGAACAAAAGAGTGGAGATGATTGTCAGAAGAGATAAATTCTAGAGTACTATGAGTGTCGGGTGAGACATAGGTAGGAGCCGATTATGGTAAGGAAGATTATAATGGAGGAGAAAAATCAGAAGATGAGGAGGAAATATGAGAGGGGAGAGTGAAGGACAAAGCTGGAGTCTTACTTGAGGAGGGGACGCATATGACAAGATTTGTGAGAATGGATTGTGTTGGAAATTTCTCTTCGTCAAAAATCACATTTCGAGAGATGTAGACACGTCTAGAGGAAGGATCTAAGCAGCGAAATCCTTTGTAATTTATCATTTGTGTAAGGACGAAGACATGGAAAACATTGACAACCAAAAGCCTGAAAATAGGTGAAGTTAGGTGGATGGTGAAAAAGACGTTCACGGGGTGATAAATAATCAAGAACTTTGGTCGGTAATTGATTAATTATGAAGATTGTGGTTAGGAAAGCATCAACCCAAAATTTCTTAGATAAACCGGAATGAGCAAAAAGAGTAAGCCCCATATCCATAATATGACTATGTTTCCTCTCAGCGAAACCATTTTGTTGAGATGTATGAGGACATGACAGTCAATGAAAAATACCATTGTCACTAGAAAACTGTTTAAAGATAGTAGAATAATATTCACCACCATTATCGCTTTAAAATTGTCTTATGGTAGAGTGAAATTGTTTTTCCACTAATAGCTTGAATTCAACAAAGGTAGAATACACATCGGATTTATTTGAAATAGGAAACATCCAACATAAACGAGTAAAATCATCAATAAAAATAACATAATAACGACAACCACTCAGAGACGGAGTGGAAATGGACCAGACATCATAGTGGAGTATTTCAAGAGGAGCAGTAGATTCTCTTGAAGAATCAGAGAATGATAATTGTCTAGACTTACCTAGTTGACAAGACACACAAACAAACTTTTTATTGATTGAATCACTAACTGGAACGTTAAAATTGGAAATGATAAGATGAAGAATATCCGGGGAAGGATGACCCAGACGATAATGCCAGGTAGAGGTAGAAGCCTTGACGCCAACAATCATTGTGAGAGCATGGTATGGTGAGGAATAAATTTGAGGAAGGTTGATCGGATATAATCCATTGTCACTTAGCCCCGTTAGGAGCGTGTCCCCTGTTAGGATGTCCTTCACAGAAAAAATTAGAACAAGTGAGTTAAAAAAGAACATTATTATCGTTACAGAATTTATTGATAGAGAGAAGTTGAACAGAGGCTTGAGGACAGTAAGTATATTATTTAAGGCAAGAGTAGAAGATAAGGTTTTAATAGAAGCATTGTCAATGCGAGATATAGGCAAACTTGTTTCGTTGCTTACCCCAACAGAATCATCACCTTCATATGGTTGAGAGGTTGAAAGATTAGCAATATCGGAGGTAACATGAAGATTGGCACCACTATTCGCATACCATTGATGTTGATTTAGATAAGTGGTATTAGCCTCCGCAACCATGACAACTAATTCAGTAGGAGGATGACGTCCCTGAAATGAGTAATTCATTCGATTAAAACAATCCAAGGCCTTATACCCTCACGTTTACAGATTTGACATGGAAAGCGAGAGTGAGAATCAGAAGAAGCCATACAAAATATGCGAGGTAAGTGAGGTAATGGTTGCCTAAACTGGGAAGAAGCACTACCCGAGCCTTTAGACATCCCTGAGAAGCGAGATTTAGTATTGTTGTGGCGAGAACCGATTTTGGAGCCAGGTTTATGTGAGTAAAGAGCATAGGAACCTGCCTCAAATTGAATAGACTGGCTAAAAGATTGTTGCATGAGGTCATAGTTCAGCAGTTCTGTATGAAAATCTGAGAATGGCATAGATTTCTCTCTAGAAAGGAGCATATACGTAGTGACAAAGGAATGAAATGAAGAATTGAGACCATTGAGAACAGATAAGATTAAATCAGAACCAGCAATAGGTTTCCCAACAGCAGAAAGTTCATAAGCAAAAGTTTTAACTTCATCTAAAAAATTATGATAGGATGAGGAGCCTTGCTGTAAAGACTGTAACTTTCTCTTGATAAGAGAAATGCGAGAAGTGGAGGGTGCAACAAAATGTGCACCAAGGGCTTGCCAAGCAAGACGAGAAGTCTCAAGGCCATAAATAGTAGAGACCACCATGAGAGACAATGAAGAAATAATCCAGTCAAGTATTGTTTGGTCCTTATACTACCAAGTCAGATAAGCAGAATTAAGAATCCCTTGGACCTTGTGTTCTTCGCTGGAAAATTGAGGAGGATAAAAATCAGAACCATCGACAATTCCCATGAGTTCATAGCTCTGAAATAGAGGAAACAATTGAGCAGACCAGGCAAGAAAGTTAGTTCCATCAAGTTTTATGGAAATAACTTGAGCTGGAAGATGAAATGCAGCGGAAGATAATTAAGAATCTGTAGCAGTAGCCATAGGATCGTTAGAAGCGTTAGCTATGGGACCCTCTGATACCATGAAAGAATTAAAATACTCTGTAATTGCTTGAGAGACCTGTGTTCTCTCAGCCATATATTTATACCCAAAGTTTGTTACAAAAGATTTACTTGCAGAAAGGAAACCTAAGGATAAACAGAGAAACAAAAGTTAAACACAATGGGACTAAATCTCAGTGTTTTTCGGCAATCTTAATATGCAGAGCTTTATCCTTATCATTATACTGAGCTTTATCCTTATCAAGTACAACATGTAAGCAATCTAATATTCCTGACTATGGCACCAATAAATATTAAGGTTCAAAGTTATTTCTAATCATAGTGCTAATATTCCTAACTCTAGTGTTAGTGAATAATGATAACAAAAAAAGTATTTCTAATTTTGGCATAGATGAATATTAATATTCCTAATTTTTGCGATTAATAGTAACATCCAAATGTTGGACCCATATCAACCATAATCTTGCAACAAGATTCATTACTATGTCAAACAACATAAAACTTAGCCTCACATGTGGGTACATAGCTTCAAAAGGAAACGGCCACAGAATTCATTTTAGAAAGGTCTTAACAAAAGCATGCCAAAATGAAAAATAAGTCCTTAGGCCAGGACAGCTCTCATCTCTCTTTTTATTGCCCATGGTCTTGAATACTAACTTAAAGAGACAACTTTTTTCATACCAATTCTGCACATGAAAGACCAAAACACAAATCTTTTTTTTAAAAAAAAAAAAATCATCTACATTATAGTCTTTAATTTCTAAAATTTATTTACAATCAAGTCACACTTTATTAATCATTACATTTTAATTATTGACCAATAGTTCTTATGTGTGTGACCCATTATGTTCCCTAATAAGTTAGCCCAAATATAAATCATAATGTTAAATAAAATAAGATTAAATAAATTAAACAATTTAATTTATTATCAATTCAACAATCAATTGACTTATATTTAAAGATCAAGTATAATGTCTAGTAACTTGTTATGATCCCTTAAATATTAAGAAAGTCATAAGTGATTTAATTTAACCTTTTAGTAACCAGTTTCTCAGTGTAATTATTATCCCTTCATCATAGATGTTCCGATTTAAACATTATAGCATGGAGTATGTCTGCTTTGTTAAATCATGTTAGTTCTCAACATTATAGTCATTGATTCTTTGAAGAAGATTTTGAAACTCTCTTCAAAACTCATCCCACTTTGGCTAAAGATTTTACAATCAATACTATTTGAGAACAAATGGAACATTTTACTTAATTCACCAAGGGTGATGAATCCTCTCTTGATTACTTAAATACCTTCATATAGTTTATGTTATACCCAATATCTACATGTTTGTTACCTTTAATTAGGACAATGTGTGATCATAATTAAAATATAACACTCCCTATATAAGATAACTTAGTGATCTCAAGTATAAGGATCACTTACACGTCTTTCATGTAAGCCTTTCCATAGACATATGTAATCTCTTCATATGGAATTCTCTTGTGGATCAGTTTAATGTATAAGCTATCTGACAAGCACCTACATATTAGTTTCAGAAAAATTAATCAGGAAACTTTAGGAACAATGGTTTGATACAATATGAATCTCATAATTATAACAACTTTATAATTTCCTATGCAAAACATTTTTGTTCCATGAACTTTATCTTTACTCTAGATTTATTAATCAAACATTAGATTTTGTAATCAAATATAAATTAATATTAAAGATAAAAAAAAACCTTTATTAATAATAAATATGTTTTACTTGAATAAAATTAATACTATGTGTATCTAACTAATTGCCTACAGAGCATATTTACTAATAAGAGCAAGAGAATTGCTAGAATTAAAGTGCTGAAAATAAGAAAACTTGTAAATAAAACAAGAAAATAAACAATACTAAACTAGTAAAAAAGACAATTGAAATTGCATATATGGTACTGATAATTGTTTATAGTGACTATATGATTCTTTATATATTGGTATAGAGTTTGCTACCTATCTAAACATTAAATTCTAATCCTATATAAATGTTGGTATCAGGTAAGGAGATTTTATTGAATCCTAATACAAACTAAACTCTTTCTCTATTGACACCACATGAATCCTAAGCTAACCTTGTGACTTCTAATTAGTTATTATATTGAGGATTTTATCTATGAATAAAACTAAGCTTATTGGCTCTTTGTGTGCATTCAACTGTTTTCCCTTGGTGAATCGTGATTTCTGATCGCCAGGTCAACTGCTTCCTTAGATTTTATTGAATATGACCCTTACAACACGATCAATTCTAGACATGGTATTATAATACTAACTTTAAATTTGATCAATATTCTTCACAAATTCTCATAATAGATCGAAAGATATGATATGCAAATGTTGTCATAACAATATCCTGGGGCTTTAATTTATGAAAACCATAATGATTAGATGAGTGCAAATGAGACTTGTATTAATGTCCACTTAGTTGTAAAGTGAAATCCCTTTTGCGTATCTAACATCCATCATGAATTGTTTACTAGTAAATTAAGTGAAGTGTTCAATAAAGAAACATAGATCATATGGTAGCATTTGATTATTGTCCTGGGACAGAAAGGACAAAGACAGTGAAAAAATATATATATTTGGTTAAAGAGAAAATACATAGATATAAAATAAATTTGTTTTTAGGATAATTTTAGAGTGAATTTTTGTACTTCAAAACAAGAGGTATAAAGGAGACATGTCTCACAGACAATATTTTTTAGTTTTCATTCTTAAAATATCCTTGTAAAAAAATTTCAATTCCAAAATTATCCAACTAAGATATGTAAGGATAAAACTGATTATTATCATAGATTTAAAACCTAACTCAAGAGTCGATCTAGGGTAAAACCCAGGTCATTGGTCGTGGCCTGGGTTATAGGTCGAGTTGACCCGAGTCAATGTAAAAATAAAAGTGATTATTATTATAGTTTTAAAACATGATTTGGGGGTTGACTCAGGGTAAGGTACAGGTTAAAAGTGGGTTGACCGTTGACCCGGGTCAGCAAAAAATAAAAGTGGTTATTATTATACTTTTAAAATTTGATTTGGGGCTCAATCCGGGACAAGGCCTGGGTCATGGATCAAGAGGTTCAACCTGGGTTATTGTAAGGATAAAAGTTGTTATTATTATAGTTTTAAAACCCGACCTGGGGGTCAACCGGGGCAAGGCCTAGGTCATGGGTCGAGGGTTGACCTGTAACATCCTAAGATTTCCTCATGATAAAAGCAATTTCCATGAGCCATGAACTCAAGAAAAATAAGGATTTGTTTTTTAATATTTATAACGTCTTAGTTCCACACATAATGTACCATAATAAATAATAAATGGTTAAAGAAATAAATTAACATTCAATGTAATAGAAACATAATGACTAAGAAATGAGAAAAACATAAATACTTTTTCTGTATAGTTACAACTCCCAGAAATTTAATAATATTTGAACTACTCCTAAAACAATTGTCTCGTAATGGAAAGCTTCTTCTTGTCATTCATGGTAGGAGTCCTGCATAGAACTAATATT
>Ga0307513_10007488_pt1 | contig 14137 bp, 14 predicted proteins | sample 15_EM_MG_FD_202174 | JGI IMG/M metagenome (GOLD analysis project Ga0307513, IMG submission 202174) | Populus trichocarpa ectomycorrhiza microbial communities from riparian zone in the Pacific Northwest, United States - 15_EM | ecosystem: Host-associated > Plants > Roots > Unclassified | place... | reverse complement strand
GATGCGCGTCCCACGCCGGCGCGCAGCACGCCCGCGGCACGCGGTGGATCTCCACCCTTCGCGATCGCGATCGCATACGCGACGCGCGCGTTCCCGAACTGCGGCGCGAGCTCGAGCGCGGCGCGCCGCGCGTCCTCCGCGGACGCGAGATCGCCGTTGTCGAGGGCCGTGCGACCGCGCTCGTAGTAGCGACGCGCGACCGACGACACTAGTCGAGCTCCAGCAAGCTGAACCGCGCCGAGGCGTCGTCGCCGCTCGACTCGGTCTTCTCCGGCACCGCCGCGGGCGGCGGAGGTGCAGCGGCGGGCGGCGCTGGAGAGGGCGGCGCGGCGGCAGCCGGGGGGCTGGCCGGACGCGGCTGGGTCGCCGGCGCGCCGGTCGGCTGGCCACGCAGCGACAGGCCGCGCGGCGGCGGCGCGGTGCCCGGGATCTGGGTCGGCGGCGGTGGCGCCTGCGCGGGGCGCGGCTGGGTCGGCGTCTCGACGACGCGCACGCCGGCCTGCGGGCGCGGTAGCTCGGCGGCCCCGCCGGCCCCGAGCGGCTGGCGCGACGCGAGCAGCGGCTGCACCACGCCGCCGAGCCGCACGCCGACCTGCTCGCCGTCGACGACGAACATCGCCAGCTCGGGGTGATCGAACCGGGTCTGCAGCGCCGACACCAGCTGCGCGAACGTCGGGCTCTTCAGGTCCGACAGCGTCTCGGCCTGGTGGACCAGCATCGGCGGCGGCCCCTCGACGACGTACTCCTTGATCACGAAGGTCAGCACCTCGAGCAAGGTCTCGCGATCGGCGTCGGCGAACGCGTCCTTGACGTTGCTGGCGAGCTCGCGAAGGTCAGGTCGGGACGGCATGGTCATCTCCTAGTAGGTCGCGCCGTCGAGGTCGGCGCCCGCAGTCTCGCAGCCCACGATGCGCGCGCCGGTCAGGTCGGCGCTGCACAGGTTGACGCCCTTGAGGTTGCAGCGCACCAGCGCCGCGTTGCGCAGGTTCGCGCCGTACATGTTGGCGCGCCGGAAGTCGACGTCGAACAGCGCGGCGCCGGTCCAGTCGGTGCGCGACAGCGAGACCGTGGCGCTCTCGTAGCCTTCGAACACGACCTTGATCAGCACGGCGCCCGCGAAGTCGGACGAGTACAGCTCGGACTCCTTGAACGTCGTGTCCTGGATCTTCGCCTTGTGAAACCGGACGCGCGCCATCCGCACCGGGCCGAGCTCGCAGCGCAGCAGCTGCGCGCCGCTGAAGTCGAGCTCGGTCAGATCGCAGTCCTTGGCGCGCACGCGGTGCCACAGGGCGCCGCGCCACTGCGACGTCCGCAGGTCGCTCAGCTTGAGCTCGGCGCGCTCGAGCCGGCTGTCGTCGCCGTCGGCGCCGCGCAGGTCGAGCCGCTCGAGCGTCACGCCGTCGAGATCGAGGTTGCGCATGCCGACCGACGGCGCCGCGAACCCGCTGATCGTGCGGCCGGCCAGCTCGTCGCCCGCGACCAGCCGCTCGAGCTGGACGCGCGATTGGACGACGCCTGCATCGGCGCTTTGCTCGCTCATCGCGACGAGGGTACCCCGAGATCAGCCGCGGCGCTGGATCCCGCTGCGCATGATGTGGTTGCGCTCGGCGTCGGCGCACATCTCGTGGACCAGTGCCTTGATCTGCTCGATCGTCTTGTCGAGCGCTTCCTTGGTGGCCGCCTTGTGGCTCGCGTCGTCGGTGGCCGACCGGGTCGAGTCCTGGCCGCTGGCGACGTCGTGCTCGACCGCCTCGGCTTCCGCCTCGTGCTCCTCGGCGAACGGCATGCCGCCGCCGTCGCTGGCCTTGCGGTGCAGGCCCTTGTGGGCCTGGGCGACGTGGGTGAGCTCGTGGGCGAGCAGCGCCTGCCCCGACGCGCTGCCCATCGACCTGTCGGGCGAGCCGCCCATCAGGATCATGCCGGTCGAGCCGATCGTGACGGCGTACGCGTTGCGCTTGCGGTTGAACTCCTCGGCGAATTCGCCGGAGTACACGCGGACGTGCCCGAGGTCGACGCCGAACCGCTTCTCGTACTTGGCGCGGATCGACTGATCGAGCCGCTCGCCCTTGCCGGCGCGGCGGGAGATGATGCGCAGCAGCCGCTCGGGGTCGTACTTGCGCGCGAGCTCGTCGCTGAGGCCTTCGGCTTCGAGCTCGGCTGCGGTCGGGTTGTCTTGTTCGCTCACGCCAGTCTTTCTACGAAGTTACTCGTCCTTGCCTTCCCCGGCCCAGGTCGAAACGTAACCTTCGGTTCCTTCATAGAATTCGGCGGTCTTTTGCTGGTCGACGACGGCGGCGTCGCCGCCGAGCGCCTGCTCGAGGAACTTGGTCTCGCTCAGGCAACTACCGCCCTTGACGCCCTTGACCTGGAAGGTCACCTCGCCCTTGGCGTTGATCACGATCTCGATGTCTTGCTTGTGCATGGCCGTCCCTTACTCGGAGACCCACTTGCGAACGACCAGACGGATCGAGCCGTCCTCTTCGTTCACTTCCTCTTCGAGCGCATAGCCCTTGTCTTCGCAGGCCTGCTTGACGTTGTGATACTGGTAGCGCTGGCTGAGCTGGTGCTTGAACTCCTCCTCGGAGACACCCTTGGTCGTCTCGACGCCCCACCAGTCGGCGGTGATATCGAACGTCCCGTCGAGGTTGTCGACCACGCCGACGTCGTAGCGCCCCATGTTGACCGAGATCGCGGCCTTGAGCTTGTCGCCCTGGTAGCCGCGCACGTCCACCGACTGGCCCTGCTCTGCCTCGACGAACGACAGCTCCATGTCGGCGAGCGCCTTCTTGATCGCCGCCAGGTTGGTCATCTTGAGCGCGCACTTGGTGAAGTGAGACATCGGCTTTCCCGTCCAATCTACGTCACAGCTCGAGCTTGCGTTCCCCGTCGTCGCTCGCGTCCTCGCCTTTATCGCCGAGGTTGACGGTCGCCGCGCCGTGGCGCGCCATCCAGCCATCCTTCTTAGCAGGTGCGCGGTTGCGTGCCGAGGCCCGACGCGCGCGGGTCCGCGCCCACTCGCGCATCGCGTCGATCTGCTCGCGCATCGTGATCGCCAGCGGGACGATGTCCTTGAGCGTGTGGAGCAGACCCTCGGTGCTGAGATCGTTGCCGGTGTCGAACGCGTCGTACAGCGCGGCGACGACGGCTTGCTCGAGCTCGGCGCCCGAGAAGTCGACCGTCGCCTCGACCAGCTTGTCCATGTCGAACTGGCCCGGGTCGCGCTTCTTCTTGCGGACGTGGATGTCGAGGATCTGCGCGCGGTCCTCGCGGTCCGGCAGATCGCAGAAGAAGATCTCGTCGAACCGGCCCTTGCGCAGCAGCTCGGGCGGCAGCTGCTGGACGTTGTTCGCGGTCGCGATCACGAACACCGGCGAGGTCTTCTCCTGCAGCCACGTGATGAACGACGCGAACACGCGCGACGTCGTGCCGCCGTCGGTCTGCCCCGACGAGCCGGTGCCCGAGAAGCCCTTCTCGAGCTCGTCGATCCACAGCACCGCCGGCGCGATCGCCTCGGCGGTCTTGATCACCATGCGGATGTTCTCCTCGGACGAGCCCACCAGGCCGCCGAAGATCTTGCCGACGTCGAGGCGGAGCAGCGGCATCTGCCACAGCGCGCCGACCGCCTTGGCGGTCAGCGACTTGCCGGTGCCGGGCACGCCGATCAAGAGAATCCCCTTGGGCAGCGGCAGGCCGAAATCGCGCGCGCGCGACGAGAACGCGTTGCGCCGCTTGACCAGCCAGTCCTTCAGGATCTCCATGCCGCCGACGTCGGAGAACTCCTCGCGGTGCTCGTAGTACTCGAGCAGGCCGTTCTTGCGGATGATCTGCTTCTTCTCCTCGAGGATGGTCTCGAGGTCGAACGTGTGGGTGCGCACCGCCGACTTGGCGAACACGTTCTCGGCCTCGACCAGGGTGAGGCCGAGCGCGCCTTCGACCACGCGCTCCATGAACGTCGGATCGCTCTCGATCTCCTGCTGGGTCGCGGCCGGCAGGTTGGGCAGGACCTTGCGCGCCGCGCCCTCGATCTCGATCCGGTTGGGCAGCTCCCAGTCGAGCACCGCCGAGATGCTCTTCTCGAGCTCGGGCGGGATCTTGGTGATCGGCGACAGGATGCACAGGCTCTTCTTGGTCTTGCGCAGCTCGGTCGCGGCGTCGCGCAGCCGGCGGACGACGGCCGGCTCCTTGAGGAACGGGTGGAAGTCGCGCAGCACGAACAGCGAGCGGCCCTCGGCGCGCATCACGTGATCGATCGCCTTCATCGGGTCCTTGACGTCGCGCGTGCCCTGGCCGTTCGCGATCGTCTTGAAGCCCTCGGTGATCGACCAGACCTCGAGCCGCATCTCGCGCTCGACGCACAGCTTGCGCAGCGCCTCCTCGACGCGGTTCTCCTCGGGCGAGGTGATCCAGATCAGCGAGTAGCGCGCCTTGATCAGATCCTCGATCTCGCCCTTGCTGCTTCGTTTGTGCTCGATCGTCATGGCTTCTCGGGGGTCCTATCGTCCTGGGCTCACGCGGGCGCGGTCGCCAGATCGCGCAGGCCGCGCAGCGCGCCCTTCGCGGTCTCCGCGTTGTCGACCATCGCCTCGACCGCCTGCCCGACCGCCTGGAGCGTGTCGGTGTCGGCCTTGAGGTTGGGCAGCTCGCCCTGCACCAGCCGCATGTTGTTGCGCATCTCGGACAGGATGTCGTTGATCGCCTCGTAGACCTCCTGCGCGACGCGCATCAGCTCGGCCTGCGGCGGCGGGCTGCTGATCACGGTGTGCTCGAGCACCGAGACCGCCTGCGCGTCGGCCGACGCCTTGGCGCGCGCAGCCTCGGCCCGCGCCTTGGCGGCGTCGGTCTTGGCGGCGTCGACCTCGGCCTGCAGCGACTTCTGCGTGCGCTCGGCGGCGGCGGCCTTCTCGACCGCGTCCTTGAGCTTGCGCTCGCTGGCCTCGCGCTCGAGCTGGAGCTCCTTGGAGTCGGCCAGGCTCGGCGCCGGGGCCGCCTGGACCTTCTCGAGGTCGACGACCCGCTTGCGCAGCCGATCGAGCTCGCGGCGGGCGTCGTCGCCGCCGGTCGACGCGACGTCGCGCGCCTTGGACGCCGTGAGCGCCTCCTCGGCCGCCTTGTGGCGCGCGACCTCGGACTTGGCGAGCGCGTCCTGCGCGACGTTGCGCGCGCTCTCGGCCGCGAGCTTGCCGTGCACCGCTTCCTGGAGCTCGACCTCGATCTGCGCGAGCCGGCCCTCGAGCCTCTCGCGATCCTTGTCGGTCGAGGTGTACTGGTCCTGCAGGCGCTCGCGATCGGCCTCGACCTTCTTGAGCTCGACCCGCAGCTCGCGGATGTCGCCGGTCATCTTCATCAGGTGATCGGGCTGCGCGCCGCCGCGGCCGGAGTCGGTCTGAGCCTCGACGAGCAGGCGGCCGAGCCGGCGGTTCTCCTCCTCGAGCGCGTTGACCTGCGCCGCGTTGCGCGACGAGTTGCCGTTGGCCTCGTCGCGCTCGGCGCGCAGCTGGGCGACCGACTTGAGCGTCTTCTCCTTCTCCGCGCGCAGCTCCTTGATGACCTCCTCCTGCGAGATCAGGCCGACGCGGCGCTCCTCGAGCATGCGCTCCTGCTCGTTGATCACCTCGCGCAGGTGCTCGATCTCGGTGAGCTGCTCGTTGAGCTTCTTCCAGCCCTCGTCCTTGGTCCGCGACAGCTCCATGAGCTGGCGGTTCTTGTCCTCCATGTCCTCGCGCAGCTTCACGGTGTCCTCGACCGCGCGCGCCGCCTGGCGCTCGCGCGCCGCCATGTTCTCGGCGAGCTCGCCCATCTCGGTGCGCGCCCGGTTGAGCTCGTTGCGGGTCTGCTGCAGCTCGTCGCGCAGCTCGTCGGCGACGCGATCGTGCGCGGCGACCTGATCCTCGCGATCCTTGATCTGCGCCTTCTGCTCCTCGGCGCGCTCGCGCAGCGCGGCCGACTCGGCGCGCACGCGCTTGCCATCGGCGACCTCGCGCTCGTAGCTCGCGGTCGCCTTCTCGAGCTGGCCGCGCAGCGCCTTGATCTCGGCGTCGGCCTTGCTGGGGTCGTACTCGAGCCCGAGGTCGACCATGACCTTGTCCTGCACGCCGTCGGGCGCGCGCGGGGTCGCGCCGACCCCGCCCATCGGCCCGTTGCGCTCGAACATGCTCGGGTTGTCGCCCTGACGAGGCATCGCCGGTGGCCCGCCATACGGCGTCGGCGCGCCGCCTCCCGGCATGCCCGGCGGCCCCCCGTACGGCAGGTTGGGCGTTCCGGACGGCATCGCCGGCGGCCCGCTGAACGCGGGCGCGTTGGGCTGCGACTGCGACGCCACCGAGCCGCCGAAGCCGCCCCCGCGCGCCACGCCGTAGCCCGGCGGGTTGTTCGTCGGTGGGATCGAGCCGCCGCTCGGCATCTGCGGCGGCCCGCCATACGGCGGCACGCCGGTCGCCGCGTTGGGGTTGACGAAGCCGGGCGGCGAACCGTAGCCCGGCTGCGCGCCGAACCCGGGCTGGCCATAGGCCGGCTGGGCGCCGAAGTTGGTCGGCTGCGACGGCTGCGGCTGCGCGCCGAACGCGGACGGCGCCGGCTGGCCATAGCCACCCGCGAGCGGCGGCGGCTGCGCCGCCTCGATCACCATCGTGCCGCCCTTCTTGGGGGGCACCGCGCCGCCGGCGCCCATCGGCATCGCGTGCTGCACGATGTTGACCGCGCCCTCGTCGAGGAAGCGGATCATCAGCGAGCCACACTGGATCACGTCGCTGTTGCCGAGCGCCTGCTTCTGCACGCGCGTGTTGTTGAGGTGGGTGCCGTTCGCGCTGCCGAGGTCCTCGACCACGAAGCGCCCGCCCTCCATGCGAATCTGCGAATGGCGGCGCGACACCATGCCGTCATCCGTGCGAATCGCACACTCTAGACCACGACCGACATAGACGGTCTCGGTCGGAGAGAGCTCGACCGTTCCCTCGCGGCCCTGGCTATCCCGGAACAGGAGTCGTGCCATTGGGTTTCCCGATGGTACCGGGGCCCGGCGCCTGACGCCAGTACCCGACACCTGCCCGAGTTACTCGGGCTTGAACACCGCTTCGGTGTTGCCAACCCGGACGATATCGCCGGGCTCGAGCGTCTTCTTCGGCACCTTGTGGCCGTTGACGTAGACGCCATTGGTGGAGCCGAGGTCGGCCAGCTCGTAGGAGCCATTCACCTTGCGAATGCCGGCGTGCTTGCGCGACACCGCAGGGTCAGCGAGCACGACGGTGTTGCCGGCGACCGAGCCCAACGTCGTGACCTCCTCACTGAGCGACAGCGACTGGTTGGCCATCGGCCCGAGGATGAACTCGAGCCGCGCGGCCGGCGCCCAGCCGCAGAACAGGCACTTGGTCCACGCCGGCAGCATGACGCGCTGGCAGCCGCCGCACGTCTTCTGATGCGTGGGCGCGGCGTTCTTGCGCGCGACCATCACCAGGACGCCGAGCAGGACGAGCGCCCCGACAACGATCAGCGCGATCAAGGCACCCGTGGACAACAGAACCTCAGACGATCGACTTGAACTTGAAGTTCGTCTTGCCGAGGGTGACCGTGTCGTTGTCGACGAGCTCCAGCTTGCCCTGGATCTTGCGGTCGTTGACATAGCAGCCGTTCGTCGACCCACCGTCGACGAGCGTGTAGCCCTGCGGCGACGCGTTGATCTGGCAATGCTCGGTGCTCATGAAGCCGTCGTTGACCACGATATCGCACGGCGGTGCGGTGCCGATCTTTGTACCACCAGAACGCAGCCGCAAGGTCTGATAGGCCTGCGGACCGTTCAGCGCGACCAGCCAGCCGACGACCGGGAACCCGCCGTCGTCGCCGCCGACGCCGATCATCACGGTCTTGGCCGGCCCCATCGGCTTGGGCGCCTCGACCGCCGCGACCGGCGCGGCGAGCGGCACGGGGAGCGGCGCCGGCTTGGCGCTGAACACCTTGACGCCGATCAGGATCAGCAAGATCACGCCGACCAGCACGAGGATGAGCACCAGCCACGGGAAGCCGCCCTTCGAGGCGCTCCAGATCGGCGACAGCGTCATCGAGACCGGCTCGAGATCCGTCTTGTCGATCTTGAGCACGAGGTTGTGCTGCTTGCCGTCCCACGGCAGGCCGACGGCGAGCTTCTTGTCGTACCCCGGGAACGTCAGGTACTGGCGATCCGCCATGCGCGACAGGATGTCGGAGATCGCCGGGCCGATCGTGTCGGCGCCGGTGAGCAGCTTGGTCTGCGGCACCAGGCCGGTCAGCACGTTGGCGTCGCCCGACATGTTGTTGGCGGCGCGGTAGATCAGGCCGAACGTCTGCACGCCGGTGCGGGTGGCCTGCGCCTTGAGGCCGGCGAGCGCCGCCTTGGCGTGGTCGTTGTCGGTGTCGTTGCCGTCACACAGGACGATCAGCACCTTGCGCGCGGTCTGCGTCTTGTTGAGCTCGGACATCGCGAGCTCGACCGCGCGGACCAGCTCCTTGCCCTTGGTGCCGAAGTAGTCCGACTGCGTGCCGAGCGCCGCGCCGTTGATCGCCGACAGCGGCCCCATCGGGACGCGGATCGCCGGCTTGTCGGCGAACGTGATCACCATGCCGAGGCTGCCCGGCGGACCGGCGTCCTTGAACTTCACGCCGTCGAGCGCTTGCTCGAGGCTGTCGAGCACGCCGGACACGCGCGACGGATCGTCGGCCGCGAAGGTCGGGCTCGCGGGCACCTTGTCGTTGCCGATCCAGATCTCCCAGCCGAGCAGCACGATCGCGACGGACAGCGTCTCGCTGCCCTGGTTGAAGTCGCGCTTCGACGCCGGCTTTAGCTCGACCGGGATCTTGGCGCCGTCCTCGTGGATCGAGAACTTGTCGGCGGCGAGGTTGGGACCGCCGATCACGGTGACCTCGAGCGAGGGCGCGTCGCCCTTGGTCTTCTCGTTGGTCCGGTCGGGCGCCTTGATCTGCATCAAGACCTCGATCTTCGACGCATCGAGCTCGCCACCCTCGGCCCGGGCATCCCGCGCCAGCCCTGCCCACAGCGCGGCGATCCCCAACACCAGGCTCCAGCGAAGGTTGTGCTTGCTCATAGGCTCTTGAACTTCAGCAGCGCACTGCCGAACTTGATGAAGTCATTGTCGACCAGCTCGTGGCGATCCACGCGCCGGCTGTTCACGTAGGTGCCGTTGGTCGAGCCCGCGTCACGTAGCACCCAGACGCCGTTTTCGGCCTTGATCTCGGCGTGCTTCGACGACATGAACTTGTCGTTGAGCACCACGGTCGACTTCGGATCGGTGCCGACCGAGCTGACCGGCGACAGCGTGATGAGCTCGCCGCGCTGCGGGCCTTGCAGCGGCACGATCCAGCCGAGCAGCTGTGTGCTGCCCGGACCGCCGTTGGCGTCCATCACGAACGCCTGGGTCTTCATCGCCTTGGCCTTCTCGGGCGCGGCGACGACCTGGGCAGCGATCTGCTGGCAGTACGGACACGCGTCCCAGCTCTTGTCGAGCTGCTGGTCGCACTGCGAGCAAAACTTCTTCGCGAAGATCCAGAACCCCTTGGTGATCGCCGGTGGGTTCGGATTGGGGACCGGGGGAGCCCCCGCTCCCGGTTGTCCTGCCTGCTGCATCTGGTCTCCTTGTTGCGCCTGCCCCGCTTGGTTCAGCTTGTTATTGAACTGTCCCACCTGTCCGAGCGCGCCCTTGCCTCTTGTCCCGAGGGACTTGGCGCGCGCGATATCCACCTTGATGTTGCCCTTGATGTTCTTGACGCCCAGGATCTTGTTATTGATCGCGCGAAACGGGGCGAAGATGAAATCGAGATATCTGAGGAACATGGATTCCCTCGTGGGATGCGCAGCATCCCCCCACGCGCGCCTAGCTTAGCACCACGGCGGGCCGCCACCGACGCAGGAATCTCGCTTCGATGCGCGAAAAATGCAGGCCGGCAGGCAGGTCTTGCCGGATCTCACCAGGCGACCGATCGCGACCGGCGCGTCCTGCCGCAGATCGCCGGGTTGCGACGGATGTTTTTGGTCGGCGTCTTGCGAAACGCCGGCGTCGGCGTGGGGGCCGCGCCGCGGGCTCGGCTATCGTCGCGCGTCGTGGAGCTCGTGCTGGTCTGTCCCGGTTGCCGGACGCGAACCGATGATCGGATCGACGTGCAGACGCTCGAGCCCGGCGGGACGGGCGCCGCCCTCGGTGATCTGCTGATCTGCGCCTGCGGCCGGCGCTACCCCGTGGTCGACGGCGTGCCGATCGTGATGGCCGATCCGAGCGGCTATCTGCGCGCCGAGATGGCGACCGTGGTCGAGCGCGACCTGGCGCCCGACGTCGTCGCGCTGCTGATCGCGGATGGCCCCGACGACGCGCCCTACCCACGGCTCGCCGAGCATCTCTCGATCTACCTCGACGCGCACTGGGGCGACCGCGCGACCCCGCCGCCCGACGGGCCCGGCGCCGGCTTCGCGCTCCATGCGATCGCGGACAAGATCGCCGCGCGCGCCGCCGACCGGGTGGGCGCGGCGGTCGAGCTCGGCTGCAGCACCGGTCGGATCGTCGCCGAGCTCGCCGCCGGCGCCGACCGGGTCGCCGGCCTCGACCTGCACTTCGGCGCGGTCCGCCGGGCGCGCCGCCTGCTCGACGGTGAGCGCGTGGCCTACCCGCGCCGCATGATCGGCCGGCGCTACGCCGCCGCGGAGGTCGCGGCCGGCGCGCGCGCGGTGCCGGCGAACCGCCGCTTGCTGGTGTGCGGCGACGCGCTCGATCCGCCGTTCGTCCCCGGCGCGTTCGATCGCGTGGTCGCGCTCAACCTGCTCGACTCGGTCGCCAGCCCGACCCAGCTGCTCGCCGTGCTCGACGGCCTGTGCGCGCCCGGCGGCGAGCTGATCCTCTCGTCGCCGTACGCCTGGCAGAGCTCGGTGATGGCCGACGCCGAGCGCCTGGGCGGCGTCGGCGCCGCCGACCCTGCGCTCGACCTCGTCGCGCTCCTCGAGGCCGGGACCGGGCTGTCGGCGCGCTACCACATCGCGGACCAGGCCGAGCTACCCTGGACCCTGCGCCGCGACGCCCGGAGCTGCGCGAGCTACCTGGTCCACTACGTAAGGGCGCGAAAAATCTGACCCACATGAGCCCCGGGAGCGGAGCGGGGGCGAGGCGTAGCGAAGCGGCGCCGCGCGAGGAACCTCGGGGCGGTCCACGTCGTATATTGTAGAGGCCATGCCCGCACCTACCGCCAGCGTGATGCAGCAGTTCGCGAAGACGAAGTTCGCGTCGTTCGCCCTCAAGGTGCCGCAGAACTGGAACCCGCCGGCGGGCCAGGCCGGCGAGCACTACGGGCGCGCGTTCAAGCCCGAGGAGAAGGTCACGAGCCCGGCGATGGGCATGCCGGTGCTGTTCCAGCCCGCGTCGCTGAACAAGTACCACACCGACGTGCAGAAGATGCTGCACTCCAAGTTCACCTCGTACATCGACGGCATCTGCTCGGCGGTGTGCTCGGCGTGGAGCCAGTGGCAGACCGCGGCGACGATGACCGGCCTGGTGGTCGCCGGCCCGACGGTGTCGGTCGGCATGATCGTCGGGCCGCCGCTGACCCCGCTGATCATGGCGAGCGCGCCCAAGGCGACGCCGCAGGAGCTCAAGTACTCGACGGCGATCGCGCAGGTCATCGGCACCGGCTGGCTCGCGTTCACCGCGACGATCAAGATCCCGGGCCTGCCGCTGTTCCCGGCCTACTCGGCGCTACCCACGCCGGTCGCGCCGCCGATGCCGCACCCGCCGATCCCGCTGGCCTCGCTGCCGCAGATGCCGGCGACGATCATGGCGACGGCGCTCAAGGCACAGAAGTTTGCGGCGCACGCCGATCCGTCGGCGCAGTACGCCAGCGAGCTGTTCGAGTCCGTCGCCCACGCGTTCGAGCAGACCTACAACCTGTGGAAGGCCACGGCGCAGCTCACCAACCTGCTCGTCATCGCCACCGGCGGCACGCCGATCTCGCCGCTACCCGCCGTGGGCACCGCGACCATGCCGCCCGGCGGAATCGTCTGATCTCGCGCTCCAGGAGCCCTCATGCCCGGCCAATGTCGACTCGGTGACAAGTCCAACGTGCCTGTGGATGCCCACGGCTGCCCCGCGTGCCCGCACCCCGCGGTCGGCCCGGCGATCATCGGATCGCCGGACTGCAACGTGAACAAGCTGCCGGCGGTGCGCGTCGACGACACCGGCATTCACATGGCGTGCTGCGGGCCGAACACGTGGACCGCGAAGATGGGCAGCGGCACGGTGTTCATCAACAGCAAGGCCGCGCACCGGATGGGCGACCAGGACAAGCACTGCGGCGGGATGGGGCAGATGATCGAGGGCTCGCCGAACGTGATCGTCGGCGGCTAAGCCCTCGGCGTCGACGTTCGACCGACGTCGACGTCGTCGCGGCCTGCTACTTGGGCTGATAGACCCAGATATGGAACATATTGATATCTCGCCCGGCCGTCACTGACTGCTGGCGGATGATCAAGTTGGCGTCGGTCACGTTCTCGGCCGCGATCAGCGCCGGCCAGTTGCGCCAGCGGTGCACGCGATCGGTCCCGACGCACGACACGATGCCGACCTTCTTGCCGTTGACGCCGAGCTCGAGCTCGTAGTCGCCATAGACGTAGTCCATGCGGCGCAGGACGACGACGGGGCGGCCCGGCGTGATGTTCATGACCTTGAACTCGCTGTAGCCGTCGACGTGCGCGCGCCCGGTGTCCTCGACCGTGGTGCCGTCGGGGTACTTGAGCTTCTGGCGGGACCGGTAGCTGTCCTTGGCCTCCTTGATCTGGAACATGTGCTTGTCTTCGGATTCTTTGTTGAGAATCTCGATCTCGTCGACCAGCACCCAGGTCAGCCCCTCGAGGTCCATCGACGGCTTGGGCTGCGGCATCTGCTTGACGCCCTCCCAGTCCTTGATGTCGGCGAGCTTCGGCGCGTCCTTCTTGTCGACCGGGACCTCGATCTGCGCCTTCTCGCCCGCGACCGCGGACATCGCGATGTCGGCGCACTTGCTCTGGAACGCGAGCAAGTTCATGTACGAGTCCATCGTGTTCTTGTTCTCGCCGAGCAGGCCGCGCAGCACCTCGACCTGGCGGCGGTACTCCGAGAATTCCTTCTTCTGCGCGATGTTCGGGTGATGGACGTCGACGTCCAGCGCCATCTCGCCCTCGCAGTCGATGATCAGCTTGAAGATGTCGAAGATGTTCCGCAGATCGAGCAAGTTGGCGTAGAGCAGCATCAGCGCCGTGTTGCACGCCTGCACCACGTCGTGCGCCGCGATCACGCCGCGCCGGGTGTACTCGAGCGCGCCGCGCCGGATCTGCATCAGGAGGTTCTCGAGGCGCAGCCGCAGGTGCGGCTGCAGCTGCGAGCCCGACAGGCCGCCGTTCGGCGTGTACCGCATGTCGATCTCGTTGGGCTTCGGATCCGCCGGATCGCGCGCGTCGCGCACGCGCTGGACGCCCTTCTCGAGATAGATCCGCGCGAGCTCGACCTCGCGCATGATGTCGGGCTCGCTCTGCGACAGCTCGACGCGACAGGACTCGAGGACTCGGCGGTGGCCCTTGTACTCGAGGTTCTCCTTGTACGCGATGAAGTCGGTGAGCTCCTCGTAGTAGCGCAGCACGACGTAGATCGTCTGCGGCAGCCGGAACTCCTCGAGGTTGATGTTGCGGATCGTCGCGTCGAAGATCATGAGGTCGTTGCCCATGCCGTCGATCGCGTAGCCCGGCTGAACCTCGACCGACAGATCGCCGCGGGCGCGCGCGTTGACCTTGAGGTCGCCGGCGTAGCCCTTGACGATGCCTGCCGAGTGCAACATGCGGTTGTGCAGCCGCCGCTTGTCGATGTGGTAGCGCTCCGCGTCGTTCCAGTCCTTCTCGGTGGTGAGAAACCCCTTGAAGAAATTGATGCGCTTGAAGCCTTGCTGCTGGTTCTCGCTCATGACTTTCCTTCGGACTCGTCTTCCGTAGTCTGGACGACTTCCGCGCCGATGCCGATACCGGAACGGAGGCCGATCGAGAAGAACTCGCGAAGCTCGACGTCCCCCTGCTCCTCGGCAAAGCGCAGGTAGTAGTGCGTGTGGGCGGGCTTCTCCATCTGGATGATCTGATGGATGCGGATGATCA
>Ga0307513_10007487_pt1 | contig 14142 bp, 8 predicted proteins | sample 15_EM_MG_FD_202174 | JGI IMG/M metagenome (GOLD analysis project Ga0307513, IMG submission 202174) | Populus trichocarpa ectomycorrhiza microbial communities from riparian zone in the Pacific Northwest, United States - 15_EM | ecosystem: Host-associated > Plants > Roots > Unclassified | place... | reverse complement strand
TGGTCATCGAGCACACCATCGAGATGTGCGCCCGGCGTTTCGCGCCCGGGCGCTGGGACGAGCTCGACACCGCGTCGGTGAACCTGTCGGCGCTGAGCCTGCGCGATGCGGGCATTGCCGGCTTCATCATCGATGCGCTGCAACGCCACGGCATGCCGGCGCGCTGTCTGTGCATGGAAATCACCGAGACGGCCATGCTCGAGAGCCTGAGCATGGTGCGCGAGCTGTTGCAAGAGCTGCGCGCCAGCGGCGTGCGCATCGCACTCGACGACTTCGGCGTCGGCATGACCTCGCTGTCACAGCTGCGCGAACTGCCGGTCGACGTGCTGAAGATCGACGGCAGCTTCGTCAGAGGCATCCATGGCGATTCGCTCAACAGCGACATCGTCGACGCGATCCAGCGCATTGCCCGACGGCTGGACATGCAAACCGTGGCCGAATGCGTGGAGGAAACCAGCGAGCTGGAGCACCTGCGCAGCCTGGGCGTGCACCACGTCCAGGGCTATCTGCTGGCGCGCCCGGCTCCGCTGGGCAGCGTCATCGGCGCTGTCGAGCAGGAGCCGGAGCCGCAGCCGATCGAGCGCGAGCCGGCCCCGGCGGCACGATCGACCGAATCGGTGCCGGTGGTCTGATCTAGGTCTAGCTTAGCCACCTTGCGTCCGTCAAGAAGGGCCGAAAGCTCGATCTCGATGTTGGCCAGATCGAAGTAGGTTGGTCGGGCATCCGGTAGGAACTCCACCAGCAAGTCGACATCGCTGTCCGGCCGCGCGGTGCCCTTCAACTGCGAGCCGAAGAGCGACAACTTGCGGATGCGATGGCGCCGGCAGATCGGCGCCAACTCAGCCTCTGAAACGTCAATCATCCCCACGGTGTTCTCCTTGTCCATTGCAGCCCGGCTCAAACCAGCAGGTCGGCGCGCGCACCGACTTCAAGCTCGATACGCCCCACCATGACCCGGTGCACGCCATCCAGAAAAGCCTGGCCCGATACCACGCCGCCGTCAACCCAAGTGCCGCGCGTGCTACCCAGATCGTATAGCCAGACATCGTTCGGAAAGTTCGCGATGAGCCCGTGGCGCCGGCTCACCGAAGCGTCGTCCGGGCCTGCACCCCTTTGCAGGCTCAACGCAGTGCCCGACCCAACGCCCGACAGCCTCCTAGGGCGCGGCGGCAAGGGTCCGCGTATCGATCAGCTCGATGCCGACATTCGCGCTCGCCCGCGCCAGCCGCACCATTTGCGCGGTGCCGCCGACCGAGGCATCTGCCTCGTTGTGGTCCCACAGCGCGAGCAAGGTCACGCGGTCGGCTCCCCACGAAGCCGCCAGGTTCATCACCCAGCGGTTGCCCCGCTCAAACGGGTCGGCGTTCTTCGCGCGCAGCCAGCGCGGCAGCTCGGCGTTTTCGTGCAGCACGAAGATCCGCTCCTTCTTCTGCTTGACGAGTTCGATCACCGCAATGAACCGGTTGCGCCAGCCGTCGTTGCGCGCAAAGACGTCCCTCGCGACCACCTCGGCGGGCATCGGCAGGCACAGCGCGCGTGCCTGGTTGGTCTCGGCGCAGAACTCGTGCGCGAGGATGTCGGTGCCGGGGGCCGCCGACGCGAGCACGAGCATCGCGTAGCCATCGGCCTGCAGCGAGCGGATGCGCGCACCCAGCGCTGCCTTCGCGGCGGCTTCCAGGCGTGCCGGGAAGCGCTCGCCGGCGGCGCCGACGGCGTCTATGCTGTGGCCGGAGACGATCACCAGGTGGAGCTTGGGCGGCTTCGGCGGCTTCAGCCGTTCGATCACGGCTTTCGCGCCGCCTTCCAGAATCCCGAGCGCGGCGAACAGCTCGAGCTGGCCGCAGACGGCGTCGCGCGCGAATGAATCATCCATCGGCACGGCGCCGAGGTAGGTCGGGACGAAGGCCTTCGGGTCGCGCTCGAAGACCGCCGCCGGCACGGTGATGAAGCGCAGGTCGGCGAAGCCGATCTCGGCCCACGGGTCGACCTTCGGCAGGCGGCGTTTGCGCGCCGCCGCAATCGACGCGGCGACCACGGCCTCCAGTGCCGCCAGTTGCCGGGTCAACTCGTCGCGATAGCGATCGGCTTCCGCGCTGTCGAACCCGAACAGGCCAGCCCACCCGGCGCCCGACGACAGCTGCTTCAGAATGAAGCCGGCCTGCAGCGCCGCCAGCCCGGGGTAGAAGTTGTTGAGATCGACCTGGAAAGCCTCGCGGTAAGCGTCATACGAGCGGCGCAGCCGCTCATCGAGCGCGCGCTCGCGGCGCTCTTCCAGCGTCGCCAGGTCTTCGAAGTCCAGGCGCCACAAGGTCTTCAGGTTCCGTCCGTTGAGCGCCAGCGCTTCGGCACGGTGGTTCGCAGTCAGCGTCTCGATGGCGAGCAGGCGTTCGATCGCCTGGTTCGACGCCTCCAGCAACGCCGAGCGCCGTTCGTCGCGATACAGGCGCTCATAGACATTGGCCAGCGCGAGATTCGCCTTGACGTCGTTCGGCCGCACCGCGCGGACCGCTTCCCAGCTCTCGCGGGCTCCGGAGTAGTCCTTGACGCGCCATTGCGCCTGGGCGATGGCCTGCAAGCCGTCCCACTGGAACACCTCGCCTCTGACCTCGCCGGCGAGCAGGCGCAGCCAGCCCTTGTCCTGCGACGCCTGCGCCCGCTGGACCTCCTCGATGAAGTCCATCGGCACCACCCGCACGTCGGCCGGGTTCGCTTCCGACAGCGTCGGCAGGATCTGGAAGATCGGACTGTCGGTCTCGCGCACGCCCTCGATGCCGGCCTTGATGGCCGCCACCAGTTCGCCGACCTTGCTGGCGGGGTCGGCGACCGGGTAGCTGAGGTAGCGCCCGCCCGCGATGTCGAACGGCGTCGTGTCGGCCGATGGGTCGCCCTTGATCAGCACGGTGTACTTCTTGCGCAGCGCATGGCGGATGCCGAGTTCGTAGAAGACGTTCGCGTTGTGCACGGTGATGTCGCACACCACCACGTCGGCGCCGAGAATCTCGCCGAACATGTCGGCGTGGATGCTGCCGGCATCGACGTAGGTCGCGGTCGTGCCGCCGCTCAGGTTGCAGCGGGCCAGTGCCGGGCGGATCAGCTTTTCTTCGACGTCGTCAAAATTGATCTGCGACCCGGCCGAGTCTTTCTTGATGCCGAAGCCGCGGATGATGAATGCGCGCATGGTCTCTCCTCCCTGTGCTGACGAACGGTTCGCCCGCTCACTTCCACAACCGGGTCGTATCGAGCCAGTGGCTGCGCCCCTGGCGGCGGCTGACTTCCTGCATCAGGTGTTGCGTGCCGCCGGGACCATCGCCACCCTGGCCGTTCCAGAGGCAGATGAAGTCGACCTTGTCCGCGCCGAAACGAACCGCCGCTTCGAGCATCCACAGGTTGGTCTTCTCGTACGGATCGTCGTCTGCCGCCAAGGGCCCGCGCTCACGCGGCAACACGTGAAGGCTGCAGGCCGATCGAACCGCATCGAAGCGCGAGCGCCAGTCGGCACCGGCGAAGGCGACCGACTTCTCGACGAAGGTGTCGGGCTCGAACGGCAGGTAGATCTCGAGCCCGGCTCCGCGCGCTTGTGCGCTCTCGGCGAACAGCAGGTCGCCACCGCATGCGGCGCTGCTGATGGCCAGGTCGCGCGGGCCGACATCCATTTTCGCCAGCAGCGCGTCGATCGCGGCCCGCGCCACCGGCTCCTTGTCCGGCGGGAAGCGCGGCTCGTCGCGGCCGGGCGCATCGATCATGTGGCCGCTGAAGAGCAGAACCTTGCGCGGAGCTCGGTCCGCCGGGTTGGCGTTCATCCGGACATCGTGCCGATGGATGGCCACGATGGCAAGCGCTGGGCGTCCACCTCCTTGGGGTGGACATCGCTCCGCTTTTGCTCTTCAATTCGGCCCCCCACTGCCAACGGAGCACGCCATGAGCGACCTGCAGGTCTTCGACGAAATCCATGTCGTCTCCGACATCCACATGGGCGGCAAGCCGGGGTTCCAGATCCTTCGTCAAACCGACAGACTGGCGAATTTCATCCGCTGGGTGGGCGCGCAGCGGCCCGACGGACAGGTGGCGCTGGTGCTCAACGGCGACGTCATCGACACGCTGGCCGAAGACGTTGCCGGCTATGTGGCGATCGACGACGCGACGACGATCGTCGCACGCATCATGGACGACCCGGCCTTTCGCGGCGTCTGGGCCGCCATGGCCGACTTCGTCAAGCTGGACGGGCGCAAGCTCGTCATCGTGCTCGGCAACCACGACATCGAACTGGCGTTCCCACCGGTGCAGCGGCTGCTGTTCTCGCGCCTGGCCGCGGGCGACCTGCTGGCCCGCGCGCGCATCGAGTTCTCCACCGCCGGCGCCGGCTATGCCTGCAGCGTCGGCGGCGCGCGCATCTACTGCATCCACGGCAACGAGGTCGACCCGTGGAACTACAACCGCTACGAAGACCTGGCGAAGGTGTCACGCCGGCTCAACGCCGGCCGCTCGATCGAGCAGAGCGAGTGGAAACCCAACGCCGGCACGAAGATGGTCAAGGAGGTGATGAACGCGGTCAAGCGCAAGTACGCGTGGATCGACCTGCTCAAGCCCGAGACCGCGGCCGCGGTGGGCACGCTGCTGGTGCTCGACCCCACCCAGGCGCAGAAGATCACGCAGTTGTTCGGCATCGTCGGCGAACGCAAGAGCGGCTCGGCCGAGGTCGACCAGCGGCTGTCCACCGAAGGCTTCCAGGCGCCGGCGCCGGCCGGCGTGCAGGCGCTCGGCATGGAGCAGATCCTCGGGCCCAGCCTGCGCCAGGCGGTCGCCCACGACACCGACGACATGCTGCTCGCCGCCGAGCGCAACTTCGCCGTGCCGGGCACGGGCATGCCCGGGGGCGACCAGCAGCTCGGCACCGGCCAGCTCATCTGGGAGCGGCTGACCGGCTGGATCACCGGCGTCGGCAAGGAAGAGGCGCTGCGCCGGGCGCTGGTCGACTGGCTCGAAGGCGACCCGACGTTCAAGATCGACGACCCCGACGACACCTACAAGCAGGTCAGCGCGTCGGTGGGCTCGGCGGTCGACTTCATCGTCACCGGCCACACCCATCTCGAACGCGCCATCGACATGGGCGGGCGCTACTACTTCAACACCGGCACCTGGATCCGCCTGCTGCGGCTGACCGAAGGCATGCTCCGCAACACGGAGTCGTTCAAGGAGATCTACAGCGTGCTGGTCGACGGGCGCATGGAAACGATCGACAAGGCGACGCCGGGCGGTGAGCCCTTCGTGCTCGACCAGACCAGCTCGGTCAGCATCAAGGCGGAAGGCGGCGGCGTCGTCGGCTGCCTCAACCATGTCGTCGGCGACGGCAGCGGCGCGCCGCAAGAGATCGCCCGTTTCGTCAAGGCGCCATGAGCGCCATCCGCAACGTCCAGCTCGAGCTGCTGCGCTCGGGGCCGGCGCACAACCAGCTGCTCTCGCCGCTGACGCCGTATGTGGCCTTGTGCGGGTCCGCCGGGCCGGTCACCGTTCACATGCCGTTCGAACACCGGCAGTTGCTGACGCGGCTGGAGCGCTTGCGCTATGGCACGACGGCGGCGCCGATCTCCGCTTCCCAGCGCGAAGCCGAGATCCGCGAAATGGGCGAAGCGGTCGGCCGCCTTTTCGGCCAGGTGCCGGCCCTGCTGACCGAGCTGAGCAATGCCGGCGAGGAACAGACGCGCCTGGTCAATCTGCGGCTGTCGATTTCGGCCTACGAGCTCGGCCTGGTGCCTTTCGAGACCGCCGTCGGGCCGGATGGCGTGCCCGGCTCCGGGTCTCCGCTGCAGCTGCGCTCGCTGATCGCGATCACCCGCGAGATCCGGCGCGGGCAGCAATTGCCCGTCGAGTGGAATCGCCAGCCGCGCATCCTGTTCGCCTTCGCGTCGCCGCCGGGTCTGCCGCAGGTGCCTGCGCAAGCGCACCTGGTGGCGCTGCGGCGGGCCATCGAGCCTTGGGTGAAGATCGCCGACAAGGACACCGAGCGCATCGGCGACGTGAAGGCGATGCTGACCGTGCTGCCGAACGCCACGCTGGAGATGATCCGCGACGCCTGCCGGTCCACCGAGTACACGCATGTCCACATCCTGGCCCATGGCGCGCCTTTCACCGAAGCGGGCAACCAGCGCTACGGCGTCGCCTTGTGCAGCGACTCCGATCCCAGCCAGTACAGCGTGGTCGACGGCGAGCGGCTGGCCATTGCGCTGAAGGGCTGGGACTCGTCCGGCCGCGCCAAGAAGCCGCCGACCGTGGTGACGCTGGCGACCTGCGATTCGGGCAACGTCAGCTCGGTCATGATCCCGGGCGGCAGCATCGCCCACGAACTGCACACCGAAGGCATTCCGTGGGTCATCGCGTCGCAGTTCCCGTTGTGGATGCGGGCCTCGTCGATCGCCTGCGAGGTGCTGTATTCGGGCCTGCTGTCGGGCGCCGACCCGCGCTGGGTGCTGCACGAGTTGCGCCAGCGCCTGCGCACCGATGTTCCCGAGACGCACGACTGGGCCAGCATCGTGGCCTATGCCACGATCGCCCCCGACCTGGAAGCGCAGGTCGAAGCGTTCCGGGACCGCCAGATCCGGCGCAGGATGGATGTGCTGTTCGGCCGCATCGACGACCTCGTCGGCGCAAATGCGCCCACCGCCGCCGAAGCGCACCGGGTCTTCGATGCGCCCGGCGCCGGCGCTGGTGCCACAGGTCGTGCCACCCTCAGCGCGGCGGCGAAAGACGAATTGAAAGCGCTCTGCGCGTCAATCCGCGCCAGCTTGACGGACTGGTCCGCCGAATTGACGGCAACGAACAATCCGAAGCAGTTTGCCGAACGCCTGGGCATCAGCGCGGCCAGCGAAAAGCGCATCGCCATCGCCTACGGCCTGGCCAAAACCGACCCCAGCGACAAGGACCAGAAGGCCTACGAAGCCGCCAGCAAGGAGGCCTACCAACGCGCACGCGACTTCTACCGCGCCGCGCTCGAGGCCGACCCGGTGAACCACTGGGTCATCACGCAGTATCTGTCGATCGCGGCCATCCCGCCGCTGACCAACGATGCCGGCCTCGACGGCCTGTCCAGGGAGTACGGCCAGTGGTGGGCCGCCGCGCGCCAGATCGCGACATGGCAGTTGCGGCATGCCGAACGCGGAGACCGCGCCTGGGCGCTGGCGACGCTGGCGGAACTCGAAATGCTGGGGGTCGTTTACGGCACGGCCTTCGACAAGGCCCAGGCAGCGCAGGAGATCGTCAGGCTGTGCGAGCAAATCCGCGAATTGGTGCCGCCGGATTCGTTTGCCATCTTCTCCACGATGCGGCAGTTCAAGCGCTACACCGGCTATTGGGCGCGCGACAAATGGGCCGGCTTGGCCAATGGCGCGATTGCGGCATTGGGCGGGACACCCGAAATCTGAAAAACTGTCGGCTACCGCTTTTGCGAGCGACAGGTGCGAGGGGTTAGGCGTCATCGCCCGTTAGAGCGCCGGGAGTTCATGTTGAAGGGCGGCGAGATAGGTCTTCGCAGCCTTTCCGTTGAGCAGGCGCAATAGCAACTCCCGGTATCCGCCGTTCGCGAGCCCAAAGCAGGATGAGACCCTGTCACAGATTGACTTGCGGTTGTAGATGCGGAGCATGGAGTTCAAGCTACCTGAGGCCATTGCGTCTACAAAGTCCTTCCGTGCTGCCGCAACGATGCTTGTGATGTCCACCGACGCAACGAGTGCTGTCAGCCCTTGATGCAGGCCTGCTTCGTCATTGGACGACTTTGTGAACTGAGCCAGCAGGTAGCGAACGCGTCGTTCAGCACGAAGAACAATCTGAGTTTCGAGCTCCGCATTCAAGGCGGTCTTGACAAAGTCTGTTACTGCCGCGACGACTACAGGCCCGTCGAGTGAAAGATGAAACGCGACAAGTGACACTACCTGATGGATGCACAGCAGGTTCTCAATCTCAGCGTAGTTGAGGACGTCAATTCCCTGAGCAGCAAGCGCCGCAATCTCAGGATCACTTCTCACATCACGATCCACGATGCCTCTGGCGCTGAATGAGTGCAGCTGCGGAGTGGTTGCAAGTGCTTTTGTAGCTTCCGCAACCTTCTCGCTTCCGCCTCTAGGGACAACGTGGACACCCGGGTAGCAGAGTTGATAGACGGCGTGGTCCAAGCCGCCCCTATCTCCTTCGCAGAACAACAGCGGCTTCCGACTGCCCAAGATTTCCAAGAGCAGAGGCTCCGGAAGTTCGTCTGTACTGTCAATCTCTGACCAAGACCATCCGTTTGGATCGTACGAGCGAACCCAAAGTTTTGTAGCCGACGGGCGGCTCGCGGCGAACTCGAGATCATGGGTTATGTAGACGAGGGTCTTCCCAATACAGAGCTCTTCGACCTTGTTCCAGAACTTGTCCATCAAGGACTTGTGCATGTGCAGTTCTGGCTCATCGACGATGACAATTGATCCTTCCGGAGCACAGACACATTGACCCAAAAGATAGAGAGCAACGCGCTCGCCGTCACTCATGTCTTTACCGTGATACTGATTCGGAGTGCCTTTACCAACTAGAACTTTGCCACCTTCCAACGACAGGATTCGGTGAGGCATCATCTCTTGCCACACGCGAGTTATTGAATCAATTGGCGAATCTGGCACAGGAATGTAGGCCTGCGCGAGGCGCGTGGCCTGCGTGTGCTGATGATTCCGCTCAGCATCGCGGGCGAAGAGTAGGCTCAACACCTTCTCGTAGTCATTCAGTAGGAAGGTATTTGGAGTGTTTCCCCACCGCGAGGACATCTTGTTGCCCAGACTCGCATGCTGATCCGCCCGGCCATACAAGAGATCCTTCGTTGCCTCCTCGGGATTTCGGACTGCCGAGTACTCAGGGAACGAGAGTGCCTTCTGTGCGCTTATGCGGTGGACCGTCCGCACGTTTTGATTCTGTTCTTCTAGCCATACTCCAAGTCTTGTCTTGCCGGAGCCATTCGCGCCTACAACGACAAAGTGTCGTTCGTTGTCGTACTCGACGTTCGAATCGCCTGGTTGTCTGGGGGGGAATTTGATGTGCATGCGGAAAGGGTTCGTTTATGACGCCTAACGAACTAACGAACAGTGACCAACGCCAGCGCGCCGGCGGCGGGCGGCTCATTGCCGGCCGCGGTTTGCCCATCGCGCATAGACAAACCACTCCGACGCCCGTCTTCCCTCGCACAAAGTGCACCCGTCTCGACCCCTTCTGGGCAATTCGGGCGTCGCGATAGACCGCTCAAATTTCTCTGCGCGACGAAGCCTCCAGGCCCACTACATCCGTCCCGGACCCTCCTCACACGAACGCCCGCACGTAGTTGATCGGCGCGTGGTCCGCGAGTTCGCGCGACCAGACATTGCCGCTGACCCAGGCCTCGTCGCGCAGATGGCTGCTGCGGGCCGCGGCGCGATCGTCTTCGACCGCTGCCTCCGAAATGCCGGCCCGCTCGATACCATGGCGGTCGATGTAGCGCATCGGGCCGCTGTCTGCGTACAGGCCAGCGACGGCCGGTGGCACCTGGGTCACGATGTCGCAGCAATCGACGAAGCGCGCCGAGCGGGCGAGGTCGACGGTCTTCACGAACGCGGCGTCGCCGACCCGCGGAGATCCGAACGTGACGAGACGTCCGCCGCGCCAGAACGACGCCGCCAAGGTCGCCAGCGCCGCGCCCAGGCTGTGCCCGGTGAGGATCGGCTCACGGTCGCCCGCCTGCCGGCCCAGCCAGGCGCCGATGTCGTCGCGCACGCTGGCGAAGGCGTGCGCGAAGCCGAAGTGCACCCTGCCGCCGCGAACCCACGGCACGAGCGTCGCGGCGAGATCGGTGCCGATGTCGGTGACCTGGTCGGGCTCGGTACCGCGAAAGGCCAACAGCACCGGGCCGCCGGCCGCCAGCAGCACCGCAAAGGCCTGCGTGCCGGTGGCGGCAGACTGGAACGTGCGCAGATCGGAAAAGCCCGCGGCGGCCAGCGCCGCGCCGAGCCGCGCGCCCTGGTCCGACTCGGGTTTCTCGAAATGCAGGTAGGCGAGTCGCGAGCACTCGGCGCAGACCGCGTGGATGTCGGGCCACGCCGGGCCGCCCGGGCCGCCAGGGCCGAACAACGAGGGCCGCAATTCGGGGTTCAGCAGCGCGGCTCGCGTGGCATCGTAGGCAATGCTGGGCATGAGACACCTTCGTTCGTGCGCGGCGCGCGCCGGCCGCGATTGTGGGCGCAGATCAGGGCCGAGCGGCCCGCGACTCGGCCGAGTCAGCATCGACGACGCGCGTCTTCGACCAGCGCTCGCCCAATGTCGGCAGGCCGCGAAGCCTCAGCACCAGCGTCAGGACGGCCAACCCCAATCCGACCACGGCCATGACCAGCGCACCAACGATGGAATCCATCAGCAGCGGGAGATAGACCGTGAGCAGCAGCCCCGGCAGCACTGCATTGCGCCGGGCCGAGACCGCCCAGGTCAACGCCCCGGGCTCGGCAGCGTCGGTGCGCAGCGGCCGCAGGTCGAACAAGACCTTGCCGATGGAACGCCGCACGCGCAGCCGCAGCACGTCGCGGCCGAGCAGACAGACGATCCCGACCGACAGGCCCGCCAGGATGCCGGCGGTCTCGCCGTCCTGTCGGCCGCTCGCGCCGGCGATCAGCAGGCGGCCGATGGCAACCGCCGAACCGACGAAGGTGGCCGCCACGATGCCGGCCGCCACCGCGATCGTGATGTCGACGGCGGCCGCCAGCAGCAGCCGCAGCGAATTCGGCCGCGCCGCGATCTGCGCGCCTTGCCGGCGCTGCAGCAGCCGGCGCAAGCGCCACACGGGCCAGACCATGAACACCAGCACGCTCCAGTAGTAGTCGCGCAGGTAGCTGGCACTGAGTTCGAACATCTCGACCAGTTTCGATTCCGGGTTCAGCGCCAGCCGGCCGAGTTCGGCATACGGGCGTCCGCCGGGCATTTGCATCAGTTCATCGATGTGGACCCGGCCCGAATCGCGCTCGCTATCGCCGTCGGCCTTGCTGCCCGCCGCCTCGGCGTTCTTGTAGATGTCGAGCAGCAGCCTCTCTTGATCGTTTAGCTCCGGCGGGACTCCCGCCAGCGCCTGCGCGATGCGCCGGTGCACCGGGCGCGCCAGCGCCGCCGCGCGTTCGCGTTGTTCCGCGGTTGCGGTCTCGCCCAGACCCTGCAGTTCGAGCAGGAAGCGGCGCTCTCTGCGGTCGTCGAGCAGCCGGGTCTTGACGAAGCGGTCGAACAGGGTCTGGGTCTCGTCGCGGCCATCGGCGTCGCCCAGCTTCGCGGCCTCGACCGCGGCCGCGCCCCAGTCGCCTTCGACGATCGGCCGATAGACCGCCAGCAGGCGGCGCTCGTCGTCGCCGGCCACGGCACCCGTCGCGCACAGCTTCTTCAGCAGCCGCGCATGCCGTTCCGGCGGCTCCGCGAGGGCCGCCACGCGCGTGCAGGCCGCCTTCGTCTCGGCCGCTGTGCCGCGCGCAGCGCCGGGCGTCATCAGCGCCAGGATGGCCCGCAGCGTGCCCAGGTCGGCCAGCACCTGCCCGGCTTCGGCGCGCATCGCCTGGATACGCTCCAGTTCCTGCCGCGAGCCGGCCAGCGCCAGCGTCGCCATCGCCAAGAACAGCAGGCTCAGGCTGAAGGTCCAGATACGTCGGCGGCGCGTCCGCTTGTCCTCGGCCTGCTGCGCGCGCGACTGGCTCTTGTCGAGGAAGTCCATCGCCTGGACGAAGGCCGCGTTGTAGCGCCGTGCCCAGGCCGGGTTCGGCTGCTGGCGCTGGCGCCAGTCGAGCGCCACGCCCAAGTCGGGCTGGTGCCACAGCCCGGCCTGGTTCTTCGCGTGCAGCAGCGCGGTGGTCGACAGCCGTTCGTAGACCCGCGCCGACTCGGCCTCTTCGGCCACCCAGTGCGTCATCCGCGTCCAGTTGCGGATCAGGCTCTCGTGCGAGATGTCGAGGTAGCGGCCGGGCGCCAGCACTTCGCCAGCCGGCGGCATCAGGAAACAATTGCCCGGCGCGCGGAAGGCGTCGACGACTTCCGCGACCTCGGCGACTGGCGCGCCGGCGACATCGGCCACCTCCTGCAGCGGGGCCAGCCGGCGCACGACGGTGCCACCGGCACCGGTGCCGGCCAGACACTTGAACAGCTTCTCGACCAGCCGCAGCCGGCGCGCCGCGACGTCCGGCGCACAGCCGGCGAGCAGCCCGTCGACGATGGCGTCGGCGTGCAGCGACAAGGCCTGCTGCATGCCGCCGATGCCTTCGTAGTCGGCCAGTGCGATCTGCGTCGGCAGCGCCGGCTCGGCCGGGCTTTGGCGCCAGCGCTGCCAGGTCCGCATCAGCGCGTGCTGCAGGATCGGCAGTTCGTCGGGGTTGTCGCCGACGTCGTTCATCAGCCGGTTCACCAGCGTCGGCGACAAGCTGACGCCGAACACCGCGGCCGGGCCGGTGATGGCTTCGATGCGCTGGTCCGGCGTCAGCCGCGGCACCAGGTACTGGCCGTCGTTGATGGCTTCGGGCAGGCCGCGGAAACGCGCGCATTCGCCGAGGAAGTCCGAGCGCATCGTCAGCACGACGTAGATCGGCAGCTCCGACTGCGCCGCCGCTTCGAGCAGCAGCTTGACGAAGGCGCTGGCGTCGTCGCTGGACTGCGGCCGGTCGGCCACCTCGATGGCGCGGAACAGCTCCTCGAACTGGTCGACCAGCACCAGCACCTTGTCGCTGGCCGGCAGCCGCGCTTCGCGCACCGCGTCGACCAGGCCGAGGCCGGTGCGGCGCAAGGTCGCCTGCGTGAAGCTGGGCTCGCCTTCGGCAAGCGGCCGCTCGCGCAGCACGCCGGGCGCGTCGAGCGCGCGCGCCAGGTTGCCGATCGCGTCGGTGCCGGGGCGTAGGTCGGCGATGCGCCAGACATCGCTAGGCCCGGCCATGAAGCCGCCGTGCAGCCCGGGCAGCAGCCCGGCGCGGACCAGCGACGACTTGCCGCTGCCCGACGTGCCGACGATGGCCAGGAAGCGCGTGCCGCCCAGCCGGTGCAGCAGCTCGATGCGCTGCTCGTCGCGGCCGAAGAAGAGGTGCGTCTCCTCGGCCTGGAACGGGCGCAGGCCGGGGTAGGGGTTGGCGTCGGGGTCGGTGTCGTCCATGGCCGCGTCAGCGTTTCATGAACGGCGCAGCAGCGCGAGCAGCGGCTCGACGGCCGACGGTTCGGGGCTGGCGCGCAGGTCGAGGATCAGGAAGTCGTTCGAGCGCAGCCGCTGCTTGGCCGGCGTCTGCGGGGGCCCGACGGCGATGGCGCGGGCCAGCAGCGGCCGGCCTTCGCGCCAGCCGAGCGCGCGCTGCGCGTCGCTCATCTGCGACTTCAGCCAGAACTCGTTGGCGCTGCCGTAGCAGACCAGCACCGCGTCGCAGTCGACCAGGTTCATCTTGTGCGCCTCGAACAGCTCGGCGGCGCTGGCGCTCGGGTCGGTCAGCGAGTCCAGCACCTCGAAGCCACTGTCGAACAGATGCTCGCGCAGCGGGTCCGACAGCGCCGCGTCGTTCGGGTGGGCGATCAGGTAGATGCGGCGCGCCGCGCCGGGGGCCGCCGGCGCCGCGACGGGCTTGGGCGCGTCGAGCTGGTGCAGCCGGTCGTGGATGCGCGCGATCAGGTCCTGCAGCGGATTGGTCAGCACCTCGGCGCCGCGCTGCGCCGCCGGGTCGGTGTGCAGCTTCGCGATGAACTTCTGCTGCGGCTCATCGCCGGGCTCGGCAGCGGACGGGATCCAGATCAGGCGCTTCAGGCTCGATGCGCCGCAGGCCTCGGCCGCCATCTGGTTCTGCAGCGAGACGGTGTCCTGCCCGTCGTCCTGGCCGGCCGGCACCGCCGAGCGGGTGCGGCCGATCAGGTGGACCGACAGGTCGCAGCGCGCCAGCGCCGCCGCCACCGCGTCGCGGAACTGGTCCGGCCGGCGGATCGGCAGTTCGTTGTCGGGCAGCACGCACAGGCCGCGCGCCTCGAGATCGCGCCGCACCTGGTTGCGCTCGTCGTCGAGGTCGAACGAGGTTTCGGCGAGGTAGACGCAGCGACGCGAGGGCGCCGCTGCGGTGGCCGTCGCGGCCGGCAGCGCGGCCTGGCCGTCGTGCAGCGCGCGGTTGATCT
>Ga0307513_10007486_pt1 | contig 14142 bp, 20 predicted proteins | sample 15_EM_MG_FD_202174 | JGI IMG/M metagenome (GOLD analysis project Ga0307513, IMG submission 202174) | Populus trichocarpa ectomycorrhiza microbial communities from riparian zone in the Pacific Northwest, United States - 15_EM | ecosystem: Host-associated > Plants > Roots > Unclassified | place... | reverse complement strand
CAAGTGTTCGGGGTTTTCGGTCCGCTTGCTCGTGGGGAGCTTTATGAAGTATGCAACGCACGATCCCAACGCATCGTCAGCATTCCTGGCTGCCGCACCGGCGCCTTGCATCCCCGGGCCCTTGTCTCGGGAAGGAATTAGTCCCTGCCGTCCTAAAACGGGGTCACGGGGTCACTGCAACCGTTCGCGTCAGATTCCCTAAACTGGGGGATTATGTCCTTCGCCGCCTTAGCTGAATCCAAAACATGTTCCACAACCGAGCCCAGGGATATGGTCCCGTACTCGAGATATCGCAACCACCATGAGAGGTGTACAGGAGGCAGGTGATGGGAGGGTGGTCACCCTCGCGCCGTCGAGTGACTGGACCGCTGACGATTAGAACTTGTGAGATCATAAATTGTTCTGCGTCTTCCAGAAAATATGTCCAGACTCCATACATCCACTCATTTTATTATATACGATAAACCCTTTCAGTAACCGTCGTCTCCCGCAAAGGGGGTGACGTGCGTGAATCAATTGACTGAAACAAACGAGGATGGCATCGGTGTTGACAGGGACAAACAGAAATTTACTAGCGATGAGTGTGAGATCGCTCATTTCAGTGTGTTCTGTCCCGGCGTCGTTCGCTCGGTCGGAGTTGAGCGTGGGTCGCCAAATATCGGACCGGAACCGGGCGGAGATCTCTTGTGGCGAGGCAGATCAGCTTGCTCGACCCGACTTGCGGAAAGTTCTAGGACTTTCCTTTCCTCGACCACCACCATGCCGCTCAACTATTCCAAGTGGGACGCCCTCGAGGTCCGTATCTGACCACGGCCGCTCGTCTCAGTCATTGACATCGCAACCTCAAGGTCTCTGATGATTCGGATATCGAGGGCCATCCAAACGTAGATCACAAATCACTCGTCAGGTATCAGCCCCACTCCATTTCATTTCTCGCTTTACCACGAGGGTAGTGACCACTACGTCCGCCGCAGATGGAAACAACGCCAGATTCATGAAGATCGGGAGGCTAGGAAGCACAAAATCGCCACATTAAAGGCCGATATCCAATCAAACCCGGTCATGCAAGGTCGCCTCCGCGAAATTCGCGACGGTGTCAAGGAGAAGGGTGCCGCTTTCTTCTCCGCCACGGTCGAGAGGCTGGAGAAACAGCCGTCCACGGAACGGCCTCCTGCTCCACTGGAAGGAACCTACGATGGAATGCTACTCAGTCTGTTGAATCGAACGGCAGATGATGTTAAGAATCTCGGGGTCGCGAGCGGAGATCCTAAATTGGACGAGGAGCTTATCAAGTCTCTCGATGAACATCTGGTGAGGATGCCAGAGTTCATGGAGAAGGCGAAGAAGGAGTTGGAGTGCGAGGAGGCTGAACAGAAGAAGAAGATTACCAGCGATGACATTAAACCAGGTTTCTCGTCGGCAGTGAGTAACTTGGTCTATGAGTGATAGGCAATTGACTGATTAAACACCTCTGTCGCGATCGTAGTATATTCCCTCCAAACCCGAGCCGGCACCCCTCCCTGGCGCGTTGGGCAGTTCTACCAAAACTAAAAAGACTACGACCGTCGAATACGAGGTTCTCAACCCCAAATCCGTCGCTTCGTCTTCCACAGCTCCCCCGCCTGCCTCGGAGGAAGAAGATGAGGCCGAAGAGGACGAGGGGGATGTCGTGCCAGAGATGACCCCATCTATCGCCGAATTCTCGAAACTTCCACTTGGAGGATTCCAAGAATCCTGGGATTTCATCAAAGTCCATCGGGACGTTGTAGTTGATGGGGCTTCAGACGCTCTGCTCGTCGCCGGGTACCGGGCGGAACGGGAAGGAAAGCACAAATACGCCAAGCAGTGCGTTCACCAGAGCTTGCTCCTACAGTACGGAGAGAAGTTGGGAAGGGATGGAATTTCCGTATTCTTTAACAAGTGCGCATTTCTTTCCGGTTTCGTTGCTTGAGAAACCCTGGCCTGATCTCTTTCTCCAAAGGATGATAAACGCCGACCCACGCGCAGTTATGGTTTTCATGAAGGACGTAGACGACACATACAGCCACATCGTCACCCGTGTCAAAGTCAACAAAGAGGAGGAGGAAGAGCTCAGTAGGGCCGCTGAACAGATTCAACTCGTTCCAGAAAACCCCGACGCGGAGATCACGTTCAACGTCCCAGACGGACCACCACCCGAGGATATCAAGTTGGAAGGCCCAGGCATGGAAGGCATGAACATCGAGGATGTCCGAAAGGCGCTCCAAGTGCAGTGGGACGTGTTCGAAGGGTTCGGGGAGGACTTGAAGACGGCGCTCAAGAGCCAGAGTCTGGAAACCGTAAACAAAGTCTTGGCATCGATGAAGATCGATGACGCTGAACGAGTCGTGGAGTTGTTGCAGATTTCTGGTATCCTCAGCTTCTCGGAGAGCGGCATCCGGGATCAGACGGGAGATGATATCGATTGAATTTTCCTCAGTATTCGAATCTTGTTTTTGTTCTTTGATGACTACATAGGGTTCATGGAATCAGTGCTTTTTGTCTCGTTCTTGAAGATCGTGCATAGCAATCGCAGACTCAAGGCTTTTTTATTCTGTGGGCATCGTCCCCGTTCGCGCGTGAGTTGATATATCTGGCGGGATCAATTCCAAGCTCATCTCTATTGAACAAGCGCAAGTGTTCCACGAATAGTACAGATGAAATGATAATGTAGAGTAAGTGTGTATCGCATACGGACGTAGGTAAAGGGGGGTCATAAATCACATCAACAACCTGTCTATCGATCGTCAGTTGAGCGGTGGTTGGCTGAAAGGTGTGGGTAGGGGCCAGGAAGAAGAGAGAACACTGTTCAAGGAACTCGGGTGGCCAATACGTCTTGAACCTGTTCCAGAACCTGACCTGTCCTCTCCCTGGCTTGCCCAAACCAATCCACTGCTGTCTTCGACTTCTTCTCAACCTCCTCCGCCGCCTTGACCTCCTTCGACCTCTCATCGATATCGGTGGCAATACGCTGTTTCAAATCCCAGGAAGCCAGCCTCAACACTTTCCTCGTCTCCCTTCCAACCCTCTCAGAATTCGCCTCAACCCAATCCTCCGATAGTCCGGAAGCGGCAGCATCCTTGAGCGACTTCTTGATGCGACGTCCAATCGTCCGAGGAACAGTAGAGGGGAGTTCGAGGATGACATACCACGTCATACCTATAGTGACGGCGCCGACGATTGGAGCAACCCACTTGCGTGTGTTCTCGTTGCCCAAGAGGTCGGTCACCCTCACTACACCCTCGATCAACCCTCGGACTCCTAGCGCCTGTCCACCAATCATGGTCAAAGCGCCCAAGCCGACAGAGGCAACCCCGAGGGCAGTGGGGCTGCTGACAGCATCCAGATCCTTCTCGTCAGCGAATACTACAGCGAATTGGTGATGGAAGTCGTAGATATCGAGGAAGGTGGTGTTCAAGAGGTCAGGGCGTTGAGAAAGACCAATACCAACTCCAGTGATAACGTTGTTGGAGCTCCTCCTCCTCGCGGACTTGGAGCTACGAGCAGAGAACATCGCCTCGGGGATGAATACTCTCTTTGACTTGGCAACGTCCTCAGGAAGGTGCTCCTCGCCGATTTGCTCAATACGGTGGACTCCGCCTGAGGTAGTAATGCGAGCGGCGTCCTCGGTGAGCTTGACGGCAAGATCGAGACTCGACAACATTGCGCGTCTGACTTCACCGGCCCATTCCCAGATACCGAGCAAGCCCGGGTAGGTCGGAAGTTTGACAGATGGAGTGCCGCAAGCAATGTTCTCCAAGGCTTCGGTCAGCTTGGTCTTGGCGTTGGCAATCGCCGTACGCGTTCCCTCCTCTTCTACGACCTCCAGAGCCTCGTCTGCCGCTTCTCTTCCCTTAGTTATCTTTTCCAAGAGAGGTCGTGACTTCTTCAGATCCTCCTCAGCCTTAGTGGCCTCGGATTGGGCTACAATCGCGTTGGCGCTGACGAGGAGGTTGACGTCTGATAGTAGTCGGGTAAGGTAGGTGGAAGCTGGTTGCAGCTTCGACTTGACCCTCTTCGTCAGAACAAAGGTGCGGAGGGCTGACTCGAGATTCTTGAAAGACTCGTCTTCAGAGGGGGGACTGGACGTGGAAGCGGAATCGACGAAGTGGATGAGGTCTTCCGCGTCTTCGTATGTTCGGGGACTGAGAGCCTTGACCTGTTCGAGGATGAGGCGACGACACTTTTTCTTGTCTCGAATTCCCTCGAACTTGTTTACGACAATGAAAAGGTAAGCCTTCTCGTTGCTGGCAGTCTTCAAAAACTCTTGCGCAGAAAGAGTGAAGTGGTTCTCGGCAGAAACCACGAAGACGACGACGTCGATTTCCTCCTGTCGCGCGAAGACTGCGGTGGTCTTGACGCTGTCACGATTGAGGCCAGGGGCATCGATCAGTGAGATATCAACGACGCCGTTGTGAAGGAATGACGGGGCAGGGGAGCGAGGATCGGAAAGGTAGACCTTGATAATTTGTTGGCCGTTCTCGTTCTCGGAGACAATCTGGTCCAGATCCGAGAGGGTCGCGCGGGTGAATGTAGATTCGTCGGAAAGGTCGTATGTGACACCCTCCTTGACAACATGAACCTCTTCAACACCGCCGATCTCAGCAGCATCGTGAACTTCGCAGAGCGCAGTTGTGCAGGGTTGTTGATCCACGGGCATTACGGGGCGCCCGAGGATGGCGTTGACGAAAGTAGATTTGCCAGCGTTGAGATCTCCAGTGACAAGGACTTTGGACGAGGTGTCCTCCACGCGAGCGTGGAGCTTGTCCATGTGGCTCAAAGCGGTCCCGATGCGATCGTCGATCAACTTGGCAATAGACGACTTTTCGAGCTGAGTGACCAATGTGGCGGGGGAAGAGGAGTGAGTTCCAAGCTTGAGGTCCAACCGGAAGACGTTAAAGTCAAGGGGGTCTGATGTAGGTGAAGATGGTTCTGGGTTTTCGTCCGCAGGGGTACCCTCCTCCTTCTCTGAGACGTTCGGGAGAGTGATGGACCGGACCAAGCCACCCCTAACGGGGGATACGACAACGTCCGCTCGGAAAGAGGAATCATCTGCGATCGAGAGAGAGCGACGGGAGGTGGGGCGGCGAGCTTCCGAGGTCTGGGGTTGGTCTTTGAGCACTGGATACCTAACGACCCAGTGTTCGTTGTTGAAAGACCGAAGGTCGCTGAGGAGAGACTTGGTAGAACCAATCGCGGATAGCACCCTGTGGAGAATTGGGTCAGAATCCCAAACTGCAATTAGCAAGAGGAATGGACGGACTTGTCCCTGTGTTCAACGTAAACGTCCTCCCCTTGCATATCCTCCTTTACTGGTTCCGGGTCTGCGCAATAGGGAGACGACGCGGGGAACATTACGGGCGAAAAGCTCTGGAAGTACGACTGGGACATTTTGAGGTGAACAGATGCAGATAGGCCTGCTGTTAGACCCAGTGGGGAGGGGGTGTTCTGGCCGGTAGCGTCAGACGGGCAAACTGGTTGATGACAGTCGGGGTTGGGATTCAACCGGAGTTTCCCGGAATGTCACGCGACGGACCGGCTCTCTGTCACTGGAGTTCTTCCCTTCAAATGCCCAACCTCTTTGTTCTGTCTCGAGGGTGCACTTCAATGGAACTCGCTGGCGACCGCATCGTGACATGCTCGATCCTCCGTTTCCACCATCGCCCTATTCCACACGACTGCGAAATACCTCCAAGATGTCCCCCGCGTGGTATTGTAATGTGTTAATCCCGTTGGCTGAACCGCTGGCCAGTCAAGCGCTCGACGCTCACCGATGGCTGAGTAATAAGTTGCTTTTGGGGCGAGCTGTGGATGAATTCTACCAGACTGTGCACGTTGGTCGGGCCGGCGACCCCCGCTGAATGAGGAAGGGAGTTGCCGGTCTGCCTCCAATCGTTCAAGGAGGCGGTTGCTATTCGACTGCGTGTTCTGTTCCCCACGCACACCCCCAACCTGACCTGTAGGAGATACGTCGGTATCACGAACCGTGTGTGTTCAACGGACTTCGTGGAGAGGGTGATGTACGCCTCGTCATAGTCTCACGACCTAGCAGGTCGTTGTCATCTGCCTCCAGCAAGTCGATCCTGCCTCATTGGCCCCACGAGGAGGCGCCAATCTGAAGTCGATAAAGGCCCAATGTGGGCCACCGCTGATTCCCAAAGTCTTCCTTAGCCATGTCCCTGCCACAAGCCTTGGAAGAAGCTCTCTTTGACTCTTTGTCTACCGGAACCTTCGTGGACGTCAAATTCTATGCATTCTCCCAACGCACTTCGTCCGGCCGCATTCGGTGCCCAAGGCCGCTTTACGCCAATAGTCATATCCTTCAGACCGTTCCATACTTCCGTTCGTGTAAGGACTCCTCTCGAATCTTCCTCGTGGGATCACGACCGACGCGTCGTTTGACATCTCTCATGCAGTGCTTTCTGATACATTCTCTGAGGGGAAGCTGCAGGACCTTCGGAGCTCCTTCCCACCAGGTCATCCCACTGAGTTGGATGATCACGATTTCTTAGACGATAGCGACCTGGAAGACGTCGAAGATGATGCAAAACCGACCATCAAGACCCCAGGGGCCACCTCGGATAAACGGAAGTCGCCACTGAAGAGTCCGGGACATGACTTCGGGTTTCTCTCCTCGTCCCAACCACGGATACCTCGGCCCGAAAGCATGGGCGGCACGTCACCCATCTGTGCTACACGGTCGGTGGATCCAGGTACCAAACTCGGGAAGGTCGTCGTCCTTCGTGGCATCTCTTTCGTGACGTGAGCCTCAACAGTTCTTATATTCAAGGACATCATGGAGGCTGACGGTCGCATCCCAGCCTCAGGGCTGTACTGTTTTTCCTCTACACTGGAGAGATAAGCTTTGCCCCCCCGGGCTCAGTCGCTAGGGACATGTACAAACCGACGAACGACAATACCTCTGCAAAATCCGTCTACCTGGCCGCGGATAAGGTCCATCGGATTCCTTCTCCAAGTCTCAGCCTATTGCTGATCCTTACCAGTACGACATTCCAGAGCTGAAGGTGCTGGCTTTGCACTGGATTCGAGCCACTATCCACTCCCGCGATATCATGAAAGAGTTGGCGTCTGATTTCACAGCAACGTACAAGTTTTACCCTTTCACTTCTATCCCAGTCCTGACTTGGACTTGACAAAACCAGGTTCCCGGAAATACGGGAGATCTGTCTGCAACAGCTTGCCAACGCGTTGTATGCGGGTGACAGGGTAAACACGGCGAAGAATTTGATGTCTGCCATTCGAAGCTCCATCCATGGAGATCGCGACTGCGGCATTGATCCTGAAACTAGGGGTGCTATATTCGACATGCTGGCCAAAGGGTACTCGCAGACACCCCGGGTCTTCTACGTTCCACCCGTACGCCGCGTTATCCGTTCCTCACCAGGTCAGCGCGCTAATCCGGGATTTAGACGTCCGATCGTCCCGCGGACTGGTCGTACCTCCGAGAAGCTTTGCGGGAGTCTCTCGTCGCTGGAAAATTTCTCGACGGGCAAATCAAGGCATACAGAGGAAAATGTAAAGACAAGAAGCTGACGAGGCCTTCTTCGATCTACTTCTCTACTGCAAGTCTTCCACCCTCCACGAGGGACAAGATACGCTACGGTGAGTTGTCCGCCAATCTCTGCTCAGAACCTTTATATTCTTACCTCCCAATAGGATCGGTGACACGCCTCCCATCCGAGCGCGGGTATGACTCTGATAGTGATCTGGAAGATGACGAAGACGGAGAGTTGGAGCCACGCAATGTAGGAGGTTTTGGGAAGGTACAACCTAACGGAGAGACGGGTGTACCCACTTTTGCGGGCGGGAATGTACGGCGCATGGCGATTATGGAGTGTGGATCATGGAAAACGTACGTTGCAGCATTCATACCTATTTTCTAACACGCTAAAGGGAACCCCCCGTAGCTGGCGGGCTGCCTTGTTTTTCGTGTACTCGCGCAAAGTCGCTTTCTCCCCTCTTCGGTCGCAAAGCATTCCGCGACCACCTTCATCTGAAGCCCAACCAATGGCTCCCTGCTCTCCCAAGTCCGCGTTCGTCTTGGCGGAGAGGGTGAGGGTTCATCTACTCTGCATGTTAGACTTGAATATCGAATCTGGCCCGGAAAGATTGCATTCCAACGTTTGCAAGACTGTGCTCGGGAAGACCTCTTGCGAAAAATCACCGCTAAGAACGTCATGATTGAGTACTTCTCCAAGTTTGTCAATTCGTGCGTTTGCCTCTCTTATCCGGCACATCTCTTACTCATCTTGCCGTATTCCATAGCCACGCGCCATTGCTTTACACCGTCAACGACATCGTGCAGAAGACACGCACCGCAGAAATAGATGTGATGGTCAGGAAGAAGCTCGTAGAGTCCACAGGCGATGACCCTCACGTGTCTGTAGCCCTCGAGCTTTTCCTCCAGGACATGATCGAGAACAACAGACGAATTATGAGCAATTGCATAAACTGTCGGCGGAAGTATGCCGCCCTCGAACGGCATAGGAATGGGAAGTGTCAGAGTTGCGCCGGTCGGCTGGGTGGGGGCCAATCCTGGTAAACATCTTTTGGTAGTTGTTCTGTGTGGGGATGCCCCCGGATTATTTGCCGGCCAAACCACTATGGATTACCGGACTATGTACTGTCTTGCAACCACAATTGTTATCTCTCAAGCGTAGTTAATCAATCCATTACCGACTTGTTCCCGACATCCAAATGGCAAGACTTAGTCGCACAAATCGCTGCGGGGAAATCGCTCCATCAATGACCGTGGTTATACAAGTGATACAGGCTGGGGGGCCTCCCCGACAGTACGGAAACGGGGAATCGAGCTAGATATAAAACATGCTGTTCTTCAAGTTATTGTGAATCCCACGCCATTCTCTCCTAACCTCTTCGAGCACCTGTTCCCTGGTGGCCGCTCTCATGTCTTCCCTCGCATCTAAGTAACTGAGGTAACATCGAGCACGCTTGCAGGCCAGGTAGGCGTAGTAAGCAGGTGGAACCAGGCTGACCGCCCTTGTCGCACGAGCGTACTGGTAGCTAAAGTGATGGGTACCCTGTTGTATCTCATCGGCGCTGAAGCGATTCTCGTCGTATATGACAACGTAGTGGGTCGGTCGAACTTGGCCGTGGGGACTGGAATGCGCTTGCAGGTTGAAGTCGAATAAGAACGGAGGCGAAATTACTCTGTCTTGGACCGTACCAGGAAGGGTGTTGCCATTGCTCGATGTCTGCTCGGCCGTTGTTGGGTAAAATCGACTGCCGTGTCGCTTTCCACAGATGACGATGGTGACTTTCGGTCGATACTGCCTCTTAACTTTCTCAAACGACCTCAGTAATTCCGAACAGAACTCGTTATCGAGCACAGCCTCGTATTTTCCCTGTGACCATTCCTGAGTACGTCAGCCGGTCTGAAAAATTCCAAAACACACCTCGCTGACTCCGGCCCTGTATATTACCACTCGCTCAGGAAGAGACCCACTCGCCGCTTTAAACGCTTGTAGCCTTTCCATCATCATCTCGGTGAGGTCCTGGATTATCTGCGGGGGGGAGGCAAAAAGATTACGTATGACTTTCAAGTGGAGGATGCGGATTACCCACCTCACACATCACCCCCTGCATCCGGATACTGGCAGGAAATTGAGCGAACACGTCGTCCACATTGGCGACAACAGCGGCAACCGATGGGATTCCCAGGACCCAACCAGGGCTGGGATGGGATGCACCCATGCCAACGACCATCGTGGGCACTGTATTTAGCCACCCCAGTGCCCGGTCGTCGAGTGTGTGATTAATGCCACCGAGCTTCGTGTTAACCTTGAGAGCGAGATTCGAGAAGTACTGGTCTCGCTTGTTCTGATCCCTGCCGACCTTGTCGAACTGCATGCAGATGGAGTGGACGCCAAGCTTGGTATCGCAAAGCGTTTTGATTCCAGGATAAACGAAGCGATCCCTGCCCGTAAGGAGGAACACGATCATCTCCGGAAGGGGCGTACCCAACCCACGGACGGCATTTTCAATGTGTTCGAGGGTCTTGCGTCGTCCAGGGTCTTTACGGGGAGGTGGTAGTGGCCAGGTGGGGATAATTTTTGGAGGATTCGGGACCGCCATGCCACAGGCTTTGAGTTTGTTCCCGAGCCCGTTCGCCAACTCTTGGACCCACTCGGGATCAACTCTCTCATCAACGATGACAGCAATGATCCCCCAGCTGACAACCGTAACAGGCTGTTTGAACTTGACGGAAAGGAGGTTCCAACTTCCATCTTTGGGAACTATCGGTCCCCTGGCGTAGGTCAGTTGGGGAGGTGGTAGCACGCGGATCGGAACGGTGATCATCTCTGGATCCACACTGGTATCGAAGCCGGCAATAGGACCGTCTCGGAGACCAAGGAGGCGAAGGCCATCTGTTACAATGCTAGCCGCGTTCACTGCTGGTGGATTACGCGCATACCGAGTCATGTTGGTGGTCTCGCGGTCATTTAGGTGTCCAAAATACGGTTGTGCTCTGACTCGACAAAGCTCTGCGGGGACGTAGACAGGCCTCCCAGTTCTACCGACGTTTACCACCGGGAGCCTTGGGTCAAGCTGTATGTTGTACACTGTGAAACGCCAAGTGAGATCATAGGCACGGGAAAGTGAACACAGACTTACCGATCCGAAAGTAATTCGCAACAGACGTTCTCGTTGGATTATTTCCCGGGAGGTCAAAGAAAACGTCTCCCGGGCCCGGTGCTCCGAGAACCTCAGTCAGTGTATACGTCCTATTGTAGCCGAGGTGACTGGTGACGATCTTGACTCTCGAAGGGAATTTCGAGGGCAATGCGCCTTGGGTTCGGTCCTGAAACCTGGAGATCGCTTCCATAAGAGTACCGGGAACGTAGAATGGCGTCATGCACGCGTTGACATTGAGCACCACCTGTCCGAGGGACGGACGGATGGAGAGGCTGAATCCCCTAACCGCGTAAAGCATCTGACTGAGGCGGAACTGATGTACGGGCTGCCCCTCAGGGAAAAAGTAGCGATTATACCCGCCTCGAACTGCGACAGCAGAGGCACGCTTCCGAACGATGAGGTTGAGGGCAGAGACCAAAGGCCGGAAGTCCCACCTCCTCTCGCTCAAGTCTTCATTGCAATATCTGTACAGAATTGGGTTGACGTGATATTGCGAGCAGGGAGAGGGAATTGCTCACCTAGTAAGTTGTTGTGGATCCAATGTTTTGCAAAAGGTGATCCGGACCTGATAAGGTCTCGCAACGGCGGTGGGCGGTGCCTCTTCATTGGTGTAGCTGATTTGAACCTCCAGGGGTTGCTCCAGCTCGCGTGCTGACACAATACGACTGCTCTTGTCGTGAGCAATGAAGGGTACGTGAGGAGAGATTGTTGGGTGTTGTTCCAACAGTTGGAATATCCGATCCTTTTCACTTCTCATAAAAGTGTCGGGAGTAATCTCGACTGTGTAATCGAAGATGGGGCCCTTGGGCAAGCGAACGGCAAAAAAGTTGGTTCGCACCACACCGGGCTGGCCTATCGTTCCCCATCCAGGACCTTCAGAACGAAACGATGAAAATAGGCATTTGGATCAGATTGAAGAAGCCTACGAAGAGGGAGCTCGGGCGAATCATCAGGGACAGCGCCGAGCTCGGGGACCACCTTGTGTGTTTCCTCCCCAAGTTGAGGAGGATGGGCTGCCTTATGGGATTCCTCCTCGAGTTGAGGAGGGCGAGTCACCTTGTGGCTTTCTTCCACCGTGAATTGAAGAGGGTGGACCGTCTGAACGTCGTCCTGCTGGATACCGGAGTTGCCCCCACCACGTCCAGGGCGTCCCCTACCACGAGCGGGACGTTCCCCGCGACCGCCCCTTATTATCGGACCACCTCGACCGCCACCGTCGTTGTTCCCCAAACCACCGCCTCTTCCCCTCCCCCTATCTCCTCTGGTTCCTCCTTCACCTCTACCTCCACCTCTACCTTGACCATAGCCGCCCCTAGGAGGGTCGCCTCTTCCTCTGTTTCCTCTCCCTTGAGGTCTCATGGATAGGTTGTGGTTTGTTGGCTGAAAGAGAGGATACCCGTGGCGGAAACAGTGGCTCGTAGGACCGAACCGGATTACGAGGGGATGATAAGATCAGTATCCGTCGTGCTCAGATAATCACCACCACAACGGTTAGCGAAGGAGGAGACTTAGCCTAGACCGTAATTAGCATGATGGGGCAGTGCCTGGTCTACTCTGTCGCAATATGGACAGGCGTACACGTTGTACTCTGAATTGTAACATGAGGACACTGAAAAGGTGATAGCCGCTCAATTAAATGGTACGTTTTTTCAATCCAACGAAAAATCGAACCATTCCTTCCCGAGCACGCGCCTGTCTGGAGTCGGCATAGTCCAATTCAGAGATGCTCGTTCTGATTGCTGAAAATAAACCGAGCGAGCACAACACTGTCTGTAGGCGGCGTTTTCGATAACGGGCGTAATGGCGAGGGTGAGGCCAACAACAAACCCGCCAGGGGTGCAACAGTGCCGAGATCAGATAAGCCCCCGTTGGTGCCAGGGGGCGGTTACCTGGACAGCATGCCCAGTTCGGATGCAAAGGAGTCTCCTAAACAGCAAATAAAGTCGCAAATTGCCATCCGCCGAACATTTGTCGAGACAGTATGGTCACATCAGTGAGGAGGGCAACGAGCGCGCTGGGGTTTGGAGATGGTGGATTTCTGTGCTAGCAAGTAATGTCGCGATAGGGGTTGGAACAAGAGGGGGTCTGACACGTTGAGGGTCGCCGGTCGTCGTCCGGGATGACCATCCGTGGGAAATCGTGCCGCTCATGACTCCAAGGGTGCCTGCCAAGCGATCGCCTCCCGTCCTCCTCATGGGGTCCTCCTCGCAACCGAACGGGATTTTACCTCAAGATCCTGAGACAAGAAACGCCAGCGCTGTGTGTACCTTAGCCATCGCGGCGTTTTTGAATGCTCTAGGCCGTGGATATTGAATGGGAACCCGGTTTAGCTTACGGGCCGGTATTCATCGGCCACCGCTCAGGCCTCAGGGTCAGCACGTAATAAGCTCACTTAATTCCACCAAGATGGACAAAGTTTTGGGATCATAGGGTCCAAGATCTCAGTCAGCATTCAGGGCGGGAACGGAGTATTGATGGAATTGTTCGCGCCGACCCGCATCCCGCTTGAGCTGACACATGGTTCTCTTGCACTCGCCGCGGCGAGAGTGCCGACCAAGGCAACAGATCGGGGGATTGTTTGTGAAGTACTAAACATTTACGGGTGGCGTCGAAATCCCGGCTGTTTGAGTGTGCTCCTTTACACCGACACAGCCATATGTGAAATCATATCCAAAGTGCGAAAGGGGTTTTGTAAAGCTCTTGGCATCGCGCAGCATATGCACCAATGTTGCGGCCTCGACGGCGGTTGAATATTCGGATATTAATACTGGAGAGCGTCATTGGCTTCTGCGAATGTCTGAGTGGAGGGAGCAATCCCATGATGACGCACCTCCACCACGGGGCTCCTCCTTCTTGATCACGCGCAGTGAGGTCGGCATTCGTCGCTGCATAACTCGCAGAACGGTCCGTTATCGATTATCGGTTATCGCTCGCTCGTTCTGGGCGGCATCAATGCTTCCGGCTTTCCTGAGGACGTACGCCACAGGCAACTTGCCGGGTGTTTTTCTCAGATCTGGGTACTCGGGCGGCTCAGATTGCGATGGGCCCGCTCGGGCTGTGCTCTTCGCAAGCACGAGGGAGGCGATAGCTCCTCGATAGCCACAACTACGGATCAAAAGGTCGATTCCAGCGGCGTCAATCGCTCCTGGGCGGTAGCAGCGACCAATCCGGGTGCCGCACTGGGCGGTTCTCTGTCATCGCATGGCCATCCCGGTCTACACCTGTGTCATATAAATACACCATGAAATTCGCACATGCCCGCGGGACCTGTGCTAGCCTCTCTCCGCTCCCGTATCCTTCCCCCCCGTCCCTCCATCCTCGCCCTCAGCCCCGAGGCTCCACGGTTCATCCCCGTCCGCCGATTAGAAATGGCATTGCTCAGGCGACAGACTTTTACTTATGAGATCTTCGATGACCAGAGCCCGGCTCTGTCGTACACGGGAAACT
>Ga0307513_10007485_pt1 | contig 14143 bp, 12 predicted proteins | sample 15_EM_MG_FD_202174 | JGI IMG/M metagenome (GOLD analysis project Ga0307513, IMG submission 202174) | Populus trichocarpa ectomycorrhiza microbial communities from riparian zone in the Pacific Northwest, United States - 15_EM | ecosystem: Host-associated > Plants > Roots > Unclassified | place... | reverse complement strand
GTGGATCCGGTCGCCGCTCAGGCCGAGCAGGTCCGCGTAGACCTCGTCGTTGTGGAAGCCCGGCCGCGGTGGGCCGGCCCAGTTCACCCGGCCCGGCGTGCGGTCGAGCTTGGGCACGATCCCCGGGCCGAGCACGTCCATCCCGGCGACGAGGTCGTGGTGGGGGAGCAGCATGTCCCTGGCCAGGAACTGTGGATCCGTCACGACGTCGGCGACGGTGTTGACCGGGCCGACCACCACACCGGCCGACTCCAGGATCCCGGTCAGGGCGTCGGCGTCGTACCGGGCGGCCCAGTCGGCGACGATCGCGTCGATCTCGTCCTGGTGCCGGCCGCGCGCGACGTGCGTGGCGAACCGCGGATCGGTCACAAGGTCGTCGCGGTCCATCGCGGCGCAGAGCCGCCGGAAGACGGTGTCCTGGTTCGCGGCGATGATGAGCCAGCGATCGTCGGCGCAGCGGTAGAGGTTCGACGGCGCCAGGCCGTCGAGGCGGGTGCCTCCGGGGCCGCGGACCAGCCCGGTCGCGGAGAAGTCGGGGATGGCCGACTCGAGCAGCGCCAGGCAGGACTCGGCGAGGGAGACGTCGACGACCTGACCGCGGCCGGGGCTCGCGCCGGCGGGGTTGTCCCGGGCGTAGAGCGCCGTGAGCACGCCCTGGGCGGCGAACATCCCGGCCAGCGAGTCGCCGATCGACAGCGCCATCCGCGGCGGCGGACCGCCCGGGAAGCCGTTCAGGTGGCGCATGCCGCTGACGGCCTCGGCGACGGAGGCGTAGCCCCGGCGGCCGCTCATCGGCCCGGTCTGCCCGTATCCCGACACCCGCGCGAGGATCACCCGCGGGTTCCGCTCCGACAGCACGTCGAAGCCGAGGCCCCACTTCTCCATCGTGCCGGGGCGGAAGCTCTCGACGACGACATCGGCGGTGGCGACGAGGTCGAGGAAGAGGTCCCGTCCTGCCTCGCCGCGCAGGTCGAGCGTGATGCACCGCTTGTTGCGGGAGTGGACCGTCCAGAAGAAGTGGTGGCCGTCGAGTTCCGCCTGGCCCCAGTCCCGGAGCGGATCGGGCCGGTCAGGTGCCTCGATCTTGACGACGTCGGCGCCGTGATCGGCGAGCAGCCGTCCGCAGAACGGGCCCGCGATGAGGGTGCCGATCTCGAGCACCCGAACGCCGCTGAGGGCCGGCCGGAGGAGGTTCTGTGCGGCTGGATCCGGCGTGACCATCGACCGTCCAATCCCATCGACGTTCGGTTCGAGTGCTCCGACACCATAGCTCCAACTGCCAAACGATGTTAGGTTATCCGTGTGAGCGAGGGCACATCGCGGTCCTCGCGCGTCGGCCGCGCAGCTCGCGCGGGAGGTGGCGACCGTCGCCGGCGCAGCCTTCGCGATGGCCATTGATCACATACGGAAAATGGTTTCCGCGTCGGCACTGATGGCGATGCGGGGATGGCGCATGCATCGACAAGATTTCCGCGTACGCGAAGGCTGCGCTCACATTATCGATTCTGTCGGTTTGGAAGTCACTGTCACCTTGACAGTCTCTTCCACGATCAGCAGACTCGCCATTCATGAGAAGCCCATACCGAGTTGTGATCTGGGGTCCGGGAATGGTCGGCAGCGCCCTGCTGCGGCGCGTGATCAGAAAGCCGGAGTTCGAGCTCGTCGGCGTGCTCGCCTGGAGTGAGAGCAAGGTGGGCAAGGACGCCGGCGACATCGTCGGTCTCGGCCCCACCGGCATCACCGTGACCGGCGATCCCGAGGACATCTACGCCCTCGACGTCGATTGCGTGATCCACACCCCGAAGGACCCCGGCGACTTCCGCAGCGACGCCGAGATCATCCGCTTGCTCGAGTCCGGCAAGAACGTCGTCACGGCCCTGCCGTACCAGTGGCCCGAGCTGCGTGGCGAGGAGATCGTCAAGCAGATCGAGGCCGCGTGCGCGGCCGGTGGCTCGAGCTTCCACGCCTCCGGTTCGGATCCCGGTTTCATGGGCGAGCGGCTCGCGCTCACCATCACCGGCGTCTGCGACGACATCGAGTACGTGACCCTCGAGGAGATCTACAACAGTGGGCCGCTGAGCGCCGACCTGCTGACGGTGGCGGGGTTCGGGGCCGATCCCAACGACACCGCTGGGCGCGACGCCCTCGCGGCCTGGGCCGACAACTACCTGCGTCAGGTCGTCGCCCACGGCGGCGTGGCGCTGGGCGTGACCTTCGACGAGATCAAGCAGACCACCGAGGTGCGCCTCGCGACGCACGACATCGAACTGCCCGACATGGTCGTCAAGAAGGGGACCGTCGGCGCCGTGACCAACTCGTGGACCGGCCTGATCGGCGGCAAGCCGTTCTACACGCTCACGACCTACTGGTACGTGGGGGACATGCGACCGTTCGACGTGCCATCGGACGACCACTGGATCATCACGGTGGAGGGCAACCCGTCGGCGCGGATGACGCTCGACCTCAAGGCCTCGGTCGCCAGGGACATCTACATGACCGAGGAGGAGAACGCTCCCGCCGGCATGATCGCGTCCGGGTTGCCGCTGCTCCAGGCGGTGCCGAACGTGTGCGCCAGCCCGCCCGGCATCGTGCGCCCGACCGTCTTCGCCCACTGGCGGAAGGACTTCCGCGGGTACGAGGGCAGCATCACGGCCCCGTGAGCCCGCGGGCGGCGAAACCGACCTCGAGGGTGTCGAAGGCGCGTTCCAGGTAGCCGGCGAAGGTCGTGCCGTCGCCGAGGTGGGTGCCGAACGCGGCGCGGACGGCGGCCACGGTCATCGAGGCGATCAGGCGGCACTCGAAATCGTCGGAGCCGATCCCGCGCTCGCGCGCGACCATGACCGCGACGGTCGCCTCCCACTCGGCCTGGCTCTCGAGGTAGCGCGGGGTGAGGGACGGCTCGGTCTGGAAGAGTCGGATGCGGGCGAGGGCGAATGCGGGGTCGGACGTCTCCCACGCGCGCACGTTGTCGATGAACGTCCTGCGCACCATGGCCCACACCGGTTCGTGATCCTCGCGGGCGAAGTCCTCCAGCATCGACCCGAGCCGTTCCTGGAGGTCGAAGAACAGGACGTCCTCCTTGCGCGCAAAGAGGCGGAAGAAGGTGCTCGCCGAGTAGTCCGCGGCGTTCGCGATCTCCTCGACGGTCGTATTGGCGAAGCCTTTCTGCTGGGCCAGTGCAACGGCGGCTTCCGCGAGTTCACGCTGCTGCTTGAGCCTGCGTCGCGCGCGGCGCAGATCGATGGACGTCGGTGCGGAGGCATCGGGCTGCACGAGGCGAAGTATGTCAGTCTGAGAGTCGGTTCTTGATCGAGAGACACGCGCATGCTGCGTGTCAGTGGCGGATCCGAACGATGAGGAGGCGGCGTGGCCGTCAAGATGGTGTTCTGCCTGCGGCGGCTGCCGGCGCTGTCCGCGGAGGAGTTCTCGCGCTACTGGCGGGAGGAGCACGCCGAGCTCTTCCGCCGCTACGCCGCCACGCTGGGGGTGCGCCGCTACACCCAGAGCCACTGCGTTCCGGGTCGGATGAACGACGCCTTGCGCCAGCATCGCGGGGGCCCAGAGGCATTCGACGGCGTGGCCGAGGTCTGGTACGACGACCTCGCCACCCTGCTGGCGGCCATCTCGAGCGATGAGGGCAGAGCGGCGGGGGAGGCCCTGATCAAGGACGAGCTGCAGTTCATCGACCATGCCGCCAGCCCGATCTTCATCACCGACGAGGTGGAGATCGACCTTCCGTCGGGTGGTTGACCGCTTAATCAAGCGTCGTTAGATTAAGTCGGCGACCTGGGCGACGGAGGAGTGGGGTCCCGATGAAGGTGGACACGATGCTGGCCGTACCGCCGGCGAAGGTCGCGGCCGCCGCCGCGGACGCCGAGCGCAGCGGCCTCGACGGCGTGTGGTTGCCCGAGGTCAAGCACGACGCGTTCATCGGGGTCGCGCTCGCGAGCCGGACGACCGAGCGCATCGCGCTGGCCACCGGGATCGCGGTCGCGTTCGGGCGCACACCGATGACCGTCGCGCAGCAGGCGAACGACCTGCAGGCCGTGACCGAGGGTCGGCTGGTGCTGGGGCTGGGCAGCCAGATCAAGGCGCACATCACCCGCCGATACGACATGCCGTGGTCCCGGCCCGCCGCCCGGATGCGCGAGTTCGTGCTGGCCATGCGCGCGATCTGGACGGCGTGGTCCGAGGGCGGCAAGCTCGACTTCCAGGGCGAGATCTACTCGAACACCCTGATGTCGCCGATGTTCGTGCCGGAACCGCACGGCTTCGGCGCTCCGACGGTCATCATCGCCGGGGTCGGGCCGCTGATGACCGAGGTCGCAGGCGAGGTCGCCGACGGGCTGCTCGCCCACAGCTTCACCACCCGGGAGTACCTGGAGAACGTCACGGTTCCGGCGCTCGCCCGGGGCACCGCGCGCGCTGCGGACGCCGGCCGGTCGACGACGCTGGTCGGCGCGCCCTTCATCGCACTGGGCAACGACGAGCCGGAGCGGGCGGCCGCGGTGGCCAAGCTGCGCCACCAGGTCGCGTTCTACGCCTCGACCCCGGCCTACCGTCCGGTGCTCGAGCAGCACGGCTGGGAGGCACTCGGCGACCGGCTGCACGCCCTGTCCCGCTCGCGGGAGTGGGAACAGATGGCCGGCCTCGTCGACGACACGATGCTCGACGCGTTCGTCATCTCCGGCACGCCCGTCGAGGCCGCGGCCCGGATCCAGACCCGCTACGGCACGCTCTTCGACCGGATCTCGCCCGTCACCACGGACACGACCGACCCGAAGCTGGTCGGCGAGCTGGCTGCGGCGGTGCGGGAGCTCACGTCGTCGGTCGAGCCGGTCTGAACCGCCGAGGCCGACACGGCCTGGCCGCTCGGGTGATCGCCCGATGAGGTCGGTCCGCGGGGAGCTGCCGCTGACGGCCAAGAACGTGCGCCCGCCGGCAGCTGCCTACCGACGTAGTGATCTACCTCCGGAACAATTAGCCGTTCTTTCCAGGCGAGGCGGCAGGAGCCGACGGTCGGACGGGAGCGGGAACCGGGGCACCGGTAACGGTCGTCGGCCCGTCGGTGCCACTGCCAGCGCCGGCGCCGCTACCGGTGCCGTTACCGGGGCCGGCCGGTGGGGCCCCGGTCGGGACATCGCCGCCCGCTGCCGGGGGCGGATCGCCCCCGGTGTCGCCCGGCTCGGCAGCTCCGGTGCTGGGTGCGGGGGGTGCTGCGCTCGTGGGCAGGGCGACGGGCAACGGGGCTCCGGTCAGGGGCGTCGCGGTGGGTGCGGCGGACACCGACGGGATGGCGGCGGACCGCGCGGTGCGCGCGACGTGGCGGACCGGGGCCGATCCGGACCGGGCGGGTGCGGCCGCGGCCGGTTCATCCTCGGGCTGATCGGCTTCCGCATCCGACGACGCGGTCGCGGCGCCCGCACCGGTGTCCTCGACCTTCGCGGCGGGGTCCGGGGCGGCCGGTCCGACCAGGGCGACGGGCGCCTCGCCGGAGAGCAGGGTCGGATCGACGGTGTACGCCGTCGCGGCAGCGGCGAGCGCGATCCCGACCGTCGCCAGCGCGGCGACCAGCGCGACGCGGACCCGGAGGGCCCGCGACCGGCCGGCCGGCGCCGGCCAGGCAGGTGCTGCGGTGCGCAGCTGCGGCACCGCGGGTCGTTGCGGTGCATCCGCGGGTGCTGCGGGGACTGCGGCGACGGCCTCGGCAGGACGGGTCTGCCGGTGGGCGGCGATCGCTGCACCCCGCGCGATGGTCGTGCGCGGATCGGCGTCGACGGTGATCGGCCGGCCGAGCCCGGCGGACACCAGCTGCGGGACGAGTGGGATCCGCGACGAGCCGCCCACCAGGAGCACCGTCTGCGGGACGGACGGATCGATGCCGGCCGCAGCCAGCGCGCGCAGCAGCGCGTCGACCGTGTCGGCGACGTCGCCGCGGATCCGGTCCTCGAAGTCGGACCGCCCGATCCGCACCCGGGTGTGCGTGCCGGAGAGCAGCACCGGGATGGTGGCGTCGACATCGGCCGACAGGGCCTCCTTGGCGGTGGTGCAGTCGCGGCGCAGCATCGCCACAGCAGTCAGGACGTCGGGATCGGCGGGATCCAGGGTGTCCCAGACACCGCCCAGCGCGTCACGGACGTGGTCCAGGACGTGCTCGTCGAAGTCGACGCCGCCGAGGCGGTCGAGCCCGACCGGGCGTCCGAGGAGCTGCGGTGTGCCGTCCTCCGTGCCGCCGAGGACGGTGGCCTCGAAGGAGTCTCCGCCGAGGTCGTACACGGCGACGACGGCGCCGGCCGCGAGCCCGGCCGCACCGGTGTGGCCCAGTGCGGCCGCGGCGGGTTCGCTCACCAGCAGCACGTCGTCGAGATTCACGGCGGCCAGCGCACGGGTGAAGGTGTCCCGCCGATGGGGCCCCCAGCCGGCGGGATGGGTCAGCGCGACGGTGTCCGGTGCACCGCCCTCCTGGGCGGCGACGACATCGACGACCGCGCGGACCAAGCGTGCGGCGATCTCGGCGGCGGTCACCTGGTGGTCGCCGAGGACCAGCGGGATGTCGTCGCCGATGCGGCGGGTGAATCCCCTGGCCAACCGCTGCGGATCGGCTGCGCCGCGCCGCCGGGCCGCCTCACCGACGAGCAGTCCGCCGTCGTCGGTGAGGAAGGCGGTGGTGGCGATGGCGGTGTCGGACTCGCCCAGGGCCACCGGTTCGGGACGTCCTGGCGCGGCGGCGCGGGAGACCGCGGCAGCCGTGCACGTCGAGCCCAGGTCGATACCGAGGTGGTATCCCTGTCCCGGTCGAGCTTGTGACGGCTGTCTCATACTGCGTTGATCGGCCGAACGGAAGGGGCTGTTAGCGAGTACCGGCTCCACCATCCTGACGAGTGAAGGCCGGGCCGGCGTGCGCTACGGAGCGCTACATCGACCCGGCCGTCATCACCGCAACGGGGGAGTGGCCCGGCGATCAGGACATCGTCATGCCGCCGTCGACGGTGACGACGGTACCGGTGACCTGCCTGGCGAGATCGGACGACAGGGCGACGACGGCGTCGGCGACGTCGTCGACGGTCGAGACCCGGCCCAGCGGTGTCATCCCGCCGACCATGGCGACGACGTTGTCGCGATGCGGGCTCGCATTGGCGTCGGTGGGCACCATGCCCGGCGCCACGACGTTCACCCGGATCCCGTCGGGGCCCAGCTCGGCGGCGAGGTGGCGGGCCAACGCGTCCTGCGCGGCCTTGGCCACCGCGATCTCGGCCATGTCGGCCCGGATGTGGGTCGTCCGGGAGAGCGACGCCCCGATCATCACGATCGTGCCGCCGCCGCGGCGACGCATGCCGGGCACGACGTGCCGAACTGCCGCCAGGGTGGCCGCGAGCTGCACGTCGACCGTGGCCCGGATCGCGTCGCCCTGGTCGAGCAGTGACCCGCCGGGCGTGGCCATCCCGCCGGTGTCGCCGATCGCGTTGGCGACGAGCAGGTCGATGTCTCCGAGCTCGGCTGACGCGGCGGCGACCATCGCCGCGACCTGAGCGTCGTCGGTGGCGTCCGCGGCCAGCGCGAGACCCCGCGATCCGGATGCCGTGACGGCGGCGACGACCTCGTCGGCGGCGGTCCGGTTCGAGTGGTAGTTCACCGCGACCGCGGCACCGTGACGGGCCAGCGAGCGGGCGACGGCGGCCCCGATGCCCCGGCTGCCTCCGGTGACGAGGGCGACGCGGTTGTGCAGCAACGGATCCGCCGCGACGGCTGCCTGCGACCGTCCGCCGTCGATGGTCGACTCGCTCATCGGAGGGTGTCGCCGGGAGCCAGGTGGATGACGGCCTGATAGGCCATCGGGCGGGCCTTCGACTCCGCGAACACGGGATCGTCGACGAACCGCTGGGCCGAGGCCCGCCACTCCGGGTTGAGGTGCGCGTTGTCCAACGCGGTGCCCGACTCCCACTCCGCGACGTTGATGTAGGTCAGCTCGGCCTTGTCGCTCACCGCGCGCATCATCCGGCCACTGAGGAATCCCGGCTCCTGGGCCATGATCCGGGCGTTGTCCTTCCACCGGGACAGGAACTGTTCCTCGAGCTCCATCGGCACCGAGAACGCGTTGATGAGGGTGACCGGGGTGTCGACCCCGGCTCGGGTGACGGGAAGTGGGCGTGTCATGACCACAGGAAAGCACTGTTGGATGATTGTCGCAAGAGATGACAATCTCTGAAGAGTGCTACTGTGCCGGCGTGCAGCTCGACGACCGCGCGGTGTTCCTGCTCTCCCAGCTCGGCCACAACGTGGCCGACCGGTTCGCGGACGCGCTCGCTCCGCTCGGGATCAAGCCCGCCCATTTCGGGATCCTGACCCACCTGCGTGCCGGCGACGGGCGCAGCCAGCAGCAGCTCGCCGACCTGCTCGACATCCACCGCAATCCCATGGTCGGGCTCGTCGACGAGCTGGAGAACCTCGGTCTCGTCCGCCGGAGCCGCCATCCCGACGACCGCCGCGCCCACGCCGTCCACCTCACCGAGCGGGCCCGATCCGTCCTGGAGGAGGGCGACCGCATCGCGGACGAGCTCGAGGCGTCGATGCTCGAGTCGCTCGACGCGGACGAGCGCACGCGGCTGCTCGCGACGCTGCGGAAGGTGTCCGCAAGCGCCGAGCTGCCGGTCGGTGTCCATCCCGGTCTGCGCCGCAGGACGCCGCGGCCGAGCGCGACCGACTGACGAGCGCGCCGGCACGGTCATGGCGTGCGGGCCTCGATGGCCTTCACCACCGCCGCCATGTCGGCCTCGCCGAGGCCGAGCCGAGCCGCCTCGCCGAACAGGTCGTGCGCCGCGTCCAGCAGGGGCACCGCGATCCCTGCCGCGGCGGCCGACGCCGAGATCAGCCGCGCGTTGGTCCAGACGTTCGTGATCGACGCCTGCGGGGCGAAGTCCTCCGCCACGATCTTCGGGGCTTTCACCCGCATCACCGGGCTCGCCATCTGTCCGCCGGCCAGCACGTCGACGAACCGTGCGAGATCGAGCCCGTGGCTGCGGGCGAAGTGCACCGACTCGGCGAGACCCGTCACCAGCGTGATCAGGAAGACGTTCACGGCCAGTTTCATGAGCAGCGCGCCGGGCACCGCGCCGCACGGGATCGTCTCCCTGCACATCGGGGCGAGCACCGGCAGCACGCGCTCGACGTCCGCGGGCGCACCCGCCAGCATCGCCACGAGCTGGCCTGCCTCTGCCGGCGCCCGTGATCCCGAGACCGGGGCCTCGACGTAGCTCCCGCCGGCGTTGCGCACGTCGGCTTCGAGGCCGGCCGAGTGCTCGGGGGCTGTCGTGCCCATGTGCACGACGGTGCGCCCCCGCACCAGACGGGCGAAATCCGGTGTTCTGCGGCGGAGCACGGCATCGACCGCGGCGGCGTCGGTCAGCATCATGATCACGACGTCGCACCTGGCGAACACGTCGGCGGGCTCCGGCGCGACGTCTGCGCCGGCCGCCTCGAGCGCCTTCGCCTTCTCGGGGCTGCGGTTCCACACGAGTAGCGGCGTGCCGGCGGCCACGAGATTCAGCGCCATCGGCTCACCCATCGAGCCGAGCCCGAGGAAACCCACCCTGGTCACGGTCGCGGCACCCCGATCGGGTTCGGCACGGGGAATGCGCCGGAATCGATGAGCAGCCGGCTCAGCGGCGCGGCCAGCTCGATGATGCGTTCCACCCCCGTCGGGCCGATCCGCTCGACCGGCGCCGCGGCGAGGCGGTCGGTCAGATCCTCGACGTCGCGGCGCAGCGCGCCGCCGGTCTTCGTCAGGCGTCCGTCGCGGTCGAGGAGCCCGCGCGCGCTCAGCCGGCGCGCCGATTGCTCCCACTCCTCGTCGCTCCATCCGCGGACGGGCTGGATCACGTCGCGCGACATGCCGCCGGCCGCCACGAACGTCAGCGTCGCGTCGAGGCCCTGCAGTCCGTGCGCGACGGCCGCGAGCACGTGCCCGTCGCCGCGGTGCTCGCGCAGCACGCCGGCGGCCAGCCAGGCCGACGCGACCGGGTCGTCCGGGCGCGGCACCCGCGACCACGCAGCGGAGAGCGGTCGCCCGTCGAACCGGCAGCCCGTCACCGCCTCCCACAGTGGATCGGCCAGCTGTTCGAGCGCCCGGATCCCATCGGCGTCGAACGCGTCGCGCAGCGCCGCGGCCGCGGCGTCGATGCGGGTGTCGAGCACGAGCGCGGGCTCGGCGTAGGACCATGCGTCGGGGATCGCCCTGGCCACCATCGCCGGCGCGAACCCGTACGCCATGGCTGCGACGGCCTCCAGCGGCACTGGCCCCAGCGGCGCGACCCGCGAGGCGAAGTAGCCCATCCAGTAGCCGCGCAGCCCGATCCGCCGGGCGGCCTCGGCAGGCTGCGGGGCGAAGTAGACGAGCGCGTGCAGCGGCTCGATCGCTTCCCAGAGTCGTCTGGCGAGGGTCGGGGTCGGAGGCACGGACATCACGATCGTCTCGTCATCGGACGCAGGACAGTGCCAATCTGGGCGAATGGACCACTCCTGGTGGACCGAGGTCGTCTTCCGCGGCTGGCGGCAGCGGCCCGGTCCGCGCCATCAACGGCTGGCGGCGGTGCTGCTCGAGGCGGTCGAGCGCGGGACCGTGCACGAGGGCGACCGGGTGCCCGCCGAGCGCCCGCTCGCCGCCGCGCTCGGCGTGTCCCGGGGCACGGTGGTCGCGTGCTTCGAGCACCTGGCGGACGCCGGGGTGGTCGCCCGTCGGCAGGGTGCGGGAACGTTCGTGCTGGGCCGCCCGTCGTGGACGGCGCCCGGCGGTGCCTCCAGCTTGCTGCTGCGCCGCGCGAACGACGACCGGACGATCGATCTCTCGCTCTCCGTGCCCGCCGACCGCAGCCACCTCCCGTCGATCGACGCGGCTGCGGCCTGGGCGGGGCTCGAGGGTGCGGGTCTCGATCCCGCTGGCCTGCCGATGCTGCGCGCAGCGGTCGCCGAGCACCTGACCCGCCACCAGCAGCTGCCCACCGAGCCGCACCAGGTCATGATCACTGCGGGGGCGCAGGAGGCGTTGTGGCTGCTGGCCCGAACCGCCACGGGCGTCGTCACCACCTGCCCCACGTATCCAGGCATGACCGGTGCCGCGGCCGGGCGCCCGACCCAGGTGCTGACCACCGGCCCCGACGGCCCGAACCCCGCGTCGATCGAGCGGCTGGCGCGGAATCCCGGCACGCTCGTGCACCTCATGCCGACCGGACACAACCCGACCGGCACCGTCATGCCGACGCTGGCCAGGCAGTCCGTCGCCGCGATCGCCGACGCCGGCCGGGCGATGATCGTCGAGGACCTCACGCTCGCCGATCTCTACCTCGACGCCGAACCGCCGCCACCGCTCGCCGCACTGAGCCCGGCGGTGGTGGCGGTCGGATCCGCCGGGAAGCTGCTGTGGAGCGGCCTTCGGGTGGGCTGGATCCGGGCGGACGAGCCGCTGCTCGCCGGGTTGCTGGCAGCGAAGGCGTCGCTCAACCTGGCGACCGCCGCGCCTGCGCAGGCGCTCACCGCCCACCTGCTGGCGGCGATCGATCGGCCCTGGTCGCAGGCGCACCGGGCGGCGCTGGCCCTGCGGCGCGACCACCTGGCCACGGAGCTGGCCGATCGGCTCCCCGGATGGCGGGTGAACCGCCCGGCCGCGGGGCTCTCGCTGTGGGTCGAGGTGCCCGTCGCGAGCGTCGACGCGTTCTCGCACACCGCGGCCCGGCACGGTCTCACCATCTCGCCCGGCAGCGCGTCCTGCATCGACGGCCGGCACCACAGCTACGCCCGGCTCTCGTTCGCCGGCCAACTCGACACCCTCACCCTCGCGGCGGACCGGTTGGCGGCAGCGTGGGAGGCGCACGCGACGGACCGGGCCGCCGCGCCCTGATCGAGCTTGTCGCGTAACTCCCCAAGGTCTGGGGCGTCGTGGGGGTCGGTGCTGGTGGGGTGTCTCGGTGACGGTCGCCGGGGTGGGTTGCTGGTCCGGGCGGGGTCAGCGGGGGTGGCGGTGGGTGTGGAGCTTGAGCAGGTTGTGCGCGGCGCAGGCGAGGTGCCATTCGCTGGTGACGGCGGTGAGGCCGCGGCGGCTGAACCGGGTCATGTGCTGGCGGGTCTTGAGCTGTCCGAACACCGGTTCGACGGTACGGCCACGTTGGCGGTAGTCAGCGCGGCCGCGGTGGTGGCGTAGCCGGCGTTGCCCGCGGGCGGTCTCGGGGACGTTGGCGAGGTTGCGGCCCGCGGCGGGGTCGCCGCCATCGCGCATTGCCCGGGTGTCCTTGCTGACCGGGGCGAGCAGCCGCACCTTCTCGGCGTGGGCCTGGGCGAACGCGGCCTCGCTGACGTAGCCGGAGTCCGCGACCACCGTGGCGAGCTTCGGTTTCACCCCGGCCGCCGACAATTGCTGGCGGGCGGCCTGCAAGGTGGGGTGCAACAGCGTGCCGTCGACCTCCTTCTGGAACACCGTCGCCCCGACGATGACCTGCGCGGTGGTGACGACGGCTTGGGCGTTGTAGCCCACGATCAGGGTGTTCTTGCTGCGCACCACCCGAGCCTGGGGGTCGGTGGTGTTGGCGCGAGGCTCGGTGCGCCGCTTGTTTCCCGGGGGTTCTGCCGGGGGTTTACGGCCGGGACCTCGAGGGCCACCGGCATCCTTGCGGGCCTGCCAGGCATCGATCTTGGCCTGCTGGGCCGCGTGGCGGGCGGCGTCTTCGGCAACCAACCGATCGCGGGCCTCACGCAGCCGGGCCAGCCGATCCGTGCGATCGGCCAGCTGCTGGGGCACCTCGTCTCCGCGGGCGATCCCGAACACGGCGTCTTCGGCGGCGTCGGTGCGGGCGGCCTCGGCCAGCATCGCGGCGACGACCTCGCCGATCTCGGCGTCGAGCTGCTCGCGGGTGCGGTTGGCCGACCACGACGCGTCCGCGCCGACCTTGGTGCCGTCCAGCGCGAGCAGGGCCAGATTCACCATCCCGGCCTGCGCGCACAACCGCAGCACCTCGGTGAACACCGTCTCCAGCGCGGTCTCGTGCCGGGCCCGGAACCGGGCGATCGTGGCGTGATCGGGCCGGTGCCCACCGGTGATCACCCGGAAGGCCACGTCCCGCACACAGCGGCGTTCCAGCTCGCGGGAGGACCGCACGCCCTGGCAGTAGCCGTAGAGCAGCAGCGCCACCATCAGCGCCGGGTCGAACGCCGGGCGGCCCTGCCCGTCAACGCGGTACGCGGCCCGGAACACGGTCAGATCGCTGTGCTCGACCGCGTCGAGGACCAGCCACACCAGATCGTCATCCGGTAGCCAGTCACGCATGTCCACCGGCAGCAGGAACTGCTGATCACGATCCGGCCGGAGGAAGTTCTGCGGCATGAGCAATCCTGGCAGCCGACCATGATCAACCGGGTCCGCCACGCCGAGTTATGCGACAGGCTCGATCAGTCGGTCTGCAGGGAGATGCCGCTCTCGTCCTCCAGCAGCGCCACCGCCATCAGCTCGCCGTCGACGTCGCCATAGCGGGCGTTGGCCCGTCGATGGACGTCGTCGACGAGCTCGGACAGTGCGAACGGCACACCGAGCGCGCGGGCCTGCGCGGTGATGTTCGCCAGCTCCTCGCAGCAGCGGTCGAGCCCGAACGAGGTCATCCGGTCGCCCGCGAAGACGGCGTCCAGGTCGTGGCGGACGAACCTGCTCGCGGCTGCGCTGTCGGCCAGTGCCGCCCGCAGCACCGTGAGGTCGACGCCGGCGCTCCGGCCCAGCAGCAACGCCTCGGCGGTCGCCACCGCCTGGCCGAACCACAGGAGGTTGACCAGCAGTTTCGTCGTGTAGCCGGCGCCGAGCCCGCCGACGTGGACGAGCCGGTCGGGGTCCGCCACAGCAGACAGCAGCGATCGGTGCCGCTCGAGCACCGCGGCCGGACCGCCGACGAACAGCTTGAGCGTGGCGTTCGTCGCCGCGTCGATCCCGCCGCCCATCGGCGCCTCGAGGACGTCGACGCCGCGCGCCCGGGCCAGCGCCTGCACCGGCGCTGCGACGGCAGCCGCGTTGCTGGTCATGTCGATCCACGTGGCGCCGGGTCGCATGCTCTCCAGCGCGCCGTCGCTGCCGGTCATCGCCTCGACCACCTCAGGCGGCCCCGACAACACGGTG
>Ga0307513_10007483_pt1 | contig 14145 bp, 19 predicted proteins | sample 15_EM_MG_FD_202174 | JGI IMG/M metagenome (GOLD analysis project Ga0307513, IMG submission 202174) | Populus trichocarpa ectomycorrhiza microbial communities from riparian zone in the Pacific Northwest, United States - 15_EM | ecosystem: Host-associated > Plants > Roots > Unclassified | place... | reverse complement strand
AATACGGACAAGAAATATCCAGTAGAGTCCTGACATATCGTTCGGTGTACCGTCGTGATGAGCTCATCGCGCCTCCACGGGTGTGAGAAGCGGATGATCGCCATGAACGCGGGGACATCTTAATCACTCGTAAGACACGCAGGACGCAGGGCGGGAACAGGTGATACACACCGAATACTAAGCTGAGGGCAGTGTAAGCCATTTGGAAATTACCTCCCAACGCGCAGCTCCGATATACACCTTCGCAATCCGGAAGCATCATTTTCTCCACTGTGCTGCACTTTCAGTAAACCCTCTCCAGCCCGAGAAGAGAGTTACCAACTTGGAGGATTAATTATCGACCATATCGACGAGAATATTCCAAATATCAGTTGGGATACCATCAGGAATAGTAGTACACCGGTCAGTGGCTTGTTCTTCTTCGACACCGCGTACACCCTATAAAATGGTCAATTTCCGGCCGGAAGTTCAGAGTTTTACCCATACTTCAGCGTCATGAACAACTGACTGAACAGTGTTATACAAACAAGAAAAACCTGGTCCACGATCACCGTTCTAGAACAGCTTCGGCGAGGTTAGCAACAAGCACCTCATGGTGGAGCCTGCCAAACACTCACGTCCAGATAAAGCATCAGGAAAGAAGACTGAACAAGGCTGACTGGGAGGCCTACCTCGTCCGTACCCAGATTATCTCTCGGCCTGATCCAATACAGAAGCACTAGCCCCATGGTTGCGTACCTATTCTGTCACGACCAGGTTGGTGGAAAATAGTTTGACCCCCCAGTGCGAGACTTACAAGAACATAGATCGAGAACACTAGAGGATCGATTAGTCTGGGGAGTCTTCGAATGGAAATCACCCTACGTACACCACGTTTTTCTCCCCTTCCACGCAAACTTGACCTGCAGCATGATAAAAAACCGAAAACGGGTCGACATTGAACGTAGCAAAACGTACCTCATCCCCAATAGTCAAGAAATAATCATAAATGTACAAAGCAGAAAACGCTTTCGAGATCGCCTAAATATGTCTAGTGTTAGACCACCATTCACGGCTGCGGTGGGAGTGGACCGAGCCCCGGTAACACTCACGTTCAATGTCAAGCTGTCATTACAACAGATTCCGGAATTTAGCCTAATCTCCGAAGCCGAGAAGTTGGATCTGCTCACTTTTCGCTATTGAGGGAGTTCAGGCTCTGGAGACATAGCTCACTGAAAGGCGCGGTGTTATTAGACGTCATTGTGGTGTAGTGAGGGCGAAGGAGGGGGGAAGGGAGTGGGACTCACATCATGGCCTGATCGATGTTCTAGACTATATACAATCGTTCTTTGCCCGGATCTGAGGCTTTTCCGCCCTCACCAGCCTGAACAACTCCTAGTGGTTCCCATTCAAATGACGTACCTCTCCATCTGTCAATCACCACACGGAGATGACAGAGAGTGAATTGCAGATATCGGTCGCAATGAGGGAACAGAGCAGCTCCATACCACTCTATCCTTCTTACCCCATCAGCTGGAGAGTTCCGTCGGACGAGGTTGAGCCTGGCATGTTTCAGAAGCCCAATTAACTGTATCCACGACATAGGAAAGAGGCCAGTGCCCAGGCACGTCAGACAAGGCGACAATCGCTCAGACAATTCAAGGAAGAAAGGGCCTACCATGTGCGTGAGTGACCGCAGCCTGCACGTTTGTTGCCATTCAAGAGGGCTCCGTATCCTGAACCAGGCAGTGAATCGAGTATTCGAAACCCTACGCAACTCCTCGTCAACGAGGAGTTTATCTTCCTCCAGCCCCCCTTTAGGAAACATCACGTCGGGGATCGCGCGATCACGCGGTTTGAATTCTAGCTTAAATAAATTCGCGTGATACATGTCTGCCCCTGAGGCCTGAATATTGAATGTTTGAGCTGTCAAGTAGAGTAAGAACTCTCAATACGTGGTGATGCGGGATAAACGGGACAGACACCATGGCGAAACTAGTCTCCACTGCACACACGCTCCCGGAAAACATTCCTGAGGCATCTTCAGGCGGGTTGGGTGGCTGGCCGATGATTCCAGGTGGAAAGAGGACCACCACCCATAGGAGAGTCAGCGGATAGGTCAACAATTAGGCCCCCCGTTGAGGTTTGTGTCAAACCCGGATGTTGCGAGATATATAGATGGCGCTAAGGCTCTCATGAGTGAGGTCATCACTCCCTCCGGGCGTAATGGGGAAACGATGAAAATATGTACAATTACGAGTACACCTGCACGGTGTACTTAGAATTCAAAAGGAGATATACACAAGGCTCACGTTCAGATGGCATATCAGAAAACATTGCGAAAGATAAGGATGGAGTGGGGAATGGTGAAGCACGGGCCGAGAGCCAGGCTTCATTGATCGGGGAAAAGACACGAGAGAAGGGGCAACTCAGAATCACAGTCCGAAGACCACGATTACGAGGAGCCCCTCAAAGTTGAAGTATAGGCAAGAGGAAGAATAAGCCAGCCCAAAAGGGGAACCGGGACTCGAAGAGATCGTTAGGGTCGTGACTACATAAAAGCACTCCAATATCAGCGGTCTTGTTGAACCTGTTGCACTGGTACACCTCCCAAAACCACACCCTCGGGATTACCCGAGTGGGAAGGGGGTGGAGGGGGTTGCAATACGGGTGTGTGCGGATGGTGTCCCGGGTGCCCTGGGTGCCCTGGGTGTGGGGGATGTCCCGGATGTCCAGCTGGCGGGGGAGGGGGTGTGAAGAATGCCGCCCTCAGCTTCCATAACATAATCCTAAACCACTCCTGATCGGTGCCCGTCTTTTCCTGTTCCTCCGTAACTTGGATGAGCTGGCTCAGCTCCTTCTTCCACATTGATTTCCAGTCGAGGTTCCCATGTTCGTCCATATCGAATGCCTCATCTGCATTAAAGGGGGGGAGGATCCCGGGGATTCCAGGAGGAGGAGGAAGTAGATGAGGCGGAAACGGGGGTTCAAACCTGTGACGAAGCGAAAACATGTCAATAAATGCGGTGCCGCCTTGATGTGCTTGGACCTACGAAGGTGGGAAAGGTGTTGCGAAAGGTGGAGGGGGTGGGGGTGGGGGCTGCACGACCCTGCTCGTCCCCTCGTTCTGAGAGATCTCCTGGGGTACCGCATACGCGGCGCTATCGAACGGACTGCCCGCGCCCCCTCCATTCCCGGTACCTCCAGCTGTGCCCCCACCAGGCGGCGCGTAATCAGTGTCCATGTCAGGATCGTCGCTGCCTGTACCGGATGCTCCAGCGTTATTGTTCTTGGTTCCTTTGCCTTTCTTCTTCCGAACACGGTGCACGCCCGTGCGCGGGTCCACCGAGTCATTGACAGTCCAGTATGAACCTTTGCCCCTATCCGTTAATGGTCTGGGAACTTTTTCGAAACATGGGTTTAGGGAGAGGTTGTGGCGAACGGAGTTCTGGGAGATAAGCAATGTTAAACGAGACGCGTCAACGACAAGTCCACGAGAGATGTACCTTCCACCCCGCTGGAGCAGTTCGGAAATATGGGAACTAAGATAGTCATGAGCGAACGCGACGCGACTTGAAAACGAACCAGGCGTTACTCACTCTAGATTCGATAGCGTAGTAGATATCCTCCAGCAGAAGCTTTCCAGTCGGTGAGCCTTTAATCGCATAACTAGATGGGTGGCATTGACACTTGATGACGTGGATGAGAAAGGGTGTATGGAGACACGTACCGAATGAGGGTCGAGTAAGGATAGAAAGGTTTACTCCCCGGTGGCCCATCCCTTAGCGAATCGAGACTAATCGGTAGGCCGCCGGTAAGGTCGGGATTCGGATCCGGGAAGTATGGATTGGGAGCAGTGAGGATGTTGCCAGGGATCATCTGCTGGAGCTGCTGTTGGGATTGTTGTTGCTCCAGGTCCATAGCAACGACGGGTTGTGGGGCGCCAAACAGACTCGCTTTCTTGCAAGGGGGTGAACTTGTGGGTTACAGAAAAAAGTGGAGTCGTAGGGAGGAGTGACTGGACGGGTTGAGTGCTGGATCGCGCGTTCGTGCTGGGACGTTCAAGTCGAGGTGAGGCACGGTTGCTTATGTCATCAAGGAGAGGGTCGCGGTTTGCGGAGGCTATGGGCGATAGAGGAATGATGCATCCTGACAATTAACACTTGGAATCTGAAAGGAAACGACACTCGAGTCGAAATCGCAAGGAGGAGTGGAGAGATTGGAAGGGAGGATAAGATAATTGTTTGTGGTCCATAACAGATTTGTACTTGTTTGAAGGGACAACATGCGCAAATCCAAGACATCCGCCACCACCAAGTTTCGTCTCCAGTCCCCAAGTGTTCATGGAAGAAAATGAAGCCATCCACATAAACATTCCACCTCGGCTGTACCAGGTGCCAGGCGCAGCACTGGTGGTGGGGACCGTCATTGGTGCAGTACGCGGTTCGCGGAAGGAGGGCCTCCGCTTCCTAGCGGAGAACGCGCACCGGGCTCCGACAACAGTCAAGGGCTGGTATTTCTACAACAAAACAAAAAACTACCGAAAAATTCTCGGGGGACTGGTGGAGGGAGGCAGACAAGGCCTCAAGCTGAGTGCAACGGCGGTGGGCTGGGTCACAATCGAGGAGAGTATCCGCAGATTCGGTCATGGGCTGGAAGAAGCGGCGGAGGTTGGAGCCGGAGTGGGGACGGGAGCGCTGTTCGGTCTTGTCTGTAAGCGCGCTTGAAGTCCGGCGTGGATCGCAGCAGAAATATCTTATCCCTCGCTTTGGAACAGACAGACTGGGCTTGCGGACGACTGGGCAGTCAATCTTCCTGGGACTTCTCGTCGGATTGGGAATGACGGGGATGCGGAAGGGCAAGGAGAGGTTGAGATCAAATGTGGAGCGGTGAACCCAAGTTGTATTTCCATTGCGCCTTCTTTTTGCTGCCATTTATCTTCCCTATCGACCACCACCATTCCGCTCTTAATTCGATTCATGCTCAAGTTCTGGTTGCCCAGCGGTGAGACGACGCCGAAGCCTGGGCCAGGCGGCGGGGAGAAACCGAACCCTTTCGATTCTCCCACAAGCCTATCTTCTGCTGATTACAACAACGTTCCGACCACCCCAACCCCCCTCCTCACACCTACAATCATCACCGACGCCCACCTGTTGGCCAAAACACAAATAGCGTCTCCTACCACAACTTTCCATGCCCCAGTCTTCAAGATAATGGAACCTCCAAAACCCAAGTCAAAACCTCCGTCAACCCAGCCAACTTCGAAACCTCAAGCATCTGGCCCATCGAAGGGTCAGATCCATGTGAAGCTCATTCAAGGAAGGGGGTTGAACGTGCCTTCACTTCAAGCTCGTCCATATGTCGTCGTCCAGTTTGAGCAAAACGAATTCGTCTCAAGAGATCCCACGGATGAGGCCGACAAGGAGGTCAAGGGAGTTCCTACCACCTTATCCCGTAATTCTTCTTCAACTGCCCTCGCTACCCTCAATGCTATCGGCAACAGAGGTTCAACGGATAAAAGGAATGGCTCGATAACTCCCAACGGCCGCATTCCTAATTCACAGCCGCCGCCGAAGTCGCTCCTCACATCAAAAACCAATAGCGTTCTTGGCTCAACTCTTAGATCGGTCCACAATCCCGTATGGAAACACGAGGTCTCGTTGTAAGTCTTATAGTCCCCATCCCCGCGTTGGAATCTCCGGCAAACAACCCCACCCTCCGCGCCATGCTCTGTCTCCCCCATCTTTTTCGTTTTCCCCCCTTCTCCGAGGCCCCCTTTTCCGTCCTCCCGGCCTTCCGAGCGACTGCTGAACGATTCTCCGTTCTATCCAGCGATGTTACCTCGGAGGAATCCCATGTGATCTGCAATATCTACGACCGGTCGGAAGACACTCATTCTTTCCTCGGCACTGTCCAGATCAAGCCGACCCTCGTGCATGATCACACTGTCGATCAATGGTACAAGTACGTTATGGTTACCCTGGATCTATGGCACCCAGGCTAATTCTTTGCCCCAAGGTTAACACCGTTGGAGAACGAGCCTGTGAGCGGCGAAATGAGGGTCCAGATCACGTTCGAAGCTTACAAGGTTGGTAACGCCGTCGGCGTTTCCACTTCAGAAACCATGCTAACGGGCGGGATATAGAGTAAGCGCGCGTTGACCCCTAGAGACTTCGAGTTCCTCAAGCTCATCGGCCGCGGGACATTTGGCAAAGTGTTCCAGGTACGGAAGAGGGATACCAAAAGGATTTACGCGATGAAGGTCCTTTCCAAGAAGGAGATAGTGGCCAAGAAGGAAGTTGCCCATACCATCGGAGAACGCAAGATACTGCAACGATCCCTCGATTCGCCGTTCCTTGTCGGCCTGAAGTTCAGTTTCCAGACTGATGCCGACCTGTATCTCGTGACGGACTTTAAGAGCGGCGGAGAGCTTTTCTGGCATCTACAGAAGGAAACGAGGTTCAGCGAGGAGAGGGCGAGGTTTTACATCGGCGAGTTGATCTTGGCGCTCGAACACTTGCACAAGTACGACATCGTCTACAGGTAAGGATCTCGAACGTCCCCACAACTCCCTACGTCCTATGGGTTCCTGATCTTTTTGCCAGGGATCTAAAGCCCGAGAACATCCTTCTCGATGCCACAGGTCATGTTGCCCTGTGCGATTTCGGACTGTCGAAACCGGACTTGCGCACAGATGAGTTGACGAACACGTTTTGCGGAACGACAGAATACCTGGCACCCGAAGTGCTCTTAGACGAACACGGATACTCGAAGATGGTAGATTGGTGGTCACTTGGTGTGCTTCTGTTCGAGATGTGTTGCGGCTGGAGTCCGTTCTATGCAGAGGACACACAGCAGATGTACAAGAACATTTGCTTCGGCAAGATCAGATTCCCCAGAGGTGTTATCAACGAAGATGGGAAACAGTTTGTGAAAGGGGCAAGTCGATTTCCGTTTTGTGACCGCTGTTCTAACCGCTCCCGTGCAGCTGCTGAATCGGAACCCCAAACACCGGTTAGGAGCCCAACGAGATGCGGCAGAGCTGAAAGAACATACCTTCTTCGCGCCCCTTGACTGGAAAGCACTCTCCCTCAAGCAGGTTACCCCACCCTTCAAGCCCGTCGTAGAATCGGACGAGTCCGTTGCCAACTTCGACCCCGAGTTCACCACTACAGACCTGAACGACAGCGTGTTGGGCGTCAACGACTTCCTGGACGACAACGATCCATCCGAGGCTTGGGTGAGTCGTAGCTCAAGCCAGACGCATCTACCGAACGGGCCACTCGGGTCGGATATCGGCGGGCGGAGGCCAAGCGGCGGTGTGGTTGGAGGGCTTGGGATGACGTCTATATCCAACTCGAAACCGAAGGGGATCGAGATTTCGAAGAATGGACCGAAGAAGGGCGTGACAATTAACAGGGGAAGTGGAGGCAGCAAGGGATCAAGGGGCAGGAACAGCCCCCCATTGACGAACAGCGTACAGGAGAATTTCCGAGGGTTCACCTATCATGGGGAGGACGCAGGCGACCTAATATCAGCCGCGATCGGCAAACTAAGGGGAGAGACTGGAACGGAGGATGCGGTTGAAGACGATGAGTTGCCGGAGCCTACTACAGAAGATGAAGTGGAGGATGTCGCAAAACCTGCTGGACGGTACGCGGATCAGCGGAGAAGAGGACACATCGACGACTTCTGAACCTGGATGCGCTCATCCGAATATCCCCTTTGCTTTGAATACTCCTCTCTGTCCCTCCAAGATGTGCAAAGTCTACCGTTTCTTGTAACATCACAAACAATGTCTCCGTTGTACTCCTTCCCACTGTTATGGAGAAGCCTATGCCATTGTCATCCTATATTCGAATCCCCCACCGTACAGCTGCCGCTCGTTTTGGGGCCCATACTATTCCTTATACACACGCTATCCTGGGGCCGCCCCCCATTCTTCTCGTCGGCGTACACTTCCCGACTGTAGCCCCTTCACACCCCGATATGCTCCTCCCCTCAGTATTTACCCCATGTTCACAACTACCCCGTCACCACAACTAACCACAGTAAACCCCGTTCCTGGTATATCTTCCTCGACGTTCTCTTTTGTAGATGTTCCCTTTCCGTCATGTCTTTTTGTTGTTTCCAGGAATCCGATCCCACCCTCTTCGTATACACCCACAACTAATTTTTCCCACTAGCCTTTTGTATTCCTGATACACACAAACCTGTTCGTTCTCTTCCCCCGACTTTGATGGCGTACTGGGTCCAGCCCAGACTGTAACTAATGTCGCAATCCCTTTCGATACAAGACTTTATTTCTTTTTCTTTTGCCCAAATCTAATTTATTTCTTCTACAGCATGCTCGATCCTTGCGTGTTTTGAGATGAATGAAGCCGAGAACCCTCTAGATACACTAACGCTACATCTAGCAAAGTCTACAGTTGGGCAGATTGATGGAGCGTGTTTGGCCACGGTCTGGATTGGGATTGCCGTGGGCACCGGGGTGGTGGTTACCAATCGTGCAGAGAAAGACAACCTGGCCGGGAAACGTTCATGCCAGCTCTGAGGAGGGAGGGTATAATCTTTCCCTGAATAATTGTCTGTTCGACAACGGTGTCGACTTCGTGCGGAGTGACGCGACCATACCAGACCGATTGTCCTGCAGGTGTACAGATCTATGTATAGAAAGCGATAAGATACTGGTTAGGACGGATTTCAAAGATAAGAGATAAGGACTTTGAGAGAGATAACGGGAGTTCGAAGTCGGAATGGTGAGTGCTGCAGCGCTGAGGCACTGAATACCAAATGCACGAGATCGGATTTGGGTAACCCCGATGCTAGTGGAGATGCAAGTGTGCAATCTGTGACGTCAAGGTCCCCCCGCGTTACTCGGGATCGGTATCCAAGCCGAAGGAGGGAAAGCGCGTCGAGTTTGAATTGGTAAAGAGAGAACTCGAAGCGCTCACTCACGATGACGTTTCCCGCGTATTTGTGCCCCCCAATGTGAGAGTTCTTGAGAATCAGGACACGCTTGAGGCCCCATAACATTTGAGGGGAGATGTTTCCGGGGAACGGTGCGGGTTCCTTTGATTCGGGGGCACGGTCAGAATCCCCCTCTTCTGTTCCCCCCTGTTCAGAGCTCGCTGGGGAGGCCTTCTCGACGGGGGGTTTCGATGGAGGAAGGACGTCGTGGAGATGGTCATGATCGAGGTTGGTATCCACTGTCCAATTACGCTGCTGCAGAGCGTGGATGAATTCTGGATACACGGGTTATTTTAAGAAAGGTGCCACGTTTGATTTCGTGATAAAAAAACGCACCGTGTTCGAGGATAGGAGCAGTAACATGGCAACGGTTGTCTCGTCGTTTGTGGGAACCTTAAGAGTCGGGACAGATGAGTGAGGGGAAGGACACCATCGAAGAAAGGCAACGCACAAAGTAGGATCACGCAGGAGTATGGGATTGGTAGGATTCCGAACGGCAACTCTCCATCCTCGTGCTCCTCTGGTATGGATGGGATGTACGTCGTGCTCGGGCTTATCACCTTCTCGTATAGCAGCTCCGCACCCTTGGCCGTACTCTCGACCCCGAAGGCGACCCGATACTCCGGGAAGATTAAGACGGTTTCTCGGTCATGGTGTTCCGAAATCGTCGTGTGACTTCCGTTGAGAATAGAGATACGGGTGCCTTCCTGCTGAGTAAACACTCCGCGAACAGAGTGGTGGAGCTTTTTAGCTTCCGCGTCCGCAGATTTCGCAAATGATGACTTGGAGGAGTCGGATAGGGCATTAATTAAAGCTGCGAGAGAGCCCTTGACATCGGTGACTTCCCGTTCCCAGTCGGCTTTTCCAGTCGATATCACGACCTTGAAAATTCCTCCCAAGATCAGTTTTCCCGTGGATGCTACGCGACTGGTGAGAGATTTTTTACCTGACGGATGTACGGCTTTACGGTCCCAAGCATCTGGGTCTCCATGTCTCTGTCGAATTTCCAGTCTTCATGACCTGCGCGAGTCCCCCCAAAAATAGGATCAGGATGAGGGGGTGATGTGTCTCGAGAGGATAACTGGGGAGGAAAACAGAGGTGGGATGACGTACCTTCGGTGCACGGATCGGGACAAGTCCTGCAATCCCCGGTATGGAGCGGAACGGAGACGGTATCAAGCAAATTCGCAATTTGCTCGTTGTCTGTCGTTTGAGAGAGGACAAGGCTCTTGAGTTTCCGTAGGGTGCTTGCCACCATTGCGACACCTGGCAAACTTCCTCTTACCCAGGACCCAACGGGACGCCAGCTGCGAGGCGGTCCGCGGAGCTTGCCGACCGAGTCTCGACTCCCGCCAGTGCGAGCCTCACCACATCCTCGGACATCCGAATACTTTGCTCGTATATTGACAAACTTATCTGTGCGCTCGGCCACGCACTGCTCCGCTATTGAACGCAGCGTAAATTGGGCTTTATTGTCTGCCAGGAGACGGCATCACCTTCCCCTCCATCTCGTCACGCCACACCCAGATAAAGACCACTACTTGCCTGACGGTTGCTCTGCTTGTACAACAGGCACAACACGATGACTGTTGCGCGTTCGATCTACGCGTTTATCGGTTGTCAACCTGCTACTGGCATACCACGATGTTCCCCCCCCCACGTATAAGAGAAATGGAACGGGCTGAACCCTGTCAACCCCAACTCTCCTCAACCCCCATCGCATCCCCTCAGTTCACTCTGTCCCGCACATGTCCTTAATTCCAACCTCGTACGTTCAAATCCTTTCTGTTGGGGCTCTCACGATAGCTGAGGTGTTCGGTTTGTAGAGGTTTGAGCCGGATATTATATTATTCGAGGTTAGATGCCCCGTAATCTTATCGCAATACACTGGTCATATATCCTCGCAGCCCTCTACCCACGCAGAAGAGTATCAGTGCGAGCAACTACAGAAAGACTCCTAACCCACCCATCACGATTGCGTACGTAGTACCAGCCACAGTCCACTTATCTGTTGAAACCTCTCATCCCAACCACTGCCACAGGGTCATGGGTGCGACTGGGAGTGGAAAAACATCTGTAGGTGGAGACTGTTTTGGCAACAATGACAAAAAGCTCACTCGCCTCCGTCAAGTTTATCAATCTCGCAAGCCGCTCGAACCTACGGATTGGAATGAGCTTAGAATCGTGCACGGCCGAGGTCCAACGCGCGGATGAGTTCACTCTTGATGGAAGAAGGGTGATTCTCATCGATACTCCCGGATTCGATGACACCTCGAAGAGCGATACGGAGATTCTGAAGATGATTGCAGCTTTCTTGGCCACTGCGTGAGCACATACGGACATTCCTCGATTTACGACCTTTCGGACTGAACCTCCTGACAGATATGAGAAAGGGACTAAGCTTGCCGGGGTCATCTACATCCACCGCATCTCCGACAAACGGTTTACCGGAATTGCAGGACGGAATTTCAAGATGTTCCGCGAGCTTTGCGGTGATACGACCCTAAAGAATGTCGTTCTCGTCACTAACATGTGGGGCGAAGTTTCTCCTGACGTCGGTGAAGCTCGCGAGAACGAGCTCTCCACCAACTTTTTCAAACCGGCTCTCGAAAAGGGTGCACGAATGGTTCGCCACGATAACACGGCCCATTCCGCTCACGACATCGTTCGGATGATCATGAAGAACCGCCCGGTCGTGTTGCAGATCCAACGGGAACTGGTCGATCAACAAAAGGACATCGTCGACACCGCGGCTGGCGAAGCTGTGAACCAAGAACTCAACGAGCAGATCAAACGGCATCGGGTTGAATTGAAGACAATACAAGAGGAGATGATGCAAGCATTGAAGGAAAAGGATGAAGAGACGAGGCAGGAACTGGAGGAAGAAACCCGGAAATTGGAGGAACAGATGCAGAGGATCAAGGAGGACTCGGAGGGGATGGCTTCCAACTATGCCGCGGAGAAAGAGAGGATGGAGTCCAAGATGAAAGAGATGGAGCAGGAAGCAAAGAGGGAGAGGCAGCGAGCCGAGGCTGAATACAATCGACAAATCGCCGATCTCATCCACCGTCTCCAGGAGGAGACTAATGCGACTACGGCCGAGCGACAGAGGGTGATGGAAGAGATTATGAGCCTGCAGAATCGATTGGACGAGTCTCGTGGTGGCAGTTGGTGTCCCTTCATGTGAATTCGCTCCTCCAGCGACCCAATCGTACTTTCGACTCCGGGTACCTAAATCCTAATGTACTGTACAGCTTGCTCGGATACTGTCACTGTGATTTTATCCTCCACTCTACATCAACGGGGGCTCTTACGTCCCACTCGCTAACCAAAACGACCTCCTCACCGGGAGAAATGGTCCCGTACCAAATGAATTTGCCTTCCTTCTTCCCGTTCTTCGTTTGTTCCAGGTCCCTGCCCCACTTGACCTTAAACCCGTCGCTCCTCCCGAGATCCACTTCGACGCCGTCCTCAGCCGTGGCGAGTTCTTCCGGTCCTTTCAAGAACACTTTGATCCTTGAGTCGTCAGTTGAAGCGACGGGGATGCTGGATCTCTCGACAATGTTGATGGGGTAGTCGCCCGTATGCCGATTACGAAGCGTGGTTGTGGACACGTACGTGGTTGTCGTGTATTGCTCGACGAACGAAGACGGGGCCGACGTTTTGGAGGTTTCCGTGAGAGTGTTCGAGACTTGAATTGATGTGTCCATGCCGAGAGTGCAGCGGAATGTGTCCCCAGTTCCAACATCAGATATCCTCGTCTGGGAGACGTAGGAGTCATTTAGGAAGACACTGAGGGTCCCAGGTAGCAGGTAATACTCGCTCGTATTTTTCACTGAGCACTGTATACCATAGGATAGTGAGTTAGACGATTGATTAAAACGGGTGGCGGACGTACCTGGAGATAAGCGAGAGGGGACTTCCGTGGAGTGGTGATGTGAGAGATGGACGCTTCAAAGGGAACGGTGGCCACGAGAACTTTATGAGACTCGTTGTCGCTCAGGATGGTTGTGAGTTCGTCAACGGTGTAGCTCACGGCCATAGGACTCTTTGAGATGATGGCGCCACTCTCTGACATATCCGGGAGAGCACAAGCCAGGAGGCTAGGAGAGCCATCAATGAGATCCGCGTCCTCGAACTCCTCAGACTCCTCCGAGTATGCCTCCGCTTTCACATCCATATACCTAGATGCCCCCAAACGGATCCGAACACCTCCCTTTGGAGAGGGTGGCGAAGGCGGAAGTGACTTGGGCTTTGGCTCAACGATGAGACCATCTGATGTTGGAACACCGGCGTTGAGGACGTCCGTCTCAGATGTACTGAGAATCAGCTTGGCGTCATTCCAATCCTCCCCCGTGCTCTGGGAGAGGTTCACCCGATAGTGTAAAGAGACGGAAGTGGATGGCTTCCCATCTTGTGAATACGCATACAAGTCGTAAAGTGGACGCCATGAGGCCTCGTCCACACCTAGGAGGGAAAAGGTTGATACGATATCTTGGGGTGCCTGGATGGAGAACTCACGATAAGTCAGCCTCAATTGCGCGGGACCAGCATCATCAGCCACGATCGTGACGACTGCCCTTACGTCGGCAGTACCGGATTTTGCGTCTTCGAGCTTCTCGATTTGTCGGTCGAGCTCCGTTATCTTAGCATCTAGCTCCCTCACGGCGGTCGCATTAGACAGCGTCTTCTCAAACAGCGTGGAGGAGAATGAAGTGGCATTGTCAGGAGTGAGCCCCGGCATGTTGGCCATGTTCTTCCCGAACCCCTTCAAAATGGCGATCTCCGTCTCCAGAGCTTCTCTCTCATCCGTGAGTTCACGGAGCTGGGACTGCAGGTCGCGGATAGGGTCCGATGTTGGGATATCTGGATGGTCGTCGGAATAACATGTCGCGACGAGTAGACGAGCAGCACCCAGCCCAGAGACGCGGAAAGACTCGAGTTCAATGTCGCCGCTCAGATCTGTGACTTCTATCACGTTGTATCCCACCTAAGCGCACGGAGATCGTCTGAGTGTGATGAGGCGGAACACGATATAGGGTCAGTCGTGCACCTCGAGGTTTAGATCCAGTTTCCGGATGACCTGGGCTCCGTATGGGCGGTAAACCGTTACGGTGTCAATTGGGAGGTTGGACCCTTTGAAGGACCATTTTGTGGTCGCTTGGGATGTGACCATGGTGGAAAAGGATATGTTCC
>Ga0307513_10007482_pt1 | contig 14146 bp, 7 predicted proteins | sample 15_EM_MG_FD_202174 | JGI IMG/M metagenome (GOLD analysis project Ga0307513, IMG submission 202174) | Populus trichocarpa ectomycorrhiza microbial communities from riparian zone in the Pacific Northwest, United States - 15_EM | ecosystem: Host-associated > Plants > Roots > Unclassified | place... | reverse complement strand
AAAAAAGGAGGAGGTAGGCACCAGGGACAGTTATTTAGGGGAAGGGGTCCCAATCCAGGAGGATCGACTGGTAGATTTTCCCAGTATAACAGGGGAGGATTTACTCATAGTAGAGGTAGAGCTGGAGTAGCACAGGGTAGCAGTTCATCAAGGACTGCTACTCAGAGATCATTTACCTTTCCACGTTGTGATATTTGTGGATGGTTTCATCTTGGAGATTGTAGGGTAACTATAAGAGGTGTTTTATTTATAGGTATGAGGGCCATCACTAGAGAGTTTGTTCATATGTGGAGAATATGGGCATTTCAGGAGAAATTGCCCAAATAGGACTTTGGCATCGAGTCAGTTGTGGTTAGAGATAATAAATAGGTCCGGTGGAGAGTAGATGAGACCTACCCAGCCAAGAGTTGGTACCAGTAGGGTTCAAGCCAAGGACAGGGTAATAAGACTCAGGGCAGAGTATAATATATGGATTAGATTGTTGTTAGAGTCGTATCAGATATGGTGGCAGGTATAATCATTGTAATACTCAGAAGGGTTATACATTATTTGACCTAAAAGCGACACATTCTTTTGTATCTTGTAAATTTGTCAGTAAATTGAATGTACATGTAAGGAAAATAGTGAGGGAGTTATTTATTAGTACACCTTTAGGGGAGAAAGTGGAAATAGAAGATGTTTATGAGGGATTTACTATTTTGAAAAAGGATTATAAGTTAAGGGTAGATTTAATAGCACTAAATACGCTAGATTTTGATATAATTTTAGAGATGGGTTGTCTAAGTATGTACCTTGCTAAGATGGATTGTTATGCTAAGATAATTATTCTTAGAATGTCAAATGGTGGTGAGGTGGAATTTACGGGGGGGAGAAATGCGGTGTTTAATAGGTTGATTTCAATGATGACTACTAGGAAATTAATAATAAAATGGTGTAAGGTTTTCCTAGCATATTTAAAGGATGTCTAAAATAGAGGAAAGAAGTTTAAAAAATCCAGTAATACGAGAATATCCTGATGTATTTCCTGAGGAGTTACCGAGATTACCTCGTAGATGAGAAGTTGAGGTAACTATAAAGGTGTTGTCAGGCACTACACCTATTTTCCAGGCCCCGCACAAAATGGCCCTTGTTTAATTAATATAGTTGAAGGTACAACTACAAGAATTGTTAGAAAAAGGACTCATTCGACCCAATACTTCACCTTAGAAAGCCTTTTGTTCTGTTTGTAAAGAACAAGGATGGTACCCTTCTGCTTTGTATTGATTATAGGTAGTTGAATAAGGTGACCATAAAGAATAGATATCTCCTTCCTAGGATTGATTTATTTGATCAACTCAAGGGAGCACGAGTATGCTCAAATATAGATCTATGATCGGGATATCATCAATTGAAGATCAAGGATCAAGATATATAGAAGACAACTTTTAGGACTCATTATAGCCATTATGAGTTCCTATTAAAGCCATTTGGGCTAACTAATGCTCTAGTAATATTTATGGACTTAATTAATAGGGTTTTTAAGCCTTATTTGTATTATTTTGTGGTAGTGTTTATAGACGACATCTTGATATACTGTTATGAATTTCAATGGAGACTTTGAGGATAAATAAGTTATATGCCAAATTGAGTAAGTGTGAATTTTAGTTGAATGAAGTGGTAGTTTTAGGACACGTGATATCAAAAAATAGTATACATGTTGATCCTAAGAATGTAGAAGTAGTTTTAAAATGGGAAAAACCAACAAATGTGACTGAAATTCATAGTTTTTTTAGGCTAGCGGGATATTATAGGAGGTTTATAGAAGGGTTTTCGGTTATAGCCTCCTTGTTGACTAAGAAGGAAGTCAGGTTTGAATGGTCAAGAGATGATGAAAGCTTCTAAGAGTTGAGGAAGAGATTGACTTCAACTCCCATATTGATACTTCTAGAAAAACAAAGAAGATTTATGGTTTATAGTGATGCTTCCATTAAAGGTCTAGGTTGTGTGCCAATGCAACATGGTAGGGTAATTGTCTATACATCTAGATAATTGAAGCCATATGAAGTGAATTATCTAGTACATGACTTGGATTTAGCGGCTGTAGTGTTTACCTTAAGAATATAGAGACATTAGTTATATAGGACTTAAGTATAGATTTTCACCGATCATAAAAGTTTAAAGTACTTGATGTCACATAAATAGTTAAATGCCAGACAGATAAGATGGATAGAGCTAATAAAATATTATGATTGTATTATTTATTATTATCCTAGAAAAGCAAATGTGGTAGTTAATGCCTTGAGTCAAAAGAATAAGATAATGATTATTGGTGTATTAGCTAGAGACAAAAAGGAACTTTTAGAATTGACTAAATACACAGTATAGTTGAGTATGGAAGTAAGAAGATCACTCTAGCAAAATTGATAGTATAACCATTGTTGAGAAATAAAATTTTAGAAACTTGGAAAACCTATAATGAGTTAGTAAAGACAAAAAGGATAATAAAGTAGGAACAAAATTCATTGTTTGGTACACTGAAAAATGAAATGGTAGCAATGGGAAAAAGGATTTGTATACCAAATGATAGAGCTCTAAAAGAAGAAATTCTTAGTGGGGCACACGAGTCCAAACTTACAAGTCATCCTGGAAGTACCAAGATGTATAGGGATCTAAAAGAGAATTACTGGTGGCCTAAGATGAAAAGAGAAATAGCTAAATATATAGCAAAATATATAATATGTCAGCAAGTAAAAGTAGAACATTAACAACCTTCTAGAAAATTACAGTCTTTTTGGATTCTAGAATGGGAGTGAGAGAATATCATTATCAATTTTGTCTCAGGTTTACCAAGAAGCAAAAAGGGTAATGATGCAATTTGGGTGATTGTGGATCGATTAACTAAATCTACTTTGTTCTTATTGATGAGAATAAGTGATTCTATTGATAAATTGGCTAGATTATATGTTAATAAAGTGGTTCAACTTCATGGGGTTTCAGTATCTGTAATCTCTAATAGAGACCCACATATCACTTCAAGATTGTGTCCAAGTATACAGCGTGTTTTAGGCATAAAGTTGAACTTAAACATTATTTTGCATCCGCAGATAGATGGTTAGTCTGAAAGAACCATTCAGATCTTAGAAGATTTGTTAAGGTCCTGCATTCTAGAATTTGGGGGACACTGGAAAGAGCATTTGTCATTAGTGGAATTTTCATACAACAATAGTTACTAGGTTACTATTGGTATGGCTCCCTATGAAGCATTGTGTAGAAGAAAATATCAAACTCCTGTATAATGGGATGAAGTGGGTGAGAGGAAACTCCCAGGACCAGAATTGGTGCAGTTAACTACTAATAAAGTGAGGTTAATACGGGAAAGGATGAAAAAAGCACAAGATAGATAAAAGAGTTACACGGACAATCAAACAAGACCGTTGGAATTCATGGTGGGAAATCAAGTATTCTTAAAGGTTGTACCATGGAAGAACATTGTTTGTTTCGGTATGAAAGGCAAATTAGCTCTCAAATATATTGGTCCTTTTGAATTTATTGAAAGAATTGGTCTTATTTCCTATCAGTTAGCATTGCCTTCATATTTGGCAAGGATACATGACGTATTCAATGTATCACTACTTCAGAAAGTAGAGTTGGATCTCACAAGAGTTTTGCCACAAGTTCCTATAGAGATCCGCAAAGATTTAACTATGAAGGTATAGCTAGTGAGAATCTTGGACCGAAGTGTAAAGGAATTGAGGAATAAAAAGGTTATATTATGGCAAAGTTCCAAAATTAAAGAAGAAACTTGGGAAAGGGAGTAAAAAATGATAAAAAAAACGTTCAAAACTATTTTCACAAAGAGGTATGAACACCAATTCCAAGGATGAGATTTTTATAAAGATGGGAGAAATATAAACCTTTGGATAGAATTCACGCAGGTAGTAAGAACAATATTATACTAAATGAGTGGACCAACTATTTATTTTGTTGGGAAGATGACAAATTGGAGAGGTTGGAATAAAAATGAATATGTCATATAATTCAATGAAAGTCAAAATAACTCAACTTGGACTTAGAATAAACAAATGATAGAAACAGGAAAAGGAAATTTACCCAGAAATAAATGGTTAAGTAAAAAAAAAATTGTAATTAAAAAAATAGAATACTTGGCTTTTAAAGGAAGCCAAGTTGGCCGAAAATTCTAGAGAGATTAAGAGAGGAGGAGAATCCATGAAATTCTTCTAAGTTTTTTGTTCAATCACTAAGAAAAACATAGACTTAGGAGATTTTTAGAGACAAAGAACAAAAGATTCAAGGTGTTGAGGAGAGAGTGAGCTTGGAAGTGCGGGTTTTTAGAGGAAATGAGGTGTGGAAGGGAAAAGTGAAGAAAACTTGTACTTCTTTCTCTTGGTTCATCATCTATTAAAGGTAAGTAATGCATCTAAAAGGATTAGATTGTATGAGCATATGTTATGAGATATATTAAATATGTTAGTGTTATGTGAAATTGTGATCATGAGCTTTGGTTGTCTCTTTTGATATTGTTATTGATGAAATGATGTAGCTTATAATGAGGAATGATTGAATAAAGATAGAATTGGTGAGTTGATTGATGTAAGATATATATATAGACACACACTTGATAGTGTATAAGGCATAGTGAATAGAATTGGTTATCATGAATGATGAGGAAACACATGAAAACACTTGTTTGTTAAGTTGTTAAGCCAAAATTATGGTAGTTTCATCATTGAACTTTCATCAGAAAACTAGGCTTGAGAATGACAGAATTTAAAATATATTCCTTCATAAAAGTTGTAGATGTGGATGCCACCTTTCAAATGCAACTGGTTTTACTTAAATTGGAGTTATAAAACTCCAAGTATGGGGTTAAAACTGAAGAAATGTCTAACTAGATGCTACTAGACAATTTTTATATGCTACTGAAATGGGTGCATTTCGATGTATAAATGGAAAAACTAGGTTTATCACCCTTCATAAAGTTGTATCATGTTGTCTTACCTTTCTAAAAAGGCCAACCACACTTAAAACTGAGCTCGAAAACTCTAGTTATAATTGAAACATTGAATAATGCTATAAGGGGATTAAATTGAATTAACAAAAAAATGACTAATCTCTAATCTTTACTTGGAAGTACCATTGATATAGAATTTGAAATTATTTAAATTATATAAAAAATGAAAAATAATGTACATGTGTGAAGGATTAAGAAATTTATTCTACTTAGGAAGTTAAAATTTGGATATAATGAGAATTGGAATGAAGTTTTCGATGTTAGAGGAATTGTTGATAACGTATGAATCTTTATTGGTCCAAAAAAGGTTGCGATAGCAGGACAACAACAAGGTGTCGCATCTAGAGTTTAAACACCAAGTAGGTATTCATGTACCTTAGTCTTTTTTATTAGATAATTTATTCCTTCCATTTCACTTTAATTGAAAAATCCTCTTCTGAATGGGAAATGTAAAAGATATATGGAGTTAATGTGATAATTATGCTCAAGGAAGAGATATATAAAGAAAATCAAGGATTATGTTGCTTCCATTATGGAAAGGAAGCTAATGATTATGTTGTTTTCATGATGAATGAAAACCAATATTTGTTGCTTTTTTAATAAAGAAAGCCAATGTATATTACTTCCATTATGGAAAGGAAGCCAATGATTATGTTGCTTTCATGATGAATGAAAGCCAATGTTTGTTGCTTTTTTAATAAAGAAAGCCAATGTATGTTGCTTCCATTATGGAAAAGAAGCCAATGATTATTTTTGCATTCATGAGTGAATGAAAACTAATATTTGATGCTTTCTTAGGAAAAAGGAAGTCAATGTATGTTGTTTCTAAAATAAAAAGGATTCCAAAGATTTTGTGGTTTCCATGGTAGGGTGAAAGTCGAGAACAATTATTTTCATAGTTAAAAAGAAAAATAATGAAACGATTTATTTACTAATATGGAATGGTGTTACAACTAGAATGGTAATTAAATGAAGATTATCAAATAAAAGTAAAAGAGTTTGTAAATAAAAAGTTTAAGGATAACTAGCTATAATTGTGAGTCATAATTTTGTATTATATTGATATTACTTATGAAGGGAAGTGACGAATTAATTGTCATTTTATTGTTGTATATATACAGGTCCATCATATATCGCAGGACATGGTTGATTTATTTTTTAGAGGTTATTTTGTTATCTTAGGTATATTTTGTAATCTTGCTGTCCATATATAATTAATAGAATCTTTTACGTTAATCATGAAATTAATCATTTTGTATAATGAATATATATATATATATATATATATATATATATTACCTGTCTATATTTCATTGTGAATCTTTATCTATATTGATTGATAAATTGTGGAAATTGAAAGTATGAGAGATTTGAGTAGTGTTGAGGTGGGACATGGTCCAGGATGGTTGGACCGTGTGATGTGATGATGATTATGTTGGATTTGAAGGTGTTGATAACTTGGTATGGTTCTAATACGAGGAAAATTCTGCTGAAATTTCGGTAGAATTTCTAACAAGATAGAAAACTTACATTGTCATTTCTAAAAAGAAATTTAAGTTAAAAAAAGAAAAAAGAAATGGATCCTAATCTTTCATTAAGGTATGATATTTGGATATCACAATGTTTTGAAAGATTGGATGTTCCAAGAAATATGGTTCGACCCCACAGTATAACGCGAGCCCACGTTTAATACTTTCTAATATGTAATGCTCTCATTTATAATACAAGCGAAAATATTCTTTCTCCATTTTAAAACTTATATTTTTTTTATTTTTACCGTTCTAATATCTATTTATCATCATCATCGGTTATAAAATTTGAAATAATTTCATCAAATCCAATTAAATTAATAGCAAACGAAGATGAATTTAGTCATATTGTTGGGAGAACGAAAATGAGTCCTCTCTCCCTTATCAATAATGCCTAAAGTATAGTACTTAATGGTTAGCACACAAACAAATACATGAAATAAAGTTGTTTTTATGATAGTTTTAAAATGAATTTTTATCCTTTTAAAATAAAAATAAAAACCAAAGGGATATACTCTTTTTGTCTTAACTTTCTTCAATTTTTTTTATCCCAAAAAAATAATTAAATATTACCTAAATGATATTAAATAGGAGATTCTATAACCACCAATTCTATGGTAGTATTCAAGGTTTATTTTTCCTTTGACAATGATGATGTAAAATGAAATCAATGACTATGGTTGTTTTAGAAACCACATGCTCATATTTATTTATTTATTTATTTAGTCAAATAGTAAATACAAAATCAACCATTGATTGTTGTTCTGTATACAATATTTCAATATTCAATAATGTAAATGCATTTGTTTATTTTTATTTGTGTGTTAGATGGAAAAGGTGCATTGATGTGGTTCTAGTACTTAGAAGAGAATTAAATTAATGGATTTCTTTGGCTAAAACCTTTAAGTTAAACTTTCTTGTCATATATTTGTAGTTAATTATTTTTGTTAAATAAAATGAAAAATTATGTTACAAGCTCTAAATCATGATTAGACTATTGGCCCGCACTACTCCGCAAGTCGAAGCAAAAAACAATTTCAAACACAAAAAAAATGTCTAGTTATCACCAACATGTTTCTTTAAAACAATTAACCATGAATTCAAAATTTGATGCATATTGGATGTATTTTTTTAAAAAAAATATTGAGATGGTGAAATATTGAACGATATTTTTATTTATTATTGAACCGACAACATATTAGATTCATCTAGGTCAACCCAGGTTGATGTACGAAACTTGTAGGGACAATCTTGCAAAAACAATTTGAAAGTTCAACTTCCAATGAACTCAATACCGAAAGATGAAACTTGCAAAAAAAGAAAAACAATACTTAATGTAAAAAACACCTAAGTGAACTTAAGTCAACCAACCAAACTCATGATTCAAGTCATGCACGTCACTGGACTTAAGAATTTTTTTTTTTATCCCAAATGTTATTTTTCTTGTAGTTATATGATAATAAAGCACATGAGAATTGTTTTTTGTATGAAATATATTTTTTAGAGAAAAATATAACCAAGACATGCACGTGGGATTGAGATAGCAAAAGCATGCCTAATTTTTTTAAAAAAGTTAAATAACAAAAAGAGGTCTTTTTTATTTAAAGTAGAAAAAATAAAGCATTGATAACAAAAGGATGAAACTATTTTTTTTCAATTCAAGGACCAAAAATGCATTAAACAAAAATAATAATAACAGCTCATGCGTTGTGGATTAACCCGTCAAATCTTGGATCTGGGTCATGAAATCAACCAAGTTTAATACATCTTTTTTTTTAAATTTATTTTCACCTAAAAAAGCCTAAAAAAAAGCTAGGGATGCGCGCCTGATGGCCTAACACATATGGATGAGCATTCAAAAAAAAACCCAGGCTTGGGCTCTTAGACCTTTTTTTTAATCTTTTTAAGGGGCAAACAACAGGCTTGATGGCCCAACACACCTAGACATTTAAAAAAAAATACAGGCATGCACACCTAAACCTATTTCTTAAATCCTTTTAAGGGGTGGATAATATCTTTTCTAGTTAATGTGATAATTATAGTTCTCAATTAATTCATTCTTTTGCAAAAATATAATAAATAAAAGGTTAATGGCAAGGTAATGTAACACATGCAACTTTGATCATACCACCACCCTATCATGAATTTTCTTATTGGAAATTTTATCATATTACATTAATTGTATTGGAATGTTTTTACAACTATATAGTTTTTAATTTATATTTTTTAAAATACGATAAATAAATGGTTAATGGTAAGATAATATTACTAGTGATTATGATATATGCAATTGTAGTTGTATGATGTTTTAACAGTAACCATGTTGGATAGTGCAACAAATCAATTTTTTATAATGTAAAAAAATTGAATTTGCGAAAATTGTCAACATATTTTTTGATATAAGAAATTTTAATTATGAATGAAAAAGCATATAAATACATTTAATAAAATAAATTGAGAATCATATATGCCAATAAATGCACAAAAAAAATTTAATGCTACATTATGGATAAGATCTCAAGTTAATTTTTAATGTAGTAGAAGAATATGTTAATATTGTGGATGTGTTTTATTATATCATGATTTTTTTTCTAATTGAGAATCTTAAAGATACCATTTATGTTTAATTATATGAACCAATAAACTGGGAAAAAGTTGTTAGTTCTAATTATATACTAAAAAAAAAGCTAGTTTTTTTTTTTCATAAAAACAAAAGACAGATAACTATAAAAATACATGGCCCTGAATTTTCCGTTAAATTTATATGTTTTTTTTATATCTTTGAGGTTATTTTTCTTACCAGGAACAAATTATTTTTATTTTTATAAATAGATAATGCAAATACTATTTATTTATATCAAATATAAAAAAATAAAGATAAATTACAATAACCTTTTTGAAACATTATAAAAATACAACATAATTAAAAACAAAAAATTGCTAATTTAAAAAACAAAAAGAGAGAGTATTAATTTAAATGCAAAGTAAAAAATATATATATAAAAAGTTTTAAATTAAAATTAAAATTAATTAATCTAAATTAGAAAAGAAAAAAAAATGTTATACGACACTAGGCCTAACAAGCTAGGCCCACACACGAGGCCGGCTAGCCAAAAGGTCAAGTGCCACTAGGCTTTTTTTTTTTTTTGGATGACATGTTGTCTGTTGTAGCATAAGAGTGTTGTCATTAGCAATATTTTTTTATAACCTCTAGTAATCAAAAAATTGAGTCTGAGTTTTGAAACCCTAAAAAACTTATTTTTCAACATATTCTCATACGAAAACACCTAAACAAAACCCCTTAAAACGCCAACAAATTAATATCTCAACCTAAAACACTCTTACTTGGTTGAAAAATTAAAAATAATTCATTCTTAATCTCAATCTATTTTTTTACAACAAAATGAAGGGTAAAAACATATAAATTGAACTCCACTCATTGAATAGAACTTATTGAACCTAAGAATAAGTTTTTTTTATTATTGGAATATGGACAACTAATGAATTCTCTCTCATTTCTGAAACTAGAGACTTAAACGTGAACAAAATAAAGTTTTGGATCAAAATGTATAAATTCCAAACTAAAAAGAGAAAAATAGAATTTGAGAAAAATATCAAGGCATTTTTCCTAAAATATGTTGAATGAACAGTGCCAAGTTAAAAAAAAAGTTCAAGTTTTTTCTTCATTTTCAATTTTAGTCCTTTTATTTTTATTTTTTGTAATAAAAAAAACCAATTTTTTTTTACAAAATTGAGTATTGACCCAATATCAAAGATGTTTTCTTTAACATGAGAACTGGATAGAAAGAAATCAAGTTCAATTTGTAATCACCACAACAAGGAAGGATGAAATTGAAGAAAAAAAACTAGATGATATGGCAAAAAAAAAGACAAAAAAGGAATCATTATTGCAATTCATAATGATTTAAAACACAATCCACAATATTTTCATTGTACCTTTTAGTTTTTTTTATATAAAAAAAATCAGTAATGATCAAGTTGGAAAAAACAATAACAATAGTGGTAAGAGATGAATAATAATCATAGTTATATTAGTTGTCAACAATGATGAGATGATGAAATAATCATTGACAAAAACTAAAGAAAACTCATTGGCATTATGGATTCGCACGGTGCCAATTTTCTTTTGCTTTTTTTTCATTCATATATTTTTTTTTGTTTTTTAATTTAATCATTTCACATTGATTTTTTTCGAGATTGATCTTGATGATTTATTTCAACAAACTCGATTTGGGATTTTTGTGGATTAAAAAAAATCCTGTCATTAAGTTGACACTTAATTTTGCAAAAACTTATTCCAATTTTTTGTTTTCCAAATAATCACAACTAAAGAGACTAAATTGAAAATTAGTAAAAAATCCAAGCTTTTTCATCCATAAAGGAAAGAAAAAGAAGTTTTATATGCGAGAAACAAAAGAAGGAGAGAGAAAGGAAATGAGGGAAAGAAATAGAAAAAAAAAAAGTTATTGAAGCCACTTTAAAGCTCCATTATACACATGCTTCACTTTGAAAAAAGGGCAACAACGTCATAGTTTTAAGGACATCAAAGACGACCGCTTTTAGAGGTTGGATGATGTATCATGTGTTGCCCTAAACTCGATGGCACTTCTCACATGCTAGCACGTGTATTACATGCTCTAGCCCTTTTTGTTCTTTTTGTTCAATTTAGTCCCTGCTTTTATAAGAGGTCTTCAATTGAGTCCCGTCATTGAATCTACACAATCCAAACCCTATTTTAGTTTAGTCTCTATTATCTAATAACTCTTTAATTTAATCCCTAATGTCATTCCACCCGACCCAAATAATTTTTAAACGAGGAGAGAAGAATAGAAGGGAAAACAAAGAGACAACTTACCAACCAAGTGATGCGAACTCAGACGGTAAGAACCCTTGAATCCACAAATAAGATAAAAATAATTCATGAAAGTTAATATCATATTAAAGATAAAACTTGACACAATAATTATCTGAACCAAGACACCAAAGTTATTAGATGAAAAAGATTTCAACCCTTTAATTATAACAAATAAAAAACTTAAGGCATAAGAAAGAACACCACAAAAATAATTAATCTTTGATAAGTTCAAAAGAGTTCAACGAAAAATCAAGAGTACGAGCAACCTTGTATACACAATATTATTAAAAAAATAAACCAAGTATAAAAAAAAAAAAAAAAAATTTAAATAATCATATTATACTAGGTAAAACATCTTAAACAAGTCTAGAAAAATAATAATAGTACTCATCTAAATAGAAAAAAGAATATTAGATCAACTAGGAAAATAATGTAAATCTTACACAACAACTTTTAGACCTTATCGCAAGATTTTCCTGATGTCTGATTTCTATAAAACTTTAACGTTGTAGAAAACAAAACCTTTATAATGTTTTTGCAACATTTCATCTTGATCCAACGGTTAGGTAAAAAGTTATGTTTATTAGCATAAAAGTATGTATTAGAAAAAAAAAAAACCCAAAATCAACTTAAACTTGTCAAACTCTTGCATGGATCACATTAATTAAAGCCTTATTATTCATTGTTGAAGTATGAAAGCTTAACTTGTCCCAAATATCCTAAATAGACCCACTGAATACCTCTTTATTCTTCTTACTCCTTGACTTATAATAGGTCTAATTGGCACCTCTAATGGATCATTTGGTAATGCATATTAATTTTTATAATTCATACTCTTTTAAAAAACATTCGACCTTAAATCATTTCTGACATCAAACAGAGAAAAAACATAAAACATTAAAAATAACACTAATATTCATATGGAAGATTCACTTTATATGAATTGTCATTGATTCGTTCAAGAACTTAGAATGGACCATCTCCTCTATGATACAACTTACATCTCTTATAGACTAAAAATCTTTCATTCCTTATATGCACCTAGACCAAATCACCTTATTCAAATATAACACACTTATGGCCTTTGTTATCTTTAGATGCATAGTTATAAAAACCAAAAGTTTTCTTAATAATTTCAGTAAGTGATGCAATTAATGCGCTAAAATTTCTAGCAAATTTCCATGAAAACAAACCAAACCATATACTTTACCACTAGAAACACTATTAATAGGCATTACATCCTTATAATCCTACAACAAAGAAACAACAATACTATTTTGCAAAGGATTGATTGTATAAAGAACATTCTTAACAACATTCTTTCTTACCCAAAGCTCATATGCTTCTTTGTTTTTCCCTCAAAGATCTCTTTTATTTTATTTGCTTTTTTCTCTATATTTTTCTATCCATATTTTGCCAACTCACTATTCTTTTCTCTCTCAATCGAATCTGATTTTCTTCTCTCCTTAAAACTCATGACCTGATTTGTATTTACACTCTCCTCAACCTCACTTTTTATTTTCAATTTCAATTGGTATTCATAGACCTATTTCAATAATAATGATACAAGAGTAATGAATTTTCTATTTTTTACAAAAAAAATATATATTTCTAAACCTATCATGTATTATTTTCCTATCAAACTATCACCCAAAAAATGGATATTTTCTTTCGGTCTCTGGGCTTTCCATCCGTCCATGTCTATTTTATGTGTGAATCCATCTCGACTTCGCCTTTTTGTTAGTAGCTATTCAATCCACCTAGGAAAGGTCTCTGAGACCATGTTTTCTAATCCAAAAATTCCCTTTCATGGCTTGAATTTTAAGCGCCTGAAAGAATCAATCGATTGCATAAGATATGCCGAAACCACTTACTGGTCTTTCCGACCTTACTCTTTCCTTCTGTCTAGCCCTTGGTACTCTGCATCTTTAGGTAGAATGAATTTTCTTGCAAGAAAGGGTGGAGACTCTATACATCGATGTGGGTCACTGCCAAATACGAAGGTGTAATGGCTACAACGGGAAAGGATCCTCCCAGCAGACACCGTTCCCTCCAAAGGCTTTCTCAGCCAACGATGGAAGCAAAAGATGACTCGACCAAAGCCGTTCCCAAAGTTATTAGGCCTTCCAAATAACAAGTGTCTCACATATATAGAAATTACATCACACAAAACCTCGTCACTGCATTTTCCATGAAAAATAAAACCAAAACCTGTTTATTAATTTTATCTTCACCATATTCATTTAACAAGTCTATAAGGTCTTTAATGCTTTGTAGTGTTCAGATTCAACTTCTAAATAATTATAATACTAGCCATATTAACACAATTTTCATTATATAACTTATTTTTTATATATTTTTTATATAACATCTTGCATGAAAGATATTTTTTCTTTATGGATTCAAATCTACTCCAATATCAAATAATATCTTGCCATTTAGACTACTAATGGTTTTGTTTTTCTTGCCAACTTATGATGATAAAACTAATTATTAATTGTCAAAATATACCCATTTAAAAAATTATAGATATTAAAACAAAAGATAATAAACACACCTTTTAAACACAAAATAAAAACTAAAAACATGTAAAAAAAGAAAGCATTAACCCACTTTGTATACAACTCTTTTCCCCTTGTTTTTCCATATAGCTTTGACGCAATTATAAATCATTTAATTCTACACTAAATTTCCCCAAGGAAATAATGAGAAAAAAAAAAAACAAGGAAA